>Ga0105239_10000964_pt1 | contig 40408 bp, 33 predicted proteins | sample KBSC44metaG_FD_92761 | JGI IMG/M metagenome (GOLD analysis project Ga0105239, IMG submission 92761) | Corn rhizosphere microbial communities from Kellogg Biological Station, Michigan, USA - KBS C4-4 metaG | ecosystem: Host-associated > Plants > Roots > Rhizosphere > Soil | place: Michigan, USA... | reverse complement strand
TTTTTTACAACCATTAAAAAAGACAAATACGCCTATTAATATAATTAAAGGCACTATTTTTTCAAGAAACATTAGTTTACTTCTCATGTGATTTAAATTTAAAGTGTAACAATATCCTTTAGCTTATTAGCTTAAAGGTTGTTTACGGTAGACAGGCTCTTTAATAAGGAGTTAATAAATATTGGAGGTGTCCTGTTATGCAGATATTGTTTTGTTATTAGGCTTGATCCTACAATGTTTTTATCAAGTGCTTTTCTAATACCGATCACCAGTTCATTAACGCTATCTGGTTTTACTTTCAAAACTCCGGGGATTGCTTCTATTCCTCCGGCGCAAAGAGTAGCAACGACTGATGGATTTACAGACATCATTTCCAGTAGTACGTTCGGAAAACCTTCCTTAATGGATGATAACACACATATTCTCGCCCGCTTAAAATAAGGGATAGGATTATCAACCCTTCCTTTTAGTATGACGCGGTCTGTAAGTCCAAGGGTTTCAATTAACCTAATTAGCTCAGCTCTTCCCCCTCCCTCACCCAATATCAGCAACTTTAAAGTTGGATATTGCTTTTCGATACAGCTAAAGGCATGTATTAAAACCGAAAATCCTTTTTCAGGGATCAGTCGTCCGGCGGCGCAGATATAGTTTGCGGTTGTATCCGGATCATTTAAGGGCAATTTTGCCTTAGTATTAATTAGCTTTAGGTTTACAGGGTTCTCTTGTACTATTACCTTTTGGTTTGGTATAAAACTTATATGTTGTAGAAATTGATAACGCATCAGGCTTGTCTGGCAAACCACAAGATCTACACCAGGATATCCTAAATAATAAGCCAGCTTATAACTCATTTTTTTTAGCCCGGTAAACCTGGTAAAGACGGAGGTACACTCGCGCACAATAAGCTGAGATTTTATATAACCAGTCCTTCTTAAAAAACCCAAGTAAGCGTTTAAGTAAGGGTGAGTGCTGATCAAAATAAAACCTTTTCGATAGGGTTTGAGTAACTTTATAAGTTTAAAAAAACCCACAAACAGGCTGTTGCTGCTTGCGTAACATGATGATTGTTCGCTCGGGATATCTAAGCCACCAGAGTTTACTTTTTTCGCAAACATCATCGGTGCCCCTATAGCGCTTGCGGCCATAAACAACACATTTTCGGCCCCGTTGGCTGCGTTGGTCATGGAAACAAAAAGCACATTTTTATCGGTTGTAGGCATTTTGCCAAGGTTAGGCATGACTTCTGATCTTTTTAACAATTTTTTTTATTGGGGTAAACACGCTAAACTTATTGCGTTTACCATCGACAACAAGCAAACCCTTGGCGAAATTTATAGTATGCAAACCAACGTTGTAAGGAGGCTGGGGCAACAACTCAAAAACAGTTCGATATTGAAATTCAGTTTCGTTAATATGAGTAATTTCATTGATCATAATTGAACCACCATAACACTTTCCGGGATTCTGGCTTGGCATATATAATTTTTGATCAACAATAAATAACCTCCCAGCTGAACGGCTAACATGATTTTCAACCACTATAGGATTTAAAACGTGTGATTTAAATACACCGAGAAGGGTATCTGAATAATATATATACAATACACCTGGTTTGCCGGATATACTGGTAAACAACCAATACTTATTATTATACTGTATAATAGAACTATCTACGAAATCATCTCCTTCTAAAAGGGTCCGTACTTTTTTAAATTTCTGTAAATTATCCTTATCAACCTGATATAATACTACCTGTTTAATTGCAGAGGTTTCAGGGATACAATAAAATTTATTTTTTTCAGTAAACAGATAAGGATAAGAGAGATGTATAGATTGGTTGGTTATAATTTCTACCTTCTTTTTGTTTTTAAAGCTTAATCCATTGGTAACCATTATTTCGCCTTTACCCTTTAAGAAACTTAACTCTTCATAGAAAATATGGTAATTTCCATTTATATGGACAATAAATGGATCGGCTGCATAATCAACGCTGTCCTCTCGAAGCCAGCTTATTTTATCATTTAATTTTTGGGAACTGATCAGACTTTCAGGGCTTTGATTAATATATCCGATATTCCACTTATCACTCATAAATAGCTTATCAAAAATCATTTTAAGTTTTACGACCAAACTCATGATCTAAACATTTTATTGAAAAAGGATAAAATCAATGTGGGTAAGGGCAAATAATCACTTTCCTGTATCAACTCTCCTCCAAAACTGTCTTTAAACTGATTTATTCTTTGAAGTGCTGCGTTATTCGTATTCGCCGCGTAACCCCCTAAATCATAAACTTCAAATCCGCGTTCCTTAAAAAAGCACATATCTTTAAAATGTAATAAGCGATTCGCTCTGCCTATAGTCGCTTTAAGCTGGGGCACTTCCTCATTCCTAAAAAGTGAGGCCGAATACAACAACCTCACCCTTTTTTGTTCACTATCAATAACATAAGCATGCATAACAATATCTTGTTGATTGTAAACAGCTTTGGTAATAACGGTATGAGACTTATAATTACTAAAACTCGTCTTGAGTTTTGGCAAACTTTTGGTTTGGGAAAATAAATTATAAAAATTAATAAATCGGGTAAAATCCGTTTCAGTAGTTGTTGTTACACCATCTTTAATAGCCCGCCTGATCTCATAAATGGTTTTTTGATCAAAGGCTGATTCAAAAGCGGCCACAGGAGTGCTTATATCGATGGTTTTGGTATAAAACGCTTCCTGGCAATATCCTGAAACCGTTTTGTTATAGGAACTTTGTTTGTAATAGCTAAAAAGGCATCTCCATATTTGGGGCCTGCCTGCAAACCAAATTACACGAACAGGCATCAGGCGAAAAGCCTGGGTTTTGATCTCGATCATAAAATTTTAGCATTAACAGTGCTTAAACTGTTTGATATACTGGCAAAGTGTTTATTTTTTGATTTTCTAACCACTGTTTGAGTACCAGCAGCTTCCAAATTTGAGGTGCACGGTTCCATTTACCGGTCATATGATCATTAATCATGTCTGATGCAGTTTTTGCCTCAATACCCGGTATATTTTTCAGGTCTCGCAATGATAGCTGGTCAAGTACATAATCCCTAAGCTGATGTCTGAACCAATAGCTAAAAGGCATGGTAAAACCTGACTTAGGCCTATCAAATAAATGAGCGGGTACATATTGATATAAAATATCTTTTAATATTCGTTTCTGTATCCCACCGCCATATTTATAATTATCGGGGAGTTGTTGCGCAAATGTTACTACCCTGTGATCCATTAGTGGTGCCCGCGCTTCTACCGCAAAAGCCATCGAAGCTCGGTCTACCTTCGTATTGATATCACCATTTAAATAAGTCTTAATATCAAAAGCCGACATTTTCTGTAAAAAACTTCCTGATTCCGTTGATAATATATCCATAAAAGGCACATTTAAGCCAGCCTGAGGTTGTTGGAGCCATGAATATTCTAACCCGCCAAGCATGAGCGCATATAGCAAATCAATTGTTGCTGTACTTATACCCATTGCGATAAGTTTATGTCGATAGTCGGGTGATAACTTTACAAGCCCCCCCATGATTTTGCGCAGTACTAGCGGACAATTAAAAAACTGATTAGCCATATTTAACCATTTATACCTGGAGTAGCCCATAAAACTTTCGTCTCCCCCGTCGCCACTCAATGCGACCGTTACATGTTTTTTGGTGTATTTACTGAGCAACAAAGTTGGAATTGCACTTGAATCAGCAAATGGTTCATCATAATAAGTTCCAAATTCTCCAATTAGCGCAATACCTTCTTCCTCGTCACATTCGATCTCATAATGATCCGTTTTGAGATATTTGGCAATATTCCCGGCAAAAACACTTTCATCAAATCCTTTTTCATTAAACCTGACGCAAAATGTTTTGATCTGTTTTGTATTTTCAGCAGCAAGCGCGGCCACCAACGATGAATCGACTCCTCCGGAAAGAAAAACGCCAAGGTTTACATCAGCATGCATACGCATGCTAACTGCATCTTTTAATAGTTTTTTCAATTCAGATTTGGCTTGAGCATAGCTTCCTTTATAGATGTTTAAACCCACGGGATCAAGATCCCAGTATTTTTTTGTTTTAAATTGACCCGAGGTGAGTTCAAAAATGAAAATATTTCCTGCCTCAAGTTTCTTAATTCCCTGCCAGGCTGTGCGGGGCTCGGGTATATATCCCCATATAAAATATTCGTTAATGGCCTGCAAATCCAGATCTGCCTGTCTGGCAATAGTAATTTGTGCCGCTTGGCTGGCAAATTCAAATTCTAAGCCCTTATGGGCATAATAAAAAGGTTTTTTTCCAAGCCTGTCTCTCGCTCCAAAAAACAGCTGTTGTTTAATATCATAAATTACAAAAGCAAACATCCCATTAAAATGATCCACACAATGTGTACCGTACTCAAGGTATGCAGCTGCTAGTACCTCTGTATCTGAATCCGTTTTAAACCGATGTCCTTGTGATTTTAATTCAGATCGTAAATGTTTATAGTTATATAACTCACCATTAAAAACAACCTTCAAATGTTCATAAGTAAATGGTTGGTTTGAGCGTGGGTCCAGATCTACAATTGCCAGCCTGTTATGTCCTAATATTACGGATTCTACACGCTCAAAACCAGAATAATCGGGTCCACGAAACTGCACTCGTGCCAGCTTTGCCCGAATGATCTCATCATTATAGTAAACAGTAGAGCCGTATATTCCACACATATCAATTGATTTTAATATTAATTTTGCAAGAGGCTTTCATAAGCCTGTCCTATTTTATCAAGGGAGAATTTGCGATAAGTATCCGCTTTAATCTTTCCATGCGGCCACGGCTTAGAACATGCTTTTATGATCAGCTCTTTTAATTGTATTAAATTGGCTTGCTCGGCAACAAAACCGTTAAAGCCTTCGCAAATCATCTCATCGATTCCGCCTACTCTAAAAGTCACCACCGGAACTCCGGAGGACAGCGCCTCCAGAATAACATTCGGAAACCCTTCGGTAAATGAGCATAACACAAAAAGATCATGAACTGAAATTAGAGTTGAAACTTCTTTAACTTCTCCTAAAAAAGTAATCCGATTATTCAGTTTTCGTAAACGAACGCGGTCTTTCAGCTCTCCCATTAATGGCCCGTCTCCCGCAATGGTTAAAACATAATTTTGGGGTAACTCCTCCATAACTTCGAGCAGCCGAAATAAACCTTTCTCCCTATTTAGACGAGCTACTATTATTAATTTTTTTTGTACGGAGTTATATGATTGTTTTTTTATTGCGGATGTATATAAAACCGGGTTGGAGATAACTTTTAACTTATTCAAGCTAATACCATATAATTTAGAGATTGACTGTTGCATTTCAACCGACTGGCAAACAATAAAATTAAACCGGAAGGATAAAAACCGGGTAAATAAATTATAAAATCGAGCTTTAAAACCATAAAATTGTTTCATCTGCTGCGGATTGTTTGATGCCCTGGCTATTAGGTTAGGTACTTTCAAAAAGCAGGCTACCATGGCAGTTAAAATGTTAATATGATCATTAGTAGAAAAAACAGCAAAAGGCTTAGCATCTTTTAAAAGCTTGTACAGTTTAAAGAATGACCTGGAAGCTTTTATCGTTTTAAGATCGATAAATTCAACACCCTCAATATTGGTCGGAAAACATTGCTCCCTGGCATTTAAAAACACAACAGATACGGAATATACTTCCTTATTAAAATATTGAGAAAGCAACCAGTAAACCCTTTCGGACCCGCCGGCACCAAGCGATCCAACGATCAGGAATATCTTTTTCTTCATTATAAAACAATGGTTTGCAGTTGGCCTTGTACTGCCGAATTTTCTGAGGCTTCAAGCATCTCTGATGATTCCGTACTATTTTGTTGCTGCGCGTAAATCTTTGCTCCCTGCATGATGCCGAAATACAAAAACAGGGTTGGGCCATCGGCACTCATTAACCATCCGTTATGAGATAACGCATTTAGTGATACAGCGATAAATGAAAAACACAAGGCTGGCATGAAAGCATTGGACCTTAATTTTACATGCTGCATAATTTCTCGGGATAGCCGTGTAATCCTATAATAAATAGCCCCTAACAATCCCAAACCTAAAAAAGGGCCTAAATAAGTTATAAACATGAGATAAGCGTTATGTGAGGTCAGGCCAAAAGTGAATAAGGGGTTACGGTAGGTTACATCTTCCCAGGTTTTACCATAGAATATGAGGCCAAAGGGATAATCGGCACAGATTTTTAAATTCTCTTCTGCCATGTTTGCCCGATTAAAATCATTGGCCCCTTTTGCTTCGTTTTTTGAAAGAATATTGTTTTTACTATCCAGGGTATCTTTTAATAAATAAGTATAACTCAGGAAACAAATGATGGTGGCTGCTGCCAGCAATAACACAGCTTTAAACTTGTAATAAATGAATATAAATATCACAACAGCAACGGCAAAGCTGATAAATGCCGACCGGTTCATTCCCAGATAAAGGCATACTATACACGCAAAAAAAACAATAACCTTAATTATTGCGTGCAGCCTAAACGTGAACGTAGCTACAAAAGCAAAAGCTGTAAAGGCTGCTATTTGATAGCCAAAGGTAAATTGGGTTGCGGCAATGCCAGAAGGGCTTTGTTTAACAGGTTCACCAAGCATGGTTGACCTTAAGGGATCAATGATGCCTTGCTGTGTATGGTCAAGGATCATCAAGAGCATAGATAGCGATAGTAAAAGGAATACGATGACCACCGATATATTAAAACGTCGTTTATTTAAACCCACAAAATGATTAAAGTAAAACGCACAGGTTAAGATGGTTATAACATTGGCAAAAAAGGCCTTATAATCTGCCATGCCAACTATATAGTATAAAAACAACGCTATAATAATAAATAGGCATTCTTTATAATAGGCAAAATGCTGAACTGGCGCTTTTATAAAAGGTAACAGCAGTATCCCCAACACAATCGGGGCGGGTATCCTGAAAATACCTGTCATAAAAATGCCAAAGACAAGTGTATACAGATAGGTTAGCACCACGCTAAAAACAATGAACCTTTTAACTAACATATACGGTGTTATTTATTGGCAACCTTTTTTAAGGTTTGCCAAATAATTTTGATATCGAGCCACAAATTGTGTTTATCAATATAATCCAGATTGTATTGGATCTTTGATGGTATGATCTCATTGATGTAGAATTGTTCGGGTTCATAAGCAGCTGCCAAAAGCTCATTTTCATTAAAATACATAATGGAGGCCTTATCTGTTATGCCTGGTTTTACGCTCAATACTCTCTGCTGCATTGGAGAGTATATTTTCACGTATTTCCTTACTTCGGGACGCGGCCCCACAAAGCTCATATCGCCAATGAGAACATTGAATAGCTGCGGCAACTCATCAAGCTTGTACTTACGCAACCAATAACCGGCTGTCGTAATGCGATAATCATGATGTCCAATAGTTAAAAGTCCGGCTTTATCTGCATTAACATACATCGTTCTGAATTTTAACAGTTTAAAATCAATACCATTTTTTCCAACCCGATGTTGAATATAAAATATCCCCCCTCTTGAGTTAATACTTATGGAGATTGCTATGATGACGAATAAGGGCAATAAAATAACAGTCCCTATTAGGGCAAAAAACACATCAAATACCCTTTTCAAAACCATGATTTTAAACTTAAAATTACACGTTTACACCAGTATTACTTGTACTTGATTCTGCAACAACATGAAGTTGTTTTTCTACGGCGCTAATAACTGAAGATGTAACATAGGCTATTTCTTCGGCTGTTAACTGAGGATATATAGGTAGTGAAATTTCACAAGCATATTGATGGTAAGCAACTGGATAATCGGTCATCTGATAACCCAGGCTCTTAAAGTAAGTAAGCATAGGCATAGGTATAAAATGCACATTTACAGAAACTCCCATAATTGTAATATCATCTATGATCAGGTCGCGTTGTGTTTCCGTTATATTTTTGATCCTCAAAGGGTACAAATGATAACTTGATTCACGTTTTTCATCCATTAAAGGAGGTAGAATAGCCCAATCATGTTGCTTAAACCTTTCACTGTATTGTAAAGCTATTTGCTTACGTAATGGCAATAATTCGGTTTCATACTTCCTGATCTGAGCTAACCCTACTGCAGCACAAATATCAGGCATATTAATTTTAAGCCCCTGAAAAAGAATATCATATCGCCATCCGCCACCCTGTGCTTTGGAAAAAGCATCTTTGGTTTGTCCATTTAGCGTGTACATTTTAAGATACCTGGATTCTGCAGTGATATCAAACTGCTCAGGTAGGTTCAAACATATGCATCCCCCTTCAGCTGTGGTAATGTTTTTAACCGCATGAAATGAGAATATGGTTACATCGCTCTTTTTTGCAGCAGCCCCACCATCATACCTGGATCCGAGTGAGTGCGCAGCGTCACTAATCATTAAAATACGGTTCAACAAGCATTGTTTAACAGATGTTGCGTTGAACAAGGCGGCAATTTCAGGCTCATTGACCAGTGCATTAAGCGCATTGTAATCGCATGGCCAACCGGCAATATCTACCGCTATAATAGCTTTTGTTTTTGAAGTAATAGCTTTACGAATCGCATCAACAGATATACAAAAGTCCTCGTCGATATCAACCATCACTGGAGTTGCACCACAATGTAAAACACAAAGCGCTGTTGCGCTATAAGTATATGCCGGCACAATAACTTCATCTCCTTCTTTAACGCCGAACCATTTTAACATCAGTATAGCGCCTGATGTCCAGGAGTTAACACAAATGGCCGATGCACATGAGGTTAGTTTGACAATCTCCTGCTCTAAAGCTGTCACTTTGGGCCCAGTAGTGATCCATTTTGAATAGAGCGTATGTAAAACCTCTTCAACTACTTCATCATCAATAAAAGGCGGGGAAAACGGTATGATCATGTTCATATGTATAATGATTATGCTTATTAGGATCTTGCTGGCTTTGCATATCGAAAACGGTAAACCTGCTTTTTTAAAAAGTCTAGTATCACCCTTTGATAAATAAGGTAATATTCTTTAATACAATCTTTCCAGGAGTAATCCCTGAAGGTCAATTGCGATAAGGATACGAAGTGCTGATAATTTTCGGCAATAAACTTTTCGAGTCTTTCAAAAGCCTCATCAGTACATGTTTCAGGATGATAGTTAAATGTCCAGGTGTTCTTTGTTTTTAGACAAACTTCTGAGAGCTGCACGGGCACCCAACCAAAACCTAACCTAATATAGGGCGACTGTAATAAGCCATCGCTGATAATCAATACTTCAGAGTGTTTGCTAAGTGCTTTGAGTGTATTACGATCAAACGTATGCGCTGGAGCTATAAAAAGCGGCGTATGAACCCCTTCGCGGTTAAATATTGCAACTGCAGCTTTTACCTTTTGTTCCTGAATATATAGAGGTAAACCTGCAAACTCTGAACGGCCATTGATCCGGAACAAACCTGAATTGTTGTTTTGATAAAGATGTTCAAAACCATGCATTCCTATAACATAGCCTTTTTTTTGAAGGTGACGAACCAGCGGCCAGTAATATGGGTTAAACTCGCCGCATACACTTAACTTGGGGTCATGATTATTAGGTATAACCGCAATGATGGGTTTTATATCGTAAAGGTCAAAAAGATTAAAGAACCTTTCCCACTTTTTCAGGTTATTGGTTGGACACAAGTCATCCAACCGTATTAAGTATTGTACCATAAAGTCTTGGTTATGTACTTGAACTACTTATTTTATTAAACATGGGTTAACAGCAAGCTCTCCCATTGTTTAAAAATTTGATCAGCATTATTGGTATTATTAATATTCAAGGCTTGTACACCCAGATCATCCTTTAGCTGCGGATTATTCATTAATTGATTGATGGCATTTGCAAGATCTGAAGTATTGGCTGCCTGAACCAAAAGCCCATTTTGCCCATTATTGATAATTTCTGAGGGGCCGAATTCGCAATCCATAGCAATACATGGACACCCAAAACTCATAGCTTCAATCAGTGCGTTGGGGTAGCCTTCGTTTCTTGAAGGTAGCACAAACAATTTCGCCTGACTATAATAGTCCTGAAGATTAGTTTTAGAACCAACAAGGAAAACTCTGTCTTTTAATCCTAAATCATTAATCTGATGCATTAAATTGCTCTTCTCCTGACCATCACCCACGATAACAAGGTCAATATCACTTATCTGGGCATTGCTAAAAGCGGTTATAAGCATGTCGAAACCTTTTACATACTCCAGGCGTCCTACTCCCAATATAAACCGACGATGATGTACCGTTTGGCCAGATATCGCATTAAATATTGGTACAGCATTGGTTATTTTGTAAATATTGCGGAGGCTCTTAAAAGCTTTGTTTTCACGAAGGCTATCCTCAACACCTTGGGCTCCCACCACAACTCCCTTTGATTTTTTGTATAATAAAGCAACTAATAGTTTAATCCCGTTCCTAAACTGATTGATACTGCGTTTAGGCGCTGTGCGTTCTGAAACAATGAAAGGAATATGTAAAACGCTACAAGTAACGCCTGTCCAGATATTTGCCGAGGTGATAAAAGACAAAACACAATTTGGTTTTTCTTTCCTCAAAAGCTTTAAGAGTTTATAAAGCATAAGCCACATATAACTCAACCTGAACCAGAGTTTATTACTTTTCCGATCAAGCAGGTAAATAACCTTAACTCCTTCGTTGATGCTATAAGCAGGCTCACCCTGGTTCAACGCGACTATTACTGAGGTACAGTTTTTTTGATCAAAATAATTGGCTAAAGCAATGAGCACCCGTTCGGCTCCACCGCTCATTAAAGAAGGTATCACAAAAAATAACCGTTGTTTTTGTGGCAATACAGATGGTGTTTCCATGAAAATAAAAGCGGATTGATTTAAAGCAAAAACTTCACGGTGTTATAGGCTTTCCTAACTTTAAACTGCCCTAACTCAAATAACAGATACCGCTGGATATATAACCATAAAAGTTTCTTTTTTTGTATGGCCGGGTAGCTGAAGTGGGTAATGATCAGGTTAAAATCACTGATCATCCTTTCCATTCGGTCGCTCGCCTTGATCATGCTCCACACACCACCAGTATGATTACGGTAGCAGCTCATTACCTCGGGCATTACATAAATTTTTCGCCCGGTATAATGAGTAGCAAAAAGTTTAAACATTTTATCGCCGGCATAGCATTTAAAAAACCAGGGCCTGTTGAATAATTGATGCACCTCAGCTACATTACGGTACAACACAGTCGCAGTTTTGGTTTCTTCTTGCTTCCCTGCAAGTAAGTCATGATAGGTGTGTATCAGAGGCACTGGTTTAGGATTAACATATAAAGTGTTGTTACTTTCGTCAATTACCCGGGTATAATGGCAGCAGATAATATACTCCGCATTCTTCTCCAGAAAATCGACCTGTTTTTGTAATTTATAAGAGTCAGTCCAATAATCATCACCCTCACAAAGAGCAATATATTTCCCCTGACATGCTTTGAGGGTATTGATGAGGTTGTGGTGAGCGCCTACATTTTTTTTTGTAGAAACCAGCCTGATCTTAACAGGATATTTATTCAGAAATGATTCTACAACTTTTGCAGTTCCATCGGTAGAACAATCATTACCTACTACTATCTCAAATTCAAAATTGGCTTGCTGCATTATAAAACTTTCTATAGCATGAGCGATAAATTTTTCATGATTATAGGTAATGCAGCAAATGCTTACCATTGGATTCTGTTTGTTCATCATGCCCCATTTTCTTTAACCGTTTGGATATTGATTTCAGATTCGATCTGATCAGCAATCAGGGCCCCGAAGTTTTTCGATACCGCTTCACTGCTTTCATTGTTCTGAATTCTTAACAACAAGCGGCAAATAAGATCTAAATCAGATAAGGTTAAAGTATGATACATTGGCAGGCACATGATCCTGCTGGCAATAGCATCGCAAACCGGCATTTCAACATTTTCAACATAAGGCAACGCTGATAAGGAGGGGTAAAAATAGCGCCGGCAATATATTTGCGCCAGTTCCAACTTCGCCTTGCATTCCTTCATTAATTCCTCACTCTTGAAAAGTATAGGGAAATAAGCATAATTATAATCCTCTGCATTATCCAATTGTTGAAACTGTACGTCAAGTCTGTTTAAGCGAAGTTTATAATGCGTAGACAAGTACTTCCTCTTTTTAAGTATCTCATCAATATGCGGCAAATTACATAAGCCCATTGCTGCATGAAACTCACAGTTTTTAGCATTGATACCCAGTTCGGCAAATTCGTCTACTCCGGAATATCCAAAATTGCGCATGAGTGCCATCTTTTTTAACAGATCGGGCTGTCGGGTAAATACGGCCCCTCCTTCAATGGTATGGAATAACTTGGTAGAATGAAAGCTTGTTGTGCTTATGTCCCCATATTCAAATATTGACCTGTTTTTGTATCGGGTACCAAAACAATGTGCAGCATCATAAATTACTTTTAACCCGTGTCTATCAGCAATTTGTTGTATAGCGTCTATATCGCAAGGGTTGCCGTAAACATGTGTAGCCAATATAGCAGAGGTATTCGGCGTTATAGCGGCCTCAATTTTGGCCGGATCAATGTTGAATGTATTTGCATCAATATCTACAAATACAGGCTTGCATCCTTGCCATACTATCGTGCTGGTTGTGGCTACAAAAGAAAAAGGTGTTGTAATGATCTCGCCCGTTAAGTTGAGTGCTTTTATGGCAAGTTGCAATGCCATAGTGCCGTTTGATACATAGAGCATGTGATCCAACCCCAAATACTCTTTCAACTTTAATTCCAGCGTATTTACAAGTGGGCCGTTATTGGTGAGCCATTGCCGCTCCCAAATACTTTTCACATAAACTTTAAATTCTTTCTCGGGGGGCAAAAAAGGTTTGGTTACTGGTATCATTTTTTCAGGATTAATTGTTTAAAGTCTTTCATTGCCGATATTTTGATGAGCAAGCTAAAACCATAGTAAAAAAGGGCATAACCTATACCGATTATTGCAATGCGCACCAGGTCTGGGGCAAATAGGCGAACGAGTAACATATCTAAAAAGTAGCAGGCAACTCCTATACTACCGGCCAATATCAGAATAGGTAGTATATCTTCAATCTGTTCTTTAACAGGGTAATGAATCAATTTCCCACTATAGATAGAATTGATATAATAGGCAACAAAGTTGAAAAACAGTTGAAAGTAGAGTAGCCCATAGATACCGAAAGAGATGAACGATAAAATGCCGATGACACTGAGTACCTTTTTAACAATCTCCAACTTCAGAAATAAAGCGCTTTTACCCATCACTTTTAAAATATTCAGATTGTAAGCATGCAAAGGGTACATAATACCACTGATACAAAGAATCTGAAAATAGGGCACAGAAGGCAGCCATTTATCCGTTAGCAAAAACCGGAATAGAGGCTCGGCAACTACACATAAAAAGATAAGTACCGGCGCATTCCAGAAAAGCACCTGCTGCATAAGCCTTTTATATACATTTTTTAACTGTACAACATCATTAGATATTTCCGCAAACATGGGATAAGCCACCTTATTAACTGCCGCCGATATATTGCCGATTGGTAACTGACTGATGGATTCGGCGCGGGAGTAAAATCCTAACTGGCCTGCCGAGAAATACCTTCCGATAATGATCAGGTATATATTTTGATAAATCGTATCTAATATTCCTGAGAGGGTCATTTTGTAACCAAAATTGAAATGCTTTTTAAAACACTCCTTATCAAATAAGAGCGCCGGTCGCCATTTCGAATAGATCCAGTGCATGGCCGTTGATAAAAACGAAGTACACAAACCCATCCAAACCAAACTCCAAACCCCATAGCCCATTTTGGCTAACACTATACCCAGCATGCCACCGCCAATAGCAGCGGGCACCTGAATGTTGGTTTGTTTCCTGAATTTCAACTCTTTAATCAGCAGCGTACTTTGTACCCCAAAAAAAGCATTAAGGATAAGGATTAACCCGTACACACGAACAATAGATATTAAAAGCTGCTGTTTATAAAAGAGCGCAATAAGTGGCGCCCCTAAGAAAAGTATGCCATACAGCATAATGCTTCCAGCCAGGTTAAAATAAAATATGGTCGACAGGTCCCGTTGATCCGCGTCAATTGTTCTGATGAGGGAAGCGGTCAAACCGCCGTCTAACAAAGTATTTCCGACGGCTATAAAAAGGGATAACATGGCAATCAACCCAAACTGTGCGGGATCAAGTATCCGTGCAAGGAAAATAGAAATGCAAAAACCTACCAATTTACCGCTTACCTGCTGCCATAAAGACCATAGCACACCGGAAACGGCCTTTTCTTTAAAACTCATGCGTGGTAGGCTAAAGACGGGCGTTAACTACGCTATCGGGTAAAAACGCTTTCAGATCATACATAACGGCATCCGGCTTGCAAAGTGCCTTGATGTCCATCGCCTTAAACTCTTCGTGGGCAACCGCCAGCAAAACACCGTCGTATTTACGTTTTTTTGACTCGCCATTTTCACATAGAATACCGTAGGCGCGTTTTGCCTGATCGGCATTAGCCCAGGGATCATGAATATGCACCTTAACCTTATACTCTTCCAGCCGCCGTACAATATCAATTACACGGGTATTACGAACATCGGGGCAATTTTCTTTAAAGGTAAAACCCAGCACAAGCACCCGTGCGGTGGTAAGCGATGTGCCTTTACAGATCATTTTTTTTATGAACTGATCAGCAACATAAGCACCCATCGAATCGTTTATGCGGCGGCCAGCCAGTATTATTTCGGGATGATAACCTACTTCCTGGGCTTTTTGTGCCAGATAATAAGGATCAACCCCAATGCAGTGTCCCCCAACTAATCCGGGACGAAAATTTAGAAAATTCCATTTGGTACCGGCTGCTTCAAGTACTTTGTGCGTGTCAATTCCCAGTTTGTTAAAGATCATGGCCAGCTCGTTTACAAAGGCGATATTGATATCGCGTTGTGCATTTTCAATAACCTTTGCAGCTTCGGCCACTTTGATGGAATCGGCTTTAAATGTACCTGCGGAAATAACAGAACTATAAAGCGCGTCTACAATTTCAGCGGTTTTAGCATTGGAACCTGACGTTATTTTACGAATGTTGGCTACGGTATGAAGTTTATCGCCCGGGTTAATCCGCTCGGGCGAGTAACCGGCAAAAAAGTCAATATTATAGCGAAGTTTTGAAGTTTTCTCAAGTACCGGTACACATTCGTCTTCTGTAACGCCTGGATAAACCGTTGACTCGTAAATAACAATATCTCCTTTCTTAAGTATTTTACCGATCAATAAACTGGCATTGATCAGCGGACTCAGGTCGGGTCTGTTATTTTTATCAACAGGAGTAGGCACGGTTACAATATAAATAGAGCAAGCTCTCAGCTTTTCAATTTCACTGGTGCAATACAAACCTTTGGGGGTTGTACATTCCAGCGTAATTACAGCGTTTAATTTTTTTTCGCTAATCTCCATGGTATGATCCAGCCCTTCTTTAAGCTGATCGATTCGACGGGAATTAATATCATAACCAAACACCTTATATTGTTTAGCAAACTCCACTGCTAAGGGAAGGCCAACGTATCCAAGGCCTATAATTCCTATTTTACTATTTCGTAGCATTTTTTTTATCCTGATTTAAGTTTTGTATAGCGATATGCTGGAAGGGTATGCGGGTTACCAATGCGCAATGAATGTTGTCAAAAACCATAAGTACATTTTTGCCTTGTATCTGAACAACCTGGCCCGGTTGGTTAACAAATGCGCCTTGCTTTACCAACACGCGGTCGCCTATGGATATGCTTTGAAGGTTAATAACCTCAACATCCCTGTAGATTGCTAAGTTTCTTTTGATCTCCTCAATCACCGAATCACTCACAACCGCGGGACGCTGCATATAATAAACATATCCCATAACACCTAAGCAGTAAAGTACCAGTCCTTCTTCACGAAGATTAACCCTAACAAAAACATAAGAGCTAAACAAAGGCAGGTTCACCTCCTTTTTGCGGTCAGCCCATTGATTTTGGACCTGCTTTAAGGGGCAATAAGATTCTATACCCTGTCGCTGTAGTAACCCGTCGACTTTTTTTTCCCATCGTGGCCGGGTATAAATAACCAGCCATTTTTTTTCATTTAACTGTTTCGGATTCATATATCTGATTTGAAAATAACCGGAGTTTCGGGAGGTTCAATAGCTTCGCCATATCACTTACATGATGCCATTGGTAAAACTGATTGCTATTTATTTAGGTCGTTGGCTAAGGCCAATCATGGTAAAGCGTTTTCTGACATCAGGCGGGTTAAGGAATGTTAATTTCTATTTCACCCAATCATATGGCAGCGATGCCGGCTTGGTATAGCTTCGCCATACCACTTACATAGCGCTTCTTTTTAAATATTAAATTTGAATTAGATACCAGGCAATAATTGTTTACTTACTGCCTTTTTCGGCAGCATAACCATAAGCATAAGCCTGGCGGTTTTCCTTTTTAGCATCATTAAAAACCACCATCAGGTTTTTAAATTTTCCATTATCATAAACATCCCTCAGAATATCTAACTGATGCGTGTTTGTATAGTTATAACGAACCAGGTAAACACTCAGGTCGGCATATTGTGCTAAACTAAAAGCATCTGCAACAGCACCAACCGGCGATGTATCTATAATTAAATAATCAAATCTTTCTTTTGCCCAATCAAAAAGCATATCCATGCGGTCGTTCATGAGCAATTCTGCAGGATCCTGTGGTAAAGAACCACAGCCCATTACATATAAATTATCAGCATTAGGATACTGTTGAATACAATCATGCAGGTTGTCGGTATCCCCCTGCAAATAATCACTAATGCCTTTTTGCTGAAGCATGTTCATTTTTTGTAACAGATCGGGCTTGCGTAAATCAAATTCAAGCATCAATACCCGTTTATTGAGTAATGCGAGCGTTAACCCCAGGTTAATGCTAAAAAATGTTTTACCCTCCCCTTTCATGCAGGAAGTCACCAGCATAACCTGATTGGGTACATCTGGATTTAATACACCCAGATTTGTACGTATGTACCTGAACAATTCGGAAATAGTAGAATGTTCCCCTTTTTGAATGACTATTTGATTTTCAACTTCATGATGATTTAATTCTCCCAAAACCCGAACACCAGTTATATAACTTAAGCTTGAGGGGTCTTTAACCTTTATATTCAACAGTTGCTGTGCGTAAATAAGCAAAGCTGGCAATAGTAAGCCAACAATCCCCCCGCATAGGTACAGTAAAGAAGATTTAGGATACTCAGGAACAGAATCATACGCTGGTCTATCAATAACCTGTGAAGTTGGAATAGTTGCCGATAAAGACAAGGCTGTTTCTTCGCGTTTCTGCAATAGATACTGATACAAGGTTGTTTTAACACTTTGCTCACGGCTGCGCTGTAGAAGGCCGCGCTCCAACGCCGGTACTGAACGAACCCTGGAGTCGTAGTGAGCTGAGTTCACTTTAAGATGATCATGCTCTATAATAAATCCCTGTTTAATATTTATAAGGTTTTCTTTGATCTTTAACCGAAGGTCGGTTATCTGGTCACTCAAGTTTTCAACAAGGGGGTTACTTAAATTAGCACTACTCAGCATCCTGTTTCGTTCTAGTTGCAAGTCGTTAAAGCGGCTGATTAAAGTATTAAGCACAGGATCCTTTAATCCCATAGTGCTTGGAACGACATTAAATTGATTAGCTGATTTATCTAAATATCTTTCAATAGACCGAACTATACCAAGCTGCACATCTGATGCCTCGAGTAATTGGTTATATTCTGCGGATTTTGTTAAGTTGAGCTGAGCGCCGGTACTTGCATCAGCCGCCTCATTTTGTTGTTTATAGACCTCTATTCCTCCTTCTGCATTAGAAAGATCCTGTTCCATATCCTTAAGCCGTTTATCAATAAATAAAATGGTATTTACGGCTATTACATTTTTTTTCTCAACGTTTTCGGTGTTATAAGTATTAATAAGCTTGGTGAGTATATCTACCCCCCTGGAAGGTACTGGATCAGTAAGGCTTAAAATAACCGTATTTGATTCCTTGACTACCGGGTTTACGTTTAATTTTCCCGCGCTATAAGTGGCGGCCAGTTTATATAAATCCTTAAACTGTATTTGCACTGGCCCATATGTGCTTAAAAACGCCGGACCTTTATCTACTTTAAATACAAAATCGGAATGTTGTATCTGTTGACCATAACGATATACCCACCCTACAACACCTTCCTGTAAGAGGAAAGTATGATCTGATAAACCTTTTATTTGGAGTTTTTTTAGGTAAGCGCCCTTGTTTAGCTTTTTAACAGAAATTTTAAACGGTAATTCATCTGCATAAAGTTCACGGGTTTTGAAACCCTCTGAATAAAAATAAGATATATCCAGATTAAGGTCTTTCAATGCTTTATAGATCAAATCCTTGGATCTTAAAATCTCCATCTCATTATCTACTGTTTTGGGTTCCTGAAACATATTAAGATCGCTAAAGGCCGTGGCTTTTAGGATACCGTCTCCTTTCTTATCATCAGGTATTAATAACGTGCTGCTTATTTTATACAAAGGCGTTGCATAGTCCAGATAAAACCATACCACTGCCATACTTACACTCAAGGTGATTAAAAATAAATACCATCGTTTTGAATATGGCATAAGCTTTTCCCTGAAATTATCGGGACGTACAGCTGATTTTGAACTAAAATTTGAAGCCATAATCTAAGATTTTTAATATGGGCAATAGTTATAATGATTCTACCTCTTTAGCAATACGGCAACCAAAACAGCAGCAGCTGATATAGAAGCTATGATCATCGGCATTATCCGGGTATTGGTACTAAATTCAACCGCTTTTGACCGATCTGGCTCAACATATACAATATCGTTCTGTCTGAGATTGAAGTAGGGTGAATTCATGGTTTCCTGCTCATTCAGGTTAAGTCTTTTCATGACCTTATGGCCATCTTCACTACGAATGATCAATACATTTTCCCTTTTACCATACACGGTCATATCTCCCGCCATTCCGAGTGCTTCCAGCAGGTTGACTTTTTCATCAGTTATGGTAAATGTGGAGGGTTTATTCACTTCACCTATTACAGTAATTTTGAAATTAGTGATCTGAACCTCTATCTCCGGATTTTTCACATACTTAACTAATGCAGAGGCGATTCCTTTTTGTGCTTCTTCAACGGTTAGTCCTTCTATTTTATAGTCACCTATTAATGGTAAGTGTATCGTGCCACTTTTACTTACTCTGTAGCCTTTTAATGACGCATTTGAAGGGTCGTTTTTGTTACCGGCAAACAGGGTGTTAGATTCGGGATTTGAGCTGTTCATCGTAACACTAACAATGTCATTCAGACGGATAATAATGTCATTGTTTTGTTCATCTTTTGTAATTGTGGCATTGGCCATGTTACTAAAATAAACCAGGTCTCTTCGGGGTGCACAGGCGCTTATTATAAAAACTGACAAGACGCATATCCGTGATAGTATTTTTATAGTCATGAGTGATAAGTATGAGCGTTTGTTTATCTTGGTTTGATTTACATATCAAATGTATCTATTTGAAAAACAATATAGTGCATGATTTTTATGATTGAATTTCAATTGTAAACTAAGGGTATATTTTCACACAAAATGTAAAAATATACTTGATAAAGTTTACAGAACATGTAAAACTATTGTAAAAGAGCTAGAGCAGATCTTGAATAATTTACGACGATTATTTTTATAAATACGGGCTTTTAGCAAAGCTTTTTTTATTTACTAAAAAATAGTTAAATAATCCATCTTACTAGAATCGAATTATTTCAAAATAACGACAAACTAAATTGATGAATTAACAACTGCACAATGAGTTATATATTTAAATAAATGGCACAGAAAACCTTGTTTTAAAGATTGTACCATGCGCGTTTTGGAAAGGAAATAGTTGTTAAAAAAAATGCTAAGAATAAATATACTCTTAGCATTTAACGTGGTATTTGTGAGATTAGTTGATAAACTATAGGAGTGGTGCTTTTAACTATTCTATTAGATGATGTAACTCATTCTACGGTAACTGATTTAGCCAGGTTACGAGGTTGATCTACATTGCAGCCCCGCAGTAGCGCAACATGATAAGCAAGTAACTGTAAGGGAATAATAGCCAGAAGAGGTAAAAAGGCTTCATCTGCATCAGGTATTTCAATACAGTAATCAACCATTTTTTCAATTTCTTTATCCCCGACTGTTACGATAGCAATAACGATCCCTTTACGCGCTTTAACCTCTTGTATATTGCTAATCACTTTCTCGTAGGATGAGTTTTTAGTCGCAATAACAACAACAGGCATCTCTTTATCAATTAATGCAATCGGCCCGTGTTTCATTTCAGCAGCCGGATAACCTTCCGCATGAATGTAGGAGATCTCTTTTAACTTTAAAGCACCTTCCAAAGCAACAGGAAAACCACTACCTCTTCCCAGGAACAGGCAATTTCTTGAATCTTTAATTTTAGCAGCTATATTTTTAATCAAATTATTAGTAGCCAAAACGGTTTGTACTTTATCAGGAATACTATCCAATTCTGTTAAAAGACTGGTTAGTTTTGATACCGTTAGCGTACCCTTCTGTTGTGCGATATAAAAGGCCAGTAAAGTTAAAACCGTTACCTGTGCAGTAAAGGCCTTTGTTGAGGCCACTCCTATTTCAGGGCCGGCATGCGTATAAACACCTGCATGTGTGATGCGTGGTATAGACGAGCCTACTACATTACAAATTCCAAAAATTGTTGCCCCCTTTTCTTTTGCTATTTCGATAGCAGCCATGGTATCAGCAGTCTCACCTGATTGTGATATCGCTATTACAATGTCTTTTTCAGTAATAATAGGGTTACGGTATCTAAATTCAGAAGCATACTCTACCTCTACTGGTATACGGGCATATTCCTCTATCAAATACTCGCCGGTTAAACCTGCATGCCAGGATGTACCGCATGCTATGATGATGATGCGTTCAATATTCTTTAGCTTATCTGCATATTCTTTAATACCCCCCAATTCTATTTTACCTTCATCGGCATTGATCCGGCCGCGCATACAATCTTTTATAGACCGTGGTTGTTCGTATATTTCCTTTAACATAAAATGATCGAAGCCGCTCTTTTCAAGCTCCTCCAGCTTTAACTCCAACTCCTGGATCAATGGAGTCTGAATTACATTGTCCAGGCGCTTAACCAATAAAGTCTCCCGTTTTACCAATGCTATTTCATTATCTTTTAAGTAAATTACATTCTTAATATATTCAACAATTGGTGTTGCATCAGATGCAATAAAGTATTCCCCCTCACCTATACCAACAACCAGGGGGCTACCTTTTCTGGCGGCAATTAACTGATCTGGATTTTCCCTATCCATAATTACTATAGCATATGCACCGATTACGGTATTCAAAGCCAGGCGAACAGCTTCCAACAGATCTATTTGTTCGATTCCTTGTATCTCTTCTATCAAATGAATTAACACCTCTGTATCTGTATCACTTTCGAATTGATGACCGCGATTGAGCAACTCCTCTTTAAGCGTGGCATAATTTTCAATTATGCCGTTGTGAATAATATATAAACGTTTGTCATTAGAACTATGTGGATGTGAATTAATATCTGAAGGCTCTCCATGTGTTGCCCATCGGGTATGTCCCATGGCTACCCTTCCGCTTCTATCCTGGTTTCTTGTAAAATCCTCCAAAAAAGCCACTTTCCCGGCTTTCTTGTAAATACTAAATCCATTATCATTTATAATGGCAATACCTGCGCTATCATAACCGCGGTATTCTAATCTTTTTAAACCTTTAATTACAATGGGCCATGCTTCACGGAACCCGATATAACCTACAATTCCACACATAAGGGTTGGTTGTTTTTATTGTTAAAAAAAACTAAATATCCCTACCTTTTATGAGCTTTGTCGTGATCTTCATCACTATTAATAATGAGATTGATCACACTACTTTTAATCTTGTATTTAGACACTTCTTAAATCTTTTGGAAAAATGCAAGATGTACAAAAGTCCAAAATCGAGTTTAGGCCCCAGGATTATCTTGAAGGGGTACACTATTACGTCTTTGCGTTTATGCACACGACTCACGATGAGTTGGTCAAACGTAAGGCTGCCCCGTTTAAAGAATACAACTATAGATGCCCCCAATTAAAGCAAATATTTATCGTACGAAATTAAAAAATGTGCTGGTGGTATCGTTAGCTACCTTTTTTTGAGTTCGATTTCCGCTTAAGGTTATCGCCGCTTATAATCACTATGATAAAGAAAGTGCAATAAGGCGATAAGCTTTCCGACTTGCGAAAATACACTCAGGCATGGTTATAATCACCTATCTGCATCATAACACCTTACACATTGTGCAATCTGCATTAAACACCTGTAAATAAGATATAAACACCTTAATTATTTTTCATTTTCCTAAAACGTATAGGTATATTACAGGCACTTAAATCTTTCATCATGAAATATCAACTAACAATTGCGCAGCACGGCTTTTGGCCTATTGCTAAACGCAGCAAAATTCCCATTGCAGCGCTTAAAAGAATCTTGCCAGTATTGATACACTATGTTTTTTTTCACTGCGGCCAAAAATTTACTCAAAAGGCTTTGGGGTTACCAACCACCTTCATTGCCGGCAGTCATGACCCGGATATATTCATACCGTAAAAATACGGTGCGAATTTGGGTCAAAAAACGGTTCTCCAAAGTCAGATTTAACCGCAACTTGCATCTATAAAAGCAAGAAAACTAATCAATATTTAATAATTTAAAAATTTCAAGACCATGCCAACACCATTAGATTATCAGCCCGAAGGCAGAAAAGGCGATGCGCCAATCATCAAAACAGAGATCCTGACCATGATGAAAAGATACGAGGACAGAACTATTACATGCGATACCGTTTCCGCATGGGTCAGTGTCTCAGAAATCCTGAAACTTATCGCTGACAATAATGCTAATGGTATCCGCATTTATTATGGGCGCCATAGTGAAACGGACAAGCCTGAATTCGCTAACCGTCATAACGTCATCCTGGTGGCCACAAGAGATGCGACCAATCCTGCGAACCCTACGACAACACACAGCGACGACCTGTTGAACGATGAGCCGCTAAAAGGGGCTATAAATAGCGTTTCGGGCACTTTTGCAAACGTTGGGGATGACACAATTCCGCTGTGCAGGCCAAATTGCGGCGGCAAAATACTTGCACCATAACAGGAATTTATGTCTGAAATGATCATTGGTTCGGTCCCGCTGTTAATGGCATTTACTGCCGCGGTGATCGGCAGGAAAAAGCAGAGCACGTACTGGCTTCTGCTTTTTCCGTGGTTTTTGTTATACACTTTTGTAAACCAGTGGATCGGTTTTTTCATGTGGCCGCTTTTTCATGTAGAAAATCAGCTTTTATTCAACGTGTTCATGCTGATTGAAAAAGGGTTTTATTTCTATGTATTCTATTCGATACTAAGAAAACACGTATTCAAAAAAATAGCCGTTGGCGCAGGAACCGCTTTTTTGCTTTGTTATATATATGATGTTGTCATCATCAACAAACTTTTTACTTATGGCTATTATGCCGCAAACGCGGGAAACCTAGCATTGGTAATTTGCGGATTGCTTTTTTTTACGGAAATTTTAATATCAGAAGATTACGTCGACATTTTTTCGCTTCCGATGTTTTGGATTGCAACCGGTATTATCGTTTTCGCGGTTGGTGTTTTGTTTTATCTCTGTTTTTTTAGTTACATCATAAACGATGTTGATAAAGACGGAAAGATTTGGCGGATACTTGCAACAATACTGAGTGTAATTGAATATAGTTTTTTCACAGTAGGCTTTACATTGAAACACAAATGGGTACACAGCAAATGATCTACGCTATTTGCCTGGTAACATTTGTGTTACTGGTATTAACAACCTTTATGGTCTTCATGCTGCTTTGGCAACGCAGACGAAGCAATAGCTTCATCCTTGAAAGGGAAATAATGAAAGCCTTATACAAAGAACAGCTTTTAAAAACCCAGCTGGAGATCCAGGAGCAGAGCTTTAATGCCATAAGCATGGAAATCCATGATAATGTAGGCCAGACACTGAGTTTATTAAAGGTGCAGCTTAATATTATTGACCAGCAGAAAACGCTCGACAAATTATTATTAGCGGCTGCAAAAGAAAATGTCGGGAAAGCGATGACCGATCTTCGGGATATCGCCAAGAGTCTAAACAGTGAACGTGTTCAGCAAGCCAGTTTAAAGGATATGGTAGAGCACGAATTGGGCCGAATCAGTAAAACCGGAATTATTCGGGGCCTGATCCAACAGGAAGGTGATGAGCAAAATCTTACCAGTGAAAAGAAACTGATTTTGTTCAGGAGTATCCAGGAAAGCTTTCAGAACATAATCAAACACTCCGACGCCAGCGAAGTTAACGTTCACTTTTTTTACCAGCCCGACCAGCTGACCATAGTTATCACCGATGACGGCAAAGGGTTTGAGTCGGAACATGTTACAGAAAAAAAGCAGGGACTTGGCCTTACCAATATGATTACCCGGGCTTCAATGGTTGGTGGTCAGGCAATAGTTTCCAGTATAAAAGACAAAGGAACAACGGTAACTATAACTATACCTTATGAATGAGAAATTAAAAATTGCGATAGTAGACGACCATGCTCTTTTCCGGAAAAGCTTAGCGGTCCTGATCAATATGTTTCCACAATACGAAGTGATCATCGATGCCGCAAACGGGCAAGATATGATTTCGTTGTTAAAACTACAGTTGCCGGATATAGTTCTGATGGATATCAATATGCCGGTAATGGACGGCTATGCTGCGACTGCATGGCTCCGGCTCAATCACCCTACAGTAAAGGTTTTAGCATTAAGTACGATGGATGCAGAAACAGCCATCATCAAAATGATCAAGAGCGGCGCTAAGGGATACGTTTTAAAGGATGCGGAACCCCAGGAGCTGCGGCAGGCGTTCGAGGACCTGATGTCCAGGGGATATTATTATAATGAACTTGTCACGAGAAAAGTCATGAATTCCATCAGCCAACTCACAGAAAGCCATAGTACGCTGGGAGTTTTCGCAAAGCTATCAGAGCGTGAAACGGAATTCCTGAAGCTGACCTGCACCGAACTTACATATAAAGAAATCGCGGATAAGCTATGCGTCAGCGTCCGTACCGTCGAAGGCTACCGTGATACCTTGTGTGAAAAACTTAACCTAAAGACGAGGGTCGGGCTGGCAATGTATGCCCTGAAAAATCAAATTGCAGATTTATAAAGCATCCGCCCTCTGGCGGATGTCCTGTCTTTTTTTTACCTAAAACCAACATCATGAAAAATATTATAGCCAAAACCGAGCTCAATCCTACCCGGGATACCCCGAGGAGGATTTTTGACATACAGTTTAAACCCGACACTAAAACTGCCGAAACAACCGCTGATCAATTTCTCTCGGCGATTAAAAATGATCTAAAAATCGATAACAACTATTCAACACTTAAAGCAGCGCCCACCAAAACAAGCAACATGGGCAGCCACCTTCTATATCAACAACAATTTCGCAAGCTACCAGTAACAGGTGCATGGCTACGAATTGACCAGGATCAACAGGGTCAAATTTACCAGGTGTTAAACGAACTCGTACCTGAGGAACAGCTGGCAACTGCCGAACAGATTGCAGCAGCACATGATCAAGCTGTAAATGACGGAACCGCACACAGGTATGCAGAGGATGAGATCACGGTTAAGCTTGCACTCGATAAGCTTGATATGCCTATGGACCGGTCTGTTAAATATTTTCTTAAAGAACAGGTATACTTCCAATTGAACGGCGTACCCATACTTGCCTGGAAAATTGTCATCGGTTTATCCCAACCCTTTGTCGAATGGAAATTATATATTGACGCATATACAGGAAATCTCATCGACAAATATATCATCACGAAATACTGTAGCGGCAAAGGAATGGTGTTTGATCCTAACCCGGTCGCTGTACTAAATGATACCGGCTTAACGGCCAACTCGCCCATCCCCGACAATGCTTATATCGAGGTTATGCTGCAGGATCTTGATGGCACAGGCATGCTCACAGGGACGTATGTAACAACAAGCTCGACGGCTACTGCTAACAGGATAACCCAACCCGACCTGTTATTTTTTTTTAAAAGAGGGATGAAGGGTTTTACCGAAGTAATGGCCTACTTCCATATAGACAGCGCGCAACGATATATTCAGAGCCTGGGGATCACGAATATTTTATCGACAAAAGCAATACCCGTCAACGTTGATGGAGGACCTGGTATCTCGTCTTATTACAGCCCCCACTTAAAGGGAATTACATTTGTAACCGGCTCAATAGATGATGCAGAAGACGCTGAATTGATTTTACATGAATATGGCCATGCTATACAAGACTACCTGGTTTGCGGGTTTGGAACCACCCCTGAAGCAAAGACCATGGGCGAAGGCTTTGGTGACTATTTCGCCGCCAGTTTCTTTTCAGATAAAAAACCGGCGTCTATGAAAACTACTTTCGCTAATTGGAAAAGCGTTACCTTCAGCGGTGCAGAGCCGCCATGCATGAGGGTGCTAAACAGCAATAAACTATACAGCGACCGTGGGGGCAATATCTATAAAGATGCGGAGATTTGGTCTGCCTGTCTCTGGGAGATCCGGCAAGGTATGGGGCGAATGAACGCAGATAAAATCATTATACTGCACCATTCGTACCTAACTCCCTGGGCTACTTTTGTCGACGCCGCCAAGGCTATCATTACCACGGATCAAATCATTAATGGTGGAAGAAATGAGGAGCTATTAGCCGGGATATTTATTAAAAGAGGAATTTTACCAAATCCAGCCAGACAAAATTTACTTGCAGGAGCCGTGCCCGATTTGATGTAGCGGCCGATTATATTAATTTAACCAACCGGGTTCCCTGTGTTCACCCTGCTTTGCCTGCATTTGCTAAGGCAACCGGCTTCCCGGAAAACAGGGCAAAAAAAACGGCCGTTCACACGGCCGTTTTAGTTTTCGGTGATTTTCATTCTTCGGCGGGTATTGCCTTAGGAACACTCAATGCCTTTGTCACTATGTGCAAAGTCCGGGGATCCGTTCCTTCTTCCCAGGTGGCAGAAGCCTGGTATCTGCCTTCGGCAACTGGTACAGGTATCGTGTATTCGAACCGGTTATTCTTATAAACTATGCTATTTTGCGATAAGACACTAACGAGCTTTTTGTTATCAAACCGTTCCAGCTTAACAGTTACCACCGTTTTATCCGGTATATCACCAATCAACAGCAATTCATGCTGGGCCTGCAGGTAATTGATTGTGATTTTTTTATCCAGTGTTACCTTATCATGCGTAAAATTGGCCAGGGTTAATGCAACTGCTAGCATAATACCAGATACAGCAGTCACGATCATTGACCACCAGAGCCTCCTTTTTTTGAACCTGATGTTATTATTATAAAAGGATTCGATATCTAAAGGAACCCGAGGATCTACACCAGTTGAGCCGAACCTTGGCATTTGGGCCCAAACCGCAAATATATAAGCCAGGATCAGCGATGGAATAGGCATCACCAGCAGCACCATAATATACCAGGGTTCATCAAGTTTTTTAAGCGATGTGCCAATCACAAAAACCGCAATGTACATTCCCCAAAAGGTCGCTGCCAACGTCCCTATTTTGACCGCAGCTTCCGTCAGTTTTGTACCCGAGTCATCTACTGCTTTCTTGGCGTAACCAAGCCAGTATTCATCATTTACAATATCCATTTTTTGAGTTTTTATTTATTTGGTTGGGATCTGATAACTATGGGTATGCGATGGGGAATTATCGCAGTTTAAAAAGATCGCCTTTGTTTCGTTGTAATCATTATTTTTTGCGTTTACGATGTTGGTTACAGCCTTGTCGAAACGTGAACGTTCCATTCCCAGTTTATTTTCCCCTTTTAGTTCCACACTAAAAGCGGTGCTTAGATCAATTTCACGAGGGATATAAGTAACGTTCGCAGTACATCCGGGTTCTTTACATTTAAATCTCATAATCTTTTTATTTTTAAGGTAAATCAACTTTTTCTGTACCAAAGCCCCAATTGATGCCGAAGGCGGAGATTAGCTTATTTGGACCGGCAAAATCCTTTCCGAAGGCTCCATTGATATACAGGTTTTCGGCCAGTTTAACGTTGATAATGCCAATAGTACGTACCGAGCCGCCGCTGATCCCTTTTGTGTGTCTGTATAGCGACTCTACCCCTATTGACAGCTGACTGAAAGAAAAACCGGCTTTACCACCAATATCCGTATTGTCGACACGCACAATTTGATCCAGATCATTTTTTTGAAAATGATCTGACAGGTATCTCGCAGATGCGCTGATCTCAAAATAATTCTTGTTATCTATCTGCGTTGATAATGGGATATAAGAGGATAATGTTGTCCATGCACCGACGCGCCCCGTCCTCGCCTCCTGATCGGTGACACCATAGGCTGAATAAGCCCCTGCAATATCCAGATTAAATAATGGTTTTCGGGCGATCAAACTATTGATATTTTCTAATATTCCCGGGGTTTTCTTCTGCGAAAATTCTGCAATAATTTTTTTTCTTTCGACAGAATCTTTAGGATCACTTCCCAATTTTGCCAATGCATCCAGCATTTTTTGATTATTATCGATTTCATCCTGGGCAGCACGGTGCCAATCTGCTATACTTCCTCCCAGCTCCTGTGCATAACCTTTGGCGTAAATTTTCAACAAAGTAGCATGGATTCCAACTGCAAACACTTTTTGTGTTGTTTTTGCAGTATCCGGAATCATGTCTTTATTTACAAAAGCTGTAGAAATACTCGTGTATTTTAAACCAGCCGTCGGATCTGTTACCCATTTGGTAGTATCCCTTTTTGACCTATGTATTCCCTGCGCATTATAAACGCTGCGGGAATGCAATTTCAGCCACCAATAAGGTGTAAATTCCGCCGAATAATTATTGGGGAAACCTGTGCCTGATTGTTGATAGGATTGGGCTACGCCTAATACAAAAGCTTTTGGCGTTGCGGGATTTTGTACCAGCGTGGGTGTAATATCTGTTATCACAAACGCCGGGGATGATGGAACTGCTAAATCCTTAAGGCTCACCGTTGGAGTCTGAACTTGTGCACCGGCTCTGCCGGCAGCACATAAAAGGATGAAAATAATATACTTTTTCATATCAGATCAACTAAAAATTGCAGAAATACATTGGGATCCACATAATCTTTTGTGGAGTGGGTATATGTTTTCAATCCATCGCGCCCACCAGCCAGCATATAGGTACCGCTTAACTGTTCAGCTTCCGCAGCCCTTAAACCGGCATCAGATCCGGTAAGGGCAATTTTTGTAAAAACCTGGAGCCGGCTGCCTTTCAAATCGTTGCTCTTGCCTATCTCCTGATTGGCAATATCACCTGTAGCGTCGACAGAATGGGCTACTGCTGTAGCACTTCCGTCTTTATAAATAGTTGCGCGGCTTGCAGCCAGACCAATAGTGTCAATATCAGCGCCCAGGCTGATGCTGGAAACACTGTTTCCAAGGTTGTAGGTTTTTTCCATGATATTTAATTTTTAATACAGATCAAAATTACCATGGCATAACTCCCTAACCTACCGTATTTTAACGGTTTTAATTCCCGGAAAATACCCGAATTAGGATAAGGATTAATCAAATCAGACAATTCAAGGGTTAAAAATCAGCCCTGTTCCGTTCAGGCTATCACTATGAATATTGCAGTGCCCAAAACGGAGAACACGCAGCATAATATATACAGGCAATTTAGCTCGATAAGTCCTTAACCATATTGGCAATACATCATATATTAGCTATTTCAACTTCAGATAGTTATTTTATGAATTTCCATCGGTACTTATCTGAATATGTAAACAGGGTGCTTTCATAAGAGTAAATAGTACATTTATCCTATCTCAACTATTTAGCTATGGTAATTTTGGCTCTTTGAAGATTCAGTCAAATTAATTAGTGAACGATTAATTTGATATTAGCACATACAGTGCAACTCTTTGATTTAAAATGCACTGAATGATAGGTTTCTAATTATTTCAATCATACAATCACCTCTACAAACTTTCATAATAACATTTTACCATATTAAGCATAAGCAGTTATTTTATAGGCAAGTTAACAACCATAATTTAGGCAGTAATACTTGATATTTTCAACTCCGGATATGCTGTATAAAAGTTAATTTCTTCAAATCTGTTATAAATGTGTTCAAAAACTATGCTATGGCGATCACTGCAGCAAAAAATGCGGAGCGGTAAAAAAAAAGCGCTCCGTATCTCACCCCGGAGCGCCATTCAATGTTCCTACAAACATCGATCAACTAAACTCAGATCTCTACAATCTAAGGTCTTTGTTACTTATAAAGTCATCATTTTAAAATACAAACTCTTTATTTTTATGACTTTTACAAGTTTTATTCTTAATTATTATATATCATTTATCCATTTAATAGGTTAAAAAAACGCACAATTATGCATAATTAATATTATATAATATAATATTAATTATAAAATACACCACACAACTATGTCGTAATATTAGCAAATACAGAAATAAAAAATAATTTTCTGCCTATTCAAGCATCATTAAACCGAATGATCCGCTTTACATAAAGCAATACAATCAGATAAAGGAATTGCAGAAATTACCCAATTAGCAATTAAACCTTGGCGGTTGTTTAGGCATCGTTACATGATGCCATGTTTCGGGTTGAAAGTATAGGGTATTAGCCGGCGTAATTAGAGTGACCGGCGGTTCAAAAGTTGTATTTAAAAAGACAAAAGACGATAATACATCCACCAGTTGCATACTCACAAAAGGCACATGATCTTTTTGCTTAACAGGCACATCCTTAGTTGATTGTGCATGAATTACATTATGCGTATTAAGACGAGTCGATTGATAGTTAGGCACACACTTAAGAAATAAAGCATGCTGAGTTATCTTCATTTTAACATAATTATAGGCTTGGTTGCCAAAGCGTATTTGACCAGTAATATTCTCATATCTTGTCCAATTGGTGATGCCCGGCATATTCACTGGTATCTCTACATCTACCAAATCCCTGGTATTATAAAGCCCTTTAGCTGCCTGTGCCTCATAAAATTTATCGGCACGGAATGACAGGTATTGATGCAGTATCAAATAACCACCTAAACTATACAGGTGAATGCTTAATAACAATATAGCAGAAAGTTTTTTCAAAGGTTAAATCGGTATACTTGGTTTATTATTAGTAAATATAGCATAATTCTATATAAAAGAAAAGAAAGTGAAAACTATTTTATCACTTTTTGAACATATTTACCCATAAAAATCTGCATTGGGCATATTATAATTCCGTTATTTGCGTTTGGCTTGATGGCTGATATTTTTAAGTATAACAAAAGGTGTGTAAGCATCCCAGTCAGGTTTCAGATCCGGCTGGTTAATAAAGCCGAACGAATAATTTCCCAGTATAATATCCGGCTTTCCATCGGCATCATAATCGGCAACATCCATACATATCCATCTGCCGTGTTTCGCTATGGGTAAATTATGGGGAATAAAGTGTAGCGGACTGTCCTGCTCAAAATAAGTAAATCCTTCTTCCGGATTATTTTTCAGATCAGAAAAAAAAGCGATGAGCGCGATATCCAATTTCCCGTCGCCATTAAAATCAGCTGCAACAGCTTTGGTGGCTCCGTTAACCGGATAAAAATAGGCCTGTTTATATTTAAAATTACCTTGGTTAAGAAAAATGTAAACCCCATGATAAGGTTTTAATATTCTGGAATAATCACTGTTATCACCACTGGTGTATAAAATATCGAGTCGGCCATCGTGGTTAAAATCAACCAGCTGAAAACTGCTGGAGCCATAAACCGGAGGGAGCCTCAATAAATTGTGTGTAGTAAAACTGCCTTTATGATTATTTAAAAAAAGCCATACCCCTTCTTCAGCCTGTGCAAACAGGCACATAATATCCGGCCATCCGTCGTGATCATAATCACCTATCTCCACATACTCCGCCCCGGGTATAGTGCTGATGATGCGTTTTTCATATTGCTTTCCCGGTAGTTGTTTGTACCAGTATAAGCCGCCAGCATTATGGCCAAAGCCGCATACAACAAGGTCAGGGAGCCCATCATTATCCATATCTGCCTCGCGTGATTTTACCGGGCGGGGTAGCTTGTCAGCCAAGGGTTTATTATTACTCGCAGCATGGTCATTAACTGGTAAATTCGTCACAAAACCATTGGACACATCAATAGCATCCATGGAACCAATAAAAGTGAACAAGCCTTGCTCAGCCCCAAAGGCATCTTTGCTAAAACTGACATCAACTGCTGGTGAGCTATATTTTTGTGATGACAATAATTTTAACCTGGATGACCATTGGCTTATACTGCGGGCCATCCCATCGCTGGTAAAAATGCGGTGACTTATAGAGTCAAAGGCAACCAGACTGGTGGTTGCGATGGTTTGACCTGGCGACGGTTTGAGTAATGAAAACACACCCATGTCTTTAACCGGAGCTACCGGTACTCCGGTTGGCTTCAGCGTTTTGGGTGCAGCTGTTTTATAATAATTTACAATTTTTAGCCAATCCTCATAACCTAATGTCGATTTTGAAAGAGGATCATTCACATACTGGTCTTCGGCATAAACAGCTATGCCTAAGCGGCGGGCCATAGCAGGCAATACATGTTTGCCCCATGTTTCCTGATCAAGCAATCCGGCATCAGGGTATTGGTGACAGCTTTGGCAATATTTTTTTGAGAGTGCTTTACCATCAAGGGTAACAACAGCCACTGGCTGGTCATTATTGCAACCTAAAGCCAACAAACAAATAGCAACCGCGAATAAAACAATAGAAGTAAGGATAATATGACGTTTTCTGAGTGCCATTGACCGATAGATGTTGATGGACTTAAAGGTATAATTTAGTAACAATAAAAAGCGACAGCAATGCTGTCGCTTTTTATTGTTATATAAGATGATAAGGTATTTATTAATAACCCGGATTTTGTTTTAAAGCGGAAGTTGTTCCGTTAGATTCCAGATCAAGTTGAGCTTGAGGAAGCGGATAATATTCGTTTTTGTTAGGTGTGAAACTTGCACCACTAACATCTGTAATTACCTTACCATCAAAATTAAAATAGGTAGCCAAAGCTTGTTGCGCAATACCCCAGCGTGATATGTCAAAGAAACGGTGGCCTTCCATCGCCAGCTCCAGTTTGCGTTCAAAATAAATAGCCTTTAAAGCCAGAGTCTTGCTTGAAAAATAACCGCCAGGATACTGTTTTACTACATAATTTGCAGCGGGTGTTCCAGTGTACCCCCCTGTTGGATTAGCGGGATCTTTATAAGTATATACAAAGCCTGTTGGGTTTGCAGCCCTTGCCCGTACACGGTTAACATACGCCAGGCCCATATCACCGGTACCCAATTGCGCTTTAGCTTCTGCTGCCAATAGTAAAACATCAGCAAAACGGATCACGTTAACCTGATTGGCATTACCCGGCGCCCAGGTATGGCTATCGCCATAAGTTCCCTTAGTTGCCTGAAAGTAAACATTCTTTTTGGCTGAATACGGGCCGGCTGAACTTTGCTCACGGATCCAGTTTTGACCAGGGTGATTACCCCAATCCAGAAAAGGGATTCCGCGACGACCAACTGTCCAATCCAAACGTGGATCAATATTGCCTGCATCAAGTGTAAAGGCCGCTGTTGAAGCAATGCCCTGATCTTGAGCTATAGGATGTGTGTTATAATCATCAAGATAAGGCAAACCGGTAGCATCAGTGCGGAAAGAATTGGCCAGATCCAAGGTTGGTTGATAAAAACCGCAGCAGCCAAACGGACTGTTATACGGATAGTTCAACATGTCGCCGTTGTTAGCCTCGCTGATAGTATTGGTACCATCATTAGCCGCCTGTTGAATAGCAAATACGGTTTCCTTGTTGTTTTTTGTTGCCGCATTAAAGTTGTCAAAATAATTGGTAACCAGGTCATATGCCGCACCGGCAGAGTTTGTACCACTTGCTATAACAGTGGTAAATATGGCGTCGGCCTCAGTCCATTTCTTTTCAAACACATAGGTTTTGCCCAGATAAGCACCTGCTGCCCATTTGTTCACCCGTCCTACCTGGGCCTGGGTTGCTGGTAGATTATCGTATGCAAACTTGAAGTCAGCTTCAATTTTCGGCCATATATCTGCCACGTTTGGCTGCACAAAATTTGTGGTGGTTTCATCAATGTAAGGCACCATATTAAACATTTTTTTCAAATCAAAATAATAGTGTCCGCGTAAAAACCTTGCCTGTCCAATAATATTAGCTTTGGCAGCATCTGTTAAACCAGATACCGCGGCAACTGCTTTTAATACGTTGTTTGCCCTGGTTATGCCTTCATAATCAGCCTTCCATTTACTGTTCAGAAATCCATTACTGGCGTCAACTGTAAACCTTGCAATAGAGTTAATAGCAGGCTGATCCGTTCCGGAACTGCCTTTATGTGCGTCGCCACCTGCTACGCTGCCATAGATCCAGTTATCTGGTGATGACTCCCATGGACCGCCACCGCCATAAGCTGCGTTGGCACCTTGTTGACCATCAAGAGCCGAATAAGCTCCTATCAGTAACCCATCAACCCCTGCCGCCGTGGTAATTGTTGTTGAACTTAGCGCGCCAATTGCAGGTTGCTGCAAATAGGCCTTTTTACATGAACCTTGTATTATACCAGCTGCAATCAATGCAAATACTGATAAACGTTGTATATTTTTCATAATTTCTTTAATTATTAAAATTTAACTTGTACACCTAACAAATAAGTACGAACCGGTGAATAGTTACCCCGATCAACACCAAAATTGGTAGTACTGGCAGTATTACTGTTCTGACCACCACCTACAATTTCCGGATCAACACCAGAGTATTTGGTTATGGTAATCAGGTTAGCTCCTGATAAATAGATCTTAAGCCTATCAATACCAACAGATTTTAATATTTGAGGGTCAATAGTATAACCTATCTGCATATTACGCAAACGCAGGTAAGAACCATTTTCTACATAATAAGAGTTAGGTACGGTACTGGTGCTGAATGAACCATCAATTTCCTGAATAGGCGCTTTAGCATTCTGATGAGTAGGAGTCCATGAATCATATAAAGCAGTTTTGCTTTTTGCACCAAGGAAGTTGGTATAAAAGTCAGTCCACCATCTTACGTCATTCCAGATCTTGTTACCATATGAACCATACCAGAACATATTCAACTCAAATCTTTTGTATGAAAAATCAAGATTAAGGCCACCTGTAAATTTAGGATTAGGGTTACCTAGCAATGTACGGTCGGCGGCGGTAATTTTACCATCACCATTCACATCAGCATATTTGAAACGACCTGGAGCCGCATCATTTTGAAACGATCCTCCGGCTTTTGCATTGGCTGCATCAATTTCGGCTTGTGAATTCCAGAAACCATTGGTTTGATAGCCAAAGAAACCACCAACAGGACCACCTACGCTGTTACGTATGATACTACTACCATTGAAACGACCTCCGTTTACTTCAAAATAAGGCTGTCCAAGGGTCACTTTCTTAATTACGTTATGATAAGTTGTAAAAGTTAGTGTTGCGTTCATTTTCAAATCATGTGTAATGTTGGTATGCGTGGTAATAGCAAGATCTAAACCGGTATTATTCATTGCACCAACGTTACTATATGGTTGAGTAGCAGAACCTGCAGTACCCGGAAGATTTGGGTTATACAACAAATCAGTGATTATCTTTTTATAGTAGTCGGCAGATATCTCTAACTTCTGATTGAAGAATGTGCCATCAAAACCGACGTTAAAGTTTTTATCAGATTCCCATTTAGCACCTGGGTTACCGATCCTGGTTTGTGTAAAACCGGCAACTGTACTGGTTGATGTACCACCAATATCATAATAAGAATTGTTTTTATTTGCACCAAATGTGGTAAAGGCGTTAGCAGGGTCAACATTTAACTGGTTACCCATAATACCGTAGCCACCACGGATCTTCAAATCGTTTATCCAGCTTACACCTTTTAAAAAGCTTTCCTGCGATACGCGCCAGCCGGCACTTACAGCCGGAAACCAACCATATACGTCATTTACAAACCGGGTTGAACCGTCACGACGGATAGTTGCATTCAAAAGATACTTATCATTAAAAGTATAATCTAAACGGGCAATCAATGATGCTATCCTGTCTTTTTGTAACGTACTGGTAGCTGTAGGAGTTCCTGTACCAGTACTGATCGTAGTATAGTTCGGATCAAACGAAAAATAACCTGTATTTGTGGCTCCTAATGTTTGATAGCGATTTTTGTAATTTTCAGTACCCACCAATAATTTGATATCGTGTTTACCGATAAGCTGATGATAGGTTAAAGTATTAGACCAGGTATAATTAAACCCGTTATATGAATTCTCTGAATATGTATTGGTTACGTTATTTTCAGAGTTTTCGTATTCCGGAAACGCAAATGTGTGGTTATAGTTTGAATAATACTCACCACCAAACTGGGTACGTATCGTAAAGTATCTCAGGAAATCAACCTCAGCAAACATATTACCAAATAATCTGTTGGTAACACCATAGTTATTCATAGTACGCGTTGCTATAGCTACAGGGTTCCGGGCGTTACCCAGGTTAGCTGTGTTTGAACCCGCAAAATTTCCTTTTATATCGTATACCGGGATAATAGGTTGCTCCCTGAATGACATACCGATAGCGGTTCCTTCGTCATTTTCATTAATCAGTGGATTTTCGGTTAGCGAGTAGGATAAGTTTTCACCAACCCTGATATGTTTAGAAACATTGAAGGTTGTATTTGCCCTTACTGTATAACGTTTCAGGTACGTATTTAACAAAGTACCTTGTTGGTTAAAATAGTTCGCAGAAAACAAATAACTGGCCAGATCTGAGCTGCCATTTAAGTTCACATTATGGCTTTGAATAGGTGCTGTGCTGAAAATTTCATGATACCAGTCTGTTCCTCCTTTATTAGCTCTGGTGATCCGATAGAAACCGGAAGGATCGCCTGACGTATAAAATGGATTTACATTGTATTTGGATGGATTAACAGCTGGGTCGCCGTCATGAACACCGTATGGACCCACACCACCCGCACTGATATAATCAGGCAATACGTTACCATTAGGGCCATAAAGGTTGCTGCTCAAATCCACCGGAATATTCTTTAACCTTGCTGTGTTTTGGATAGCCAGGGTTCTTAAACTCATCATCTCTGTAGGATTCAGCAAGTCATATACGTTACCACCTTTGGGAACCTGAGTACCATAATAGGCATCGTAAGAAACGCTTGTTTTACCCTTACCCTTTTTAGTTGTTACAACAATAACCCCGTTTGATGCGCGTGCACCATAAATTGAAGCAGATCCTGCATCTTTCAGCACCTGCATGCTTTCGATATCATTAGGGTTGATATCCGTTACATTTGTTGTAGGTACCCCATCAACTACATATAATGGCTGGTTGTTTCCAAAAGTGTTGGCCCCGCGAATTTTAACTGCTGGTGCTTCACCTGGTTGCCCGGATGCAATTACGGTAACACCCGCTGCCTGACCTTGCAACTGGTTCTCTATAGATCCGGTTGGTTGCCTGTTCAAAGCAGCCACATTCACTACAGCAACCGCACCAACAAGGTCTTTTTTACGTTGTGAGCCGTAACCCGTAACTACAACTTCATTTAAGGAGTTGTTACCGGCTTTAAGCGTAATACTCAGGTTAGTATCTGAACCAACCGTAATGTCCGACGTTATATAACCGATGTATGAAATGGTAATTACATCGCCCGCTTTAAGTGTAAGCGTAAAACTACCATTCACATCTGTTACCGCCCCCGTAGTAGTCCCTTTGACTCTTACGGAAGCTCCGACTACGGGCAGTTTGTCATCGCTGCCGATAACCTTGCCCTTGTACTTTGTTTGGGCCGTAGCCCCTAATGAGGATATGAGGAAACATAATAGCACCCCCATAAATCTCCCTTTGAGAAGTAAACTTTTAAGCATGATTTTAATTAATTTAGTTAATATATTGGATTAAGAACTTATTTAAGACCCTGAAAATCAGGCCTTATAAAAGCAATGGTAGAGACATTGCTGCCATATTTTATTATTTCTTTGGCTTAAAAGCAATGGTAGAGACATTGCCAACTAATTTGCTTTTTACAAGCAATAACCAGTAATAAGTATTATAGGGTTAATGTGTAGGCAATAACCAAATAATGGCCAAAAAGTATGAAATACCAACTATTGTGTAGGCAATAATGGTTGATTTATCTATCCCTGGTTTAATTGTGAGATAAGCCTTGCGGCAATAACCAGAAACAACATAAATACATTGGTACTTTACGCATGATTAATTACTTATGAAGTCTTAACGATTTATCGGATTGATTGTGAGATAAGCCTTGCGGCAATAACCCGGTAAAACGGATATATGATATGCATTAACGTGTAAATAACATCCTATATCTTAAGCCTCCATGTTCATCATCATTAAGTTTTGCAATGTGTGTTATAATAGTATAATGTATGTTATAATAATATTAGGTGTCTATTTTGCTGTATAGATGGTATTGGTTTGCAACTAAAGTAGTAATAGTGTATGGTTTACACAAGGCATTTTTTTAGAATTACGAATTAATCACCTTAGCGTACTTAATTATATTTAATATTCGCAAAAAAAAATATCAATAGTTAATAATTAAGCAATAATTAAAGAGCAGTGATTCAATTTTTATAATCAATCATTTGCAAATAAAACTTAGTTATATAGATATTATACACTTTCACTGGATTAAACAACAGTTTTATTTGCGTGGATGGCTCCATTTACGAAAAGAGTTCGATGTTGTTCCACGTCAAAAGTTAACCTGGGGAGGCATCGAACTCACTATATACCTTTTCTTCTCCGTGTCAGCAATTTTCCTTAAGCCCTAACACAATTCGATTACTGTATAAAAATATTAATTAATGCAATATTTGGATGGCATCTATCTTCGTAGTAACACTGCCCGTTTTGGCATGATAGATACGAAACCAGTTGATGGCATTCAGATTTGGTGCGCCACCCGTGGTACCTGCACTGGCGAATGTTTTGGCGATCAGGTTCCAGCCGTTACTGAGCGGACCAATATCCCAATTATATTCATTAACATCATTGGCACCGCCGCTACCCAGCTCAACCTGGTTGTTGGGGCCAAGCAGGCTTACGTCAGATACATAATACCAAAACCTGATGGATCCATTAATTGCCGTAGCACCGGTATTTAACGGGCTAAATACTTTTTGAAAATCAAGCGTGCTGCTGCCTGCAGACTGCAACGAACCACTACCTTCTTTTTTATCTGAAGCATTCAAACTCAAAGTATTTGCCGATACCCAGCCACTAGCGGCATCACAATGATCAACATATACCGGAACAGGTGGCGTACCACCAGTTAAATAAGGTGCTATGAAGGGCTTTAACAGATTAGCTACCTTAATGTGACCATCCACACTGGGGTGCACACCCGAATTTCCGGTATAGTCGGCGCTATTGGGCGTTAGCCAGCCGTTAGTATCAATGTAATGCAGCCTAGTATCGCCAGCTGCTATCCGCGCGTTTACAGCAGCCACAGTTGGCGTTACTTTAAGCCCCATCAAGGTACGCATTACAAAAATTTCGGCGTTGGGAAATTTTGCCCGTACATTGGTCAAAAAAGATATATAATCGGTTTGGAATGTATCGTCGGGCACACTGGTACTGTTATCATTCTGCCCCAGGTTAATTACGATTATCTTTGGTGTATAAGTGCTAAAATCCCACGCCGGTGAATTTGCATTGGCCAGTGAACGCGCCTTAAAATACTGTACGTCCATACCTGTTTTATCCGTATTAAGACCAAAGCCGTTCACCAAAGCAATACCCGGATAAGCTATCTGCGTATGCTCCGCATCCAAAGCTTCGGCACAAACCCAGGCGTAATCAGATACATTGGCCTGCGGGTCTGTATAGCCGGTTGTGATGGAATCACCTATATATTCTATCAGATCTGTACCGGTTGATGGCGCATTGGTAACCGCCCCGGCATCCAGTATCAGCCCCTGAAAGTTGAATACATAGCTGTAGTCTTTACCCTGCGCTACGCTCAATGTGTGCGTGCCTGCTGTCAACGGTG
>Ga0105239_10000963_pt1 | contig 40408 bp, 35 predicted proteins | sample KBSC44metaG_FD_92761 | JGI IMG/M metagenome (GOLD analysis project Ga0105239, IMG submission 92761) | Corn rhizosphere microbial communities from Kellogg Biological Station, Michigan, USA - KBS C4-4 metaG | ecosystem: Host-associated > Plants > Roots > Rhizosphere > Soil | place: Michigan, USA... | reverse complement strand
TTACGCGCTTCTGGTGGGCGCGCTCTACATGGTGATTGCCTTCCGGTATCGGAAGCCGTTTTGGCAATCGATCGGCTGGGTGGCGCCGGAGCGCGGAAAGTGGTGGTGCATTTTTGGCGGACCGGCATTGGCTATCGGACTGTCCGTATTGGGCGTGGTGCTGCGCACGCCGGCGATTCCCACACCGGTGGACAGCCTGATTTCCGGCCGGGGCTCGCTGCTGTTAGTGATTGTCTTCGCGGTCGTGCTGGGACCCGTATTCGAGGAACTACTATTTCGCGGATTTTTCCAGCCGCTGCTGGAGCGTGCGCTGGGTGCGTGGCCTGCCATCATCCTGGCGGCGACCGGATTCGCGCTGCTGCACGGCCAGGAATACCGGTGGATGTGGCAGCAACTGCTGGTGGTGGGATTGGCGGGCGTGGCTTTTGGATACGCGCGCTTTAAGACCGGATCCACCGCGGCAGCCGCGCTACTGCATGGCGGCTACAACCTCACGTTCTTTGTGGGATACCTGATCCAGACGCGCTAAGTTCGCGATACGTGGCGAGTTTCACTCCCTCCTGGGCCAGTGCGGTGCGAACCTCCGGCGCGGTGAGCGCACGCAGCTCCTGTTCGCGGCTTTCCTTGAGACGGGTGCGCGCGGCACGCAGATCGTCGCCGCAACGGCCCGGATGGCACATGAACTCAGTTACGCCTTCCGGCAGCGCGCGGATCACGTTGATCAGATCTTCACTGCCATAGCTCCCGGTGAGCTTAAAACCCGCGAACCAATCCGTGGAGCGGCAATGATGACGCGCGAGCGCCGAGGCAAAACGCCCATTCATCAGGCGCATGAGCTTATTGGTCCATTCCCTTTTCGCCCCGCCCACGCCGCCGGGCTGAAGCGGAAAATCGAATGGCCGCCGCACCCAGGGAATTCGAAACTCCTCGGAGATGCGGGCCACCGCGTCCAGCACCGGAGGAAGCAGGTGCGTGTGCTTATGGGTATCCAGGTGAGTGGGACTCAGGCCGGCGTCGACGATGCGCCGGACTTGTTCCGACAATTTGGTGTAGATATCGATGCGGCCTAGCGCCACGGCGCGCACTAACTGCGGAATGGTGAGCGGAAATCCCGGAGCGCCCACCAATACCAAGTGACAGCCGATATCAAGCGACGGTGCTTCCAGCGCCAGTCTTACAGCGTCATCGAACGCGTTGCCGGTCGCCATCAGCGTGGTGGCGGTTAGGATGCCATTGCGATGCGCCTCGACGATACCGGCATTGACGTCGCGCGTGAAGCCGAAATCGTCGGCGTTGACGACCAGTAATTTCACACGTTATCGCAACTACCAGAACCTGACCGTGATGGTCAGGAATTTCTTGGGGTTGGCCCGGAACTCCTTGATGAAGCCCTGCAAATCGCGCGAAGTCCCATCCAGGCTTTCAAACAACGACGGATCGTTCATTAACCGTCCGATCGTTCCGTCGCCGTTGTTGACTTTGTCCAGAACGCCGTCGAGCTTGCCCATCGAGGTGATCAGCTGGTCGTGCAATTCGCTGCTGTTGAGAAGCTTGCTGACGGTGCCGTCGCCCTTGTTGATTTTGGCGATGGTCTCGCGCACATCGCCGATGGTGGCGTGCAGCTCATTGTAAAGAGCGTCGTCCTTGAGGAGCTTGCCGGCGGTTCCCTGCCCCGCGTTGAGACCGTCGATCAAGGTATTAATTTTTCCGACCGTGCCAGTGACGTCTTTATACAGCGTGTCCTCATGGATCAGGCGTCCGATCGTGCTATCGGGCGCGTTCAGCGCCGTGGTCAGGGATTTTACGTCGTCCACGATTTCGACGGCACGGTTATAAAGCGTCCGGTCAACCAGCAGCGCACCGATGGTGCCCTTGCCGCCTTGGATATCGTCGATGATCCCGTTGACGCGGTCCATGATTTTCTGCAGGGCGGCCAGCGTGGAGGAACCCTGCTGGAACAGATCCTCGATTTCGGGAGTATCGGCGCTGGCGATTTCCGCTCCGGCCTGTATGGTTTGTGAGCTGGTTCCCTTCTTGATGTTGACGTAGCGGCTGCCGAGCAGATTCTGCTGTGCGAGTTTAGCCTGCGAATCCACCGGCACCAGGGGCAGGGCGGTGTTATCAATGCTGAGGGTGATTTTCACGATCCGGCTGGGATCGGTCGAACCCGAAAGCTCAATCTTCTTCACTTTACCGATCAGGATGCCGTTCAGCCGAACCGGCGTCGCTCCCTCGGTCATGGCGACAGAATCGGAAAGATAGGTGTATACGTCCGTGGTCCTGCGGAACAACGGATTGACGCCCGACATGAGAATGATCAGGAACGCCAGGAGCAGCAAGGCAACCATGGCCATGATGCCGACTTTAAGCTGGGCCCACTTCGATTTACTGGTTGTCGGCATCGCGCTCAGGCGCCTCCCACGCGAAGGAACTTTCGGACGTACGAGTCCTGACTCGCCTGGAGTTCAGGTTCGGATCCCTCGAACACCAGGCGTCCACCATTCATGACCAGAAATTTGGTGCTCACCTGGCTGACGTCCCCTCCCCCGCCTGCCCGCTCAATCTGCCCACTGTTGGGATTGTAGCGAAAGTTCGCCATGAGGTGCCCGTCCTGGTAGCGATGCGTGACCATGAGGGTGGCGGTATTGCGGAGATCGCGCTCCTTGAGGATCAGAGCGACGATGGTATTGGCGGTGATCGGATCCAGCCCGGCGGTGGGGGAATCGTACAGCACCAAGGCCGGCTCGGACACAACGGCACGAGCGATCCCGACCCGGCGGCGCATTCCTCCCGACAGTTCATCCGGGAACTTATCCAGAGTCTGGTCCAATTCGACAAAACGCAAGGATTCACGTACGCGGTCTTCGACGCTACGAGCCGCGGCGCCATTGCCGGCTGACCCCGCGGCCACGGCATGCCGCAGGGCGTGCTGGTTGACCAGTGGATAGGCTACGTTTTCGGCGACGGTGAGCGAATCGAACAAGCCGCCCTCCTGAAACAGAATGCCGACGCGCGCCCGCAGATCGAACAGGTCCTGCTCGCGGAGCTGAGTGATCTCCTGGCCGAAGAGGGACACACGCCCGGAATCGGGCCGCACCAGTCCCACCGCCACTTTGAGCAGCATGGTCTTCCCGCTGCCGGCGGATCCGAAAACCACAAACGTCTGACCGGGATGCATTTCGAACGACACGTGATCCAAAGCCACGGTGGTGTCAAAATGCAGACTGACGTCCTCAAAACGGAGGATGTTGGAATCGGTGGGCGTCACAAATGTAGTGTCACTGTTTTACGAAAACACGGTTCCAAATGTATTTGATGAACGCCGTGAGCACAAAGATCCAGACAGACGAGCTGACCACGGCGCTGGTGGTGGACCGTCCCACGCCCTGAGTGCCGCCAGTAGTGCGCATGCCATAGAAGCATCCCACCAGGGCGATGATTATCGCGAAGACAAAGGGCTTGAGCAGACCCTGTGCAATATCGTTGTACTCCAGGGCCTGCCAGGCCGTGGTCCAGTATTCGGAAAACGTCAGGCCGAGCATGGTGCTGGCGATGAAGTAGCCTCCGGCCAATCCGATGAAATCCGAGATGATGGTCAGCAGCGGCAGCACTACGGCGATGGCGATCAGCCGCGGCGTCACCAGTTTCTGGATGGGATCGGTGCCCAGGGCGCGCATGGCATCGATCTGCTCGGTGACCTTCATGGAACCCAGTTCGCTGGCGATTCCGCTGGCGTTGCGGCCGGCGACCAGTACGGCTGTCAACACCGGACCCAGCTCTCGAACCAGGGTGATGGCGACGATGGAGCCGACCTGGCCTTGCGCGCCGTAGGTAGTCAGCGCGCGGGCCATCTGCAGAGCCATGACGATGCCGCTAAAGAGCCCAATCAGGGACACGATGAACAGCGATCCGACCCCGATCACGTCCATCTGAATAAAAATATCGTCGGCGTAGTGGGGCCCTCGGAAGATATTCCGGACCGCCCGGATACTCAGCAAAACAAATTCCTGAAACGCCTCGATGGGCGGTTTTAGGAGGTCGAGCAAGCCGGATCCCCCGATAATCTAGATGCTACCATTAGGTTCGCGCGATGAAGGGTTTGACCGATATTACAGGTATCCTGGTCGGCCACGCTTCCGATTATGACGGATTGACGGGCTGCACGGCCATCCTGTGCGAAACAGGGGCGGCGGCCGGAGGCGACATCCGCGGCTCGGCCACAGGTACCGAAGAGTGGGACCTGCTCCATCCGCACCACGTTACCGAGCGGATTCACGCGGTGGTTCTGGCGGGCGGCAGCGCCTTTGGGCTGGAATCCGCCAGCGGCGTTCGCCGCTATCTGGAACATAAGGGCGTGGGATTTGAAACCGGCGCGGCGCGCGTGCCCCTGGTTCCCTGCGCGATCCTGTACGACCTCAATGTAGGAAAGTCCAGCGCCCGGCCGACTCGCGAAATGGGTGAAGCCGCGGCGTCGGCTGCCACGGACGCGGCTGTAGTCGAAGGCTGTGTCGGAGCGGGCACCGGAGCGACCGTCGGAAAATTGTTCGGCCTGGAGCGGGCGATGAAATCGGGCATTGGATCCTGGACTGTGGAGCTCACGGGGTCGTACGCCGGAGTGAGAGTGGCTGCGCTGGCGGCGGTGAATGCGGTAGGCGACGTACGCGATCCAGCGACTCGGAAGATCATCGCGGGGGCTCGTATCGCTCGCAACTCGATGGAGTTCGCGGATAGCGCAAGGGCGATGAAAAACGGCGTGCAATCGGGATTTTCGCGCGCGAACACGACGCTGGTGGCAGTCGCGACCAATGCGCGCTTGAATAAAGTGGAGGCCACCAAGCTATCGCAACTCGCACAGCTGGGCGTCGCGCGAACAATCGATCCGGTGAACACGATGTCGGACGGCGACGTGACCATCGCTTTGTCGATCGGAAGTGCAACGGCTCCAGTAGATGCGCTGGGTGTTGCGGCGGCCGAAGCGACAGCGGAAGCAATTCTTCGTGCGGTGCGCGAGGCGCGAACGCTGGGGGGGGTACCAGGGCTGAAACAATAACGTCAGCCGGCCAGAGCCGCGGCGCGCTGGGCGAGTGGGATGCCGTACCGACCTAGCGCGGACTCCACGTCCGTCTTCATCAGCCGCGACGCGTCGTAATCCACCGTGATCTTATCGAGCGATGGGGCCAACTGGACGCGCACCATTCCGTACACGCTATGCACCGCCGCGATTTTGGAGTAATCTTCTTCCTCGGTGAGCTTGCGTTCGAGATCGTAGTGGAGCGTGACTTTCGTCATAGAGAAAATCTAGGATAACAGCTTCCAGCGAATCTGCCGCAGGATTCCCAGCCATACTTCGGCGTCATGGGCGTTCAGTTTCATACGGCGAATCAGGCGGCGGAGCTTCAACTCCGTCGACCCTTCGACGCGTTCGTGCACGTAGCCGGATTGCTCCAAAATCTCTTCCAGCATCGCCGTGATTCGCTCGACGTCTCCCGCGCGGGCGGCGCGTTTCGTTTCAGGTTCGGCCTTGGCGGCAGCCGGACTGCGAACGATCTCATACAGGCACACGGCCACAGCCTGGCCCAGGTTCATGGAACCGTGCTCTTCGCGCGTAGGAATCCGCATCAGCCAATGGCAGTGGCTCATATCGGCATTCGACAGCCCGAATTTTTCGGATCCAAAGAGCAGCGCTACGGGAGCGCCCGCGAGCTTCCGGGCAATCAGCTTGCCGCCCAGTTCCAGCCGCTTCAGGGGATGTTCCAGAGCGCGATGACCGATGGACGTTGTTCCCACAACCAATCCGCAGTCGGCCACGGCTTCGCCCAGCGTAGGATATTCTTTTGCCTTTTCGAGAACCTTGTGGGCTTTCACGGCCGAGCGCGCTTCGCGGAAGGCGATCTCGTACGGATTCACCAGCCGCAACTCGGTGCATCCGAAGTTGCTCATGGCCCGCGCGGCTGCGCCTATGTTCAGGGGATTGCGCGGGGACACCAAAACCACGCGCAGGGGATGCGCGGTCACGGGGCGTCGCGACGCACGGCGTCGAGCACTCCGTTGATGAACGCAACCGACTCGTCGGTCGAGAACTTTCGCGCCAGTTCCAGAGCTTCGTCGATCACCACGGGCGCGGGCGTGCGCACGTCGGTCATCTCGTAGACGGCCAGGCGCAGGATGTTACGGTCCACCGCGGGCATCCGATCCAGACGCCAGTGATCGGACTTGGCGGTGATGCGCTGATCGATCGCGGTGGCCTGCTCGGTAGCCCCGCGGACCAGCGCTTCCATAAATTCATCCGGCTGGCCGGGATTGGGGTCCTCGTCTTCCGAGTCCAGTGTTTTGTAGAACGCCGCGATCGCTTCATCCACAGGCTGTTTGCGGAGATCGCAGGAAAACAGCACCTGAAGAGCGCGTTGGCGGGAACGATGGCGGGCTGGCATCGTTATTTCCCGGAGGTCTTTCCGAAGCGCGCCATCTCGATCGCGGTCATGGCGGCATCATAGCCTTTGTTGCCGTGCTCGCCGCCCGCGCGTGCATGGGCTTGTTCCAGCGTGTCGGTGGTGAGGACGCCGAATGACACGGGTGTCCCGGTTTCGAGGGAAACCTGTAAAAGACCCCGCGCCGCGGCATCACAAACGTAGTCGAAATGGGGCGTTTCGCCGCGAATCACGGCTCCCAGGGCGATGATACCGTCATAAGATTTCGCCAGTTTCTGTGCAGCTAAGGGCAGTTCGAACGCGCCCGGAACGTAGAATTCCGCTACGCCGCCGGCACCGGCTGTGGTGAGCGCTTGGCGTGCTCCTTCCAGTAGTTTTTCGGTGATCCCGGAGTTGAAGCGCGCCACTACGATCGCGAACTTCAGCCCTTTGGCGTCGACACTCCAATTCAGGGTTTCACGAGACATCGTGGGATAATCAGGAGAACCGGTTCGGCTTCAATCATACCGCGCTCAAACGACAGCAAGTAAGCATGGATCCCCAGAGAATCCGAAATTTCAGCATTATTGCGCATATCGACCACGGCAAGTCCACGCTGGCGGACCGTCTGCTGGAGGTGACTGGCGCGCTCAGCCAGCGCGAGATGATGGCGCAGGTGCTGGATTCCATGGATCTGGAGCGCGAGCGCGGCATCACCATCAAGGCGCACGCGGTGCGGCTGACCTACCGCGCCAAGGACGGCGTGGATTATCAGCTCAACCTGATCGATACGCCGGGACACGTGGATTTTTCCTACGAAGTGTCGCGGAGCCTGCAAGCCTGCGAAGGCGCGCTGCTGGTGGTGGATGCGTCGCAGGGCGTCGAAGCCCAGACGCTGGCCAACACTTACCTGGCGCTGCACCACAATCTCGAAATTATTCCGGTGATCAACAAGATCGATCTGCCGTCGGCCGAGCCCGAACGGATTCGCGAGCAAATCGAGCAGCTGATCGGCCTGGACGCCAAGGACGCCATTCTGGTGAGCGCCAAACAAGGCATCGGCATCGACGAGGTGCTCGAAGCGATAGTGCAGCTGATTCCGCCGCCCAAGGGTTCGCCTGACGCGCCCCTGCGCGCATTGATTTTTGATTCTTGGTTCGATCCGTACCGCGGCGTAATCATTCTCACGCGAGTGCTGGAAGGCCGGCTGTATAAGGGCCAGAAGATCCGGCTGTGGTCGAGCGCAAAGGTCTTTGAAGTGGACGGAGTCGGGTATCAGTCGCCTAAGCCGATTCCATGTGATGAGCTGTCCGCCGGTGAAGTCGGATTCCTGTTCGCCAACATCAAGACGGTTTCAGACGCGCAGATCGGTGACACGATCATCGATCATGCCAATCCCGCGTCGGAGCCCCTGCCGGGATTCGAGCCACTGAAAGCGATGGTGTTCGCAGGCCTGTATCCGGTGGAATCCCACGAGCACGGTCTGCTGCGCGATGCGCTCGAAAAACTCCGGCTGAACGACAGCGCCTTCAGTTTCGAGCCTGAAAATTCAGCCGCGCTGGGCTTCGGCTTTCGCTGTGGATTCTTGGGCCTGCTGCACCTGGAAATCGTGCAGGAGCGCCTGGAGCGCGAATTCAACATCAACCTGATCACCACGGCGCCGGGCGTGCGTTACAAGATCACTCTCACCGACGGGACCATCGCCGAGGTCGACAATCCATCCAAGTTTCCGGATCCTTCCGGGATCGAGAAGATTGAGGAACCCATCATCGAGGCTTCGGTGATCACGCGTGAAGAATACATTGGCGAAATCCTCAAGCTGATGGAAGAGAAGCGCGGCAACCAGAAGAAGTTCGAATATATCGGCGGGGGGCGCGTGATGTTGGTCTACGAAATGCCCCTCAATGAGATCGTGATGGACTTCTACGACCGCTTGAAGTCGTCGTCACGCGGGTATGCGTCGCTGGATTATCACCTGGCGGGCTATCGCATCTCGAAAATGGTGCGGCTGGACGTTCTCGTCGCTGGGGAGCCCGTCGACGCCTTGTCGATGATCGTGCACGCGGACTTTGCCTACGAGCGCGGCAAGATGCTGATCGAGCGACTGCGCAAACTGATTCCGCGGCAGATGTTCGAAGTAGCGCTGCAGGCGGCCATCGGGAGCAAAATTATCGCGCGAGAGACCATATCAGGCATGCGCAAGAATGTGCTGGCCAAGTGCTACGGCGGCGATATCTCGCGCAAGCGCAAGCTGCTCGAGAAGCAGAAGGAAGGCAAGCGCCGCATGAAGCGCGTGGGGAAAGTGGATATCCCACAAGAGGCGTTCCTGGCGGTGCTGAAGGTCGGCGGTTCGAGCGAGGAGTAGCAAAGGAGACTTCGCTCTCTCGGTGCCAATTCACTCGGTAAAACTTCCGGTTGGTTCGTCCGTCGGCGCCGCTAATTCACGGTTGAACATCTCCCGGATTTTCGCAACCGTTACAGACGGTTCGTCGCCGACTTCGTCTCTGATAGCATTCGCGACGTGCCTTGCAGCGTCGGCAAGGACTATGCCCCACGCGCTGGGGTCTTTCCATGTCGTCGGTCGTACCGCACAGATAAGGCCGTCGTTTGCCACCCAGGCACGAAAGACCTCCACTGCCTTCGCGTCTGCTGCCACGTCGCCCGGCACAGGGAGGTCCCGATCGTTGCTCATTGCGCAATACTAACGCACCGAAATACCTGGCCGGGCAAAGCTGCTACCGCGCTGCTGCTCTGCGACGCAGTATCCTACTACGAAGGAGCGGGCCAATGACAGGAAAACTAGCGTTCGCTTGCTGGTTCGGATTCGCGAGTGTCGCGATTGGGCAGACTAGCCATTGTTCTGCAAACACGCGGTTTGGCGATCCCGCCGCGAATGCAGCCTGGAATGGCTGGGGCGCAGGACCCGCTAATACCCGATTCCAAGATCAGAAGAGTGCGGGAATCGCAGCCGCCGACGTGCCCAGGCTCAAGCTGAAATGGGCGTTCGGATTTCCGGGAGTTAAATCCGTGTACGGCCAGCCATCCGTGGTGGCGGGACGCGTGTATGTCGGTGTCGATACCGGCGCCGTCTATTCGCTCGATGCCGCGACGGGTTGCGTGTATTGGACGTTCCAGGCCGAATCAGGAGTCCGCTCCGCGGTTATCATCGAACGCGCCGGAGCGAGGTACGCCGCGTACTTCGGCGATGGCAAAGCTAACGCTTACGCCGTGGATGCGGCCAGCGGCCAACCAATTTGGAAAGTCCACGTGGAGGATCACGCCTCGGCCAGAGTCACCGGCGCTCCCAAGGTCTTCGAAGGACGCGTGTATGTGCCGGTTTCCTCGGGCGAGGAAGGTGCGGGTCCCAACAAGACCTATCCGTGCTGCACCTTTCGCGGCAGCGTAGTCGCTCTGGATGCCGCCACGGGCAAGCAAGTCTGGAAGACCTACACGATCGCCGAAGAACCCAAGCCGGCCGGAAAAAACTCCAACGGTGTGCAGCGTTTCGGTCCAGCCGGTGGCGGTGTGTGGAATTCGCCCACCATCGATCCGGCGCGCCACGCCCTCTACGTCGGAACGGGCGATGCCTACACGTCACCGGTGCCCGATACCACTGACGCGATCCTGGCTATGGACCTGAACACTGGCAAGATCCTATGGTCGGTGCAGGACACACCCAACGACATTTGGCTGGCGGGGTGCAACGGCGCGACGCCTCCGGAGAATTGTCCGAAGGAACTGGGGCCCGATCACGATTTTGGGTCACCGCCGATTTTGAAGACTCTACCCAGCGGTAAGACGATCCTGGTCGCTGGACAAAAGAGCGGAAACGTCTGGGCTCACGATCCCGACAATAAAGGCGCGGTGATCTGGAAAACCGCCTTGGTGAGCAACACCAGTGAGTTCGGCGGCAAGATCGTGTGGGGCGGCGCAGCGGACGACCAGAATGCCTACTTCGGTCTCGGACCCGGAGGGATCGCCGCAGTGCAGCTTCGAGACGGCGAACGAAAATGGTTCACCAAGCCTGGATTGGCGGCGACGATGACGCAACACCCGGGCCATGAGGGCCCGCTGTCGGCGATCCCGGGCGTGGTGTTTTCGGGCGCGTGGGACGGGATCCTGCGGGCGCTTTCCGCCGCCGACGGAAAAATCATATGGGAGTACAACACGATTCAGGACTTCACGACCGTAAATGGAGTTCCCGCGAAGGGCGGCTCCATGGGCGCTGCGGGACCTGTAATAGCTGGTGGCATGTTGTTTGTACCTTCCGGCTATGTTGGAGTCCGGCAGGGAATCCCCGGTAATGTGTTGCTGGCTCTGACTGTGCAGTAAGGGATTACGGCAGCGGCTTTCCGTCCAGAACGAACGTCATCAGCTTGGGAAACACTGTCTGGTCCGATGGCGGTGGCGGCGCCGCCCCCGGCTCCGCGTTGCGAGCCACCACGATTCCCTGGCCGCCCATCAGCGCGACGTACTGCTTGCCATCCAACTGATACGTGATCGGCGGACCCATCCCTCCGCGGAGTCCGGTCTGGATATCCAGAAGTTTTTCGCCTTTGTCGGCGCTATAAGCAACCAGACGTCCATCGGGGATGACCTGGAACACCAGATTGCCCGCCGTGGTTACCGTACCGCCGCTGATCGATCCGCCGCCCTGGGCTCGCCAGCGTTCTTTCTGGGTCACCGGATCCCAAGCGACCAGCACATTCGTTTGACCCGCGGGAGGAGCTTCGGGGCCTATGGCAGGGGGCGCCGGAAGCGTGGGAGGCGGGGGCTGCGCAAATCCTCCGCCAGCCGGAGGCGCACCGCGCTTCACCCCGATGTTGCTACGCCCCGACTGATATGTGAACTCGGGATCCACGGCGAAGTTGGAGCTGCTCACCATGGATGTCGGGATATAAACCAACCCGGTGGTAGGGTTGAAGGACATCGGCGACCAGTTGTGCGCACCGCCGGGACCGGGCGAGATTTGAATAGTCTCGGAGCCGTAGTGCGCTTCCGGATTGATGAAGGGGCGTCCCGTGCGCTCGTCCAATCCTTTAGCCCAAGTGACTTTGGCAAAGGGCTGGCCGGAAATGAACTGGCCGGAGACACGGTCGATCACATAGTAGAATCCGTCTTTATTCGCCTGCATCAGGACTTTGCGCTGCTGGCCCCGGATCGTCACATCCGCGAGCAGGAGTTGCTGAACGCTGTCGTAATCCCAGGAATCTCCCGGCACCACCTGGAAATACCATTTCAGCTCGCCGGTATCGGGCTTCACAGCCAGAATCGACGCCAGGTAAAGATTCTCTTTACCCTTGGACTTGCGCAGCTCTTCGGGCCACGGGCCGCCGTTTCCGGTTCCGACGTAGAGGAGATCGGCATCGGGATCGTAAGCCATGCCGTCCCAGACGGATCCACCGCCGCCGAGTTTCCAATAGTCGCCCGACCAGGTTTCCGCGGCTTTTTTAAGCGCAGGATTCTCGAAGGGCTTCGAGGGGTCGCCTGGAACGGTGTAAAATTTCCACGCTTGCTTTCCAGTAAGCGCGTCATAGGCGGCGAAGAATCCGCGAATCGGCAGTTCGGCGCCGGCGACACCGATGATCACTTTACCCTTGGCGATGCGGGGCGCCATGGTAACCGTGTAGCCTTCGTTCGAATAGGACACGCGGGCTTCCCAGACGGGCTTTCCCGTTTCCGCGTTGAGCGCGATCAGGCGGCCGTCGATCACCGGCGCGATGATCAGGTTCTGATATAGGGCTAGACCGCGATTCACTACTCCGCAGCAGATTTGCGGACGGGTTTTATCCTGATTGACTTCCGGGTCCCAGCGCCACTTTTCCTTGCCCGTGCGCGCGTCGACGGCAAAGACGATGCTCCAGTTCGTGATGCTGTAGAGCGTGCCGTTCGAGAAGAGGGGCGTGGCTTCCTGGCCTCCGCCGCCGCGTCCGGCCTCGTAGGTCCAGGCGTGACCCAGCCGGCTGACATTCGAAGTGTTGATCTGGCTCAGCGGGCTGTAGCGAGTCTCGCCTGGAGTAAGGCCATAGCTGGTCCACTCGTTGGGATTCGTCGGACGTCCAGACTGAGCGTGGACAAGTTCAATCGCGATCAGTGCGACAAACAGGATTCTTGGCACGTTTAGTTCTCGGGAGCCGCCGCAGCGCCGCGTCCGCCTCGTCCACCGCGTCCGCCACGACCTCCGGGTGCGCCGGGTTGACCCACCGCCAGCCCGACAAGTTCAGCGCCGTTGCCCTGTGTACCGTTCACCACGGCCACGATAAACTGCCGTCCGTTGTCCAGATACGTCATGGTGGGCCCAACATTGGAGCCCAGCGGCATCTCATAGATGACCGCTCCGGTCTTTTTATCAATGAAGCGGAGATCGTTGCTGCCTTCCACCAGCATCGTCTTGGTGATAAGGATGGGCGAACGCTGCCCGCCGCCCCATTTGCTCGCATCGATCCCGGCGGCTTTGAGTGCCGGATTGTTCACGATGGCGTCCGACGGTTTGCCGTTGGGGATCATCCAGGCCTGATCGCCGGTATTGAGATCGATCGCCGTAATGCGGCCGTACGGGCCTTTGATCAGCGGCAAGCCGCCCGCCACGGTGGTATTTCCGCCACCGCCGCCCGCGATATAGGGCATCTCGGAGCGTGCCCCGCCCGGAACCAGCGAAGAGATGTAGGGACTGGTGGTTGAGGGAACGTACAGCATCCCGGTTTCGGGATCGACGGCCCCGCCCGTCCAATTGGCTCCGCCGCCCGCGCCGGGAAGCTGAATGGTTCCCAGTTTTCCGCCGGTGTCCTTGACGATCGGCGGCGTGTAGATCGGCCCCAACACGTAATTTGAGGCGACCTTCAAGGCCTCCGCTTTGATCTCCGGAGTGTAATCGGCCAGGTCCGCTTCCGTGACTCCCTGACGATCGAATGCCGGGGGCTTGGTGGGATAGGGCTGCGTGGGCGAATACCACTCGCCGGGAGTGTTCCCTTTGGGAACGGGGCGCTCTTCAATCGGCCACACCGGCTTGCCGTTGGTGCGGTCGAACACGAACGTAAAGGCCGATTTGTTCACCTGCGCGAGAGCCTTGATCTTTTTCCCGTTGACGGTGATGTCGAGCAAAATGGGCGCGGCGGGAATGTCGTAATCCCACATCTCGTGGTGAATTAACTGGTAGTGCCACACGCGCTTCCCGGTTTTCGCGTCCAGACACACCACGCTGTCGGAAAACAGATTCGCGCCGGGACGCTGGCCGCCGTAGGTATCGCCGCTGGGGGCCTCGACGGGAATATAGACGTATCCGAGCTCTTCATCGCCGGTCAGCGGTCCCCACGCGCCGGTGTTACCGGTGAACGTGTTGGAATCCTTGCCTCGATCGTCTTTACCCCAGGTTTCGGCCCCGAATTCGCCCGGCTGCGGAACCGTATGGAAGGTCCACAGCAGTTTGCCCGTACGGACGTCGAAGCCGCGGATGTAGCCCGGCGTGTTCAGACGCGTAGGCAGCGCGACACCGACTTTGAGAGAAGCGCCGACGACAGCAACATCGCGAATGATGATGGGAGGCGAAGTAGCGCCGATGGTTCCGTTCTGGACCACGGGGCGGTCCAAGCCCAGCCAGAGATCGACATGGCTGTCTTTTCCAAAATTGGCGATCGGCGCGCCGGTCTTGGCGTTCAGCGCCACCAGCTGATAGCCGGGCGTGATGAACAGGATGCGATCGTCGCCGCGGCCGTCGCTCCAGTAACTGACGCCGCGATTATTGGCTCGTACAGCTCCGCGTTCGGCGGTATCGTCGCCGCGATAGGTCCACAGAGTCTCGCCCGTGGCTGCATCGGCGGCGACCACGGTGCGCCCGGTTCCTGCCGTGAAGAACAGCTTGCCGCCGGCCATCAGCGGGGTCACTTCCCAGGCCGCCTGAGGCGTGGGTCCCATGTTCTGGGCTTTCCAGCGCCAGACCACTTGCAGATTCTTGACATTGTTCGCGTCGATCTTATCCAACGGCGAATAGCGGGTGCTACCGGTGTCCCCTCCGTTCACGCGCCACTCACCGGAAGCGGGAGTTCCCTGCTGCGCGCGGGCGGGCGTCAGATTCCAGATAGCAAACGCGGCTACGCCCAAGGCCAGCGCCAGCGATGATTTTGTGGGGTTCATACCACAATGTAGTGTATGGCCAATCCTTATCTTGCGCAAGCAGGCCTGATATACTCGCGTTTGTAGGATCTTCGTTATGATCAATCACTTTAAACCTCGTACGTTCGTTCTCACGCTCGCCTTGACAGCCTCGGTGGTGGCATTTGGCCAACAGGAGGGTGGAAAGGGAGATCCGGATCGCGCCGTAGCCGGCGGCCAGTTTCCCGCAGGCTGGAATGCACGCCCGGATCGTGGGGCGCCCACCGGCATCAAGTTTTCCGAAACTGGCGATGTCTACCACTTCCAGATGGGCACCACCGGAACCATGTGGCGCAACGACTGGACCAAATCCGGGAACTACACCTACTCGGCGCGTCTGACGCAGATCAAGAAAGCCTCGCATCCGGTTTCTTATGGACTGGTGATCGGCGGGACCAATATGGGCCCCTCGCCGACCTATACGTATTTTCTGGTTCGCCAGTCGGGGGAGTATTTCATCTCCAACTGGATGGGCACGTCGCCTACGACGGTTGTGGGCTGGACCCCGAACGCCGCCATCGTCAAGGAAGGGGCGGATGGGAAACAGCAGAACACGCTGTCCGTACAAGTTCAGGGCGATAACGTGATCTTCAGCGTCAACGGCAAGGAAGTGACGCGCCTGGCGAAAAGCAAGGTCCACACGGATGGCATAGAGGGATTCCGGGTCGGCCACACGCTGGATGTGGACGTGGATCAGGTAAAGAGGTAGGCAGGTTCTTGCTGTGTTAGGTCGGGCAGGCGGTCTCGCCGGCCCGAACAGAACTACTTCGCGCCGAGCTTACGAAGCAGCTCCGCGGTGTCCTCGTGCACGTCGATGCGCTGGCCGCCGCGGCTGTTGCCCCCAGCCTTTCCGAGCGCAGCGTCAATAGGAGTCTTTCCAGCCGAATCCTTCACGTCCAGCTTGGCGCCGTGGTCGAACAGATACTGCACCACGTCGTTCCAACCCCAGAACGCCGCCGCAGCAATGGGAGTTTGCTCGCGGCGTCCGCCCGCCGCGTTGATATCGGCGCCGGCCTTAAGCAGCAGATCGAGCGAGTCAATCGATCTGCGCTGCACGTCGAAGGTGGTGTACAGCCCACGCGTGTCCGCGTCCACCGATCCCAACCCCGCAGCCGCCATGAGCGGCGTGATTCCCTGATTATTAGGAAGGTCGATTTTTGCGCCGTGCGCCAGCAAGAGCTTAATCGCAGGGGCATCCAGACCCTTCGCGGCGCGCAACAGCGGCGTGGCGCCTATTGTTAACATTCCATCGACGCCGCGGTCCGAGCCGATGCTCCGATACGGAGGCAGAAGCTTCAACTGCAAATTTGGATTGGCGCCCGCATCCAAAAGCTGTTCGATGACCTGCAGAGGCGTGGTGTCATCGGTGGATGGAGCATCCGGCCTGCCTCCGTGCGGAAGCGTGTTGTAGTCGACGGCAAGATACAGCGGGCTGCGTCCCCACCAGTCCCACTTATTCACGTTCGCGCCGGCCTTGATCAGGTACGCCGCGACGTCCCAATGGGCGTTCCACACCGCTGTGATCAACGGTGTAACGCCTTCCGGATCGGCCAGGTTCAAGTCGGCCTTGCCTTCGGCCATGGCCTTGACGCAGTCCAGACACCCTTGGCGGGTGGCATACAGCATGGCCGTAAGCCCGCCGTAGGATCGATACTGGGCGCGCGGCTCCGGGCTGACCTGCGACGGAACATCATTCACGATCGCCCGGGCGTTCACGTCCGCTCCGTGCGCGACCAGTTCCCTCACCATAGGACCCTGGTTTTCCGCGGAGGCCCACATCAGGGCCGTCTGCTCTTTCTGCTTTTCCTTGGCGTTCACGTGCGCGCCATGATCCAGCAGAAGTTTCGCCGCAGCCACGTTATTGCCGCGTGCGACCAGCATCAGCGCGGTCTCGCCGTCGGCGGATGGAGAATCCGGATCGGCGCCCGCCTTCAGCAGCTTATCGATGATCTCGGTGTTTGAATTGAAGGCGGCTTCCGACATCGGCGTCGCGCCGAATTCATTTCTCGCGTTGGCATCCGCGCCTGCCTTGAGGAGCCGGTCGACCAGGGCGGCGTCGTTGTTGTGGGCAGCCAAGTGCAGCGGGGTAGTCCCGTCAGATGACGAAGTGTTGATATCGGCCGCCAACGCCGGCCCAGCAATTAACCCAGCAATCGCACTCGCTATGAACAGGGTCTTCATGGCTAGACCTCTTTGAACTTGCCGGAGCTGTCGCCGAATTTCTCTTCGGGAACACCCGCGCGATCGAGAATCGTGAGCAGCATGTTCGCCAGCGGAGTCTGGTCGGGATATTTCAGATGCTGGCCGCCCTTGACGGATTTCCATCCGCCCACCAGCGCCGTGGGCAGCGGATCGTGATTGTGCGCGTTGCTGTTGCTCATATTGCTGCCGTACAGAATCAGGGAGTGATCCAGCATGGTCCCGTCCCCATCCGGCATTTTGTGAAGCTTCTCCAGAAACTTGGCGAAGATGCCGGTGTGATAATTCTGGATCTTCACCAGCTTGTCCATCTTGGCCTGCTCGTTGTTGTGGTGCGAGAGCGGATGGAATGCGTCGGGTACGCCGATCTGGTTGTAGGTCAGGCCGCTGACTTCGGCCGCCATCATGAAGCTGAAGACCCGCGTCATGTTGGCCTGATATGCCACCGCCACTAAATCAAACAACAGGTTGATGTGCTGTTCGAAACTGGGCGGAATGCCGCCGGGCGTGTCGGGAATGTTGACGTGGGAAAGGTCGCGCTCGTCCATCTTCTCGACGCGGCGCTCGATTTCCCGAACCGTATCGAGATAGTCGTTGACCATCGAGCGGTCCTGCGGTCCCAGGCTGCGCTGCAGATCGGCGGCTTCCTTGGAAACCAGGTCCAGGACGCTTGAATACTGCTTGGAGATCCTCTTGCGCTCCTCCGGCGTATCGCCTTGGCCGAATAGCCGCTGGAACAGTTTGCGCGGATCGTTCTCCATCGGCAGCGGGGTACTGGGCGTGCGGAAGGAGATGGTGCCGGCATAGCTGCATCCGAAGTCGCGATCGCAGAAGCCGCCTCCGCCGTGCGTTTCCGTCGCCAATTCGAGTGATGGAAAGGGCGTGTCCTGGCCGATGTGCAGCGCCGCAATCTGGTCCACGGTCGGTCCGCCGTAGGGGTCCTGGCTGGCCCGCGGATGGACGCAGCTCAACCACGTGCCGGGAGTTATGGCGTGCACGGCCGGGCTGACAGCCGGCCGGTTGGCCAGGCCGCTGACCACGGTGACATGTTCCTTGAAGGCCTCGAGCGGCTTAAGAATCGGCGACAGCTCGAAGTTCGAGCCCTCGGTGGCGGGCGTCCACTGGTTCATGATCGCCCCATGCGGAAAGTAGATGAATCCCAGGTGCGGCGCCGGGTTCGCGGCGGTCTGCGCCAGGGCGGTCCGAGCGGGAATCATTGCATCGAGCAGCGGCAGAGCGATGGTAACGCCCATGCCGCGTAAGAAGGTCCTGCGGGGGAGATGCTTCTTCGTTATGAACATGATGGAACTCCCTTTCTCAATTCTTCCCGACTTTTTGGTTCGAAGCCGTTTGCGTGTTCTCAGCCGCTACGTCTTTAGCTTTCATCCTCATCTCGAACTGCGGGCTCTTCACAATGCCCATCACGATTGAGGAGAAGCGGTAATCATCGCGCGCGGCATCCTTGACGATCTTGCGGACACCGGGCATGTCGTAATACTCCAGATGTCGCCCCAACGCGTAGGTCAACAGCTTTTCGGTCATGGTCTGCACGAACTGGTCGGGATGCTTCATCAGGGCCTGGCGCACGTCGGCAGGTCCGTTGACCGAGGTCCCGTCCACCAGCTTGCCGGCCGAATCGATCACGGTGCGCGCGAACTTGTCCTTGCTCCGCCAAGCACCGATCGAATCGTAATTCTCGAACGCGAAGCCCAAGGGATCCATGACTCCGTGACATGCATTGCAAGAGGGATTCGCCCGGTGCTCTTCCATGATCTGCCGCACCGTCTTGGCCGCCTCACCGTCCTTGTTCTCCTTGAACGCCGGTACGTTGGGCGGCGGAGGCGACGGAGGCGTCCCGGCGATGCTCTCGAGAATAAACGCGCCGCGCAGCACCGGAGCGGTCCGGTTGGGATAGGACGTCACCATCAAAATCGCGCCCTTGCCAAGCAGGCCCCAGCGATTCGGATCCGCCAGCGTGACGCGCCGGAACTGGTCGCCGCGAACATTGGGGATGCCGTAATGCAGAGCCAGGCGTTCGTTGACGTATGTATAGTTGCCATTCAGCAAATCCAGCGCGCTGCGGTCATCATGGAACACGCTGCCGATGAACAACTCCATTTCCTTCTGGAACGCCCGTCGCAGGCTGGCGTCGAATTCGGGATAGACGATGGGGTCGGGATCGAAACTCGCCATGTCGCGCAATTTCAGCCACTCGAACGCAAAGTTGGTGACCAGAGAATTCGCCCGGGGGCTCGCCAGCATGCGCTTGACCTGCTTCTCGAGTACCGCCGGGTCCTTGAGCTTGCCTTGTTCCGCGAGCGTCAGCAGTTCATTATCCGGAATGCTGCTCCATAGGAAGAACGACAGGCGCGAAGCCAGTTCCAGATCGCTGAGGCGGTACATTGCTCCCGGAGCGACGTTCTGCGGAGGGATTTCCGCGCGGTACAGGAATTTGGGACTCGCCAGAATCGCAACCAGTCCGCCTTCAATCCCCTTATCGAAATCGCCTGCTGTGCGCGCTTCTTTAAAGAAGGCCAGCGGTGCGGCCACATCGCGGTCCGTCACCGGCCTGCGGAACGCCCGGCGTTCGATATTCGCGAAGATCCGCGAAGCGCAGGCAATTTCCTCGCTCGCGGCATCGCTCGTATCTGGAGGATGACAAACGAAAATCCGCTGTCGGCTGGGCGAGTCGAGGGGGGTGCCGGTCGCCTTGAATGGACCGTTGACCGAAACTCCCGCCGCCGGTGCGCCACCGCGGCCGCCTGCTCCGCCGTAGCCCGGGCCGGCTGAGCCCGGCACAAACGCTTCCAGCAGGGACTCGCTCTCGATGAAACTCCGCGCCGGCGTACTCACGACGATCTTATGCAGTCCGGCTTTCACCGCCACCCGGCCCACAGTTGAGATTTTTACGCCGTCCAAAGTGACGATCGAGCTATTTTCCGGACCTCCGGCGAAGGCCGCTGGACCGGCAGGAGCCCCACCCCGGCCGCCTCGACCACCCCGGCCGCCGCCCGCCGCCATGCGAAACTCATACTCGCCGTCGGCCGGGAACAGATACTCCGCCACTGTTCCGGCGCGGGTGCCGAGCGGCAGATCCGCGGGATCTGCGGGTGTTCCCCGAAGAGTCACGCGAACCGGGCCCGAAGGGGGCGGCTGCCCGACTGCCTGATGAGCCACCTCCCGAGCAGCGGTGATGTATTGATCCAGGAACGTCGGCGACACTTTCAAGACGTTGGCCATATTGTCAAATCCGTCGCTGATGTCGTCCGCCGCCAGGAGCGCGGTGGAATCCACCTCAATGCCGAACAAGTCGCGCATGGCGTTTGCGTACTCAGCACGGTTGAGACGGTGTAACGCGACCGTACCCGGATTCGGGTTGGCCCCAGCAGCCTGGTCTAAAGAACTTTCTAACCATGTCACAAAGGAATCGACAGCGGCAAGCGGCGGCCGGGGCATGCCCGGAGGAGGCATCATGCCGCCACGCAGCTTCCGCACCGCCTTTTCCCACACCGCGCCGTCGCTTGCGACCTGCGACAAGTCCATCTTGTCGAAGGTGAGATTCGCGGTTTTCAGACGCGCGTTGTGACAAGTGACGCAATACTTATCGAGGAGGGCCCGTGCCGCGGCGGCCGATGCTGCATTTGTAGCAGGTGGAGCGGTTTTCTGTTGCGCGAGTGTCGGACCGGAGATCGCCAAGAGAACAACCAGCACGGCAGCAACAACTACGACGAGGTAACGCATTCGTTCTCCTGCTCTCCTAAAGGTGACTAAACGATCCCACCGAGCTCGCGAACATGTCCCCACAAACCCGGATAGGCGTTGGTGATGAATAGTTGCGGATCCCCCCACTTGGCGTCGAACTCCTTGGTGGGAGCGGCGGCCAGCATATCTTTCGGGCCCATGCCCTTTCTCATCAGTCCCACGAAGGTGGTGCGCATGGTCGCGCACATATCCGCTTGCGCCTGCAAATCCGGGCGAGCCTGTAGCGGACCGACTCCGGGAATAATGCGGGTCTGCGCATCGCTTGTTTTGAGAAGTGTTTTAGAGGCATCGGCCAGTCCGCCGATCCATCCGCCGGTGGTGTAATCCAGAATCGGATAGTGGCCGACCGCAAAGACGTCGCCGGTCATTAAGATGTTGGGCCCAGGAAAAAAAACGTAGATATCGCCGTCGGTGTGCGCCTGCCCCAAATATCCGTATTCCACCGGCTCCTTGCCGAAGGTCATTTTTCCGGTGGTGTAGAAAGTTTGGTTGGGAAGGGCTTCCTTCGCCCGCGGCGGGAAGGTCTTGTTCCGCCACTTGCAGATGATGTCGGTGCCCATCCACAGCCTGGTGTTCTCGTGGGCGATGATGGTGGCGCCGGCTTTGCCCAGCGCGTCATTCGATCCAGTGCTTTCCAAGTGCCAGTGGGTATTGAAAAGCGTCTGTACCTTGCGCCCCCCGGACTGTTCGGAGACTACCTTCAAAAAATCGGCAGAATGTTCCGGGGATCCGCTGTCGACCAGCAGCGCTCCGTCGGATCCGGTCACCAGCAGAACGTTCGAACCGGCCCCGGCGATGTGAATGTAGTTATCGGCCAGCTTGGTTGTCGTGATCGGGGAGGCCTGTGCGCGGCTAGTGCGAAGAATCGATAGTCCTGCGGCGCCGCCGGCCAGGGTCCTGAGAAAATCTCGACGGTGTGAGGAGCGAAACACGTAAGCCATTATATACGGCGGAGTTGCGGTGCCTTTAGTTACGGGTTAGGCAGCCGGAATGCGACAAATTCCGCCTCATGACCCGTGCCGCCGATCGCCGTCACTATATATTGCTTTCCGTTCAACATATAAGTCATCGGCGTGCCCGTCTGACCCGCAGGCATGTAGACGGCGCCTGCATCCTGGCCGGACGCCTTGTCGTAGGCGCGCAACATCGCTCCTTTTTGTCCTGAGGGCAGCGTGAACGTGTCCCTTTCGCCCGCGATTACCAGGGTTTTGGTGACGAGAGTCCCGATCACCCCCGCCCGGCCCGTACGCGGGATCGTAAGGCCTTTCAATGCAGGATGATTGCGAATGTTGTCGGGCGTTTCCCCGTGCGCCACCTGCCAGAGTATTTCGCCGCGATCCAGATTGATGGCACTGATGCTCGCATAGGGCGGTTTCACCAGCGGCAGCCCTTGGACGGTCAAGCCCCCAGCCTCGGCGGCCACATCATTCGCCGATTTAGTGCCGGCGCTGGGATCGGCTCCCGCGCCCGCTGTGGTCCGCGCACCTGTGCGAGCAGTCCCCTGGATATAGGCTTCATCCGTCATTCTTGGATCGCCGGGAACCAGGCCCAGTGTACTTATGGAGCGTTGCGAAAACACGTAGACCGTGTGCGTCTCGGGATCGTAGGAGCCTCCCGGCCAGTTGGTTCCGCCGCCAGACGTGGCCAGGGCCAGCGTCGCCAGCGGACCGTCGATCTTGCTCACCACTGGCGGGGTAAAGACCGGCCCAAGTTTGTACAGAGACGCGATTTTCACGCCCTGGGCGCGAAGAGCCGGTGTGAAATCGATCAAGTCATCGAGCTGAAGCCCTTGGCGATCGTAGGCCGGCGGCTTACTCGGGAATGGCTGGGTGGGAGAATACCACTCACCTGGCACAGAACCCCTCTCGACAGGCTTCTCTTCAATCGGCCAGATCGGCTGGCCGGTCACGCGGTCGAACACATAGAGAAAGGCCTGCTTGGTGGGCTGCGCGACAGCCTTCACCGTCCGGCCGTTGATGGTGATGTCAGCCAGGATCGGCGCGCACGGAATGTCCATGTCCCAGATTCCGTGGTGCACCAGCTGGTAATGCCATTTGCGCTCCCCGGTTTTGAGATCCACCGCGACCAGACTCTCGCCGAACAGCCCGTTCCCGGGACGATGGCCTCCGTAATAGTCGCCCGTGGGAAGTTCCACGGGCAGGTAGACCAGTCCCAGCTCTTCATCCACGCTGATTTGGCCCCAGACGCCCGTGTTTCCGGTGTAATCCGCGGAATCCTTTTCCCACGTGTTGTAACCGAACTCGCCCGCGCGTGGGATGGTGTGGAAGATCCACAGGCGCTTGCCGGTCTTCACGTCAAATCCGCGGACGTAGCCCTTGGCGTTGGTTTTGCTTTTGGGCACTGCGCCGGACCGATGCGCGGCGCCCACAATCACAGTGTCGCCGGCGACCACCGGCGTGGCATGCAACCCGAGTTCACCGGTGACCAGATCAACCTGCTGATCGTCATCGAGCTTCAGATCGACAATTCCGCCTTGCCCGAACCCGGGAACGGGCATGCCGGTTTTGGCGTTCAGCGCGACCAGCCGATAGCCGGGCGTGACGTAGAGAATCCTCTCGTCATTGCTTCCTGGCTTGCCATCGGTCCAGTAGGCCAGCCCGCGGCCGGATAATTGACGGGGGGCCGCGCTGCCTCGCGCACCTTCCTTCTCGCCGTGGACCCACAGAAGTTCGCCCGTGGCGGCGTCCAGCGCGATCACTGACCGCCGTGTTCCGGCCGTCGCGTAAAGGACGCCATTGGCCATCAGAGGCGTCGTTTCCAGGTTGAATTCCGGGCGCGGGCCTAAATTCGAGGTCTTGAATCGCCAGGCCACCTCGAGCTTGTCGAAATTGCTGGCGCTGATCTGATCGAGCGCCGAGTAGTGCGTGTTCCCGAGGTCGCCGCCGTAGGTCCGCCACTCGCCGTTTTTAGCGCCCTGTTGTGCCGCGGCGTGCGATATCAGTAGCCCACCCGCGAGCACAGCGATCCAGATTCGTCGCATAACCAACTCCTTTGCCAACTAGCCACTGTATCGGAAACCGAGGGCGACGAGGGCCTCAGCAGTCCTGCCATCCAGCATATGTGTGGCGTCCAGGCCGGACGTTATCCTAAAGAAGGAGAATTCCCTGCTTCCGTGTGGATCGTTAAAGTAGCTCTGGATCGGCCGTACACGTTCATCGTTCTGGCTCTGCTGATCCTGATTATCAGCCCGCTGGTGATTCTGCGGACGCCCACCGACGTCTTCCCCAACGTCAATATTCCCGTGATCGCCGCCCTGTGGAACTACACCGGTTTGAGCGCGGAAGACATGGAAGAGCGCATCGGGACCCAATACGAACGCTCGCTGACCACTACGGTCAACGACATCGAACACATAGAATCCCAAACCATGAACGGCCGCAGTATCACCAAGGTTTTCTTCCATCCGGGCGCCCGCGTGGAGATGGCCATGGCCGAATTAACCGCAACGGCGCAGAGCACCGTCCGCCAGATGCCGCCCGGAACCACGCCCGGCTTCATGATGGTTTACAGCGCCTCCAGTGTTCCCATCCTGCAACTGGGGCTTTCGGGCGAGGGACTCTCCGAACAACAATTGTTCGACATCGCGACGAGTTCTATCCGCACTCAGCTGGCTACGGTCCCCGGCGCCGGAGTTCCTTACCCCTTCGGCGGGAAGCAGCGCCAGATGATGGTGGATCTGGACCCGTCCCTTTTGCAGGCCAAAGGATTGTCTCCCTCCGATGTGGTGACGGCGATCGGCAACCAGAATCTGATTCTGCCCACAGGGACATCGAAGATCGGTCAATTCGAGTATGATGTGGGGCTGAACGCCAGCCCCAAGACGGTTCAGGAGATCAACGATTTCCCGATAAAATCCACACCGACCGGAACCATTTACGTCCGCGATGTCGCGCATGTTCGCGATGGATTTGCGCCTCAGACCAACATCGTGCGGCGCGATGGACAGCGCAGCGCCCTATTGCCGGTCATAAAAACGGGAACAGCTTCCACGCTGGATATCGTTCAGAATGTGCGGGCGATGCTTCCGCGCATTGCCGCCACGCTTCCTCCGGCGCTGAAGATCGACCTGGTGGCGGACCAGTCGGTGTTTGTGCGCGCCGCAGTGAATGGTGTCATCCGCGAAGCGATTATCGCCGCCTGCCTGACGGCGCTCATGATCCTCCTGTTTCTGGGAAGCTGGCGCAGCACTTTGATCATCGCGGTGTCCATTCCTCTGTCGATTCTGACGTCCATTTGCGTGCTCAGCGCCCTGGGCGAAAGCATCAACATCATGACGTTGGGGGGGCTGGCGCTGGCCGTCGGGATTCTAGTCGACGACGCCACGGTCACCATCGAGAACATCGAGAGAAATCTGGATCACGGGAAAGATCTGCGGACCGGCATCATGGACGGCGCGTCCCAGATCGCGATGCCGGCCTTTGTTTCGACGCTATGCATCTGCATCGTGTTTATTCCCATGTTCTTCCTGTCCGGCGTGGCACGCTACCTGTTTGTCCCCCTGGCGGAAGCCGTAGTGTTCGCCATGCTGGCGTCTTACATCCTTTCGCGAACCCTGGTGCCGACGATGGCCCTGTATCTGCTGAAACGGGGGATCCATCATGCCCATGCACCGGCTTCCTGGAATCTGCCGGCCAGGATGCAATGGGCGTTCGAGCGAGGCTTCAATTCGCTCCGCGACGGGTACAGGAACGTGCTGGCCGGCTGCGTGCGCCACCGGAAGCTGTTCCTACCCTCGTTCCTGGCACTGTGCTGTGTGACGTTCCTGCTGGTTCCGTGGCTGGGACAGGATTTCTTTCCGACCAGCGATGCAGGCCAGTTCAATCTTCATTTTCGCGCCAAGACCGGAACCCGCATTGAGGAAACCGCGCGCCTGGCCGACCTGATCGAAGCCTCGATCCGAAAAGTGATTCCGGCGGATGAACTGGCCGGTATCACCGATAACATCGGCGTTCCTTACAGCTCGATCAATACCGCCTACAGCACTTCAGCGCCTATTGGCACCATGGACGCCGACGTCATGGTCGCGCTGAAGCCCGGCCATCGGCCAACCGACCAGTTCGTGCATATGCTGCGCCAGCGGTTGCCGCGCGAATTTGCCGGCGTCCTGTTCTATTTCCTGCCGGCGGATATCATCAGCCAGATCCTGAATTTCGGCCTGCCGGCTCCCATCGACATTCAGGTTTCGGGTCCCAACCTGGAGGGCAACCATGAGTTCGCTTCCAACCTTCTGCGGCAGGTGGCCACAGTGCCGGGCGTAGTCGATTTGCGAATTCACCAGCTCTTCGACCAACCGAGAATTGACATCGATGTGGACCGAACCAAGGCTCTGCAAAGCGGTTTCACGCAGTACAATGTCGCCAGCAACCTGCTGGTCTCTTTAAGCGGCAGCTTCCAGACGGCTCCCTCGTTCTTCCTCGACCCGCGAAACGGGGTAAGCTACAACGTCATCACGCAGACGCCGCAGCATGAGATTTCTTCCTTCGACGATCTGCGCAATATTCCAATCACATCGGCTTCGGCCGGCCGTCCGGAGATCCTGGGCGACGTGGCGAGCACCAGCCGCGGTAGCGGAATGGCTGTGCTTTCGCACTACAATATCCAGCGCGCGATCGATATTTACGGCGCCGTGCAGGACCGCGATCTGGGCGGTGTGGCGACGGACATGAATCGTATCATCGACGCGAACCGCAAGGACCTTCCACGCGGCTCGCAACTGGTAGTCCGCGGCCAGATTGAGACCATGCAGACCTCTTTCCAGGGCTTACTGGGCGGACTGATCCTGGCTGTAGTGCTGGTTTACCTGCTGATCGTGGTGAATTTCCAATCCTGGCTGGATCCGTTCATCATCATCACCGCGCTGCCGGCAGCACTGGCGGGCATCGTCCTGTTTTTATTCGCGACCCACACTACCATGAGCGTTCCCGCGCTGATGGGGGCCATCATGAGCGTGGGCGTGGCGACCGCCAACAGCATCCTGGTAGTCAGCTTCGCGAAAGATCGCTTGGCCGATCATGGGAACGCGGCGCTGGCGGCTCTGGAAGCCGGAGAAGCCCGCTTCCGGCCGGTGTTGATGACCGCGCTGGCCATGATCATCGGCATGGTGCCGATGGCGCTGGGGTTAGGCGAGGGAGGCGAGCAAAACGCGCCTCTGGGGCGAACGGTGATCGGAGGCCTGATCTTTGCTACCATCGCCACGCTGTTTTTCGTGCCGGCAGTATTTAGTTTTTTGCACCGTAATCGCTCGATGCCGATGAAAGTTAGAGAATGATGGAGACCGAAAAAGAACAAGTGAATTCGTCCACAGCCGGCCGCGCGATCCGGTGGATTTTCATTCTGGCGATCGTGGTGCTGCTGGCTACCGTAGTGGACCGCGGCATCAACGAACGGATAAAGGCCGCCTCGGTTGTGAAGCAGGAGTCGGCGGATCTCGCGATCCCGGTCGTTGGGGCGATCCATCCCCGGCTAGGCGAATCTAAACAAGAGCTGGTTCTGCCCGGAAATCTGCAGGCGTTTACTTATGCTCCAATCTACGCGCGCACCAGCGGCTATCTGAAAAAATGGTACGCCGATATAGGCACGCCGGTGAAGACCGGGCAGGTTCTGGCGGAGATCGACGCTCCGGAGCAGGATCAGCAATTGCGCCAGGCTAAGGCTAATCTCCAGCAAGCCCAGGCGGCACTGGAGCAGGCGCTCGCGAATCGCCAACAGAGCAAAGCTAACGAAGAATACGCCAAGGTAACGGCCGAACGCTGGAAGAAACTGGCCGCTGAAGGCGTATTCTCAAGCCAGCAGAACGATCAGCAGCAGGCGAACTACCAGGCACAGGTCGCCAACAGCCAGGCCCTGGATAAAGCCATCGCCGCGGCGCGCAGCAACGTCTCCGCCCAGGAGGCAAATATCGGCCTGCTCGAACAACTGCAGGACTACCGGATCGTGAAGGCGCCCTTCGACGGCGTGATCACGGCCCGCAATACCGATATCGGCGCGCTGATCAACGCCGGGAATGGAGGAACGTCGCAGGAACTGTTCCGCATGGCTGCATCGCAACGGCTGCGCCTGTTCGTGAACGTTCCCGAGGTGTCATCGCGCTCCGCCGTTCCGGGAGTTGCCGCCGAGTTGGTTCTCTCAGAGTTCCCCGGTCGGAAGTTTCACGGCAAATTGGTTCGTACCGCGGACGCGATGGATGCCGCCACACGAACCTTGCTGACGGAAATCGACGTCGACAATTCGTCGGGAGAGCTTCGCCCAGGGTCCTACGCCGAGGTCCACATGGCGCTGCCGGGGGCACGGGCGCTGATCGTTCCGGTAAGCTCGGTCTTATTCCGCGCCGAAGGTCTCCGGGTTGGCGTAGTTCGAGAAGGAAAGAACGGTTCGAGCACAGTGGAGATGGTGCCGGTCACGCTCGGCAAGGATTTCGGGAATGAGGTCGAGATCACTTCCGGGATCACAGAACACGACCGGATCATCGAGAATGCGCCGGATTCTCTCACCTCCGGAACAGTGGTGCGGGTGACCGGCGGCAACAAGTAGAAGTCAGGGCGCCAGGACCGCGCGCACTACAAAGCGCTCCGGGGCTGGACCGATGAACCGGAAGGGGTAGCAAGTAATCAAGGTAAGCTCCGGCTCGGCGGTCGGGTTTAGAACGTCTACTTCGTTGGGCTCGACCACCCGGGCCGATCTTACGATGTACACGTGGTCGCCCTTGGATTGGTGGAACTTCACCCGATCTCCGATACGAATCCCGCGCAAAGGCCGGAAGAAAGTATCGCGATGGGCGGCCAACACTGTGTTTCCGCGTTTGCCCGGCAGCGCCGTGTCGGGCAGATGGCCGGCTCCGCGTTCCAGAACGTCGCTGTCAGCCCCTTCGAATACAACCGTGGATAAATTCAGACGCGGGATCTCCAGCCGTCCCACAACGTCGCCAACGGAAAGCGATTTTGCCGTAAGTCCGGGCCGCTCGAGCGCACGAGCACCCTCCGCCTGACTCCATATCGCCTTGAGATTGACCTGAGCCCAGTAAGCCAGGCAAACCAATCCGATGATCCACAAAATCCGCTGCGTGATCTTCCAAGATTGGCGGGACATGTGAATCGGCCTCCTTATCCCGTTGCGGGTCATGTTAACGATAGCGGCCGAATGGGAATCCGAAAGCCGATGCCGGCCGTTCGAGCGCCCCCGCCCTCCTAACCCACTGCTCAGCCACGCCAGGGTCGATCGAGGAATTCGTATCGAGGTACGCGCGGAGTTCCTGTTTGGCGGCGGCGCTGTCGCCGCGATGCGCATGATACACGGCCAATGCCAGACTTGCACTGGGGATGCGACTCTGAGCAAAGAGTAATTGATCGCGCGCCTCAGGCGTAGCCGCATTTAAGAGGATCAGGCCCAGCAGGAAATGCGACTGGGGCGATGCTCCGGCCATTTTGATGGCTTGCCGTATTTCCTGCTCCCCACCTTTTAAATCGCCCGTCCGGCAAAAAGCGTAACCTAGGTTCGAATAGTTCGCCGCCAATGACGGCAACACTTTCACCGCTTCTTTTAGATGCGAGATGGCGGCGGGGAGGTCGCCAATCTTCAGGTACTCTGCGCCTAGCATGGACTGCGCGTATCCGATCGCCGTACTATCCAGAAGCGCCCTCTGCAACACTTCGATGGCCTTGCTGTGCTTGCCGGCTCGCACATAGTTTTGAGCCTGGTGAAGTAAGTTTTTGCCTGCGCGAGACACCCTATGGCGCAATTCCGCGACCGACACGACGCCAGGGGCTTCAGAGGCCTCGGTATCGGAGGGAAAAGTCGCACTCGCCCAACCCCGTTCGAGGCGCTCAAACACCGTGTGGGGTCTCTCGCCGAATCCGTTGTCGGCAGTCTCCGCGAACGGATCGACAGAAGGCGAGCCGGTCTCCGCACGATTAATCGCATCGTACGAGGTCTGGGCGGAAACGCTAACGCTGAACACTACAAATAGCAACAATCGAAAGGTTGTATCCTGCAGGGCCATCCTGATTCTCCAATCCTCATGACCCCCTGCACCTCTTACCTGACTCGCGTGCAATCCAAGCGCCACTGACGTCGAAATAAATTCGGGTTAACTAATATGAACAGAAAATTAAACGCCGCCGAAAGCGCACGGAGAACGTTTTCGTTCCGCGCACACTCTCGACGGCGAGTGGGTTGGAAAAGCTAGCGCAAACGCGCTGTTACCATCGGATGCCGAATGTCACGGGAAGGATGTCCGCATGTCTGTCGTTGCCTAGGAACATGCGGTGATAGCGAGCTTCCGCGTAGAATTTGGCGTGCCATTTTGTGCCGAACGAGATTCCCATGCCGCCATTGACACCGGGCTTGTTGACGGAATACGACGTGAGTACCTGAGTAGCCGGAACGGCGATCGGATAGAATCCGAAGTACGGATCAAAGCCGGTGAAAAACTGCGTGGTCGGCTGCGTGAATTCCTGCCGCCGATGATACAATCCACCGCCGCCGATGAAGTAGACATCGACTGGTCCGCGCGGATTGGTGTGAACCACAGGATCCAGTGTCACCGACCACATACTGACATCACCTCCCGGAAACCCGAGGGCGTCCAGTTCAGCTCTATTGATATCGAGCTGATTAAAGTTGAATTGGCCCATCAGCCCGATGTACGGATTGAAATTGAATCCGATGCCGCCATCGAAATCCCAGCCCGTGTTGAGTCGTCGCCCGGAGCCGCCTACTCCCTGAGTGAATCCGCCACCTAGGTTAAAGGCGACTCGAGGAGTTTCCTGCGCGCTCAAGACGCCGACCATCAAAAGACCCAGACCCGAAGCGAGCGAAATACTTTTCATACTGCCTCCTGACTGGTAGATCGTTCTTATCGTGGGGGAGTTTCCCGCGATGATGAAAGAAACTGAGCCCAGGATAATTGACGGTAAAATGTTTTTTTCTTCCTGGCTCAAGTGCAGGGCTGTGTACATTCTGCCAGTGACGGCAAGGACTGCTCGGCGTTGCTGGCGACGCCTCGCGCCGCTCGTAAGAATTGCGGGTTGGTCCGGTGCGCCCTCGAACTCTAATCGGCAAGTTACTGCGTTTAGACTACTTCGATCTCGGCATGCGGGTTGCATGAGATCAGGTGCGTCCTGAGGGCGCTCGATAGGAGAAAAAGTATGAAACATTTTCCCTTGTTCCAAATGGGAGCGCTGGCCGCAGCTATAGTCTGCTTGGCGCCTCTTACCACCAAGGCGGATGAGTATGACAAAAAGACAATTGTGACGTTCGACCAGCCGACCGAAGTTCCTGGTATCGTGCTGCAGCCCGGCAAGTACGTTATCAAGTTGCTAAATTCCTCTTCCAACCGGCACATCGCCGAAGTCATGAATGAACGCATGGATCACTTGTACGCGCTTACGTTCACCAGCGCCGCTGAGCGTGTCGGACCGTTGACCGACAAACAGAATGACCGGATCTTGTCGTTCTATGAAGGCAAAAACGGTGAACCGCGGGCCGTGCGACGGTGGTTCTGGCCGGGAGACACTATTGGCCAGGAATTTCTGTATCCAAAAAATCAGGCTGATAGAATAGCGGCGAATACCGGCGAGAAAGTTCCTGAAGGCAACCTGCCGACCGTGGCCGAAAGCGGCCAATCCCTAGCCCCGGACAATGCCAAGGGGTTGACCCTTCAAAGCCGCGATCAAGACGACGCGACCTCAAAGAACAGCAGGGCCTCGAAGCCTTTCACCGCCAGTGCAGCGGAACCGGCCGCAGTGATAGCCCAAAACACGCCTCCTCCGCAAAACGCTGTTCCTCCGGCACAGCCGCCGCAGGAAGATTCGCAGAACAATTCGGCCGCAGCCTCGTCTAATCCGAACCCCTCGGACACGACGCTGCCGCAAACCGCGAGCTATCTTCCGCTGATCGGCTTGGCCGGCCTGATCTCGCTGGCAGCGGCTCTGCTGATGGTTTCCGTTAGACGATACCCATCCTCGTAGCTAATAGAAGTTGTAACTACAAAGGGCGTTGCTGCACCTCAAAAGGTGTGTGGAGCGCCCTTTTTTGCAGCTACTGGCTGATGGGAGCGCGATACTGTGATGCCGTTCTAAACCGCGTAGTTGATAGCCGCTTCCTTCTGCTGGTCTTTTTCCGGACCTGTCTCTGCCCGGACACGATTGTGGAGCGTGCGCAAGCTGAGCCCGAGGATTTGTGCCGCGCGCGTCTTATTGTTATTCGTGTGCTTCAGGACCAGGTCGATGTAGGCCTGTTCGACTTCGCTCATCCGCGGGCCCACCTGGATGTGAAGGGAGTCGTCCTCGCTGGATTGCCGAGCCATCGGCGCACTGCCCGGAACGCTGGGATCGGCAGGCAGATGCCGGGGTAAGATCGTGCCTTGCCCTGCGACGATTACGGCGCGTTCCAGTACGTTGCGAAGCTGCCGAACGTTCCCGGGCCAGGGAGCATTCTGGAAACTTTCGAGAACGTCGGGGTGCAAGCCCGAGACATGGCAATTGTGCTTGTTATTGAGATTCCCGAGGATCGCGTCGCAGATCGCGGGTATGTCTTCTCTTCTCTCCCGGAGCGGAGGCAGCACGATGTGAAAGACATTCAAGCGATAAAAGAGATCCTCGCGCAAACGGCTTTCCTTGAGGGCTTGCTCGGGAGCCCGGTTAGTCGCCGCTATAACGCGGACGTTGACTGGAAGCTCGGCCTTCCCTCCCAACCGCCGGACTTTTCCATCCTCCAGTACCCGCAATAATTTCGCTTGCGTCCCGATGGGCATGTCGGCGATTTCATCCAGCAGCACTGTACCGTTATGGGCCTGCTCAAAGCATCCCGCGTGTCGTTCCACGGCCCCGGTGAAGGCGCCCTTCTCGTGTCCAAAGAGCTCGCTCTCGATCAACGTTTCCGGCATGGCGGCACAATTGATCGCAATGAACGAGTTGCCGGACCGGGAGCTCTGGCGATGCAGCTCGCGCGCAACTAATTCCTTCCCTGTCCCGCTTTCCCCGGTGATCAGGACCGAGGCCGAGGTCGGCGCAACCTGGCTGATCAGCGAGTACAATTGGCGCATCACCGCGGAACCGCCCACGATATCTCCCAGAATGCCCTGATGGCTCAACTGCCTGTTCAGGCGGTCGGTTTCATTGATCAAATGCTTCTGGGCGGTAGCCCGTTCCAATAGTGCCCGAAGGATGTTGGGCTGAACCGGTTTCTCCAAAAACCAGAAAGCCTTAAAATCATGGATGACAGCCAGCCCTTGTTCGACGCCGCCCACTCCGGTAAGAACGATGGTGGGGGTACGGTCCCCTGAGGATTCCAGCGTTCTCAAAAGATCGAACCCATCCATTCGCGGCATCATCAAATCCGTGAGAATTACATCGGCCGGCAGCGATGCGTGCTGTTCCAGCGCCTGTTCACCATCCGCGGCTGTCGCCACCGCGAAGCCTAACGACGCCGTCATGTTAACCAACTCATTTCGTTGAAGCTCGTCATCGTCGACAATCAATACTCGGGTTTGAGGCGAACTGGACATAGTATGGGGATACTCCGATGGCAGGGCGCGTTTCATATTTGCAACGGAGCGGCAGGATGCTTTTCACGCCACTTCCCCCGCAGGCAGGGAAATTTTGCCACCCATGGCCAAGGAGTCGCGCCCCTCGCTTACCAATTCAACGGGTGACGTTTCGTGGCGATTGGATTGCTCCACTGCAAGAGGAGGTTCCTATGCCCAGATTACGTTCCCTGCTCGCAACGACGGCCGTGCTTTCAATCGCCGCGCTTTCGCCCCTCACGGTGGGAGCGGCGGATGAGAATAAGGACGTCGAACGTCTAAACGATGCTGCCACCGTTTTTTCCGATATCATGGCGGCTCCCGACAAAGGCATTCCGCAGGATCTGCTGGAGAAGGCGGAGTGCATCGTGATCGTACCCGGTCTGAAGAAGGGCGCTTTCATCGTAGGCGCAAAATTCGGGAAAGGATTCCTGTCTTGCCGCCAAGGATCCAAGGGAGGCAATTGGTCCGCACCTGGCGCGATCCGCGTGGAAGGCGGAAGCGTAGGATTTCAGATCGGCGGATCGGAAACCGATGTAGTTCTTTTGGTTATGAATAAACGCGGAGTCGATCGTCTACTCTCAAGCCAGTTCACCCTGGGAGGCGAAGGCGAGGTGGCTGCCGGTCCGGTGGGCCGTAACGCTACCGCGCAAACGGACGCCAAGTTTACCGCCGAGATCCTGTCATGGTCCCGCACGCGCGGCGTCTTTGCGGGTGTCTCGCTTCAGGGCGCCACGCTACGCGAGGATGACGAAGCAAACCAGGCGCTATATGGGAAGAAAATCGGCAACCGCCAGATTGTCGACACGGGTATCGCGCCGCCCACCGGAGCGCAGCGTCTCTTATCGATGCTGAATCGGTATTCACCCCACGGGAAATAAATCGCAAGGGAAAAAAATCATGAATTGGAACATAGTGGGTTTTCTGGCCGGACTTAGCGCCGGCGTGGGACTGGGAATTTTGCTAGCGCCAGAGTCCGGAGAAAAGACGCGTTCGCGGATCCAGGCAAAAGCCATGGATGGCGCAGCTTACGTCAAGCAACGGAGCGCGGACGTCCGGGAAGCAGCCGCTGATGCCATTCGGGAGAGCACCCGCAAAGTCAGCGAAGAAGCTGAAGCTATTAAGGCTGCGATGACTGCGGGAAGACAGGCATACACTGACGCGGTTCGGTCCTAAGCCCGATTGGCCTGAGTAGCGGCTGTCGGGGGCCCGGCGGGTAGATTTGCGTCGTGGCCGCTTCGACGCTTGGAAACATTCCGATGATGAGGCAATCTACACGGTGTCCGACGGACAGCATGTCCGTAATCATCGAAGGAGTTTTTCCATGCCCACGACTATGACCACACTTGAAGATCTGTTAGTGGAACAGGTTCGCGATCTTTACGATGCGGAGAAACAGCTGGTCCGCGCCTTACCCAAAATGGCCGAAGCCGCCGGCTCGGAGGATTTACAGCAAGCCATCGAGAGCCATCTGGAGGAGACCAAGAACCAGGTCTCCCGCCTGGAGCGCATATTTGAAGAATTGGATAAGCCTGCCAAGGGCAAAACCTGCAAGGCGATGCGCGGCTTGGTGGAAGAAGGGGCCGAAGCGCTGGACGGAGCCCAGACGCCTCTAACCGACTTGGCGATCATCGCGGCCGCCCAGCGAGTAGAGCACTATGAGATTTCCGCATACGGAACCGCCCGGGCCATCGCTGAGCAATTAGGGCAGCAGAAGATTGCATCCCTCCTTGAAGAAACAGAAGACGAAGAAAAAGCTGCCGACACGAAACTGACCGACATCGCCGCCGATCTGCTCAGCGAGGCCGACAGCGGCCCGGACGGAAAGACAGGAGACACGACCCCGACCCGCTCGCGGCGCGCGTCGCGCTAGAGTTTTGGCCGCAGATATGTAAGGAGACATACTTTTATGAACTGGGATCAAATCGAGGGGAAATGGAAGCAGATGAGCGGTTCGCTCAAACAAAAATGGGGCAAGCTCACCGATGACGACCTGGATGTCATCGCCGGCCAGCGGGATAAGCTGGTTGGCAAGCTTCAGGAACGTTACGGGTACGTGAAGGAGGATGCCCAGAAGAAAGCCGACGAATGGGTCAAGACCGCGGATAAAGCTTCGCCGGAGCCTCATGGGACCGTCGGAAGGCGGTAGAAAAAACCAAGCCGCGGGCCCGATACCGGACCCGCGGCCGATTGCTTCTATTTCTGCTAATGCCAGGGCTAGAGAACAGAATTATTGTCGGTCAAGCTGCGATTTGCTTGGCTGCAAGGTTCATGCTGAGTTTTCTACCGCGCGCCTCCAAAGCCTTGCGAGCCGAACGGCGAGCTCTGAGGAAACGGATCCGAACGGCGGTCTCGGTAAGGCCGTGTTCCCGAGCCATCTCTTTTGCGGTCACCCCCTTCATCTGCGCCTCCAGCAGCACTCTGTCGGGTGGCCGGCACACCAACAGTATCCGCGCCATGTCGATCGCCGCCAGATCCAGGCTGGTTTTGCCATGCGAGGATTGCTGAAGCTCCTGATGCAAGCGCTCATTGCGGATCACTCGCCGGTACTGATTGAGTGCGATGGAATTGATCCAGGTCACAATCATCTGAGGATCGCGGAGCTGAGTCAGCCTTTCCCATCCACGTAGCCACGCTGATTGCGCGATATCGGGCGCCAATCCGGGCGCCGCGCCGCGCGACAGCAGGAATCGGATGGTCCGTTCGCGGCCGGTCTCGTAAATCTTCCCGTATTCTTCGCGTGTCATTGCTTCTCCTGGACTGATGTGAGCACGGCGGAGTTGTTGCACGCAGGGCACCACTATCAAGTCCTTGGAATCAAAGTCTTGCGGGTCATGCCGGTTCGCAGGATTTTCATGGCGGCTGCAGGAACTGCACACGAGAAAGCCGCAGGGGCGCGGATTCATGGGGGATTCGATTTTGGCAAACTTCGTGCAGATATCGGGGTATGAGGAAAACACTACTTGGTTTGCTGCTCCTGGCAGGGAGCTCTGCCTTTGCGCAGCTATCGATTGGCGTGAGAATTGGGCCGCCTCCGGCGCCCCGCGTCGTTCATGCGCGGCCCAGGGCGCCCGGACCTGACTATTTTTGGGTAGACGGATATTGGTACCCGGAGGGCGGACGCTATCGCTGGCATAACGGCTATTGGACTCGCCCGCCCTACGCCGGCTCTAAGTGGATCGGACCGCGCTATGAAGGCGGCGAGTTCTTCTCGGGCTATTGGGAAGGCGAGCGCGGCCGGGTAGATCACGATCACCGTTGGGATCGCAACCGCAATCGGGATTTCGGTCATGACCGCCGTGATGACGGGGATCGCCACGACGATAGGAATGGACGGCACTAGCGATCCCAGAATCGCCGGAGCCCCCGCGGCCAGCTGGCGCGACCGAGGATTTCAGTTTCCGCGGCCACGTGTCAGAAAGGCTGTAACACTTGCAGGTACGGGGGCTCTTTACTCCAGGAGGATGTCTTGAAGAAATTACTGTTATTCTACGCGGTGCTTTCCGGATCGATTTTCGCGGGAGCTATCGGCACCTGTACTTCCAGCACCCTGAGCGGTCTTGTTATCGGCAACCCTTGCGCGCTGGGCGGCAAGATGTACAGCAATTTCTCAAATAGTGGTCTCGACGCGCCGCGGATCAATGGCGGTTTTATAATGGCCGACAACGGAACGGACTTCCGGATGATCCTGGTACCGGCCGCCGCTACTGGATTTTTCATGCACTCCAGGTTCGCCAATACGGTCGGCATATTCCCCAACGCTGGAGCGAACGGTTGGCCGGCCGTTTACGGCATCGTTGATGGCGTGGACCCTGAAATGGACCCTGGCATAGACCCTGAAGTATCTCAGGCTACGGGCGCGAACGGGCTCCTTAATCTCAATTCTGGTAACCCCTCGACCGGTTCCGTGACGGCCGCTGTCGCCTTAACTGGACCAAATGCCTTAACCGGACCCAATGGGGTTGACGGCCCAAACCCGGGCCTGTCGAGCTTTGAACTGGGGCCCATTACGGCCGTGCCCGAACCAGCCTCCCTTGGATTGATAGGTCTTGGACTCATCGGTTTTGGTTTGCTGCGAAGGTCGATTTCCTGGAACTAGTGCGCGAAGTTGGCGTTTTGGTTGCAGTATCCGCGAGGAGGGCTAGCCAATGTTGATGACAATCTTTGTGATCCTGCTGGTGATGTGGCTCCTCGGAATGGTAACGTCTTACACGCTCTACGGGTACATTCACATTCTGCTGATCATTGCCGTCGCGGTTCTATTGATCCGTGTCATACAGGGCCGCAGGGCCATTTGAGGCGAAACAGCCGTCCGAGAGGATGGATCTTTTGGGCAGGGAGGCAGTTTTATGCGAATGCCTGTATTTCTCACCGGCCTTAGTTCCGTCATCATGCTTGGACTTCTGGCCGGATGCTCACAAACGGGGACCACTACTTCCGCCAGCGCTCCGAGTACGATGACCGATTCAGACCTGCAGCGGGCAGTTCAGTCCAGTCTGGAAGCCGATCCGCAGGTGAGCGCGGCGAAAATCGACATCGACGCTGACGCCAAGGACAACAAAATCACGCTAAAGGGTACCGTGCCGACGGAAACCATGCGCATTCGAGCCGTCGAGCTAGCCAAAGCCGGCCGCCCAAATCTGGAAGTCACGGATAAAATCGATGTGAAGCCGGCCGAGATATCGCGCAGCGAGTACACAGAATCGATGGCTCGCGATGCCCGGGAAAAAGCCAAGACGATGGGCGACAAGATCGGAACTACGGTTGACGACGCATGGATCCACACCAAGATCGCGTCCAAGCTGATTGGGGACAGAGAAACGCCCGCTCACAAGATCAATATTGATGTCGTGAACGGAGTGGTCACGCTTCGCGGCGAAGTCGGCACGGCTACAGCGAAAGATGAGGCTGACCGTGTCGCCAAAGACACGGAAGGCGTCCGCCAAGTGCGGAACCTTCTTAAGGTGAACGCCGGCTAAACTACAATCGTTCGAAAATTCTGGATACCTCCCGGGTGCGCCGAATGCAAGATTTTCGGCGCACCCGGTAATTTTTGCGGGCTGGCAACGCTAGACTTAACCAATAGATTCAATAGGTTAGCTCTGGTGGACGAGTTGCCCCTGGGAACAAGCCACAAGACAACGATGAGCTTGCTTTAGCCCACTGAGAGTGTAAGTAATTTGCGCTTTCGGCCGAGGGGTGAAAAGGCCTCATCCGCATGCTGTAAGGAGACCAAATGCGGCCCATCCCGGTTGCTAAGATTTTGGATGCGAATGAGGTTCTGGCGGCGCTGTTTGCGTTCAAGAAAGGCGATTTTTCCGTACGGCTGCCGGTCAACCAGATCGGCGTGGCCGGGAAGATCGCCGACGTCCTGAACGACATATTCGAGCTAAACGAGAACATGGCCGCCGAGCTGGCGCGAGTGAGCACAGCGGTAGGCAAGGAAGGCCGCATCGGACAACGCGCGTCGTTAAACGCCGGCTCCGGAAGCTGGGCAGCGAGCATGGAATCGGTTAACAGCCTGATTTCCGACCTGGTCCAGCCGTCGACCGAAATTGCCCGTGTGATCGGAGCGGTGGCGCAAGGTGATCTGTCCCAAAAGATGTCGCTGGAAGTCGAGGGGCGGCCCCTGCAAGGCGAATTCATCCGGACTGCCCGCGTGGTCAACACCATGGTGGACCAGCTCAATTCGTTTTCGAGCGAAGTGACTCGCGTGGCCCGCGAAGTCGGCACGGAAGGCAAACTGGGCGGCCAGGCAGTGGTGACCGGAGTCGCGGGCACCTGGAAGGATCTTACGGATTCCGTGAACTCCATGGCCTCGAACCTGACCAACCAGGTTCGCAATATCGCCGAGGTGACCACGGCAGTGGCGCGCGGCGATCTCTCGCGCAAGATCACAGTCAGCGTTCAGGGAGAAATCCTGGAATTGAAGGACACCATCAACACGATGGTGGATCAGCTCGGCTCATTCGCCAGCGAAGTGACGCGCGTGGCGCGCGAAGTCGGCACGGAAGGCAAGCTGGGCGGTCAGGCCGTGGTGACGGGCGTCGCGGGAACCTGGAAGGATTTGACGGACTCAGTGAACTCCATGGCCTCGAATCTGACGTCTCAGGTTCGCAATATCGCCGAGGTGACCACGGCGGTGGCGCGCGGCGACCTGTCCCGCAAAATCACGGTGGATGTGCTGGGCGAAATTCTGGAACTCAAAAACACATTCAACACCATGGTGGACCAGCTCAGCTCCTTCGCCAGCGAAGTGACGCGCGTGGCACGCGAGGTGGGAACGGAAGGCGAACTGGGCGGCCAGGCCGAGGTGAAGGGCGTCGGCGGCGTGTGGAAAGATTTGACTGACTCTGTAAATTTCATGGCCGGCAACCTCACTGCGCAGGTCCGCAATATTGCAGAGGTGACCACGGCCGTCGCCAACGGCGATCTTTCCCGCAAGATTACGGTGGACGTTCGGGGAGAAATCCTGGAGCTGAAGAATACGATCAACACCATGGTGGACCAGCTCAGTTCGTTCGCCAGCGAAGTGACGCGCGTGGCGCGCGAAGTGGGAACGGAAGGCGAACTGGGCGGCCAAGCCGAGGTCAAAGGCGTCGGCGGCGTATGGAAGGATCTGACGGATTCGGTCAATTCGATGGCCGGCAACCTGACGGCGCAGGTCCGCAATATCGCCGAAGTCACGACGGCGGTGGCCAACGGCGACCTTTCGCGCAAGATCACAGTGGACGTCCGCGGTGAAATTCTGGAGTTGAAAAACACCATCAATACCATGGTCGATCAGCTCAACGCGTTCGCCCGCGAAGTGACGCGCGTGGCGCGCGAAGTGGGGACGGAAGGCGAGCTCGGCGGCCAGGCGGAAGTGAAGGGCGTGGGCGGCGTCTGGAAGGATCTTACGGATTCCGTGAACTCCATGGCCGTCAACCTGACGGCGCAGGTTCGAAATATCGCCGAGGTAACTACCGCTGTAGCCAATGGCGATCTTTCCCGCAAAATCACCGTGGACGTCCGCGGAGAAATCCTGGAATTGAAGAACACCATCAATACGATGGTGGACCAGCTCAGCTCTTTTGCCAGCGAAGTCACGCGCGTGGCGCGCGAGGTGGGAACCGAAGGGAAGCTGGGCGGCCAGGCGATGGTGAAGGGCGTGGGCGGCGTGTGGAAGGATTTGACGGATTCCGTTAATTCCATGGCGTCGAATCTGACCAATCAGGTGCGCAATATCGCGGAAGTGACTACGGCGGTGGCGCGCGGCGATTTGTCGCGAACCATCACGGTCGAAGTTCGCGGCGAAATCCTGGAGCTGAAGAACACCATCAACACCATGGTGGACCAGTTAAACGCCTTC
>Ga0105239_10000962_pt1 | contig 40426 bp, 38 predicted proteins | sample KBSC44metaG_FD_92761 | JGI IMG/M metagenome (GOLD analysis project Ga0105239, IMG submission 92761) | Corn rhizosphere microbial communities from Kellogg Biological Station, Michigan, USA - KBS C4-4 metaG | ecosystem: Host-associated > Plants > Roots > Rhizosphere > Soil | place: Michigan, USA... | reverse complement strand
CCCGTTGCAGTGATCCCGGCGACGGTAGCGAATACTGACTTCTTCATGATCTTCCCTCTTCTTACTTGCTTGCCCTGTGGCCTCTGTCTGTCGGCGGGAGGCCGTTCTCGCCGATCTGATGAGAAAAACCGGCAGGTCAGGGGTTTAATTCCCCTGGCAGAAATTGGTCGCCAGTTGGCAGAATGTGTGCCATTTCGGGCCTTCGGGCAGTGATCCGGGGCACAGTGCTGGCAACTACGGTCGTGCCTCACGACTTCTGCAAGAGGGCTGCCATCGCTCGAGGCCCACGACCATGGCGCAGATCTCGACGACGCATGCCCTCAGGCGATGATCAGCAGCACGGCGCCGGCAACGGCCTCGACGCCGAAGTAGAACCAGTTGGGATAGAAGGCCGTCCGACCGTCGACCACGGCGGAGACGAGCCGGCCGAACGCCATGCCAGCCAATGCCATGCCGACGGCGAGCAGGATCCCGCTTCGATGGGCGCCAGCTGCCACCGCCGCGTACGCCAGCACGGCTGCCATCGCCAGGCCGAAACCGCCGTAGACGGCACGCACCTCGGAGCGCGACGTGGACTGCTCGAGCGTGATGCCGAACGGCCGCACCAGCATCGCGGGGGCCGCGAGTGCGTAGATGCCCATGCCGAGGAAGAACACTCCCATGACGGCGATGACCGCTGTATCGATGGCGCTGGCCACGGTAGCCTCCTGTTCCAGTTCACGTAGGAGGCCAGCATGGTCCTAGAAGTGGCGCCGCCGCTTCCACAAACCTGCTCTTCGTCGATATGGCTGTGGCCGGGCCAAGCCCTGTTCGCAGGCCCGAGCCTCGATCTGGCGCCGCATTCGGGATCGGTGTGGTGCCTGGCAGTCGGCGTCGACCGGCCTCTGACCGTGCTGACGCCCGACGGAACCACGCGCGAGGCACACAGCGTCCTGATCCCGCCGCGGCTGACCCATCAGCTGGTCTGCCACGGCGGCAGGCTGGTGTCGGCCTATCTGGAGCCGACGGCGGATCGGGCGGAGTCGTGCCGACGGGCGTTCAGCACATGGGTCGACGGCATCGGCGTTCACCACGCCGCGGAGGAGCACCTGACGTTCGTCCCCGGCGACGATCAAAGCGCGTGTCTCTGGCTGGATTTGGCCGCACCCGCAACCGAGCACGTCATCGACCCCCGCATCGTGCTCGCCGCAGCCCGCATTCGCGCGGAGCCTGCCGTGACGCTGTCGTCGCGCGAACTGGCCGCGGAGGCGGGGTTGTCGGAGTCGCGGTTTCTGCATCTGTTCCGCGACGAGGTCGGGACGAGCCTGCGGCGCTACCGGCTCTGGGTGCGACTGCTGGCTGCCGGTGCGGCGATCTCGTCGGGAAAGAACCTGACGACCGCAGCCGTCGACTCCGGTTTCGCCAGCCCGTCGCACCTCGCCGACCGGTTCAAGGCCACCTTCGGGCTGTCCGCAACGCAGCTCCTCGGAACGGACGCGACACTGCGGACGCCGTGACTCAGGCCGACTGCGCGGCCTTGACCGACACCCGGCCGAACACCATCGATTCCTCGATCCGGTCGAAGCGGTGGTCGACGACGTCCAGCACGTAGTTGTGCCTGACCTTCCACGGCCGTCGCGTTCCTGACTTGGGCAGCGCGTGCGGAGCTCGCTGCACGTAGCCGGCTTCGAGGTCGAACGTCGGTTTCTCCTTCATCGGCACGCCTCCCAGATGCGGGTAGGCGTGTGTGTAGCCGTGAGACTCCATGTAGGCCAACAGCTTCGCCACCGCCCGCGCGGTCATGTCGGCGCGCAGCGTCCACGACGCGTTGGTGTAGCCGATGCACCACGCCATGTTCGGCACGTCCTCGAGCAGGTACTCCTTGTAGACGAAGCGGTCGGTGGGCTTGATCTCGGCGCCGTCGACGCTCACCGAGATACCACCGAGCGCCTGAAGCTGAAGTCCGGTCGCCGTCACGATGACGTCGGCATCGATGCGACGGCCCGACTTCAGCACGATGCCCGTGGCGTCCATGTGGTCCACGTGGTCGGTCACCACTTCGACTCGGCCACTCTTGATCTCCTCGTAGAAGTCTCCGCCGAGGATCACGCACAGCCGTTGGTCCCACGGGTCGTAACGCGGCTTGAAGTGCGTGTCCACGTCGTAGCCTGCGGGCAGATATCGTTGCGCCGTCGCCCTTGCGAACTTCTTGAAGGTCTTGGGCGCCTTGCGGGCGAACCAATAGCTGCCCACCGTGAGGAACTTGAAGTAGGCCCGCGCAACGGCGTGGGACAACGTGAGCGGCAACAACTTTCGAATGACGGCAAGCAGCGGGTTGATCCTCGCGACGGACATCAGGTAGGTAGGCGAGCGCTGCAGCATCGTGACGTGCGCGGCCTTCTTCGTCAGCGAGGGGATCATGCTGATTGCCGTTGCGCCACTGCCGATGACGACGAGCTTCTTCCCGGTGTAGTCCAGCGACTCCGGCCAGTACTGCGGGTGAATGACCTCGCCGCCGAAGTTCTCCAGGCCGGGAAACTCCGGCGAGTACGGCTCGTCGTAGTTGTAGTACCCGGTGCCGAAGAACAGGAAGCGACCGCGGTAGCGCCGCTCGATGCCACCCTGCTCGACGTGGACGGTCCACGTGTCGGTTTCCGAGTCCCACTCGGCCGACCGCACGTGGGTGTTGAACCGGATGTGGTCGTCGATCCCGTTCTTGCGGGCCGTCTCCGTCAGGTACGCGCGGATGTCCGCACCCTCGGCAAGGTTCTCGGGCCGCGTCCAGGGTTCGTAGGAATAGCTGAGCGTGAAGATGTCGCTGTCGGAGCGGATGCCGGGGTAGCGAAACAGGTCCCAGGTCCCGCCGATCCGCTCCCGCCGTTCCAAGATGGTGTAGGTGAGCTGGGGATTCTTCTCGTGGATGCGGTAGGCCGCGCCGATGCCCGAGATGCCTGCGCCGATGATGATGACGTCTGATACTTCGACGGCGGCCACGTCGCGCTCGCTCGGATCCATGGAGAACCTCCTCGGTGTGGTCCCGCTGCGTACCACCAGCCTAGGTGTTCGGGTGGGCGGTTCGTCAACGATCTGGGCACGCGATCGCACCGGAATCGCCAGACTGGGGTGATGACCGACGTCGTAGTGGTGGGGGCGGGCTTCGCCGGACTGTCGACCGCACGCGCCTTGACCAGGCTGGGGCACGACGTGCAGGTGCTCGAGGGTCGGGACAGGGTCGGGGGTCGGTCGTACACGACGACGATCGCCGACGTGCCGGTCGACCTCGGCGCGACGTTCGTCGGGCCGACGCAGGAGGAGGTGCTCAAGCTCGCCGCGGAACTGGGCTGCGAGACCGTGCCCACCTACAACCGCGGCAAGAACCTGATCCGCTGGCGCGGCAAGTTGCGCTCGTACCGCAGCACCATCCCCCGGCTGTCGATCCTCGAATTGCTCGACGTGTCACGCATGCAATGGCGCTTCGATCGGGTGACCCGTCTGGTTCCGGTGGTCGATCCGTGGACGCCGACGATTGCGCCACGGGTGGACAACCAGTCCCTCGAGAGGTGGCTGCGCTCCGTGCACGCCGGGGCGTCGGCGCGGGATCTGATGGCGATCGTGTCGCGGGTGACGTGGGGCTGCGAACCCAGCGAGGTGTCGCTGATGCACGCCGTGCGCTACGTCAAGGCGGCCGGGGGCCTCGGCGCCATGCTCGACGTCCAGGGCGGTGCCCAGCAGGACCGCTTCCCGGAGGGCACCCAGCAGATGGCGTTGCGGATGGCCGACGAACTCGGCGATCGGGTGGCGCTCGATTCTGTGGTGGATCGCATCGAGCGTGCCGCCGACGGCACGGTGACCGTGCATGCGGGGAAGGGCACGACGGCCGCCAGGGCCGTCGTCGTGGCGATCCCGCCCTCGCACCGACGCGGCATCGCATTCGAACCCGCTCTGCCCCAGGGGTATTCGCAGTTGGCCGAGCACTGGCCGCAGGGCAATCTCAGCAAGGCCTACGCGGCGTACGACGCCCCGTTCTGGCGCGCCGACGGCTGCTCGGGTGAGGCGTTGTCCGACGACGGGCAGGTGTTCATCACGTTCGACGTCAGCCCCGGCGACGACGGCCCAGGGATCCTGCTGGGCTTCACCGATGCCCGCACGTTCGACCCGATGCCTGCCGATGCGAGGCGCGAGGCGGCGCTGGGATGCTTCGCCGCACTGTTCGGCGACGAGGCGCGACACCCGATCGACTACGTCGACCACTGTTGGGGCACTGAAGGATTCGCCCCGGGTGGCCCCACCGCGGCGGTCCCGCCGGGATCGTGGACCAAGTACGGGCAATGGCTGCGCAAACCGGTCGACGGCATCTTCTGGGCGGGCACCGAGACGGCCGACCAGTGGACCGGCTTCCTCGACGGCGCCGTCCGGTCGGGGCAGCGCGCGGCGGCCGAGGTGGACGCCTACCTCGCGGCTAGGAGCTGATCCGCCGCTCGGTCCGCACCGACTCGATCAGCGCCCGCAGGTGATGGTTGACCTCGTCCGGGCGTTCCAGATTCGAGCAATGGCCGCCGGACAGTTCGACGAACGCGGCGAGATTCGGTGCGTGCTCGGCGATTCGGCGGGACGCGCCGATGGGCAGCAGGCGGTCACCGCGACTACCGATGACGAGCGTGGGCACGGTGAGGTTGGCCAAGGAGATGTGCTTCGGGCCGAGCGAGTCGACGAGTGCACGGGCCCAACCGCCGCGCCCCGCGGGTGGGGTCATCGCGAAGAGTTCGAAGACGAAGTCCGCGATGGCGGGGTCGGCGTCACGCCCGACCGCCAGCGCGGCGACGAATCGCCTGCTCTGCTGGATCGAGCCGGGCACCAGCGGTGCCCCACCTAGTCTCTTGAGCAGCACACCGGCGGCCGCCACTCGGCCACCCGACAGAGCGTCCGGCACGGGCATGAACTTCACGTCGCGCAGCAGATCGCCCGTCGTGGTGTTGATCAGAGCGACGGCGTCGGCGCACTGCGTGACCCGCTGTGGGTAGCGCTGCGCCCACGACGTGATCGCGATGCCACCCATCGAGTGCCCGGCGATGACGGCGCGCTCGCCGGGGGCCAGGGTGGCGTCGAGTACGGCGTCCAGGTCGGCCGCCAGGAAATCGAGGCTGTAGTTGCTGCGGCTTCCTCGACGGGGCGGAACCTCGCTGCGCCCGTGGCCGCGGTGGTCGAACGCGATGACGCGGTAGTCGGTGGAGAGGTCGGCGATCTGGTTGGCCCAGACCCGGATCGCGCAGGTGATGCCGTGTGCCAGCACGATCGGGTAGCCGTCTTCCGGCCCGAAGACCTCGGCGTGCAACCGGGTTCCGTCGGCGGAACGGACGTCGACGACCCGTCCGGTCGTCAAGGCATCTGCCGGCTCGTAGCGCCGCAGTTGAAGGACCATCAGGGCTGTCTGCTCTTCGCGCAAGCGTTCATCGCTCTCCGATCGGGGCCGGCAACGCTGCCGGGAGGAGCAGTTTATCCGGTCAAGAGCACCGGTTTGATCACGCGTCCTGACTTGGCGGCGGCCCACGCCTCGTCGAAGGCGGTCAGCTCGAAAGTGGTGATCAGTTCGTCGACGGGCAGGTCACCGCTGCGGACCAGCTCGGCAAGCCGCGGAATGAAGGTGTGCGGATCGCTGTCACCCTCGACGACGCCCCGCACCCGCAGTCCCTTCGCAAGGATCAGACCGACCGGCAACTCGGCGTTCAGCGCGCCGAGCCCGACGAGCGCGAGCGTCCCGCACGACCGCAAGGCAGCCAGCGCGGTCGCGATGACCTGGGGAACCGCCGTGCTGTCGACGGCGAGGGTCGGTCCTCCCCCGGTGAGATCGCCGAGCGCCGCCACCACGTCCACGGCGGTGGGGTCAAGGGTCGCGGTCGCGCCCAGCTTGGTGGCCAAGGCAAGCCGCTCGGGCACCGGATCGACCGCGACGATCGAGCGGCAGCCCGCGATCTTCGCGCCCATCACCGCCGACAGGCCCACAGCACCGGCCCCGAAAACCACCAGCGCGTCATCCGGCCCCGCCGACAAGGCGTTCAGCACCGTCCCGACGCCGGTCTGCACGCTGCAGGCGAGCGGCGCTGCGAGCTCGGGGGCGAGGTCCGTGGTCAGCACCACGGTGTTGGCGGGCCGCGACAGGGCGTGGGTGGCGAAGCTGGATTGTCCGAAGAAGCCGCCGGTGACGGGTCCACCGTCCAAGCGCAGGGCGCTGGTCTCGTCGCGGCGGTCGCCGCGCATGTTCAGATCGGTGGAGTGGTCACAGTAGGCAGGCCTGCCTGCGACGCAGTCGGCGCACCCGCCGCAACTGGCGAACGTCAGCACGACCTGCTGGCCCTGCGCCGCGCGTGCCCCTGGGCCGGCGGCGACGACCGTGCCGACACCCTCGTGACCGAACACCATCGGCAGCCGCTTGGCGGGCCACCGCGCGGCGACGCTGACATCGGTGTGGCAGATGCCGACGGCGTCGATGCGGACCAGCACCTCGTCGTCAACCGGCGGCCGGATCACGACGTCGGTGAGCCGGGGATCGTCACCCGCTTCGTGCAGTACCGCGGCGCGTGCATCGATCACTCATGGAGGTTAAATGGTGCCGGTCGGCCCAGACAGGCCGGGGAAGGCCTGACATGCGCGCCATACAGATTGCTCGGCTCGACGGACCAGGAGCCGCGGAGCTGGTCGAGATCGACGAACCGACCGACACCAACGCCGTACTGATCGACGTGTACGCGGCCGGTGTCGCGTTTCCCGACGCGCTGCAGACGCGCGGTCTCTACCAGTACCGCCCCGAGTTGCCCTACGTTCCCGGCGCCGAACTCGCCGGCGTCGTGCGCAGCGCCCCCGCGGGTGCCCATGTGGTGGCGGGCGACCGGGTGGCCGCGCTGACGATGCTCAACGGCGCGATGGCCGAAGTCGTCGCGGTACCTCCCGCTCAGGTGTTCAAGCTGCCCGACGTGGTGTCGTTCGAGGCGGGGGCAGGCATCCTGTTCAACGACCTGACGGTGCACTGCGCCTTGCGCACCCGCGGCAGGCTCGTGCCCGGCGAAACGGTCTTGGTGCACGGCGCTGCGGGAGGCATCGGCACATCGACGCTGCGGCTGGCCACCGCATTCGGTGCGTCACGCACCATCGCTGTCGTCAGCACCGCGGACAAGGCCGACGTCGCCAGGGCGGCGGGCGCCACCGACGTGGTGCTGGCCGACGGCTTCAAGGACGCGGTCAAGGAGCTGACCGGCGGCCGCGGGGTGAACGTCGTCGTCGATCCGGTCGGCGGTGACCGGTTCACCGATTCGCTGCGCTCGCTCGCCCCAGGAGGTCGGCTGCTGGTGGTCGGCTTCACCGGCGGCGACATTCCCACGGTCAAGGTCAACCGCCTGCTGCTCAACAACGTCGATGCCGTCGGCGTCGGCTGGGGCGCTTGGGCCGCAACGCATCCCGGGTATCTGACCGAGCAGTGGGCCGAGCTGGAGCCGCTGCTGGCATCGGGTTTGGTGACCGCCCCCGAGCCTGCCGTCTACCCGCTCGAGCGGGCCGCCGAGGCCATCGCCTCTCTTGAAGAGCGCACGGCCAAGGGCAAGGTCGTCGTCACGCTGCGCTGACCGAATGTCGCCGCCGGGGCGGCTCCGGTGACTCCTAAGACACCCCGTTGATCCCGGGGTGCTGGCCCGGCGGGATCCCAGGCGCAGGCGGTGCCACCACCGTCGGTGTGAACAGATTCCCGCCCGTGGGGTTGATGCTCTTCTCGGTCGGGGATGCCGGCGCACTGCTTGGCGGTGTTTCGGTGGTAGTCGTGGCGGTGGTCGTCGTGGTCGTCGTGGTGGTGCTCGACGGGGCCGGGTTGCCGCCGTTGCCACATGCTGCGGTCAGCCCGCCGAGCGCTATCAACACCACCCCTCCGCCGAGGGCCATCCAGTCGCGCGGGCGACGTAGTCGCGTCATGAGAGTCCTATCGTTTCGTTGTTCGTCGGTTACTTGCGGTGCACGCCAGGCGGTTCCGTCGGCGCCGGCTCGGCCTTCACCGGCGGCGTGAACAGGTTTCCTCCGGTGGGACTCAGGTCCTTCTCCGTCGGGGACACCGGTGCGCTGGACGGCGGCGTCGTGGTCGTCGTAGGCGTGGTGGTGGTCGTGGTGGTCGTCGTGCTGGACGGCGCCGGCTTTTCGTTGCCGCCGCATCCCGCGATCAACGCGCCGAGCCCGATGAGCATCGCTGCTGGGGCGATGATCACGAGGCGACGAGTGCTGGGGCGTGAATTTCTCATGGGTTTCCGTTCTGTGTTGAATTCGGTTGGGAGTCACGGTGTGCTTCGAGCAGGCGAAGCCAGACTTCACTGATGGTCGGGAAGCAGGGCACGGCGTGCCAAAGGCGTTGAATCGGAACTCGTCCCGCGATCGCGACGGTGGCCGACTGCAGCAGTTCGGCGACGCCTGCGCCGACGAAGGTCGCGCCGAGCAGGTGACCGTCGTCGAGATCGACGACGATGCGGGCCCGCCCGCCGTAACCGTCGGCGTAGAGGAAGGCGCCGGGCACGGTGTCGCCGATGCTCACGTCGACGGCCTGTACCCGGTGCCCCCGCTGTTCGGCCTCTGCGACGGTGAGTCCGACGGAGGCGGCCTCGGGGTCGGTGAAGAACACCTGCGGTACCGCGTGGGAATCGGCGGTGGCGACGTGGGCGCCCCACGGTGCGACATCGAGTTGACGACCCGCGGCGCGGGCGACGATGGCGTCGCCCGCCATGCGGGCCTGGTACTTGCCCTGATGCGTCAGCAGGGCACGGTGATTGGCGTCGCCCATGGCGTAGAGCCAGTCTCCGGCGACACCGCGAACCACGCAGGAGTCGTCGACGTCCAACCACGTCCCCGGGTCGAGGCCGATGGTCTCCAAGCCGATGTTGGCGGTGTTCGGCGTCCTGCCGATCGCGAACAGTATTGCGTCGACCTCCAATTCGCTGTCGTCGTCCAGGCTCACCCACAGTGGTCCCGCGATGTCGAGGCGGCGGAGTTCGGTGACGGAGACCCCGGTGCGGACGTCGACTCCCGCTTCTGTGAGACCGCGGGCGACGAGCTCGCCGGCGAATGGTTCCATCCTTGGCAGTACCCCGGAATCCCGTGCCAGCAGAGTGACCTTGGACCCGAGACCGTGCCATGCGGTGGCCATCTCGACGGCGATGCCGCCGCCACCGACGATGGCCAACCGCCCTGGAATGTCACTGCTGTCGGTGGCCTTGCGGTTGGTCCAGGCCCGCGCCTTCTCGATGCCTGGGATGTCGGGCAGTGCGGCCGTGCTGCCGGTGCAGACGGCGACTGCTTGCCGGGCGGTGAGCGCGGCGACACCGACGCCGGGTGTCTCGACTGCGACGCGTCGCGGGCCGGTGAGCCGGGCGTGACCCCGGAAGAGTTCTGCGCCAATGTTCTTGACCCAGTTGGCCTGTCCGCTGTCGTCCCAGTTGGTGACGTAGCGATCGCGACGCCCGAACACCTTCCCCGTGTCGAGGAAGCCAGTGACCGCTTCGCGGGCGCCGTCGACGTGGCGCGCGTCGGCGACGGCGAGGACGGGGCGCAGCAATGCCTTGCTGGGAATGCAACCCCAGTACGAGCATTCGCCGCCGACCAATTCCCGTTCCACCACCGCAACCGAAAGCCCGCCTGCGCGTGCGCGGGCGGCGACACTCTGCCCGACAGGTCCAGCGCCGAGGACGATCACGTCGTACTCGGCCTCTCGTGATTCGTTCATCTGTTCAATCCCTCCCGAGGCGTTCGGTGTGATGACCACGCTCTTGTAGGACCCATGCATTGCCGTCCGGATCGTGGAATTCGGCGAAACTCGCGTAGTCGGCGCGCTCCGGATCGGCGCCGGGCAGGAAGGAGCCGCGCCATCCGCCGTCGGCGTCCTTGTGCCGGACCTCGCTGACGCTGACTCCGCGGTCCGCGAGCTCGGCTCGGGCGACCTCGATGTCGGGCACCACCAGGTACAGCCCACGTACCGAGCCAACCGGCGCGGTGGTCAGGCCCAGGCCGAATTGAATCGACGCCGCCGATCCCTGCGGCGTCAGCTGAACGACCCGGAAGCTTTCTCCCGTCGCTTCGCTCGCCCCGGCGCTGGGTGCGGGTGCGTAGTCGACGTCGAGATCGAAGCCGACGTCATCGCGGTAGAACCGAAGCGACTCATCCGGATCGGAGACCGGCAGGACGACGACTTCGAAGGTTGCCTTCATTCCCGGACGCGCGCGTTCTGCAGGATCTCGTCGGGGTCCAAACCGCGGTCGACGCCGTGTGCCAGCACGGTCTGGCCCGGCTCCAGATGCAGCTGCTTGCCGTCGATGAAGACGTCGATCTTGTCGGGCTCGAACGACACCAGGTTGCTGATTCTGGCGACCTCAGGCCATGCCTCGACGTAGGACCATGCCGCCCGCTTGCGGCCGCCGATGGTGTAGTAGTTCGCCAGTCCCTTGTAGGGGCAGAACGTCTGTCCCTCAATGGGTTCGAGGGCTGACTCGACGACGTCGCCGCGCGGGACGTACCAGCGAGGGGCGAAACCCGACTCGTAGAGGGCAAGGGGGTGAGCGGTGTCGGCGATCACCCGATCGCCGTCGCGGACCACCAGATGGCGCGAGGTCGACCGGATGTCGATGCGGTGGTAGAAGTCCGACGCGTGCCCGACGATGCGTTCGTCTTCTTCGTAGAACGCGTCCATCGCCCGCCAGGCAAACGCCACCCGACCGTCCAGCACGTCTGCGTACTGCGGTAGCGAAGAATATTGCCAGGCTGCACGATTGGCGACGTGCTCCCCCGCAGCGACGGTGAACCAGTTCACCTGTCCGAGGTCCGGATGAGTCGTGACCCGGTCCTCGGCGACCAACACGCCGGGGTCGATGCCGGAGCGTGGGAAGTAGGCCACCGGGTAGCGGCCGGGCTCGTGCAAGAGCACGACGTCCTCGCTGTCTGCGATCCAATCTCCGCCGAAGCGCACCCGCATCCGACGACGCAACGGCTCTGCGAACAACAGGCGCTCCGGCAACGGGTGCGGGCTGAGCAACCGTCCGGCCGAGCTGGTAGCCAATGGGCCCTGCTGCCATGCCAGTCCCATATTGTCCCTCCCGAGCCGCCATCCTACTGGGTCACCTGACCCATAATTGTGGGCTGCTCCACCCATATTGGCCTGGAGAGAGGGTCACGGGCAAGTGGGAGTGTGCTGACAGTTCCCTGTAAGACTGCTTCAGGGCGAGGGAAGCGACGGGAGAAAAGGCTGAAGCGAGGGGGGAAATGCTCCTACGGTCAGGATTTAGCGACTCTGCGCTGTGTTCGTGGTGCTCGACGCGGCTCGGGAGTTGGGGCGAACGAGCGCACGTAGTCCACGGCCGCCATCACGGCCGCCTGCATCGGCTGTGCGTCGTTCGTTGCGTGGGTGACCATCGCGCCGCCCTGGTGCGCGACCACCAGTGCGACGGCGAGATGGCGCGGATCGGCGTCGGGCACCAGGTCACCGCGCGTACGCATGGCCAAGAGCCCAGCGCGAAACAGTCCGAGCCACTCGTCGTAACCGGCCGTCACGACGCCGAGCACGTCGTCATCGGCTTCCAGCAGTTCACCTGCCAGCGAGCCGTAGCTGCATCCACGCCTGCGGTAGACGGTTTCCGCCTCGGCTGCGCAGGTATCGGCCCACGCCTGCAGCGACCGGAGGTCGTCGAGTGCGCCAAGGTCCCGTCGGGTGTGAAACGCCACTAGGCCATCACGACGCCGAGCGACGACCCGGCGCGTCAGGTCACGCTTGTCCTCGAAGTAGTGCGAGATCTGGGATCCACTCACGGAGGCCGCGCTCCGCAAGTCGTCCATGCTGGTCCCGGCGATGCCGCGCTCGAGCATCAACTCGGCCGCCACCTCGGTGATGCGCGACCGCGTCTCAAGCCCCTTGCGGGTGAAATGCGCGCCGTCGTCGTCCATCTGGGTGGCCGCTGCGACGCGGCGGCGGCGGGCGGGGCGTAGCACGCGTTCGGCGGGGTCGGCGGCGAACGTCCGCAGGTAGTTCACCGCGAATCGCACGGCATCGGCGTGTGCCCACTCCTGGCGATAGGCGTAGGCCACGGTGCCGCCGCCCTGGTGGACGCAGACGATGACCATGGCCAGCCGTCGAGGGTCGGCGGCGGCGAGAAGGACACCGCGCTGCTTCATGTGCCGCAACGCGGGCTCGAGCAGCGCCACCCATTGCCGGTAGGCCTGGCCGAGAGTCTGCCGCGTGGCCGGATCGGACTTGACCAGCCTGCCGACCAGGGCATGGAACGTCGGGGTGCCCTCGTAACCGATGCGCCGCAGGTAGCGCATGTTCAAGTCGATCCAGCGTTCGAAGTCGTCGAACGACTCCAGCCCGTGCAGTCGCGGATCTCGGTGAAAGGCCAGCACTACATCGATCTGGCGAACCAGGACGGCCCGAATCAGTGCCTGCTTGTCGGCGAAGTAGTGGGCCAGCTGAGAGCCACTCACCGACGCCGCCCTGCGCACCCCGTCCATGTTGAACGCCGAGTACCCGCCGTTCAGGATCAGCTCGGCGGCCGATTCCACGATCCGCTCGCGAGTGGCACGCCCCTTGGGCGTCAACCGCTGCTCATCGGATGCGTCGATGGCGGCCATCATTCGAGGCTATCGACTCCGTGCCACATTATGGGACATTCAACCCAGTGTGTCGGTCAGGCGACGCAGAGTCGACGAGCCGCTAACGTAGGCGGCGTCGTCGAAAGGAACCCCAGATGGCGAGACTGATTTCGGTGAATGTCGGTCGGCCGAAAAACGTGCCATGGCACGACAAGACGGTCTTCACCGGAGCGTGGAAGACGCCGGTCGAGGGGCCAGTGGTGGTGCGCAGGCTCAACGTCGATGGCGACGGGCAGGGTGATCTCGCGGGCCACGGTGGCGAGCAGCGCGCCGTGCTGGTCTATCAGACCGACTCCTACGACTACTGGCGCGAGTACCTCGGGCGTGACGACCTCGTGCCTGGAAACTTCGGGGAGAACTTCACCGTCAGCGGGCTCGGGGACGACGCGGTGTGCATCGGCGATCGCTACCGCATCGGCGAAGCCGAGTTCGAGGTGACCCAACCGCGCGTCACGTGCTTTCGCGTCGGCATGCGCCTCGGCGAACCCGAGATGCCCAACCTCTTGGTCGCCCATCACCGGCCCGGCTTCTACATGCGGGTCATCCAAGAGGGGCGCGTCGAAGCAGGCGACGCCATCGAACTGACCCGCCGAGGCAGGCACGAACTGTCGGTCGCCGACGTCGACGCGCTGCTCTATCTGCCCGACCGCGACAAGAGTCGGCTCGAGCAGGCTGTCGACCTGCCCGCACTGAGCCCGGGATGGCAGCAGTCCTTTCGCGACATGCTTGGCGCGCAGGTAGATTCGGCGACGGCCGCACCCGAGCCGGCGTGGGCCGGGTTTCGCCAGCTCCTGGTCGACGCCATTGCCCTGGAGAGTCCCTCGATCACGTCCATCGATCTGTCTGCGACCGACGGCGATCCCCTACCGAGACCGTTGCCGGGGCAATACCTGACCGTCAAGATCCCGGACGCCGGCGACCCCGCGCCGTTGCGCAGCTACTCGTTGTCCGGTGACCCCGATGCGGGCACCTACCGCATCAGCGTGAAGCGCGAGGAGCACGGCCAGGTGAGCCGATGGCTGCACACCCACATCCGTGCCGGATCGACCATCGACGCCGCGGCGCCGCGCGGAGACTTCTTCCTCACCGACGACGGCAGCCCGGTCGTGCTGCTGTCGGCCGGGGTCGGCGCGACGCCCGTGCTGGCCATGCTGCATGCGCTCGCCGCGGCAGGCAGCCAACGCGAAATCCGTTGGGTGCACACGACGCACGACCGGGAGTCACAAGCCTTCGACACCGAAGTCACGGGGTTGATCGACGCCCTCCCCCATGCTCGGCAACGCATCTTCTACACCGCCGTTCAGGCACCAGACCGGGCCGAGCGCCTCACCGCGTCATCGATCGCAACGCTGGGTCTACCCGTCGACTCCGTCGTATACCTGTGCGGCCCAAACGCGTTCATGGACGACATGCGTGCCGCCTTGACCGCCGCCGGGATCGATGCGGGCCGCATCCACACCGAGTCCTTCGGCGCGCTCGCTGCCATCAATCCTGGCGTCGTCGACGCGCCAGCCCTCACGCGTCCGCACCGGCCGCCCGGCATGCCCACGACGGGGCCGCAGGTCACGTTCTCGCGGAGCGGTCTCACCGCCAATTGGTCATCGGAGTACCACAGCCTGCTCGAATTGGCCGAAGCCTGCGATGTTCCCACCCGGTACTCGTGCCGCAGCGGGGTCTGCCACATCTGCCTGACCGGGATCGTGGCAGGCGCCGCGACGTACGTCCAGGCGCCACTGGATCCACCACCAAGCGACTCGGTGCTCATCTGCTCCGCAGCGCCGGACGGCGACCTCGTCCTCGACCTCTAGGGCGCTGGCCGCTCGGCGATGAGCTGGATGAGATTGCCGCACGTGTCGTCGAATACGGCCGTCGTGTAGTCGCCACCGTCGATGGGTGGCTGCGTGAACACGACACCCAGTTTCGTCAGCCGTTCGTGTTCGGCCTCGACGTCGTCGACGGCGAACTGCGCCAACGGGATTCCGTCTTCGGCGAGGGCGTCGCGGTAGGGCTTGACCGCGGGGTGACCGCTCGGCTCCAACAGCAGTTCGGGGCCTTCGGGATCCTCGGTGGACACGACGGTGAGCCAGGAGGCGTCCCCGATCGGCACGTCACGGCGCTTCGTGAAGCCGAGCACTTCGGTGTAGAAGGCCAGCGCTGCTCGCTGATCGTCGACGAAGAGGCTGGTCAGGCGAATCTTCATGGGTCTTCCTTCCCGACGACGGACGGCCATCGTCGTGTGATCTCGGTGAGAGGCTCGGGGTTGAAGAAGTGGAACTTGGACCGGCCACGCCGCTCGGTCACGACCAGCCCCGCCGACTCGAGCACGGCTAGATGCTGCGATATCGCCTGCCGAGTCGAACTGAGCCGATGCCGCGTGGTGAGCAGAGTGCAGATCTCGAACAAGGTCTGTCCGTCGCTAGCGGCGAGTTCGTCGAGGATGAGACGCCTGGTCTCGTCGTCGAGGGCCCTGAACACGTCCGCCACCCCACCCATGATAGGCAAGCGGGCGCTTGCATATCAATGCCGCCAAGTCATGCCGGGTCGACGAAGACCGGCGGCTCCCCCGACATTCCCGCCATCACGGCGGCGATCTGGTTGGGCGATCCGATGAGCCCCACCTGGAGATCGGTCTCGAGCACCAGCCCCGCAGCGCTGTCGTCGCTGACCCACGTCTCGTCGTAGAGACGCTTCGCCGCACGGACGGCATTCGGGGACTTCCCGGCTATCTCGGCAGCGAGTTCCCTGGCCGCGGCGAGCGGGTCGTCGGCAACGCGTGTCACCAATCCCAGCGCGGAGGCCTCCGTGCCGGAGACGGTGCGGCCGGTGAACGTCAACTCCTTCGCGACGTCGATCGGCACCAGCCGAGGCAGCGTCTGGGTGATGCCCATGTCGGGCACCAGGCCCCACTTGACCTCCATGACGCTGAGCTTCGCGTCGGGTGCGGCGATCCTGATGTCGGCACCGAGAGCGATCTGCAGACCGCCGCCGAAGCAGTTGCCGTGGATCGCGGCGATCACCGGCGCAGGCACCAGCGACCAGTCATACGCCACGCGCTGGGCGAAGTTCGCCAGCCGGCCGTCATCGCGAACCAGCAGCACGCCGGTGCCGCCCTGCCCGCTCATGAAGCTCGCGATGTCCAGGCCGGAGCAGAAGCTCTTGCCCTCCCCGTGCAGCACGACGGCACGGATGGACGCATCGGCGGCTACCTGCTCGGCAGCGGCGATCAGCCCTTCGAACATCGCTTGATCGAGCGCGTTGTGCTTGTCTGCGCGAACCATCGTCACGGTGGCCACGCCGTCGGTGCCGACTGTGACCCGAACCCTGTCATCGCTCATGCGTGGCAACGATACTTCGGACGAACCGAGGTAAGACGAGCCGTCAGCACTCGAGTCTCGACGTCATTGCTTCGCGACAAGTCTGTCGAGTCGCCATGCGCCTTCCCCGAGCAGCGCCAGGTGGTGCTGGTGATGCTCGACGAGAGAACTGTGGTGGCTGACGCTGACCACCACGGTGCTCGGCAACTCGGTGCGCAGCAGCTCGTAGAGCGCAAGCGCCATGCCCTCGTCCAGAGCCGAGGTCGCTTCGTCGAGGAACACCGCCTTGGGTTTGGTCAGCAGCACGCGAGCGATGGCAACCCGCTGCTGCTCGCCCGGTGACAGGACCTTGGCCCAATTCTGCTCGTCGTCGAGCCGCCCGCGCAGGTGGGGCAATGACACCCGGGTGAGTGCGCGGTCCAGCTCGTCGTCGGAGACATCACCCGATCTCCGCGGATACGACACCGCCGTACGTAGATCGCCAAGCGGTAGGTACGGCAGTTGAGACAAGAACATCGTCGCGTGGTCATCGGCGGGTCTGTGGAACACACCGGTTGCGGCGGGCCACATCTCGGCGAGGCTGCGCAACAGCGAGGTCTTGCCGCTGCCCGACGAACCGGTGACGACCATGGACTCGCCGTGCTCCAGCCGCAAATCGATCGGATCGATGAGCGGGTCACCTGCGGGTGTCCGCACCTCGACTCCGGTCAGCTCGATGGAGCCGTCGATGCTTGATTCGGTTGTCAGAACGGGCAATTCGCGCGCGCGTTCGTTGGCTTCCATCAGTCCGTGCAGTCGGATGATCGCGGCGTTGTAGCTCGCGAACTGGCTGTACGCGTTGCGGAAGAACGACATTCCCGACTCGATCCTGCCGAACGCGCCAGCGGACTGCGTGACGTCGCCCAACTTGATGCTTCCTGCGAACAACCGCGGCGCCTGCAGCACGTACGGCAGCGGAAGGATGGTTTCGGTGACGGTGTAGTTCCACCCGATCAAGCCAAGTGTGCGTCGGACATAGCGTCGGTAGTTGGCGATCACGGCCGCGAACCTCTTGTCGAGCTGCACGCGCTCGGCCCGTTCGCCGCGGTAGAAGGCGACGGCCTCCGCCGCGTCGCGCAAACGCACCAGCGCGTACCGGAACGCGGCGTTGGTCTGCTCGTTGCGAAAACTCAGCCGTATCAACGGATGACCGATCCGAAACGCGATCAGCGACGCCGTGAGCACGTAGGCGATGACGATCCAGAAGAGGGCCTTGGGGATGTCAACCCCAAACACCGTCAACGTCCCCGAGAGTCGCCACAGGATCACGGCGAACGACGCCACGGAGGCCACCGCGTTGACCGCGCCAAACAGCAACATGCTCTGCGAGTAGTACGTCGGAACGTTGGGGCCGGTGCCGATACCCGTGGTGAAGACGTCGATGTCCTGCTGAATGCGTTGGTCGGGGTTGTCGATGGTGGGCTCGGTGAATCGGCTTCGGTAGTAGGCGCGGCCGGTCAGCCAGTCCCCTGTGAGACGGGCGGTCAACCACACCCTCCAGCGGATGATGAAGCGCTGGGTCAGGTAGGTGTCCAACAGGATCCGGGCGATGTGGATGACGGCCAGGATGCAAAAGATGGAGATCGCCACCCAGAAGCCGTGCTCTCCGGAATTCCGCTGTGCGGAATTGTGCGCGCCAACCCCCTGAAACGCCATCTGCAGCGCAGAGAACAGGTCGTTGTTGTAATAGCTGAGCAGCACGGAGATGCGCACTTCGAAGATGACCGACAGCAGCAGAACCGCCAGCGTCGCCCACACCGGCAAGCTGGCCTTACCGGTGAAGTAGGCGCCCGTAATGCTCCAGAACCGTTTCGCCCACGTCGTATAGCGGATCAGCAGGGCCGCGATCACCAACACGCACGCCGCACTGATGACCCAGGCCTCGAGGATCCACCACGCGGACACGACGACCTGATTGCCCCAGTCGATTGAAGGCTTGAACTTCTCCAACGGACCACCCTCCGGTGAGGTGGCGCCCGAAGGGCACCATTGGGTGGTGAGTATCAACCCTCTAGCTGAACTCCGTCTGAAATGGTGAGCGGGCGTGGGCGCTCAGCACTACGGTTCGCCTGAGTACTGACGAAAATGGGAGATGCCCGCCGTGCCGCCGCTGCTTCGTGATCTGCTCCGCCCCTACCGAGGGGCCCTCGCACTGATTCTGAGCGCGACGCTGGTCCAGACGCTCATGGGCCTGGCCCTACCGTGGCCGCTCAAGATCATCCTCGACAACGTCGTTGCGAGCCATCGGCCTCCGGCATGGATCACCTTCTGGTTCCCGATGGTCGGCGGCTCGACCAAGACGCACATCGCCGCGGCGGCCGGAATCATGGTGGTGTTGATCGCGATAGTGAGCGGCCTGGCGTTCTACGTCGCGAGCTACACGACGGAACGGGTCGGGCAGTCCATCGGAAACGACCTGCGGGTGCGCCTCTATCACCACTTGCAGGAACTGTCGCTCGCCTTCTACGACACCAACCGGGTCGGCACGATCCTGAGCACGCTGACCACTGACGTTCAGACGATCCAGAGCTTTGCGTCGACCTCGGTCCTCAACATCTTCACCGACGCCCTGACGCTGGTGTCGATGGTCATTGTGATGTTGTTGCTGCGTTGGGATTTCGCCCTCATCGCACTCGCGGTTTCCCCGTTCCTGATCTACTTCCTGGTCCGCGTGAACAAGGCGATAAAGATGGCGACGCAAGAGGTGCGTACCAAACAATCCGATCTGCTCGCCACGCTGCAAGAGGGTCTGCAGTCGATCGAGGTGGTGCAGGCCTACTCGCGCGAAGACTACGAAGAAATGAAGGTCGAGGAGGTAAGCAAACAAACCGTCTCTGCGTGGCTCAAGACCCGACGGGTGTCGGCGCTACTGTCGCCGATCGTCAGCCTGATCGTCGCGGTGTGCACGGGTTTGGTGCTCTGGCGGGGCGCCCTTCTCATCATCGCCGGCACGATGACCGCGGGCGCGCTCACCGTGTTCCTTTCGTACATGGCGCGGTTCTTCCAGCCGGTGCGCTCGCTCTCCCAGATGACCAACACGCTCGCCCAGGTGTCGGTGGGGTTTCAGCGGGTGACGGCGGTGTGCGACGCCGACAAGACGATCCCCGAACGTGCGGCGCCGACCGAACCCCCGCCGTTCAAGGGGCAGGTCACCTTTGAGAACGTCTCCTTCGGCTACGAGCAGGACGTGCCCGTGTTACGTGACATCTCGTTCACGATCGGTGCGGGTCAGATGGTCGGCGTCGTCGGCCCCACCGGCAGTGGCAAATCCACCCTCGTCAGCCTCATCCCACGGTTCAGGAACCTGGAGGGCGGCCGGATTCTGATCGACGGTGTGGACATCGAGGACTACACGCTGCACGGGCTGCGCACCCAGATCGGCTTCGTACTGCAGAACACGGTGCTCCTGCGGGGAACCATCCGGGACAACATCGCCTTCGGTCGTCCCGACGCCACCGAGGAACAGATCATCGAGGCGGCCAGACTGGCCAACGCCGACGAGTTCATCAACCGGATGCCCAACGGGTACCACAGCGTGGTCGGCGACCGTGGCTCGACGCTCTCCGGCGGTCAGCGCCAACGGATTGGCATTGCCCGCGCGCTGATTCGGGACAACCCGATCCTGATCCTCGACGAGCCGACGGCAGCGCTGGATGCCGAATCGGAGCATCTGGTGATCGAGGCGCTGGAACGGCTGATGGCCGGCCGCACGGTCATCACCATCGCCCATCGGCTGAGCACATTGCGCGACGCGCACAAGATCATCGTCGTCAAGGACGGCGTGGTGGTGGAGGACGGCACCCAGGAGGAGCTCCTGAAGCTGGAGGGTGTCTACGCGGAGTTGCACCACCTACAGTTCGATCGACCTGCCTGACGGCCGCCCCAACAACGGATGAACTGTTGGCGCGCAGGGGCGCACGAGCATTACGTTCTCGTCAAAACTTTCATTCGGTGCCAGTCCCCTTTGTTAGCATCCGGATGTCCACGGCTGCTGGGAAATCTCTTCAGCAATTTGACAGTTTAAGGAGTTGGGCCATGCTGACGATGCGCGATCACGGCGTCGAGGATTACGAGTCGCTGCGAGACATGGATGCCACCGACGTCGGGGAGCTGCGCGAGGACGACCACGCCTGCCTCGAAGAGCTTGGCCGATACCTGACGGCCACCGATGCCTCGAACCGATTCGGTATCTGGTTGCTGCACAAGCACTTCGAGCCGGAGCCCGGAGAGGTCTTCGTCGAGCGCTCGGTGCGCGCGCCGCGAGGGACCGAGACCGCCCCGATGATGCGGTCGGCCTTTGCCGAGCTCAGCACTACCGCAATTCGATTCGACGATTCCGTCGACGAAGGCATCGGCGTGGTCGGGCTGGAGTTCGCCGAGCCGGACGACTTCGGCGACACCGAGCCACTGAGCGACGACGACGAGGCGATCCTGGCCGGGATCTGCGAGCGGCTCCAGGCGCACGACAAGGTGGAGCGCTTCGGCGTTCGGTTGATCCGCAACCCGTTGCAACTCTCGGAGAGCGAGTTGCTTCACGAGACGAGTGACGGCGCCAACCGGACGCTGCACTGCACCGTCGGCGAGCGCGACGCCGTCCTCACCGAGCTGAACATCATTCAGACCGCGTGGAAGTGGCGAGTCGAGCAGGGCGGTTCCGCGCCCATCGTGATGCAGGACTGCACGGCAGGCTGCGTACGGGTGGGTGAGGGGCACGACATTGCCCACACCGCCTCCGGAACGGACGACCACGACAACCCCACCGAAGGCGAGCCGAATCAGCCGTTCTGATGCGGTAGCCGACCGGCTTCGTTCTCAGGGCGGGCAATCGATTCCTTCAACCAGGAGTCGTTGTCCGCCCTGATCTTTCGTTCCGCCTCACTGCCACGCGTGGGATACGTTCCCTCGATCGACAAGCCCGAAAGGGTGAGCAGACGGGCGAGGGCGGCGTACTCGTGCGGGTGGTGCCGAAGCGAGGCTGGGTCGAAATCGTTCGGCGCCACGTCGAGGAAGCTGACGTCGTAGACGCTGCGCCGTTCCAGCAGCCGCCAACGTCCGTCCCGCTCTTCGACGCGATCCAGGAAGCGAATGTGGGACGTGCAAACGCATCCCAGAGCCGCATTCTCGGCGACGATGATCGCATTGGTCTCGGTCACGGCGCGCGCACCGCGAAAGTGGATCAAGGGGTTGGCGATGACGTGCTTGCTGGACACCGCGGACGCGCCGCCCCGCGCCAACGTGTCGACGAATTGGTGACCGCTCCCGTTGAACCACATGATGTGGACCATCGCGTCGGGATGAAAGATCTCCCGCAGGGAGTCCCATTCGCCAAGGTCGCGATACATGAATTCCGTCATGAGAGTGGCGATTTGGGATCGATCTGCGGTGCGATGTTCGTCGTCCATTGACATGGGCGCTCCTCTCGGTCGAGCCACGATGTCTACTGCAAGGGTGTTCGATACTGCCAGATTCCCTGGCCGGACCGCAGGGTCAAGGATGGCGGCTAACAGGTAGGCCGGTTGCACGGCAGCCATAGCGACACCACACGTCGCCGCTGTGACGATGTGACACGAACACCGTGTCCGAATCTGTGGAGTATTCGTCGCTCGCCGTGTGACGGCGATACCCTGCACGGCGCCATATTGGAATCACTCCAATTTAGATCCAGCCAGAAGGCCCAGACGCCAAGGAGAAGACGGTGGCATTCGAAGAGAACACCAAACCCTTGACCACCGCGGCGGGCGCACCCGTCGTGGACAACCAGAACAGCATGAGCGCCGGACCACGCGGCCCGCTGCTCCTGCAAGACGTCTGGCTCATCGAGAAGCTCGCCCACTTCGCCCGCGAGGTCATCCCCGAGCGGCGCATGCACGCCAAGGGATCCGGTGCGTTCGGTACGTTCCGCGTCACGCATGACATCTCCCGGCACACGAAGGCGGCGATCTTCGGCGAGGTTGGCAACAGCTGCGAGGTGTTCGCCAGGTACTCCACCGTGGCCGGCGAGCGCGGAGCCGCCGACGCCGAACGCGACATCCGCGGCTTCGCGTTGCGCTTCTACACCACCGAGGGCAACTGGGACGTGGTCGGCAACAACACGCCGGTGTTCTTCCACCGCGACCCGCTGAAGTTCCCCGACCTCAACCGCGCCGTCAAGCGTGACCCGCGCACCAACATGCGTGACCCCGAGAACAATTGGGGCTTTTGGACCGGCCTGCCCGAATCACTGCACCAGGTCACCATCACCATGAGCGACCGCGGCATCCCGAAGTCCTTCCGGCACATGCACGGCTATGGCTCGCACGCCTACAGCATGATCAACGCCGAAGGACTGCGGCACTGGGTCAAGTTCCACTTCCACACCCAACAGGGCATCGAGAACCTCACCGACGCCGAAGCGGGCGAACTGATCGGACGCGACCGCGAGTCGCACGGCCGCGACCTGTTCGAAGCCATCGAACGTGGCGACTTCCCGAAGTGGACGCTGTACATCCAGGTGATGCCCGAGGCAGACGCGGCCACCTACCGATTCCATCCCTTCGACCTGACCAAGGTGTGGAGTCAGAAGGACTACCCGTTGATCGAAGTCGGCGAGTACGAGCTCAACCGCAACCCGGACAACTACTTCGCCGACGTCGAGCAGGCCGCGTTCACACCGTCCAACCTCGTTCCCGGGATCTCGTACAGCCCCGACAGGATGCTGCAGGGCAGGCTGTTCTCCTACGGCGACGCCGCCCGTTACCGGGTGGGCGTGAACCACCACCAGATCCCTGTCAACTACCCGCGCGGAGCCACGCTGGTCAACACCTATCATCGCGACGGCGCCATGCGGGTCGACGGCAACCAGGGTGGCGTCGCGGGTGTCGAGCCGAACAGCTATGGCCGGTGGTCCGAACAGCCCGCCTACGCCGATCCCGCCGAGTCGATCGGGTCCACCGCCGATCACTTCGATTTCCGCGAGGACGACGACAACTACTTCGAGCAGCCCGGTGACCTGTTCCGGCTCATGACCGGGGACGAGCAGCAGCGGCTCTTCGACAACACCGCACGGGCGATCAAGGGTGCCAGGCACCAGACCGTCGAAAAGCACATCGAGCACTGCACCCTCGCCGACCCCGCCTACGGCGAAGGCGTCCGCAAGGCCTGTGAGGCGTTCGGCGCGCTGTGACACTTGACCGCGACCAGAGGTGGATGTTGACATGGCAGACAACGTGATCGACGACCAGGCAACCACCCTCGATGCCGAGTTGATGGACCTGGCGTCACGTCTGTTCGACGCGGCCCGCGACGGCAACGCCGCAATGCTGGCCGCGTACGTCGATGCGGGCGTACCCGTGAACCTCACCAACGCAGGCGGCGACACCATGGTGATGCTGGCGGCCTACTACGGAAACGAGTCCGCCGTCGCGGCACTGATCGCACGCGGCGCCGACGTGGATCGGCACAACAAACGAGGCCAAACCCCGTTGGCGGGGGCCGTCTTCAAGAACGACTCGGCGATCGTCGAGCTGCTGCTATCAGCGGATGCCGATCCGCTGGCGGGCTCGCCGTCCGCGCTCGAGACCGCGAGGTACTTCGAAAGGGAAGGTCTGGCACGGCAATTGGTGGAACACGTGGAGCGGCGCAACGTCACCTAGCTAGGTCGTCGTTGCTCCCGAACACCTCGCTGGCGGCCACGCCGAATCCTTCTGGCTGCCCCACTGCGGCGAAGGTCCTTCCGACCTCGGCGAGCTCGTGGGCCCAGCGCCAGCCCTTCTCTCGGGTCTGCTCGCGGGCCCGCAGCCACGCCTGCGCGAGGTGCGGTTGACTGATCGCCCATTCGCTCGCCAGGTCGTCGTCGACGCCGTAGGCGGCAGCAGTTTCCCGGATCGAGACCAGAAGGGCCGCAGTGGTCTTGGTCCACGCCGCGTACGTCATCTTCAGCGCCGATGCGGCAGGCGGCGCGCCCGCGAGAGTGACCGCGTCGAGCGCAGAGCCCGCGAACAGGTTCGCAACGTCACCGTCGTCGCCTGCCAGATAGAGGCGCGTCGTTCCTGGCGTGAGCGGAGGCGGCCCGATGACGCCGCCGTCGACGTACCGCGCTCCCCCGGATGTGACGACGTCACCAACGACATTCGCGGTCTCGGGACTAATCGCGTTGGCGTCCACCACGATTCCCCGGAAGCCCGCCAGTTCTCTGGCCACGTCGAGCGCGCCGTGCGGCGGGCAGATCGAGAACACGATGTCGGCTTGGGCCAGCAGTTCGGCAAGGTCGTCGAACGGCGTCAACCCTGCCTCTGCGGCCCGCCGCACCGTCGCGTCACTTCGGCCGGTGCGCAGCCAGCCGACTTGGTGACCGCGCTTGACCAGGCAGGCGGCCACGGCTGCGCCCATGGCGCCGGGATGGAGGATGGCGAGCGCAGGCGTCGATCCCATCCCGACAGCCTAGGAGCAGGTGGCTCTAGTACAGACCTTGCGCGCGAAGGTCGGCGACCATGGCGCTGACCGCCGCGATGATCTCGGCGTCCGGGCTGTGGAAGCGGCTACCCAGTCGCTGGATGGCGGTGTCTATTCGCTGCACGAACCCGCGATAGGCATCGGTCACCGCCACCGCATAGCCGGCTGCGGCCTCCGCCTGCGACGCATCGGGATACCGCGAGGACAGGTTGGCCAACTCACTGGTCAGGTCCTTGGCCTGCTGCTGCACCTTCCACACGAGGTTGCGCGTGAACTCGAGATCGGGCACGAACTGCGCCTCGACGTCCTCGGCAAGCCCAACCTCGAGCACGTAGTCGATCTGGTACAGCGCGTCGACGGTGCTTTCGACGGACCCGATTCGGGCACGCACGTCCAGCGGTGGGATGGGGATCGTCAACAACTGGGTCGACACTTCGGCCCGAGCCCACCGCTCCATGTCCTCTGCGTGCGCCCGCCAGTGCGCGACGTCGGCTTCCGCGGCTTGCTGCGCAGCGGCGACCTGGGCCTCCGCAGCGTCCCGTGCAGCACTGACCTCGGCCTCCGCGGCTTCCCTCGCAGCAGCGACGTCGCCGGTGGCCTGGCCCTGGGCCGCCGCCACCGCAGCCGCCGAGTCTGCGCGCACCTTCTCCAGCTCGCCGCGCACCCGCTGCACGGCTTCCTCCCCCGTCGACCGCTCGGCCGTCCGTTCGGCACTGCGCTGTTCGGCACGCGCCTCGGCAGCCCGCGCCTTCTCCTCTGCCGCAGCCACCTCGGCCGCCGCAGCGGCCCGGGTCTCCTCGATCTCGGCCTTCAGCTGCTGCACGGTCTTCTCGCCTGCCGACCTCTCGGCGGTCCGTTCGGCACTGCGCTGTTCGGCACGTGCCTCGGCAGCCCGGACCTTCTCCTCTGCCGCAGCCACCTCGGCTGCCGCAGCCGCGCGGATCCGTTCGGTCTCGCCTCGCGCCTGTTGCAACGCCTTCTGATCGGCCGCCCGCTCCGCTGCGCGTTCGGCGTCCTTGCGTGCGGACTCCGCCGCGCGTTCGGCGTCCTTGCGCGCTGATTCGGCCTCCACCGCGCGGACCCTGTCATTCGCCGCCGTCGCAGCGCGGGCCGCTTCTCCGGCTTCGGCCCTGGCCAGTGAGGCCGCCGCCTCGGCGTCCAGCCTTCCCTGATCGGCCTCGCGGGCGTGCTGCTCGGCCACGCGGCGCAGATGGTCGGCCTCGACGAGCTGCATCGCGAGCGATCGGCGTGGCACCGGTGGGCCGTTGCGTTGGCGGTGTTCGACGAGTTCGCGCTCGGTCATGCCGGCCAACGCGACCGATTCGGGCCGTGGCTGTATCCCCAACCGCTCGGCGGCAGCGATTGAGTCGGCCGCGGCGCGGCGGGTCAACGTCGCCCACTTGTCGACGTCGAGGTCCTCGATGTGTTGCCGCGTCGTGGTCATCGGCGTCGCCGCCCTCCGCCGCTCTCCGTGACCGGGGCGGGAGCGGTTTCACTGGGCGTCGGGTTCGGCGTCGGAGTCGGCGTCGAGGTGTCGGGCCTCCGGTGCGCCGATGCCGGCTTGCTGTTGGGCGTGCTTGGTATCCGTGCCGTCGGGGGCGCCCCGATGTCGGAGACGGGACCTGCCTGCTGCGCCAGAACCAGCAGGAGCTGCTCCTGGTACACCGCAACCGCCTTGGCGAGCGTCTCGTCCCCGAGGCGTTCGGCATCGCGGAGCAGCCCGCCGAGCAGTTCAAGGGTCACCGCGGGCCCCAGACCCAGGGTGGCGCCCTCGCTGGTCGCGGGTTCTATCCCTGCGGTGTCGACCACCCACTGCCACCGCTCCCACGCCAGGGCGTTCGCCATGTCGTCACGGGCCTGTTCTTCACGGCGTTCCTGCTGCTCACGCTGCTGCTCGAACCGCTGGCGGGCTCGTCGGGACGCATAGAGCACGGCGCCCGCCGTGATGATCGCCGCCAGCAGCGCTACGACGCCGGCAAAGCCAGGCGAGACGACGAAGTCCCGGACCGGTAGATCTCCCAGAAGGCCTGTTGGCAGTACATGGTGCACCTTGTCAGTCTCGCACTACCTCAAGCACCATGACTGCGGTAATCCCATGCCCACCTGCGGCCCTTCCCCCGTTCGTGCATCCTGCGACGGATCGCGGGCGTGTCGCGTCGTCAGTTTCACGCACCAGCTCAGGGGTGCCGCATCAAGCGAATATCGCGAACAACCCCGCCGCCACGGCGAAACTCACCACCGACAGCACCGTTTCCAGCACGGTCCAGGTTTGCAGCGTCTGCTTGACGGACAGGTTGAAGAACTTCGAGATGATCCAGAAGCCACCGTCATTGACGTGGCTGAGGATGATGGACCCCGCAGCGATCGCCATCGCGATCAGCGCCACCGCCATCTGGGAGTAGCCACCCGCGTGCACCAGCGGAGCCACGATGCCACCGGTGGTGACGATGGCGACGGTCGCCGAGCCTTGGGCGATCCGCAGGCCGCAGCTGATGACGTAGGCCAGCACGATCACAGGCAACCCCGCCGCGGACATCGTGTGGGCCAGCGCGGTGCCAATTCCGGTGGCGGAGATGACCTTGCCGAAGAATGCGCCCGCACCGACGACCAGCAGGAGCATGCCGACGGGGCGAAGCGACTCGCCGGTGAGGACGCTGAGCTCCTGCACGCTCGAGCCGCGCCGGACCCCGAGCACGTAGAACGCGACCAGCACGGCGATGAGGAGGGCGACTGCGGGCGTGCCGAGGAAGGTGAGCACCGACAGCAGCGGTCCGGGGTCGAGAAGCTGGGTGCCGAACGTCGCACCGAGAATCAAGACCAGCGGTATGGCGATGATCGCCGCGATGAGGCCGACCGATGGTGGGCTGATCTTGACGGCGCGGTCCGTCTTGGCGGTCGTCTCCTTGACGGTGCCGACTCCCCCGCCGGTGGGCGTCCCACCCGGGCCGTCGGAGTCCTCGTTCTCCTCGACCAGGAACTCGGGCGGCACCTCGACCATCATCCGCTTGCCGATGTAGGTGCCCCACAGTATGCCCGCAGCGATGAAACCCGGTAGGCCGCAGACGAATCCCATCAGGATGAGCCACCCCAGGCTGATCTCGAGCAGGCCACCGAGGGCGACAGGTCCAGGGTGCGGCGGCAGGAAGGCATGGGTCATCGACAGGCCTGCGACCATCGGCATCGCGTAGAGCACCAGGGACTTGCCGCCGCGCTTGGCGGCTACGTAGACCAGCGGCGCCAGCACGAAGATGCCGATGTCGAAGAAGACCGGGATGCCGAAGATCAAACCGAGCAGGCCCATCGCAATTGGCGCGCCGCGTTCGCCGAAGATCCCGAGCAGCTTGGTCATCAAGACGTCGGCGCCGCCCGACCGTTCGAGGATGGCGCCCAAGACGGTGACAAGGCCGATGATCACCGCGATGTGTCCGAGGATGGACCCGAAGCCCGTCTCCAGGATCGAATCGCCGCTCTTGATCGCGGTGCCGACGATGTCCTTGACCGGCAATCCTGCGGCCAGCGCAAGTCCGAGGCCGGTGAGGAGCAGTGCGATGAACGGTTCCAGCTTGACCTTGATGATGGCGAACAGCAGGATCGCGATCGCGAGTCCGCAGAGCACCAGCAGTCCTGGTGTCGACGTTCTGAGCCAGTCGATCGTGGCGCTCATGGCAGGACCTTTCGGTGACGGTGTCGTTCGGTACTCACGCGGTCTGATTCCTCGTCGAGTCCATCCGCAGCGCGCGGCCTGCGAGTCGCCCGGTGGGCTTGCCGTCGTCGATCGCGAACTCGCCGTTCACCAGGACGTGGCTGATTCCGCGTGCCTGCTGTTTGGGGTTCTCGAACGTCGCGGTGTCGGTGACGACCGCGGGATCGAAGAGCACCAGATCCGCGGAGTAGCCGGTGCGCACGATCCCGCGGTCGGCCAGCCGAAGGCGTTGTGCGGCACGCCCGGTCAGATGGTTGACGCAGTCTTCCAGGCTCAGTAGGCCGATCTCCCGGACGTAGTGACCAAGGTACCGCGGAAAGGTGCCCCATGCCCTCGGGTGCGGTTGCGCTCCGACCAGAATGGCGTCGCTGCCGCCCATGTGCTTGGGGTGCACCATGATCGAGCGGACGTTCTCTTCGTGGCCGACGTGCTGAAGGATGCTGGTGGCCAGCTGGTCCCGCGACAGCAGGTCGAAGAAGACCTCGACCGGAGGGATTCCACGATCGGCGGCGATCGCCTGCACCGTGCGTCCGACGTACTCGTCGAGATCGCTGTTTCCCACCCCACTGATCTGGATGGTGTCCCATTCGACGGTGACACCGTGGCAGCCGTCGGACCCATTCACGTTGACGTCCTGGATGATTCGCGTACGGACGTCGGGATCCCGCATGCGCTTGAGTGCCGCGTCAGGCCCGCCCGACATGGCCCAGCTCGGCAGCAGCGCCGACAGTGTGGTCGAGCCCGGCAGATAGGGGTAGGTGTCGAGCGTGATGTCGCATCCGTCGGCGATGCCTGCGTCGACCATGTCGAGGAATTCGCGAGCCCGTCCGCGGTTGACGCCGAAGTTCATCGTCGCGTGCGTCAGATGCAGGGGGCAGCCGGTGGTGCGCGCGAGGTCGATCATCTCGGCGTACGCCTCGAGCGCGCCCGCTCCGTACGACCGGGTGTGTGGGGCGTAAAAGCCGCCGATCTCGGCGACGACCTCGCAGAGCGCGGCAAGCTCTCCGGTGTCGGCGTACATGCCAGGTGTGTACGTCAGTCCGCTGGACATGCCGACGGCACCCTCGTGGAGGCCCTGCGCGAGAAGGTCTTTCATGTGCCGGATCTCGGCGCTGGTGGCGGAGCGTTGATCGGCGCCGACCGCGAGCAGTCGCAGGGTGCCTTGCGGCACCAGGTAGGCCGCGTTGGGGGTGATTCCCTCGTCGAGCCGGCCGAGGTACTGATCGACGCTGCGCCAGGAGAAGTCCAGGTCCGCGGGATTGCCGTTCCAGCCGGCGATTTGGCGGCGGATGACGTCCAGCGCGGCATCGTCGATCGGCGCGTAGGCGATGCCGTCTTGACCGATGACCTCGGTGGTCACGCCCTGGCTGATCTTCGGGAAGTGGCTGGGGTCGGTCAGCAGCCGCAGATCGGAGTGGGCGTGCATGTCGATGAATCCCGGAGACAGCACGACGCCAGGACTGGGTTCGATGATCCGGTCGGCTCCAGGGATCGATCGGGCAGCGGCGATGTCCGCGATCCGGCCGTCGTGAATCATCACGTCCGCCCGGTACCTGTCCGAGCCGGTGCCGTCGACCACGTCGACGTCTCGGATCAGCAGGTCGGTCACGGGTTTTCGCGCCACCCAAGGGCTGCGTCGTCGATCATCGCCCGCCCTTCATGCGTTGCGTATTTTGCAACGCTAGTTGCGCCATCTGTTCGGTGGCAGTTATTCTGCACTAGGGGGTTGGTGACTGCAAGCACTTGAGGAGTTCGATGTGATTTCGCCGACGGCGCCGCGTCCGCACACGTTCGCGTGAGCCAGTCACTGTCGCGCGCCCTCACCATCCTCGGCGCCCTCGGCGAGGGCCCCAAGTCGTTGGAACAGCTTGCGGCACAACTCGACGTGCACAAGTCGACGGTGCTGCGGTTGCTTCGGACGATGGAGTCCGAGCGCTTCGTCCGGCACGATGCCGACCACCGGTACGTGCTGGCTTCGCGGTTCTTCGAGCTGTCCAACCGCGCTCTCGAACAGCGCGACGTACGAACGCTGGCACGTCCTCACCTGAGCGCGCTCAACGCCGCCACCGGCCAGACCATCCACCTCGCGGTCTACGAGTCGCCCGAGGCCGTCTACATCGACAAGCTGGACGCGATCCAGAGCGTGCGCATGTACTCGCGGGTGGGCCGACCCGCTCCCCTGCACTGCACTGCCGTCGGCAAGGTTCTGATCGCCGGTCTGCCCCGATCGGAGTGGCAGCCGATCGCCGAACGCATCGAGTACACCAAGTTCACCGAGCGCACCATCGACACGCCCGAGCGCTACCTGGCCGAGGTGGAACTCGTTGCCGCACAGGGCTACGCCGAGGATCATGAGGAACACGAGAGCTTCGTGAACTGCATTGCGGTGCCGATCCGCGACGGCACCGGCGCCGTGGCCGCCGCGGTGTCGATGTCGGTGCCCGACATGCTCCTCAACCACGAACAGGTACTGGCCACCCTGCCGCAGGTTCGCAGTGCGGCGGAGGCCATCTCCGAAGAGCTCGGCTGGGACCCCCGCCGAGAAGATCGATGAAAGGTATGAAGTGACCGACAAGACCGCCGTGCGCACCTCCGATGCACCCGCTCCCGCGCACACCTTCTCCCAGGGCGTCCGGAAGGGCCCGTTCGTCCAGGTCTCCGGCCAGGGACCGGTCGACCCGGCCACCAACGAATACCTGTTTCCCGGCGACGTCGCGGCGCAGACCACGCGTACCTTGCAGAACGTCAAGGCCATCGTCAAGGCCAGCGGCGCCACCTTCGACGACGTGGTGATGCTGCGGGTCTACCTCACCACGCGTGACGACTTCGCGATCATGAACGACGCCTACGGTGAGTTCGTGGCTGCCAACACCACCAGTGGCGTGCTGCCCAGCCGCACAACGGTTTTCACCGGCCTGCCGCGGGAGGAGATGCTCGTCGAGATCGACGCGCTCGCGATCACCGACTAGGCGACGATTCGGCGTCTGACATTCGGGCTCCCATTCGAGCAAGCTTCGAGAGAAGATGACCCGGTGACCTATGACAACGCCCTCACCGGCTTGGTGGTGATCGATCCGTACAACGACTTCATCTCCGAGGGCGGCAAACTCTGGGATCGGCTGAAGGGCGTTGCCGAAGCCAACGAGTGCGTTCCGCACATGCGACAGGTGCTCGACGCGGCCCGGCGGGCCGACATCCGGGTCTTCTACGCGCTGCATCACCGGTATCGGCCAGGGGACTACGAGACGTGGAAGTACATCGCGCCGATCCAGAAGGCAGCTTGGTCGCGCAAGTCCTTCGAGTACGGAACGTGGGGCGGTGAGATTGCCTCCGGCTTCGAGCCCGAGCCGGGCGACGTCGTTGCCCAAGAGCATTGGTGTTCCAGCGGTTTCGCCAACACCGACCTCGACGTGTTGCTGAAGAGGCACGGCATCGAGCGGCTCATCACGATCGGGCTCATCGCGCATACCTGCCTGGAGGCGACCGTCCGATTCGGCGCCGAACTCGGCTATGACGTCACGGTGGTCAAGGATGCGACGGCCAGCTACTCGGACCGGGAGATGCACGCAGCGCTAGAGGTCAATCTTCCCAACTATGCGGCCGTCGTCACCGCAGAAGAAGTCGTCCAGCTGTTGTCGCCGACGGACACGTAGGCGTAGCCGCAGCGGACCTGAGTCGTCTCGCAATCACGGATTGGGCAGTGTGCCTTCCGCGGCACGGCGGCCGCTGGGCCCGCCTCCCGGTCCGCGCAGGATTTGGGCGGCCGCGACCGCGATCAACATGCCCAGTGTGGGTGCGACCAGGTAGATCCATACGTGCCGGAGGTCGCCGCTGACGAGTGCTGGTCCTAGTGAGCGGGCGGGGTTCATGGAGGCACCGCTGACTGGGCTCGCCCACAACCCGGCCAGAGCGATGTAGGAGCCCACGCCCACGGCGGACAGCGCGCCCACGTTCTGGGCGCTGGACGCGGTGCCCAGAATGGTGCTGACCAGGCCGACGCTCAGCACGACTTCGATGATGAAGGCCTGCCCCGTGGTGAATCCGGCTCCGGGCAGCGTCGCACCGAGGTCGCCGATGTTGCCGAAGGTGGCTCGCAGCAAGACCGCTGCGAGCCCCGCGCCCAACAGTTGAGCGACGACGTAGCCGGGGACCCGACGCCAGTAGAAGTCCCGGCGCAACGCAAACGCCAGGGTGACGATGGGGTTGAGGTGCGCACCTGACACCGCCCCCATGAACAGGATGACCGCGAGCACGGTCAAGGCGGGGGCAGTGACTGCAGCGACGCGCCCGACCTCACCGCCGGAGTGCGCCGCGACGACGGGCGCGCCTGCGGCCGCGATGACGAGTAGGAACGTGCCGAAGACTTCGCTGAACAGCCGGCGCCATTCGTAACGTGGATCGATGAAGTCGTAGAACCACATCGGCGTGCCGGGCTCACCAGCCGGCAGCCGTGTCGCGCCGATGCCCGGCTCGCGGTCGTTGTCAGGCCGGGTCACCGGAGACTGCCGATTTCCTCGGCCGCGCCCTGGGCGCCGTCCTGGCGGGCGTCCTGGACCCCGTCACCGGCAGCCGTACGAGGCGGCAGGGAATGTCGGTGTTCTCGTTCACGTGGTAGCTGGCGCAGACCCGGTGATAGCCGTCGGCGATCTGAAGGGGACGTCCCGTGCTGATGTCGCCCCCGACCAACAGGATTGGCGACAGCGCAACACCCTTGGCGACGTCCTTCAGGTCGCGGGCGACCTCGGCATCGTCGACGGGCAGCAGGGGCAGCCCGGCCGACCGCAAGATGTCCTTCGCGTGCTGATGTTCGGTCGGTGCCTTCGACAACAAGTCGACGCATTTCTCGATGAGGTCGGCTGGTGCGATCAGACGCAGGTACGACTTCGCCGCGGGATAATCATGCTCGGCTGGTTCCTGGGCCCACAGCACTTCCAGCTTCTTGGTCTTCTTGGCCACTGCACGCGCCTCCTTGTTGTCACGAGTCGTCGTTCCGACGGTCTGCGCCCTCTCCCCTAGCCACATCAGGCGCCTCGTGAATCACACTAACCCCATCGCTCCCGGTCACACCCAGTTTTTCCGCCGACACGGCCCCTCCGCGAGCCAGAGATGTCTCCGCCGTGCCCTATGTTGGGGCGTCCAGACCAATGCGCTGAATAGAGGAATGCACGTGCACGACGACAACGCGGGGTTGTCCGCGGTCGACTTGCTCGAGCTCAACCGCGACCTGCAGGGCTCCCGCGCCATCCGCCTGCTTGCGACGAACAACATCAGCCTCTACGCGACGCTCATGGAACGCCACCTCAACGACGGCGCCGTCGCGGAGACCGAGCTCGTCGTGCGGCTCGAACGCGACCTCGAGGACCTCGACGATGCCCAATCCGGCCTCGCGCTGATCAAGTCCTGGGCCAGCCAGGGCTGGCTGCATCGCATCACCGAGACCAGAGCCGAACGCTCCGAACGCAACGTCTGCTACCTCACCCAGGACGCCCGCCGCGCGCTCGACTTCCTCCGCGGGATGCGCCGCCAGGACACCATCGCCACCGGCGGCTCCATCACCGGCATCGCGGCGCGCCTCAAGCAGGTGGCCGTCAAGGTCGACACCGACCCCGCCCGCATCCGCAAGCACATCGAAACCGAAATCGCGGCCCTGCAAGAAGAACTCGAACAGATCGAGCAGAACGACGGACCAACCCGGCTCCCGTCCGACCTCACCGACTGCTACGACGAGGCCCGTGCCATCGCCCTGCAGATGGAACGGCTCATCACCGACATCGGCCAGTACGGAACCATGATCGAGCAGGCCACCGCCGCACTCGACGAGCCCATCGACAGCAATGTCGAGTACCGCGATCGCCAGCGCCAGATGTACACCGACTACCAGACCGCCTGGGACTCCCAGGGCCGCGACAGCCACCGCGCGTTCCTGCGCATGATCAACGACCCCGACCAGCGCGCCCAGTTCGAAGCCGACGTCGCCGCCGTCGCCGAGGCCCTGCCCGCACTCGACCCCGCGCTGCGCAAGGTAATGGCCGGCTTCTTCGAACTCGTCGGCCACCAGATCGACGAAGTCGAGCGCATCCAGCAGCGCTGCGCGCAACGCGTCAAGCGCTTCACCGCCTTCGGCACCATGGAGCAGAGCCGCGGCGTCGCCCGCCAGCTCAACGAGGCCATCGCCGCCGCCCGCGCGCTGCTCAAGTCCTCCTTCACCGACTCGCGCCTCGACATCGAGGTCCCCCTGGCCCGTCACGCCATCAGTTCCATTGGCGCCCTTGGCTTCAAGATCGGCGACCTGTCCAATCCCAGGCCCGCCGTGCCCGGCGACACCGAGGTCGATCTCACCAGCTTCGCCGCCCTGACCACCCAGGTCGACGCGCCCGCCATGTCCGACATGCTCAACGACGCCATCACCAACGGGCCGGTCTCCCTGCCGGACGCCGTCGCGATGCTCGACACCGCTTACCTGGGTCACGTCATCGTGCTGTGGTCATGGGCCCTCAAGCAGCCCAACCCCGATGCGATCGAGTCGACCACGGTTCGCTTCCGTTCCCTCGACGGCCGTGACCGCGAAATGGCCGTCCCCCGTTTGACCTTCACCGAACCGATCACCACTCTGGTGGGAGCTGCTTCATGACCACAACCGAGCCGACCACAGATCCCGACATCGACTTCTCCTCACTGCCCCAGGTCGACCAGCAGACCGCCCGCCCGACCGGTCAGCGCAGGCCACGGTTCGACGGCGACGTCTCCGAACTGCCCGACCGCGCCTGCTGGGCCCTGCAGCACCTACTCACCCGCCGCTACATCAGCGCCGAGGCCGACGCCGACATCTACAGCTGGGTGCTCGAGTACCGCAAGGAGCTGTCCGTCCGGTTGTCCGAGCTCGACTTGCTGCTGCGCATCGTCGACACCACCGACGTCGCGTTCGTCGAGCAGGCCCGCTACGAATCGGCAAGGGGCATCAAGCTTCTGCGCCGGGAGCCGCTCGGCACGTACGACTCGATCCTCGCCCTGCACCTCGCGCAGATGATGCGTGCGTCCGGCGGGCAGAGCGTGCTGATCAGCCGCGAGGAGATGCACGGGCTCTTCTCTGGCGTGCTCAACGAGACCGACCGTGACGCCGTCGGCTTCGCCGCCCGCATCGACGCCGCCATCGCCCGGCTGGCCGGCCTGGAGATCTTGCGCAAGACCCGCGACGACGAGGACAGCTACACCATCAGCCCCGTGATCACCGCCATCATGACGGCGTCAGTGATCACCGAACTTCAGCAGCAGTTCGAACAGCTGCTCAACGGCGGCGCACCAGCCGACACGGACGAAGGGGCCGACGTTGACTGAGCAGTTCCATTTGTCCCGGTTGCAGGTCATCAACTGGGGCGTGTTCGACGGCTACCACTCGATTCCGTTCAGCAGCGGCGGTGCGCTGATCGCCGGCGCGTCCGGCAGTGGTAAATCCTCACTGCTGGACGCGATCTCGCTCGGCTTCCTGCCGTTCAACCGGCGCAACTTCAACGCCTCCGGCGACAACACCGCCGCAGGCTCCAGCGCGGGCCGCCGCACCGTCGACAAGTACGTGCGCGGCGCCTGGGGCCAGCGGAGCGACGGCGGCACCAGCAGGGTGATGTACCTACGCGGCGAAGGCAGCGCCTGGTCGGCGGTTGCGGTCACCTACGCCAGCGACTCCGGCCGCACCGTCACCGGCCTCGTGCTCAAGTGGCTGACCGGCGAGTCGCGCAACGACTCGTCGAGCCGGTTCATCCTCGGCGACGGCGACCTCGACATCGAGGAGGTCTGCAACCGATGGGCGGCGGGCCGCTTCGACGCGGGCGTGTTCAAGATCCGGGGCGAGCGAAGCGACGGGATTCCCAACGACTGGCGGTTCTCCACGAAGGTCGAGTCGCAGTACCTGGCACAGCTGTACGCCACCATCGGCATCCGCGCCTCCGACGCTGCCCAGCAGCTGCTCGGCAAGGCCAAGTCACTGAAAAGCGTTGGCGGACTCGAGCAATTCGTGCGCGAGTTCATGCTCGACGAACCCGACAGCCTGGCCCGGCTGCCCGAGGCGCTCAAGCAGATCGACCCGCTCGTCGAGGCCCGCGAGTTGCTCGCCGTCGCACAGAAGAAGCGCAAGATCCTCGGCGACATCGAGCAGATACAGCACCGGTATGCCTCCGAGTCGTCCGACCTCGGCATCATCGACCTCGTCGACACGCCGATGGTGCGGGCGTACACCGACCACGTCCGCATTGAGCAGATCCCTGGTCAGATTTCCACGCTCGACGGCACCATCGATCAGCTCGAGAACGAGTACGAAGACGTCACCCGGTCACTGAATCTTGCCAAGGCCGAAGCGGATTCGCTCAACGCCCAGATCAGCGGGACGAGCGCGAACATCGCCCCGCTGCAGTCGCAGGTGACCGCGGCCGAGACCGAGGCGGAACAGGTGGAGCGCCGTCGCGCCGCCTACGAAGACCTGCTGACCGCCCAGGACGTCGAGATCCCCGACAGCGCAGACGAATTCTGGAACCTGCGCGAGGAACTGCTCACCCAGGCCACGGAGCTGCTCGCGAAGGTCGAGCGCAACCGGGAGGCGTCCACCGACGCCGAGTACGCGCAGAAGTCCGCCCGCATCGCCCGCGACGAAGCCGCCAAGGAGCTCAAGCGGGTCGAGCACGTCGGCTCCGCGCTGCCGGAGTTCGCACTCCTGATGCGCGACCACATCTGCGCCGAGGTGGGCGCCGACGTCGCCGAGCTGCCCTACATCGCCGAACTGCTGGACCTCAAGCCCGACCAGACCCGCTGGCGGCTCGCGGTGGAGAAGGTGCTCCGCGGTGCGGGCTTGCGGCTGCTGGTGCCCGACCAGCACTGGGAGAAGGTGCTGCGATTCGTCAACGAGACCGACATGCGCGGCCGGCTGCAACTGCACCACGTCCGCGCGAAACTGCTCGGCGCCGAACCCGTCGATCCCGAGTCGAACACGTTGGCGGGCAAGCTGTTCGCCGTCGATCCCAAGCATCCGTGCGCGGCGGAGGCCGTCGACGTCATCTCCGCGGCAGGCGACCACGTCTGCGTCGACACCCCCGACGTGTTCGCGCGGTTCCGCAGGGCGGTCACCGACGCGGGGCTGTACAAGGACTCCGACAGGCTGGCCATCAAGGATGACAGGCGACCGGTCAAGCAGTCCGAATACCTGTACCAGGGCGACGTTTCGGCGAAGATCAACGCCCTGACCCTCGAACTGGCGTCGGCCGAGGAGATCTACCAGAAGGCCCGCCGCGCCGCCGACGACCTCGCCGCGCAGCGTCAGCAGTGGCGTGACCGTGCCGCCACGTGCAAGGCGATCTGCGAGCAGTACCCGCAGTGGAGCCAGATCGACACCGAGACCGCCGACGGGCATGCCGAGCGGTTGCGCGAGCAGTACGAGTTGCTGATGGCCGACAACCCCGACCTCGAGGCGCTCAACGCGCGCGCCGACGAATGCTGGTCGCAGATCCAGAAGTTCATGACCCGCCGTGGCGCGATTCAGACCCGACGCGACGCCCTCGACGAGCGTCGCACCCGGTTGATGGACCTGCAGGAGCGGCTGTCCCCCGCGTTCGTCTCGGAGCCACTGACGGAGCTGCTGAACCGCTACGCCGCTGCGCATCCGGTGTCACTCGAGCTGCTCGACCCCGAGCCACACCGCGATGCGCTGTTCGCAGCGATCAAGAAGGAACGAGAACAACTGCGGGAGAGTCGGCGTCGCTCCTACGACGAACTGGCCCGCATCCTCAACACCTTCGACACGTCGTTCCCCGACGCCATACCGAACGACTCGGACGACTTCGACGAGCGCGTGCACGACTACGTCGCGCTGTGCAAGCACATCGACGAGCGCGAGCTGCCCGAGGCGTACGAGCGGATGATGCGGCTGGTCACCGAACAGGCACCCGACGCGATCCTCACGCTGCACCGCGTCGCCGAGCAGGAGACTCGACGCATCGCCGAGCAGATCGACCGCGTCAACACCGGTTTGGGCTCGGTGGAGTTCAACCGAGGCACCCGACTGACGCTGCGGGCGACGCCACGTGCGTTGACGGCGGTGTCCGAGCTCACCGAGATCGTGCGGTCCATCTCGCGGCGCATCGCCGAGGTGGGGCTCGGCGACAAGCAGGCAATCCTCGATCAGTACGCCGACATCCTGCGGCTGCGAAACCGGCTGGCGTCCACCGCGCCCGAGGACAAGGCGTGGACGCGCGACGCGCTGGACGTGCGCAACCGCTTCACCTTCGACTGCGCCGAGTGGGACACCCACAGCGAAGAGCTGATCCGCACGCACAGCAATGCCGGCGACAACTCCGGCGGCGAGCAGGAGAAGCTGATGGCGTTCTGTCTGGCGGGCGCGCTGAGCTTCAACCTCGCCAATCCCGAAAGCGAAGACAACACACCGGTTTTCGCACAGCTGATGCTCGACGAGGCGTTCTCCAAGTCCGACCCGCAGTTCGCCCAGCAGGCGCTGCAGGCGTTCCGGAAGTTCGGCTTCCAGCTGGTGATCGTCGCGACGGTGCAGAACGCCACCACCATCCAGCCCTACATCGACAGCGTCGTGATGGTGTCCAAGACCGAGGCCACGGGCCGCAACGCCCGCCCGGTGGCGTCGGTGTCGACAAGGACCATCTCGGAGTTCACCACGCTGCGCCACGAGATGCGCGCGAAGGCGCAGCGGGTGCCCGCCGGCGTCTGAGCGGACGCGGCAGTTACCCGTCCGGTGGGCGATACCCAGCGGCACTGGTGCGTAGCTGCCAGATCTGGGCGGGACACAAGATGCCCACGGCGTTTGACACCAGGTAGTTGGCCGCGAACTCGTCATTGGGCAGGACGTCGGCCTTCACGTCGCCCATCACGCTGGCGTAGGACTCTCCGCGACTTACCTTGTCGCATATCCCGAAGCCGTAGCCGATTGCATCATTGCCAGGAAAGTCGTAGTGGCGACGCACCATCACGTCGTACGTGTACTCGATCTCCGGGCCGGGAACGGCAACCGCCCGCGGCGCTTGAACCGCCGCCACGCCGAAGACAGTGGCCGTGAGGATCGATGCGGCGACGAGCCTACGAAGCAGCAGGCTCACTTTGGATCGAATCCCGATATGAGCCATTGGCTTCCGACCTTGTCGAGGGTGACTTGAACTGCGGATGCAGTAGCCGAGGGTGCGCCGTCGCCGACGATGACGGACTGATCTACGTACACCAGTACGACGGCGTGGTTCTCGCTGGCCGACACCGATGCCGCGGCGGGTACGGTCGCGGTCGCCGAGATCTTCTTCTCCTTGGCGCCCGGGATGACGACGTCGTTGGTCAGCGACATGTAGGAGTCTCGAAACGATCCGGTCAGACGGTCACGGGCCGCCGTCAGGGTGGCTTGTGCCGTGTCGGGGCTGTAGGAAAGCAGGGCGATGGTGCCGTCGGTGGCGGCCTGAATCGACGAAGTCGCCGCCGACTGTGCCTCTACTATCGAACCGCCCCGGTACTTGAGGTAGCCGGCGCCCCCGGCCAGGCACATCACCAGCAACGGGACGAGCACATATACGACGACGTGCTGGCGCTTGGCCTCCAGCTCAGTCATGGCACGAACTCCACGTTGGACACCTTTGCGTCGTCACCGACCTTCTGGATGGACAGGCGCATGCGCCAGGCGCGCGATGACTGCTGCGGCGCATCGTTGGTCGTGGTCTGCACGCTCACGGCGACGAGTACTCGTGCCTCGGTGTCCGTGGAGGACTCCAACCCTGCGGTGGTCACTGTCCCCGTGGAAACCGACTGCACCTTCTTGACCACCTCGACGAAGGGCTGCGACCGCTGGGAGAAGTCGTCGTAGAAGGTGCCCGTGGCGCCCGCGAGGATGCGCTGTACGTCGGCATCGGCGTGATGCCAGTCGATCGTCGTGAGGTTCACCGCACCCTGCCGCCCAGCCTGGAGATACAGCGCGCGAAGGTCGACCGACTGCTGTGCGTGACGGTCCTGAATCCCCAGGAACCCGATCAGCGCCCCGAGTGCTGCCACCGTCGCCAAACCGATCAGCAGCGCAAGCCGGGGTGGTGTCATACGCCACCGCGTGCTTCGAGCGCCTCCCTCGACGTCGTCGGCGGGTTCGGTCGAAATCTCTTCGGCTACCGGCTCATCGTCGAAATCGGCGAGTTCGGCTGCCTCGCATGACGTCACCGTCTCCTCGGTTGAGGTCGTCAACGTGTCACTGTCCCTTCGGCAGCAGCATGTCCTGCCACGATCGATTGTGGTCGGCATCGCGGGCGAGGTCGGTTTGTCGATAGGT
>Ga0105239_10000959_pt1 | contig 40551 bp, 42 predicted proteins | sample KBSC44metaG_FD_92761 | JGI IMG/M metagenome (GOLD analysis project Ga0105239, IMG submission 92761) | Corn rhizosphere microbial communities from Kellogg Biological Station, Michigan, USA - KBS C4-4 metaG | ecosystem: Host-associated > Plants > Roots > Rhizosphere > Soil | place: Michigan, USA... | reverse complement strand
ATTTCAGATGTGCATATGTGCAAATGAAATAATTTATTGATAATTTGATTTTTTTCAATCTGCACAGCTGAAATTTGCACATCCGCACATTGGCTAAGCCACGGCTTTAGCCGCTTTGCTCATTTTTGCTTTTTTGTTTTTATCAAAATTTTCCATTACCAGCACAGCCGCGCCGATCAGCTCGGCGTCAAAACCAAGCTCGGATACCAGTAGTTCAGTACCACCGGCAAGCCTCGGAATGCAGTATTTATGCAGGGCCTGCTGTATAGGTGCCATAAGTATCTTGGCCACTTTCGCCCCCCTGCCGCTTAGTACAATAATAGCGGGGTTCATGATGTGGATCAGGATAGCCAGGGCCTTCCCTATTTTATAACCCGCATCTGATAGTAGTTCAATAGCAAACTGATCACCATTGTTAGCGGCTTCCAGTACAGCATCACCCATGAGTTTAGAGTGGTTATTATCATTACTATTGTATTTTAAACTGGTGATACGTCCCTGCTGAATACCCGCAATCGCTTTTCTGGCCACTACCAGCATAGAGGCTTCTGCTTCCAGACAGCCGCGTTTACCACACTCGCAAAGCGCGCCATCTTCTGATAAGGGTATATGGCTCAACTCACCGGCAAAACCATTATATCCACGGAACAGCTTACCATTCACAATCATCCCTAAACCAATACCCCAACCCAGGTTGATCACCATAACCTCGTTTTGTGATTTGGCTATGCCAAATTTTTGTTCGGCCAGGGCTATCAAACTCGAATCGTTGTCGATATAGGTAGTAATACCGGTTTTGGCGGTAAGATAAGCGGTCAAACTTTCGCCGCCGGCATCAAGATAAGTGTAATTGATACCTTCGGTAACGTTTATAAAGCCCGGCATACCAATACCAGTACCAGCTATCTTTTCTTTGGCTACGCCTGAGCCTTTAATATAGTTGTTGATCTCTGCGGTCAGTTTAGCAAGGGCATCGGGATTGTTAAGTAGTTTAAGTTCAAAAGTAACCATGTCGGCTACAGCATTGTTCAGCAGGTCAAAAAGCTGGATCCGTGCAGTAAGTTGGTCAAGCGCAATGGCCAGAATATACATGGTATTGGCCTTTACCGAGTACATCAGCGGTCTGCGGCCACCGCTTGAAGGGGCATAGCCATCCTCAACAACAAAACCCTCTTCCATTAATTCATTTACAGCTTTGGCTATTGAGGGTATGCTTTTATCATATAACTCGCTCAAACCCGCGCATGACATCGCTTTATTAAAATAAAGCGTTTTAATGATCATATTTTTTAGCTGACTGCCCTTTACACCTTTATTCTCCAGTTCCATTCAATAATTTATAATTGGGTTTATAACAGGCAATGCCTTAGTGTTTTGAATTGTATAAAAATATAAATAAAGTATTTAAGTACAACTGTAATTATTACACTCAATAAGGGTACCTGTCTAATTGACAAAATTAATGAAACAATTGCCTACAGAATGTAAAAAAAGATATTGTACACTATCCTGTGTTTGACTTCCCAAACCCGCTAATACCGACTTATTTTACAACCGCTTTATCCGGTTTTGACGACCAATCATGCTGTACATTGGTCATGAGCAGCGCGTTATCAAACGTTACTGAGCCTTTGGGAAATATCGACTTATCCTCAAAATAGCTTGACCTAACCTGGCTTACTTCCAGGGCTTTTACCTCCCATTGATTGGTTTCAAGCAGCAAGCCTTCGTATTTGTTTCCGTTGGGCGAGTAACCTGTAGCCCCTGTTTTAAAGAATTCCGATGCGGTTGAAAGGTCCCCGAAAACCGAATCAGGGTTAAAAGTATCTGATAATGTGGCGTCTATACTGATAATCGTCCCGTCTGAACTTTCAAAGGCCACATGATAATTACCATCATGCTCATCAACATCAAATCGTGCCCTGCAGTGTTTTCCGGGGAACATTCTGCCTCCGGCAAGTGTATTGAATAGCGACGAGGTATCGCGTCGGGGTATGTATACCCCTTCTTTGGTCTCACCATCCTCCTGCCACTCTACCGCTATGCGGTGTGCGCCATTTTCCGAACCAACACCCACAAAAGCAGGTAAACCTTTTGGCCGTACCTGTTTAAGCCTGATGAGGCATATACCGGCGATAGCTTTGCCCTTTACAATTTTAGGGGTAAAAGGTGGTGGCACCATGGTCTGGGCTACGTCCGGATCAATGGCAAAGTTAACCAGTATGCGGCGGTCTATAATTCCGGTTATGGTAGGGATCTTCATCGTAAAAAACTTTTTAAACCTATAATTTTAACACTTTTTTAGTCAAAACAGGTTAAAATCAGCTCAAAAAGCATCGGTTTTTTGATTAAAACTATCGATTTTAACACTTTTTAACAAATTTTCAGCAAGTTTTGAAAGCTTTAAAAAGTATTAATATATTGATTTTCAAACAACTACATACCAAACGATCTATTTTGGGTCTGTTAGCCTCTTAACAGAACAGCCCGGTACTCTGATAAAAAGAGAACCGGGCTGCTATATGTAAATATACCGAAAATTACCGGCAAATAAAAACCCAAAAGATACAAGTCGCCAAACATTTTCAAGGGAATGATATCAGCATTCTTCGCCGCCAAAATCTTCTATTACGCCAAAATACTCATCCCATTCAGAGTCATCTTCAACACTGATAGCGATGGGCAATGGATCAAAGGCTGCCAGCGCTTCGTTCAGTCGTGTGCCTGCAATATCGGTATCGGTTGTATAAAATGCCCACCATCTTTCGTTGTCGCAGGTAAACACAAAGGCCAGTATGGTTTGGTTATCTCTCTCAAAAACATCAACAAGTGCGTCCTCAACATTAGTCATCAGATCCATAGTTGCGTTATCCGGGAATTGGGAGTCATCCGTACTTTCATAAGTCCAGACGATATCCATTCTGCTCAGGTATTGGTCTGTTTCTATAAAGTTTTGCAGATTAGGCCTGAACCGCACTAAACCGGGAACCTCGTCCCCCGGCAAAAAACTGAACCCCTTTCCAGAAATCATCTAATTTCATATTCATTTTATATTATGATCTAAAAACATCTGTTCATATACGTTTCTGGGCAAAAAGCCAGTCCCATAAACCAGGTGTATTACTAACCCGATCCCAGATATTATGCCCGCCATCTGGATACTCGGTGTATTTTGGATTTCCGCCTGCTTTTTTGATAGCATTGATCATATCACGTGAACCGCTAACAGGAACATTTTTGTCATGAGCCCCGTGAAATGCCCATACAGGTATATTGACGATCCGGGAGGCCAATTTAGGATCTTCTCCTCCGGCAACAGGTATCGCGGCGGCAAACATATCCGGCCGGGTACAGATAAAATGCCAGGCCCCATAGCCCCCTCTTGACAGCCCTGTAACGTAGCGCCTTTTTACATCTATCCCGGGCTCTTTGTCCAGTGAGCTAATGGCTTCATAAACCAATGAATCTACCGATGGATAATTAGGGATACCTCCCCAGCCCGATCCGGGCGGGCAATTCGGTATAAAAAGAAATGCAGGGTAATTTGCTCTGTTAATATCAGTTGATAATACCTCAGCTGCCACAGCACCTTCCATTTGCCTGATCTTATCAGTGGCGGGTTGGCCACCGTAAGGAAGACTAACAACCAATGGGTACTTCTTTGCAGGATCGAAATTTAATGGCTTTAGTAAATGATAAAATAAGGTATCGCCTTTACTGTTCACATAGGTGCGGGATTCAAATAATTGAGCCATCGTTTGCGTTTTTTCAAAATTCACCGCCCCCCAGTATGCAGACGAATTAGCGTCGGAACTCAGCATCACTCCCGAAATTATTGCGATAATCAAAGCCAATGTTCGCGCTATACCCAATGTAACTTTTACAGATTCCTTAACCGGACTTGTGTTTTCTGTATTTAACAGCTTAATTTCACTTAAAAAATGCATAATAAACGGAATGTAAATTAAACTGCCGGGTATTGATGTCCATAGGGCAATTTTTGCTAATGTGCTATTTAATAGAACATCTTTTGAAAACAGGGTCCAGACGGTAGTTGATACCAAAACCAAACCGATGACTAATAGATAAGCCCCTGCTATCTTTAACCAAAAGCTTTTCCTCGTACTGGAAAATAGAAGACTCAGCGCGGATATAATGCCGACACTTAAAGAAATAAGAGCCATAGGCATATAATAGCTGAGTAATGCCCTTGATGATAATAGCATTAAAACGAGAGCCGCAAAACAAAGGTTTACAATGGCAGAGGCTATCAAGGTATAAAAGGCAGCCCAATACTCCCGGTAATGATAATACTTTAGCAAGAATATTCCCCCTGTTAAAGCAATTGCATTTATTACCAAAAACCAGGCAGCAAAGGAACCCAGCGTATAAATTTGCCCACTGACCCAGATTTGCATGATGCCCTGGAATAAGCCGCAGGCAACGGTCAATCCTAAAAAGAAGATCCCGAAATTATAAAGGCTTTTATTCATATGCTTATGGATAAGGAAGTAACTCAAATTACAAAAGAAGCTTTGATAGCTATAAGTAAATATATGCTTATTTTAATAATATTTTTCTATTCCAAATCCCTCAGCAGTTCTTGCCAGTTCAAGCGTCCACGCCTAAAAAGGCGGGTGTTGATAGTAGAATTTTACCCGCTGGAATTTCCATTAAAATAACCCGATATCATAACCTAATGTTTTTGATATCAAAATTTTAAACACCCCGGCTTATCGATTAAATAATTTACAAAATGTTTTATAAAAGGCAATTATCGAATATTTAATAATATTTTTACAAAAACTTAAGCCGATGAAACATAGACTTTTACTTTGTGCTATATGCCTATTTGTGCTTTTTTCCTGCAAAAAGGAAAAAAAAGAACCCGATACCCAATTATACCCCATAAATTTTAAGGTATCTGGTTTTTCACAAACCAACGTTCCTATAGGCTTAGGTAAAACAAAAACAGCTGCCCTTGCCACGCAGGCTGCAGATACTATTCCGGTGCAAAAATTAACTTATTTGCTTTTTGCCACAGATATGCAAAGTTCATTACTTAGCCAAATCAGCTTTGTTAAAGGAAGTGCCGGCTTTGGTACAATTACTGACAAGGTAGCGCCAGGTAACTATTTAGCCGTATTTTGTGGGGGATCTGCTAATATGGGAGTTTACCAGACAACGTTTCCAGATCCAAAGCCTCATACCGCGTTTAGTTATGGAGGTGGCTGGGATGATACCTTTTATAAGCGGATACCCATTACTGTTACTGCAAATGGAATAAATATGGGAGTGAGTTTAGATAGAATCACTGCCCGATTAGATCTGGTGATTAAAGACGCCATTCCAGTTGGCACAACACGAATAGGGGTGTCTTTTCCAGATACTTTAGGATATGATGCTACAAATGGCAGAGGTGAACTTAGTTTTATAGGCACAAACGGATTTGCTACAACAATAACTACGGCTGATATTGGTAAAACCAATTATACGATTAGTCGCTATACGTTAAATAATATAACACCATTTGACGTAACTGTAAGCTATTACGGTCCAAACCCCAACGCTCCCCTTAATACAAAAATAATTAAGAATGTGGTATGTAAAACAAATACTAAAACTACGTTATCAGGCGATTTATTTACCCCTGGCAATAATGGATTTTCAATTATGGTTAATCAGGATTGGAATACACCAATAACAGTCGGCTTTTAATTCTTAAATCTATCCAAATGAAAAAAAATTTAATTTACCTCACCATATTAAGTATAGTGCTGTTATCGTGTAAAAAAGAAAATCATACTAAAACAACAAATGCTCAAGGTAATTTGCACCAGGTTGTTTTTAATATAAATAATTTTACACAACAAAACACCCCGATAAATGGAAGTGTTAAAACCAAGGTAAATGATGTTGTTCCCCCAGAGCAAAGTGACATTGTAAAACTCCTATACAAATTATACGATTCCAGCAATACCCTAAAAAAAACAGTAACCATAAATAAAGGCGAACCTGCTTTTGGGACAATTCAAGACAGCCTTGCATCAGGAAATTATACAGCTGTTTTTGTAGGAATAACCTATATGGATGAATATAAGGATAAATTTAAGGATGCCGGCGCCACATTTAGTTACAGTGACATTTACGGTAATGATGAGCTTTTTCACGAAACGTTTTATAAAAAGATAAATTTTGTTGTGGGTGATAACCCCTCAGTGCAGGACGTCGTTTTGCAGCGATTAACTTCTGAAGTACAAGTTATTATTCAAGACGCCATCCCTACAAAAATTACGGATATAGATGTACAAATTGTCAATTTAAATAACGCATATTCATACTTTGATGATATATCTTCCGGTACTATTGATTATGACCATGCTACAAGCATTCCATCTGGCAAAATTGGTACAACCAACTTTTCTCCTGGTCCGGAAGGTCCTCTGTTAAATACAAATTCACCAGTAACTATATATGTATCGGCTCGATACTATAGCACAATTATTGCCCGAAGAACAATTTCCAATATAATACTACAGCGCAATACCCGAACTATTTTGACCGGAAATTTATTTTCTAATAGCAGTGGTGATGCCAGTGGCTTTACAGTTACTTATAATTCGGCTTATAATCCTAATGATATTAATCAAGGCTTTTAAATGTTTATAGAGAAACCTGTTAGATTCTTCTAAAAGCGAAAGCCCTGTAAAGTTTAAACTTCACAGGGCTTTCGTTTTTAGCTTTCGGCCTTGGGCATTCAGCCCTATTGCACTTCAAACTCTTTTTTCAATTTAATATCAACCGATGAGCTGCCAATCATGACCATGAATTTGCCTGGCTCTACCGTCCAGTTCATATTTTTATCCAACAGGGCCAGATCATCAGGATGCAGGGTAAACTGCACGGTTTTCTTTTCGCCGGGAGCAAGATTTATGCGTTCAAAGCCGCGCAGATCATACTCGTAGGTGGTTACGCTGCTAACTTCATCCTTGAGGTATAATTGCACCACATCATCGCCTTTACGGCTGCCGGTATTGGTTACATCCACACTTACCTGTACATCACCCTGGGCGTTCTCTTTCTCTGGGGATACCTGCAGGTTGCTGTATTCAAATTTGGTATAGCTTAAGCCGTAGCCATAAGGGTATAACGCGCCGTTCACACTGGTTTTGCCCCAGCTGTTCTCGCCGCCCTGGCTGGCCTGCGAAGCGGGTTTAAACGGAAAGTTGAACTCAATTTGTCCCGTAGTTTTAGGGAAGGTAATAGGCAGCCTGCCACCCGGGTTATTGTCGCCAAACAGGGTTTCGGCCACAACACGTCCACTTTCGGGGCCCGGGAACCAGGCTTCGAGTATGGCGGGTACAAATTTATTTTCCCAGTTAACGGTAAGGGGTTGACCGTTGATCATCACCATTACCACCGGTTTACCAGTAGCCTGTAGCGCCTGGATCAGTTTTAACTGTCGGCCGGGTAAATTTAAACCGGTACGCGAAAGACTCTCGCCCACCCTTTCAAAATCTTCACCTACTACGGCTATCACCACATCGGCCTGTTTAGCCTGTGCTACAGCCGAATCGATGCTGGCCTGTTCCTGCGTAGTAAGCGGTGTTTCGATGATCTCGCTTTCGGGCCAGGTGGCATCAACCACGTTACAGCCTTTGGCATAGGTAACGTTTACATCCTTACCTACGTAATTTTTAATACCATCCAGCACATTGGTAACCGGGTTGTGCGATGGACCGTACCTGCTGGTAGCATAATTTTTTTCGGCAGCCAGCGGACCGGTCACCAGTATATTTTTCAGTTTGCTTTTGTCTAAAGGCAAAAGGTCGCCCTGGTTTTTGAGCAGCACCATCGATTCGCGGTTCATTTGTAATGACATAGCGTCATCAGCCGGGGTATGCACCTTTTTATCAGATGATTTTGGATCTTTTACGTACGGATCATCAAACAAACCCAAACGGAATTTTACCCTTAACACATCGCCAACCCTGGAGTCAATCACCTTCATCGATAGCTTATTCTCTTTGATCAGCTCGCGCAGTGGCATTATATAGGTTTGCGGCATGGTGAAGTTGGTGCGCACGTTCAATCCGGCTTCTACCGCCTGCCTTACGGCTTCCTTGTAATCACCAGCAACATGGTGTTTGGAGTACAAGTATTCCACAGCTTCGCTATCAGATACTACATAGCCATTAAAGCCAAATTTCTGGCGCAGCAGTTCGGTTAAAAAGTAATAGCTGCCGGTAATGGGCACGCCATCCCAATCATTATAACTACTCATAACACCCATAGGATGTGCTTCCTGTATTACCCTGCGGAATGGGTATAGATAAATCTGGTACATCTCGCGTGGGGCCACATGTGGATCGGTACGGGCACTGCCATCTCTACCACCTTTAGGTACGCTGTACACCGCGAAATGTTTCAGGGTTGAGGCTACACCCTCTTCCTGGATCCCCAGCACCATTTGCTTACCTAACTCAGCAATATGGAAGGGATCTTCGCCATAGCACTCCACTACACGACCCCATCGCTGATCGCGCGCGGGATCAAGAATGGGTGCGTAAACATTAGTATAACCCAGAGCTTTGGCCTCGCGGCCTACGGTTTGTCCGGCACGGCGCACCAGTTGTTTATCAAAAGTACTGCCGATAGATATAGGAGCCGGTAAAGGTGTGGCACGATCGTGATTTAAACCGTGGATACCTTCGTTGGTAAAATCAACGGGGATACCCAGGCGGGTTTCTTCCACAAACCATTTCTGAATGGTATTGATAGCCGAAGCATGTTTGCTGTAAGGGAATGAATATTCGGTATATGCCCTGTCGGTTGTGGAAACCAAATTGTTCAGTTCCTCGTCAATATTGGCAATACCGTCTTTCCAGACTTCGTTTTTCCATGACGCGGCGGGCATTTCCTCTTTTAAAACCCGTTTGTAGCCGTACAGGGTGGCCATCTGGCAGGTTTTTTCTTCAACGGTCATTTGGCTCAGCAAGTCGGCTACGCGCTTATCAACGGTTTGCGAGGGGTCTTCAAAAACGTCCATTTTGCCGTTTTTGTTAAAATCAACCCAACCTTTATGGTAAATGTTTTTTTGTTGTGCCGATGCGGATAGAGCCAATCCGGCGATCAGGACAGAAGCCATGCTTACGCGTGGCAGGGAGTACTTTTTTCTCATGCAGATATAATTGCGGTTAGTACTCCAAATATATGTTTTAAGAATAAGGTTGAGCCAGAACGCTATTATAGAAACTACGAAAACGATTGCGGACATTTTTGTTTAAGACATTATCCATCGGAGGCCAGTCATCCTGAGGGACGAAGGACGCGCGCATAGGCCCTACCCACCATACTTCGACGGAGCTCAGTAGGACACCCTTTTTGAACGCCGGCGAAGACTCACCCGGTCTGCGCTTCGCTGGACCACCCTCTCTTTGGCCCCGCCATAAAGAGGGTAAAGAAAAGCGAATGCCCCCTCTTTGCGCCGAAGGCGGAGAGAGGGGTGACGAGCGAAGCGATGTAGGGGTGAGTCTATTCTACTTCAAATTCTTCACAAAAAACCCCACCGCCAAACTATCAATCTTTAAATGCACCTGGTGCCTGCTCACTGATGGGTCATCCGTAAAATAAGTGGGGGCTTCTTTTTTCACCTCATCAATAGCTTCCTGCAACATTACATAATGACCGGTTTTGCCTGGGTTTACATAATATTGAGAGCCCTTGATGAGCTGATGATAACGCAGGGCATTGGTTTTTACCGGGGCTATACTGTCGCTTTGCGAACCCACAATATAAACCGGCGCCGTGATATCACGATCAGAAACAAAACCCAGACCCGTGGCTGGCGAAATAGAAAAGAAAGCTTTGATCCGTTTATCATATAACCGTGGAGGGTTTTTCGCGCCAGCAAGCAAAGTACTGTCATCAAGATATTTTGCCAGGTCGGGAAATTCGGGCAAATTAAGCTGTTGCCTGCCGGTAGTTTTATAGTAGTTGAGTAACGCCATAAAATCAAACTTACCGCCAGCCAGTGCAATGGCTGTATAACCGCCAAAAGAAAAACCAGCCATACCAATTTTATCAGCATCGATCATATCCTTTGTATCCGGTTGGTTCAACAAACTGCTGATCACAAAGCTGATGTCCCGCGGGCGTTCCCAGGGCTTTAAAAATTCAAGGGGGATCTTATGGTCATAGGTATTGCCCCAATGATCAACAGCGGCTACAATAAAACCCTTTTGTACCAAAGCATCAGCCAGCCACTCCAGCGAAAGGCGGCTCCCTCCTGTGCCGTGTGAGATCACAATGAGTGGGAGCTTTGCCAATGGCAGCTTACCATCACGTACGGTGGCTTCCCGGGTAAATGGAGAAAAATCTTTGTCGCTTTTCTTTAAGGTATCCGTTGTAGGATACCATATTTCGGTAATCAGAGGGCGGTTACGTTTTTCGTCCTTAAAATGAAAGGTGCGCTCACCAATATGCGTTTGTGCGCAAATGGTGTGGTGAAACAGGGCGATGATGAGCGTAATGTAAATGGAGCGGTGCATAGGTTAGCAGATTTAGATACAAAGCAAGCTAATCGTTCCTTTAAAAAGATTGACAATAGTCAATAAATCATTTTTTTGATTTGAGCCTGCTCAGTGTCTCCTGCGATATGCCCAGGTAATCGGCAATGATCTTGCCCGGCAATCTTTGTATCAGTCCTGGCTGTGTTTGCATCAGGATATTGTAGCGTTCTTTAGCATCGAGGGTTATTAAACTTTCAATACGTTCAATGGATGCGATGTAGTCCTGCTCAAGCCCAAGGCGCATCAGGGTTTCCCAGCCGGGTATTTCTTTCATCAGCATTTGCGCATCCTGACGGCTGATCATGAACAGCTCCGAAGGTTCCATACTCTGTATAGCCGCTACCGATGGCTTTTGCTGTACAAAACTGGGGAATGCAGTACCAAAATGATCTTCGAATATCAAAAAACGCGTCCACTCGCTGCCATCATCCTTGGTTAAAAAAACACGGAGGCAGCCTTTCACTACAAAAAACAAATACCTGGCTACGCTTCCTTTTTCGAGCAATATCTCTCCCTTTTTGGCCAGCCGAGGTTTATAACAGCTACTGACCAGCTGCTCCTGTTCGGCAGAGAGGCTGATCTTTCCTTCGATTTGTTTTTGTAACGCAGGATGCATTAGGCTAACATAAGCATTATTTATTTGTCGCTCAAGCCTGGTTTAAGCTGATTTTAGAGGTAATTGTGTTTACTCCGCAGCTTCCTCGCCTTTACTACCCAGCTTTACAATATCGCCTTTTTGAAATAATATAGCTTGCAGGGTTTTACGCCAAACCGGCTTTTTCCGCAGCAGAAATTCCAGGTCCATACCAAAGTGTTTAAACTCTTCCTGCTGGGCATTTTGCATAATGGCTTTAGCAGCCTTGTCAGGTTCAACGGAGATGCGTTGCTCGTACCAATTGATGGCCTCAGCCTCTTCAGTTAAGGATACGATCATCCGGGCAAAGGTCCTGGTTTCGGCGGATAGCTCGTTGGCCGGTTCGTGATATTGATCAAATGACATAATATTTTTTTATTTTAAAAGGCTTGATATGCCGCATTTGTTTCGATATACCGATATTTAGAAAGGATACAGATTAAAACCAGGACGCCGCATCCGGCGTTAAGTATTTGAAATATTAGGGACCAGTAAATTGCCCATGAAACAGGAAGAACCATTAATAGCACCACCAGCCATCAGATTAGCATGGAAAAAATACCGGCATTTATGGAAGTTTGCGGAGGTGCCAGCCAAACACCTGCTTTTAAAAGAAGGCGACATCAGTCGTAGGACTTTTTTAATTGAAAAAGGTAGTATCCGAACCTGGTTTTATCATGATGGTAAGGAAATCAGCTTTCAATTCTTTTTTGAAGGTGATGTGGTTTCGTCCCGGCAAAGCATGCGCAGGCAAACGCCAAGTCCGTTCAGCATCGAAACGCTGGAACCTTGTTCTATACGCTGGCTTGATGCTGGTGATATGGAGCAAGTGAGAAAAGACCCCGTACTCTACCAATTTATCATTGAACAGACCAGCGATAAACAGGCCGAGTTTATGCAGCATTTTTTCTCCTACTTAAAAGATAGCCCTACCCAGCGCTATGAAAACCTGTTGCGGCAAAAACCCGAAGTGATCAGGCGTGTGCCCTTACAACATATTGCCTCCTACCTGGGCATTACGCAGGTGTCCCTGAGCCGCATCCGCAACAAAATCAAGTAGTGTTGCATTATTTATCTTTTGTTAAATGTTCCACCGGAAAAACTTCTGAATTTTAACTTGTTAAATAATTTAAATCATGAGTTTGCTAAAAATAATTCCAAAGATCATTTATAAAGATGTTCAGATAGGCGTAAAGCTTTTTGCTGCCCTCGGTTTTGAAACCAAATACTCGGAGGATGGGTTTTACATCATGGCGCGCGATGGTGTTACTATTCAGTTAGTAGCCAGCGAAGAAGATTTTCATGTACATGACCGCCCCGAAATGAGGATAGATACCGACGATATTGAAGGTTTTTATGCAGAGGTCAGTACCAAACATCCGGAAATACTGCATCCCAATTTAAAAGCGATCAAGGATCAGCCCTGGGGCTTAAAAGAATTTGCCGTGCACGACGAAACCTCTGTTTGCATTATTATTCAACAGTCAATTTAATCATGAAGCAGGAAGAATCAGTTCCAAACGACCGCGATTATAGCAGCATTAGCCCTTCGGCACGGGCATTATTATTTCTGAAAGGCTTTACAGATATTCCTTTCGCGCTGGAAGCAGCCAAACTGATCAGTCGTCCTGATCATTACCAGCCGGATTTCAGCATCAAGGATCTTGCCTTTTGGGCGCGTGTACTGCATTTTGAATCGCGGTATAAGAGCATTAACCAACTATTGGCCGGTTTGCCGGTTCAAAATATTTTAGAGATATCTTCGGGTTTTTCTTTCCGCGGATTAAGCTCGGTATTGAATAAGGAGGCTTATTACATTGATACCGATCTGCCGGAGGTAATTGTAACAAAACTCAGTCTGCTGGAGGATCTATTACCTCCTGATGTTATACTCCATGGCGAACTGGAAACTTTAGCCCTCAACGCGCTTGATGAGGCCGCGTTTACAGCCACGGTGGATCATTTCCCCGAAGGCGGGATCATCATTGTAAACGAGGGCTTGCTGGTTTACCTGAATATGGACGAAAAACGAAAGTTATGCCATAATATCCGCCAGGTACTCCGGCAAAGAGGCGGTTACTGGATCACAGCTGATATCTATGTTAAATCCCGAAAAAGTTTCCCGGAGCTTAAAATAAACGATGAACTGCAGGAATTTCTCAGAGAGCACCGCATAGACGAGAACAAGTTCAATAGTTTTGAAGAAGCCGCAGCTTTTTTTAAAGCAGAAGGGTTCATTATCGACAAAGAAGCCGAAGCAGAGCATCAAAACTCGGGCTCGCTAAAATATCTTCGGGCAAATGCAAGCCAGGAACAACTGGATAACTTACGCGTCGCCGGGCGCGTCCGTGCTACCTGGCGTTTAAAACTGGTCGATTGATAGAATTGTTAATTTCTGACTTTAACCTCCAGAGGTGTCACATTCCTGAAAGCGTAAGGGTCAATATCGCTGATGCTTACTTTCATGACGTCCTGGCTATTTTTGATGGTCACATTCAGGCTGCCGTCTGGATTAAGAGGTACGCTAACGTAGTGTTTGCCATCGGCCTGTGCCGGGGTTGCGCTTCCTTTAAGCAGGTTTACGGTTAAAGCTACCGCAATAATGGTTAATACAATTTTGGTGTACAGATCTGTTTTCATTTTATATTGCTTTAAGTTTTAGATTTGAAATATTAAAGCAATATAATTAAAAGCGTATTATTATATGATATCGAAATTCAGATCACTTATTTTTAAATGAAATTGAAAGAAAAACTAACAAGAATTGCACTTATTTGTGTGGTAATAGGATCATTATTGGTGGCTATTGGCATTTTAGCAACCCAACCTGTTAACTCAACGAACACAAAGTTAGTAAAAGGTAGTTTTAGAAATATAAAGGAGACCGTATCTAGAGGGGAATATTATTATGCAATTTATATACAAGAAAACGATCAGCATTACGAAATTCCGGCAGATTGGCATCAATGTTTCTATTATCACGACTTTAAAAACAATGTAAAACCAGGTCAGCTCATTCAAATCCGATTAAGCAAGAACTTATTCAGGTCGCCTGAAGTTTCATCGATCACTGTAAACAATTTAGATTATTTATCTCAAACTTGTATCAATGAGGATATTCACGACAACAAAATTATACTTGCACCGGCCTGTATCGGTATTGCGATTCTGATCAGCTTATTTCTATATTTCAAAAAACCTCAAAAGCAAGTCAGCTGATTTATTGGGTTTCAGTCTCGTGCTTTTTGATCTTGATAAACACCAGTTTTGAGGTGGGCGTGTTACTTTTCTCGGCTACGCTGTCTATCGGTATCAGCACATTGGCTTCGGGGTAATAGGTAGCTGTGTTGCCTTCGGGAATATTGTAAGGGACCACTACAAACAGGCGTGCTATCCGCTCTACACCACCGTAATAGTTGAACAGATCAACCTTTTGCCCCGATTTAAAGCCCGCTTTGAGCATATCCTGCTCATTCATGAATACCACCCGGCGTTCGTTATGGATGCCGCGGTACCTGTCATCAAGGCCGTATAAAGTGGTGTTAAATTGATCGTGACTGCGGATGGTACCCATACGGTACTCATCGGCTGCCATATCATGTTTTGGTAACTCGGTTATGGCAAAACCTATCTTAGTACCATTGGTTTTATTTTCAAATTTACCAGTGCGCGGGGCATTCGGCAGGTAAAAACCGGCCGGGATCCGTACCCGTTGATTATAATCTTCAAAACCGGGTATCACACGTGCAATATCATCGCGCACAGCATCATAACTCATGGCATACTTATCCCAATTAACCACGGAGCGATTGCCTAAGGTAGCCTTGGCCAGGTTACAAATGATCTGGTTCTCGTTCATCAGATGGTCTGAGATAGGTTTGAGCATTCCCTTTGACATTTGCACCACACCCATCGAGTTTTCGCAGGTAATGAACTGTGCTTCTCCATTGATCTCATCTTTATCGCTGCGCGAAAGGGTTGGTAATATCAATGCTTCTTCGCCATGCACCAAATGACTACGGTTGAGCTTGGTAGATACGTGTACCGACATTTCGAGCTTGCGCATAGCATCGGCAGTGTATATGGTATCCGGCGTAGCCGAAAGGAAATTACCACCCATCGCAAAAAACACCTTCAGCTTACCCTCGTGCATCGCCTGTATCGATTCCACCACATCATAACCATGCCCACGTGGCGGTTCAAAACCAAAAACCGCTTTCAGTTTATCCAGCTGTTTAGGCGATGGTTTATCATATATCATCATAGTACGGTTGCCCTGTACATTGCTGTGCCCCCTTACCGGGCATAATCCGGCGCCGGGTTTGCCAATGGCGCCTTTTAACGCGGTAAGGTTAACGATCTCTTTAATAGTATCCACGCCGTTTTTATGCTGGGTAATACCCATGGCCCAGCATACAATGATGCGTTTTTTATCTTTCAGCATTTCAGCAGCCTGCTCAATCTGGCTTAAAGATACACCAGCCTCCAAGGCCAGTTCATCCAGATTGTACTTGTTTAAATTGGTCAGAAAAGCCCCGTAACCCTCGGTACTATTTTGGATAAATTGATGGTCAAACACTCTGCCCGGGTTTTCCAGTTCTGCCTGATACAACAGCTTTTCTATAGCTTTCAACAGTGCCATATCTCCGTTTATTTTTACCTGCAGGTAAAGGTCGGCCAGGTGCGAATCGATACCTAAGATACCTTTAACCGTTTGCGGGTTTTTAAAACCCATAAGTCCAGCCTCGTGCAGCGGGTTTACGGCGATGATCTTAGCCCCTCTCGCTTTACCCTTTTGTAGGGCGGTGAGCATCCTCGGGTGATTGGTGCCCGGATTTTGCCCCATAATAATGATCACATCGGTATCATAAAAATCATTCAGGGTAACGGTGCCTTTGCCTATACCAATGGTCTCGGTCAAGGCCACACCGCTTGATTCATGGCACATATTGGAACAATCGGGCAGGTTATTGGTGCCATACTCGCGCACAAATAACTGGTAGGTAAACGATGCCTCGTTACTGGTACGACCCGAAGTATAAAAAGCAGCCTCATCAGGTGAAGCCAGACTACTGAGCTTGTCGCCTATTTTTTTAAAGGCATCATCCCAACTAATAGGCTGGTAATGTGTAGCGCCTTTGGGCAGGTAAACAGGCTGGGCTATACGTCCTTTCTTCCCTATTTCATAATCATTGAGCTTAGCCAGATCGAACACGGAGTTTTCAGCAAAGAAATCGGCAGTTAGTTTCTTGGTTGTGGCTTCCTCGGCCAGGGCCTTGGCGCCGTTCTCGCAATATTCCGCAACCGGGGAGCGATCGTCATCCGGATCGGGCCAGGCGCAGCCGGAACAGTCAAAGCCGTCCTTCTTGTTCATTTTAAACAAGCCTTCCATGCCGCGTACAAAGCCGGCTTCTTGTATAATATCAACCATGGCGGCTTTTACCGCCGGGATACCTGCTGCCCACTGCTTTTGTTCCGTTAATTTCAGATCCAGCAGTTTCTCAGGGTTCTCGGCTGCCGGTTGCTCCTGCTCTTTCAATGCCTTGCTCATTTCTTCTTTGCTGCTAAAGGATTGGGGTAATTATCGCTCTGATCTTCGGCCACGTTATCCAAACAGGTAAAATCTTTCTCTACCAACAGGTGTAAGTTGCCGTGTAGACCTTCAAAACCCACCTTATCGGTATCAGAGAATTCCTGTAACAGTTTTGCAGGTATATACACGGTAATGGTATCATCCTTAAAAGTGGCGGATAGTTGTTCCTCATCCACTACCTGCAAAGCGTAAAACAGCTGCTTACTGCCAAAATCCACCGCTTCACGCAGGTGACCTTCTTCGGCCAAAAGGGCGGTATCAGTACGGGTAAGTCTGTATCTTAATGAATTGCCTTTAATACGTATCTTCATAACGGGGTATCTGTACGCGGTGTGCCGCGGTGTATACATTAAAACGCTCCTCGCGTAAAAAACCGATCAGCGTGATGTTAAATTCATTAGCCAACTCCACGGCTAAACTTGAAGGCGCGCCCACTGCTGCTATGATATTGATGCCCGCCATAGCCGCCTTTTGTACCAGTTCAAAACTAGCCCTGCCACTCAACAGCAATATCGTTTGTTTCAAAGGCAGCCAATTATAATTCAGCGCCGCGCCTATGAGTTTATCCAATGCATTATGCCTGCCTACATCTTCACGCAGCAGTAATAACTCTCCTACAATACTGAACAAAGCCGAAGCATGCAATCCACCGGTATCCTCAAATACCCGCTGATGCTTGCGGAGTATAAGGGGTAGCTGGTATAGAATGGGGGCTTGTATGGTATCGTTATCCTCCGGCTCACCGGCAAAACTGCTTACCGTGCGGATGGCATCGATAGATCCTTTGCCACAAACCCCGCAGCTGGAGGTAGTATAAAAATTACGTTCTGTATTTTGCAGGTGGGGTACAATACCGGGCGCCAAACTTACCTGTATCACATTCTCCTTATTTTCGGCACAAGCAATAAAACAATGTTGGGTTGAAGCGATATCTTCCGGATTTTTGATGATGCCTTCGGTAAATAAAAAACCGGCAGCCAGCTCAGCATCATGACCGGGGGTACGCATGGTAACCGAAATATTCTGCACCTGTCTTTGCCCTTCGGGGCCATGTTCCAGTCTGATCTCCAGCGGCTCTTCAATGGCGAGCACATCGGTAGCTGAAGCTATTTCGGCAGCATTTACCTTGATAACGCGGATACTATGTGTAGAATTGGTAGCCATACATCAAATATACAATTTACTTTTAGAGCAAGGAGCAAGGATTTGGGGAGCAAGGACTGGAAGAAAATAAATATGAGTGGATAAGAAATCCTTGTTCTTTACTCCTTTTATCCTTGATCAAAAAGCCCTTGCTCCAGAAATCCTTGCTCCCCCAATCCAAAAATCTTTATTCCCCTAATCCTTGCTCCACATTTCCTTTCTTAACTATTTTGCCCTAATTTTGAGATATGAAGATTAATGTGCTGGCATTTGGTGTGGCAAAGGAGATATTTGGAAGTTCGCAGGTTAGCCTTGAATTAACAAACGATGCCACTATTTACAATTTAAAATACCTGCTGGAGCAGCAATATCCTCGATTGAAACAACTGGCATCGTACATGGTGGCCGTGAACAATGAGTATGCCCTACCCGGCGATACGATACATGAGCGTGATGAAATTGCTATTATACCGCCTGTAAGCGGAGGATAACTTCTTAGAGCAAGGATTTTTGGAGCAAAGATTCTTTTGCAGAGCAAAGATATTTGGAACAAAGAGCAAGGATTGAAAAATAAAAATACAAGCGGATAAAAAGTCATTGTTCTTTGCTCCCTTAATCCTTAACCACAAACAAACAATATGAGCATCAGGAATGCTACTCTGGCCGATCATCCGGCGATATGTAAACTACTGGAACAACTGGGCTATCCGGGAGCTGAAAGTTATTTACTTAGAAACCTGGAGGTGATGCTCAGCCAGCCGTTATCAACCGTATTGGTTTATGAGCTGTATGGTGCTGTTGCCGGGTTCATCGCTTTTGATTTTATCCCACAGCTGACCACCCGTGGCGATTATGCCCGGATAAGCTGTTTTGCTGTTAATGAAAGCGCACGCGGCAATGGTATCGGCAACACACTCGAAGAACATTTTACTAAATTGGCTATTGAACGAAAATGCGACCGAATAGAAGTTCACTGTCATTCGCGCAGAATAGATGCCCACCGTTTTTATGAACGCCAGGGATATGAGGAATCGCCAAAATATTTTATAAAAATGCTGGCCAATGAATAATAATTCACAGATATTACTTTCTTCCGAAACGCTGAATATTCAATCCTGTATCGATTGGATCATGTCACCCGAATCCGGGGGGATAGATGTGTTTATTGGAACAGTGCGGAATGCTACCAAAGGCAAACCAGTACTGAAACTTGATTTTGAAGCCTATGAACCCATGGCCATCAGCGAAATGGAGAAGATAGCCCAACAGGCTTTTGAAAAATGGCCGGTACAAAAGGTGCTGATCCATCATCGCACGGGTACTTTACAGGTTGGCGAAGTACCAGTGATCATTGCTGTATCTGCAGCCCATCGTGATGCCGCTTTTGAGGCCTGCCGTTACATCATCGATACCCTTAAACAAACGGTACCCATCTGGAAAAAAGAAGCTTTTGAGGATGGCGAAGTTTGGGTAGCGGCACATCCCTAAGATTTGAGAGTTCGGATGTTCGATTTTGGACTTATGAATTGACTACTCCACGCGTCATTGCGAACGTAGCGTGGCAATCCCCGACTTACAGAGACGTCCTGCATATCGGGGATTGCCGCGTCGTTCCTCCTCGCAATGACGCGTGGAGAGGTAAGTTTCGAATTCTCAAACTACTTCTCCAAATACGCCCTCAAACCACCTTCTAACGAAAAAATATTAGCATCGGGGATGCGTTTCAGGATGAGTTTTACCGCTTCTTCGCTGCGCTTACCGGTGGCACAGTAAAGTACTTTGGTTTTAGGATCGGTAAAGTAAGCCAGGTAACCTTCCAGTTCATCAATGGGGATGTGAATACCGCCGATATCAAAAGCGTCACGCTCCTGTTCGGAACGCACATCTACCAGGTCGATAGAATCGTCGTCTAAATGTTCTTTTAGTTCCAATGCTGATATTACGGGAATGGTTATAGTTGCAGCCAGGCCACGAACCGGTGCTTTTGAAGTGGCGCCTATTTTGATAATACGGCTTTGCATACTTTGCGCGTCAAATATCAATATTTTACCAACCAGCAGGTCGCCGGTTTTGGTGATATATTTGATCACCTCATTAGCCTGCATACAACCAATAATACCGGCCAGCGTAGGTATTACACCGCCTTCGGTACAGTTGGGGATCTGGGTAGGGTCAACTTTAGGGAAAAGGTCACGGTAATTAGGCGAGCGCGTATTTTCGTCATAAACTAGGTTCCAAACGGCTACCTGTCCTTCAAACTGGTAAATGGCACCATAAACCAGGGGCTTACCGGTCATTACGCAGGCATCATTCAGTAAATAGCGGCTCTCAAAGTTATCGGTACCATCAATCACAATATCATAATGCTGTATGATGCTCAATACATTGTCAGAATTGATCTTTTCGGTATGGGGAACCAACTTTGTATCCGGGTTTTGTTCCTGCAAACGTTTTATGGCAATAACTACCTTGAGTTGGCCCACATCCCCAGGCGAGTATAATATTTGCCGGTGCAGGTTACTCACAGATACCACATCATAATCCGCTATACCCAACGTACCTACCCCACTCGAAGTTAAATACTGGGCAGCAGGGCAACCCAGACCGCCGGCGCCTACTATCAGTACCCTGGCCTGTTGTAATAGTATTTGTGCCTGCTCGCTAAAACCGGGCAGGGCCATTTGGCAACTATATCTTAAAATATCGGGTGTCATTAGTTTGTAGCTGTTTTTTGGTGAAGAACCCTTTTTACTTTTTCCAGCTCTTCCGGGGTGTTCACATTGGTCAATGCTTCGGGATCCGGCGCGTTGAGCAGGTTGATCTCGCTATTGATAAGCACCTTGCGCGGGCACGAATACCCTTGCGCTAAAAACGACAACAAGATCGGGTAACTTTTAGGCTCCCATATAGCCACCAGCGGTTCCGGGAAATCGGTCACCGGGCTATGATAAGCTGTAGCTACAGCCGAACTATTACGCCAGGCCGCAAGGTTACGCAAGGTAGCCTCATCCATCAATGGTAAGTCGCAGGCTATAACAAGCCAGGCATTATCAGGTCTTTCGCGAAAGGCCGACAGGATAGCCCCAAAAGGTCCAAGACCTGTAAAGGTATCTTCCAAAATGGGATATTGAACATCTGCTTCATTATTATGCTGCCCGGGCCTGCGGGAAATAAAAACCTCGTTACAGAATGATTTGAGCATATCGGCCATGTGGAACCGTTGTGGTTTGCCATGCCAGTTCACATTTCCTTTGTCAAAGCCCATCCGCTCGCTTTTGCCTCCTGCCAATACCAATCCGTTTAAAACCGGACGCGATAGCTTCAGGTTGGTTTCAAAAAAACCGATGATCCGTTCCCTGTCTGATAGCCGGTAAACAGGGATATCCTGCCAGTGCGGGATGGCTTCCTGTATAAAATCAAAGATCTCGTCACTGTTATCAGCTAACAGAAATAATTGCACGTTGGTTAACTGCTCTATCCTTTTTTGTAATGACACCCTTTTGTTGATATCAATGATCACCACCTGGGCTTTAGCCAATTGATGATTGCCGTTTACCAATATCAGATCGGCATTGGCAAATTGCTGCTTGATCTGGTAAGGCCAAACCGGGTTTTGAAAATTAAACTGCTGATAATTGATCTGATCAGTATAATCCAGCATAGCTCCGTTGGTGAGTCTGCCGGGCACCAGGGTGATATCATCATTGTGCGATGTATCGGCATAAGCGCATTTATATACTGTTGACAGCGCCCCGATCACATCATGGGCCAGCAGTTTGATTACCGTACATGGACCACCTACAATGGACCATTCATTACGACCGAAGTTACCCGAAGCTGGTCGGGCCAGTTTAGCGTGTTTTTTATGCTCGTTTAAAGTCACGTTTACCTCCTGTTTTTGCTATCAGTTTGGTTTCTTTAATTACAATATCATGGCTCATGGCTTTGCACATGTCATAAATAGTTAATGCTGCTATAGATGCGCCAACCAGGGCCTCCATTTCTATACCGGTTTTAGCAGTGATGCTGGCGGTACAATCTATCACGATCTCCTGTTGTTCATTAACCTGTATGGTGATGTTACAGTTATCCATACCCAGGGGATGACAAAGCGGTATCAGGTCGCCTGTTTTTTTGGCTGCCATGATACCTGCTATAATAGCCGTTTGAAAAACCGGGCCTTTCTTGCTCACCAAATCGCCATTGGTTAAATGCTGCAATACCTCAGCGGGCAAAACAACCACACTGCGTGCAGTTGCAGTACGGTGGGTAACCTGCTTCCCGCTTACATCAACCATAGATGGGTTGCCTTGTTTATCTAAATGGCTTAACATTTTCTCTTTAATTACACCGATTTTATGAGCTGATTACACCGATTCTCTTTTGATTTCACCGATTCTTTGTCTAAATCTTGATTTTTCATTTATTCCTATCAAAAAATCTGTGTAATCACTATTCCTTAAGATCTGTGTAATCATTCCCTAATCAATATGTCAATACTTTGTACACTTCTCCCGCCTTAAAATCAGTTCGCTCCAATGGTAATTCTAAAAAGGCATCGGTATCTGCTAAGTTAGCAAAATCACCTGAACCATTTCCTTCAATTGGCCAGGCCATCAGCTGTCCTTGCGGGTTGCTTTGCAGCTTTACCTGTAAAAAGTATTGTAAGGGCGGCTTGAACTGAAAATCCTTAGCTAAAACTGCATAAACGGATGATTGTTCTGCCAAACCTAACGTAGCTCTTAACCAGTTTAGGAAATATTGATGCAGGCACATAAAAGTAGCTACAGGGTTACCGGGAAAGGCAAAAACCAAACTCCCGTTGCCATGTACACCAAACCAAAAAGGTTTCCCGGGGCGCTGGGCTACTTTATGAAAGATCTTCTCTACCTGCGAGTCTTCGAGCGACTGAGGTATATAATCAAACTTACCCATAGATATCCCGCCACTGAGCAACAGGATATCATAATTTTGCAGGCAATGCTGTATTTGCTGCCGGGTAATTTCAGGATCGTCGGGAATATGGATCAAGTCTGGCTGCAAACCTTGCTTCTGCAATACCGCTTTTATAGTATAGCCGTTTGATTTCCGGATCTGGTATGGTGCGGGCGTTTGGTCAACCTCAACCAGCTCATCTCCCGATGATATGATCACCACCCGGGGTAATTTCTTCACCAGTAAGTGTGTTTTACCTACGGATGCGGCCAAACCAATAATAGCTGGCGTGATCATTTGCCCTATAGATGCTAATATATCTCCTTCCTTTTTGTCCGCTCCTCGCAGGTGCAGGTTTTGGCCTTTTTTGATATCTTGTACTTTTACCAAAGCCTGGCCATTGGCTATTTCAACATCTTCATAGCGGATCACTGTATCTACAGAAACCGGTAACACCGCACCAGTCATGATCTCGATACACTCATCAGGATGGGCAATAACAGCAGGTTCATCACCGGCAGCCTGGGTAGCTTTGATGTTAAAGGTAAGTATGCCGCTTACAATAGACCGGTAGTGAACAGCTATACCATCCATGGTAACCCGGTTAAAGGGAGGCAGGTCACGGTCGGCTTTAATAGCTTCGGCCAACACACGACCAATAGTCTGCTCAAACGGCAGACTTTCGGTACCGTAATCTCTTAATTGTGCCAGTATCAGCTTTTCAGCGTCTTCAACAGTGGTCATATATTAGTTTTTGGGTATCAGGTAGCTAGTATCATGACAGCTGCATTTATTTTATGTGGATCAAAATCTTGATACTTGATACTAATTACTTGATACTGTAAATCATCCTCCTATAGTAGCCATAGATTCATGTATACCCGGATGCACCACCCGTGTACGCTCAGCTTCCCAGCCATCCTTAGCCCGGTGATTAATGGCATTTAGTAATACAGTCTGCAACTCATCATCACCTGCACCGGCACGCATCATAGCCTTCATATTCAGCCCACCATCATCATACAAACAGGTTTTTAGTTCGCCCTGCGGGGTTATCCTGATACGGTTACAGGTACCACAAAACGTACGTGAATAAGCGGCTATAATCCCTATCGAACCCTGGTGACCGGGTATCTGGTAGTTATAAGCGGTTGAATATGATGGATCTGGTAATTTTTTTATCTGCGGATACTGACTTTTGACCTCCTCCAGTATGCGGATATAATCCCATTGCAGGCCGGTATAAATATGGCCATCTCCATTAAAGGGCATTTCTTCTATAAAGCGCACGCTTACCGGCAGCTCTTTGGTCATTTGCACCAGGGGGATAATGTCCTGCGTGTTTTTTCCGTCCATCACTACCGCGTTTATTTTTACTTCGATGCCGTGTTTTAGCAAAGCTTCCAGGGTGGCCATTACATTGGCAAACTCATCGCGGCGGGTAATCGTAAAAAAGCGGTTGGCATCCAGCGTATCCAGGCTCAGGTTTACCGACCGCACCCCAATCTCTTTCAATTCGGAAACATGCGGCGCGGTGAGTACACCATTAGTGGTGAGGCTCAGTTCTTTCAGGCCGTCCAGATGTGATATGGCGGTGAGCAACTGCATAATATCCTTACGAACAAAAGGCTCGCCCCCAGTGATCCGGATCTTTTCGATACCCATTTTTACCAACAGGCTGCAGCCGCGTAGCATTTCCTCATAGCTCATCAGCTCCGTACGCGAAAGCCAATGCAAACCATCTTCGGGCATGCAGTAAAAACAACGCAGGTTGCATTTGTCTGTTACCGCAAGGCGCAGGTAATTGATTTTCCGGCCGTGATTATCTATGAGCAATGGATAAAAATTTAGTTTAACAGTTTTAGTAAAAGTAAATATTACAAACGGCTCCTATGTTTTTAAAATGTACTTTTTGTATCACAAATTTGCCGACATTGAGTTAATATCAATATTGATACTTTTGATTTATATTTACTTTAACACAAAGTTAAACCAATTGTGAAAGAACTACAGGATATTGTGCAAGCTTTTGACAGGGCTGACAGAGCAGGCAAACAAACGGCACTGGCTACCGTGGTGCATGTGGAAGGTTCGTCGTACCGCCGGGCGGGCGCGCGGATGCTGATCACCGAAGATGGGCAACTTACAGGTGCTATCAGTGGTGGCTGCCTGGAAGGCGATGCCCTGCGTAAAGCCCGCCTGGTGATGGCGCAGAACAAGCCTATGCTGGTAACCTATGATACAACCGACGATGATGACGCTAAATTTGGTATTGGCCTGGGTTGCAACGGCATTATCCATATCCTGATCGAACCTATATCCGCCGCTAAGCCAACTAATCCCATACAACTTTTCAAATTGTTTTTAAGCCGGCGCGAGCCCGTGGTGCTGATCACTCTTTTCACCATGAATGATAAACAGGCCCCGCAACCCGGCACTTGTTTGTTGTTAACGCAGGCAGGAAACATCAAGGGGGCATTTCCGGATGAAACGATAAAAGATATGCTACTGGCTGATGCCAATGATGTACTGGTCAACGGTAATTCTGTTACCAAAACTTATATCTATGGCGATAAATTCACCTGTTTTATAGAGTTATTGCAACCTACCGTGTCGTTGGTGATATTTGGAGCCGGAAATGACGCCATCCCTCTGGTACAACTGGCTGCTGTACTAGGCTGGCATATTTATATGGTGGATGGGCGCTCCAATTATGCTATACCAGAAAGATTTCCGTTGGCTAAAAAGATCATCATAGCCAAACCAGAAAACGCGCTGTCACAAATAGATATTGACGAACGAACGGTCATTATCCTGATGACACACAACTATAATTATGATCTGGCCGTATTAAAACAACTGCTGCCTTTACAAATCCCTTATGTTGGGGCACTGGGACCTAAAAAACGCTTACACCGCATGTTAGACGAACTAAGAGATGAGGGTATGGAAATAACAGACGAATATTTAGCCAGTATTTATGGGCCGGCGGGTTTGGATATAGGATCAGAGAATGCCGATGAAATTGCTTTATCCATTATTGCCGAAATGCAGGCGGTATTAAAAAACAGGGTTGGCACATCCTTGCGTTATAAAAACGCGATCCATAATCACCAGTCCGAACAGATCATTACGCAAACCATGCCATAACTGTTATGACCGGACTCATCATATTAGCAGCAGGCTCATCAAGCCGCTTGGGTAGCCCCAAGCAAAACCTGGTTTACCAGGGACAAACGCTGCTGCAACGTGCCATCCAGACCGCGTTAACTTCTGTATGCCATGAAAATGTGGTGGTGGTGTTGGGGGCTGATGAGGGGATAATACGTCCGGGTATATCCGATCAGCTGGTGCATATTGCTTATAACACGCTCTGGCAGGAAGGCATGGCATCATCAATACGTTTAGGCGTTACCGAATTACTGAGTATACAACCTTTAATAACAGGTGCCATATTAATGCTGTGCGACCAACCCTTTGTCGATCCCCTGCTCATCTATCAACTTACCGAAAAAAGGGCCGAAACCGATTTCGGCATCATTGCCTGTGCTTACCGGGACACATTAGGTGTGCCTGTATTGTTTGATGCAGCCTACTTCCCTCAATTACTAATGCTGCAAGGCAAGGAAGGGGCAAAAAAACTGATCAAAACTTTCCCAAATGACGTAGCGCAGATCGCGTTTCCGCTTGGAGCTATTGATATAGATACCATTGAGGATTACGAGCAGTTGCACGGGCATTGATACTTTTCTTATCCAATTTACATTAATCAACAACGTCATTGCGAGCGCAGCGTGGCAATCCCCACTCAGCAGAGCCGCTCTGTAGAGTTAGAGATTGCCACGCTGCGCTCGCAATGACGCGTGGAGAAAAGTAATATATCCTTCCGGCTTATTTAACTACCGAAAATTTATATAACGATTGTGTTTTATAGGTCTGCCCTGGTTTAAGCTCGGTTGAAGGGAACTGCGGCTGGTTTGGTGAATCAGGATAATGTTGTGTTTCCATCGCGAATGAGGTGCGGAATTCATCTTTAATACCGCGTTTCATCACGTTTTTGGCCTGCATAAAGTTACCGCTGTAAAATTGCAAACCAGGTTCTTCGGTAAATACTTCCATTTTGATACCGCTCTTATTACCAACAACAGTAGCAATAGGGGTTTTGATATCGTGTTTGTTTAATACAAAATTATGATCATAGCCTTTACCATTTTTTAGCTGTATGTTATCATCATTTATTCTTTTGCCAATAGTTTCTGGTTTGGTAAAATCAAACGGCGTACCTTTTACACTTTCTATTTTACCCAGCGGGATTAGCGTTGAATCAACCGGCAAATAGTTATCGGCATCAACTTGTACTAAATGATCAAGGATGGTACCACTACCTTCGCCATTGAGGTTAAAGAAGGCGTGGTTGGTTAAGTTTACAACAGTAGTTTTATCAGTTGTAGCTTCGTAAACCGCTTTAAACTCATTATCATTAGTCAGGCTGTAGGTAACTTTTACGTTCAGGTTACCCGGGTAGCCCTCTTCCATATCTTTTGACAGGTAAGTAAACTCAACGGTTGATGAGTCGATCTGTTTACCATCCCATACAATAGTTTGGTAGCCCATTTTACCACCATGCAAGCTGTTTGGGGGATTATTAATAGATGACTGATATTCTTTACCATCAATTTTAAACTTACCTTTGGCTATACGGTTGCCATAACGGCCAATAGTAGCGCCGTAATATGACTCTTTTGATTTTTCAAAACCTTCTACGCTTTCAAAGCCTAATACCACGTCGGTAAGCTTACCTGTTTTATCCGGAACCAATAGGCTCACTATACGGCCACCATAATTCGTAAAGGTTGCGGTAATACCATTCTTATTTTTAAGGGTGTACAAATGCGTTTGTTTTCCATCGATTGTTGCTTCGAAGGCAGAAGCGGGTGTTTGGGTGCTATCCGTCATAGTTGTTTTTTTCTTGTCAGATGATTGATTACAGGCCGCTAAAGATACACATGCCGGTAACATTATTAATAAGAGGTTTTTTGATAAGTTTCTCATAGCTTCGTAAATAGTTGGTTGATACCGTTTAGTTTGGTTGGCCTAAATTAGTATTTTTTGCTTATCCCTTAATTTTATAATGCACTTCGCTTAAATTTCGCAACCTGTCAGCCGCGAATTCGGCAGTGATATCACGCTGCGGGTTGGCCAGCATCTCATATCCCACCATGAACTTTTTAACCGTAGCCGACCTCAATAAGGGCGGGTAAAAATGCATGTGCCAGTGCCAGTAAGGATGGTCGCCCATGTTTACCGGTGATTGATGCATACCTGCTGAGTACGGGAACGAGGTCTCGAACATATTATCATATCTTACCGTCAAACGTTTAATGGCATCAGCCAGTGCAGTCTTTTCTTCATCGGTAAAATAAAGTAAACTGGTGATATGCCTTTTGCTCACGATCATGGCTTCATAAGGCCAAACCGCCCAAAAAGGAACCAGCACCACAAAATGTTCGTTCTCGAAAATAATACGTTCTTGTTTTTTTAATTCCAGTTGCAAATAATCGCCCAGCAGGCTCCTGCCTTTTTGCTCAAAATATGCTTTTTGCTGCTGGGTTTCTTTAGCCACCTCAACCGGGATACTATTTTGTGCCCAGATCTGCCCGTGCGGGTGCGGGTTGCTACAGCCCATAATATCGCCTTTGTTTTCAAATATCTGGATGTGTTTTATCCAGGGGTAAGTAGCCAGATCCTGGTATTCGGTTTGCCAAACATCCACTACTTTCCGGATATCGGCAGTTTCCATTTCGGGCAATGTGAGATCATGCCGCGGCGAAAAGCTGATCACCCGGCATATCCCTCGTTGGCTATTAGCCACAAGAAGCTCATCATCGTTCAATCCACCATCCGGGGTGTTTAGCAGTAATGAAGAGTAATCATTGGTAAAAACATAGCTGGCTTTATATTCAGGATTCTCGCTCCCATCAGCTCTTTTGTTACCGGGGCATAAATAACATGTAGGGTCGTATGGTGGCCGCTGATCGGCCTGGGTTGCCTCTACCTTACCCTGCCAGGGGCGTTTGGTACGGTGAGGCGATACTAATATCCAATCGCCGGTCAAAATATTCAAACGACTGTGCGGATGTTCTTTCAGATCAAAGTTTTCGTTGTTCATCACGTTTAATTAATTCAGGTTTTCTGGGTGCTGGGGCACCGGGGCATGGGGTTAAATGCCTTTGTTGAACCAAAAGTAAAAAAACAAATGTTAAGTTTACATTTAAAAATAAAATTTATTTGTCAAATAGACATTTTTAGTATTAAAGGAGTTGATTCTACGCTACCGCGGGCTTTCAGCCCGTGGTAAACATGCCTCAGCTTTCAGCTGAACTAAAGCCGAAGGCTTTACTATGCGAACCACGAGATATGCTACGCTAATCTCGCGGGAGCGGCGGACAGTAATTTACCAACACGGAATGGCTTAATTTTATGGTTTACACTGTAAACCCACTTTTTAAGAGTTTTTAAATTTAATTAATTGATTATAAATTACTTAAATAAATGTTAACCATAAAAAGTGTAAACCATGTAAACCCACTTTTTAAGAAAATGGCCCCGCCCGTTTAAGAAATCATACTGAGAAACTAAAAGCCCAGCTCGCCATACTCTACCACTGCCGAGTCACAGATATAGGTAGGTACTATTCCGGTAGCGTTGATGCGGTTATCGGCATCAACGGCCTGGGTATTACCAGAGAGTACCAGTACCGTATCCAGGCCAAATTTATTGCCTCCCAGGATGTCGGTTTGCAAGGTATCGCCAACCATCACAATATCCTTTTTGCTGATCGGCCCCTGATCACGCAGCAGGTCATAAGCAAACATGAACATCTGTGAGTCAGGCTTGCCAAAACGGATAAACTCCTTGCCTACAATTTTCTCCACCATACTGGCTAAACCGCCTATAGCTATGGATACATCATGTTTGGTTACCGGGTAGGCATGATCGGTATTGGCCACAATTACAGGGATGGGGCGCTTGCGTAATATATTGACGGTCTTGTTCAGATCCTCAAACCAGTTAAAGCCTTCATCGTCTAAAAATACCAGGGCATTTACTTTATCAATATTGGAGGCATCAATCTGGCTTACCGGTAGCGTATGCAAGCCAGAACTGTCGATATAATGAGCAGAATCGGGCGTACCCAGGTAGGCCACTATTCCATCGCTTACCTTCAGATCAAGGTAATCTTTGGTCAACATCCCTGAGGATATAATGTGATCGGGAGTGATGGTGTGCAACCCTTTGATCTGGTATGATTCGGCCAACTGCGCAGGACTGCGCGATGCATCATTAGTAACTATATAATATTCCTTCTGCTGTTCTTCCAGGTAAGCAAAGGTACGCTCAATACCAGGCAGTAAACCATTATAGTTCTTCAGCACACCAAAAGCATCAAAAAAAACAACTTTATACCGGTCAATAATTGATTTAAAGTTATCTATTCTGTTCATGCGCCCGTATAATTATTGAATTAATGATTTAGTGATTTATCTGCCCTGTATCTGTAAAAAATCTATATAACCGTTATTAATATCAAGTATCATGATAATTGTTTTTCCCAAATCCTTTCAAGCATCTTGATACTTGATACTAACTACTCGATACTAGTTATTTCAATTTTAGCGCTTCAATGATTTTTTCGGCATCAAAGTCCCTGTCAACCGATGGAAGATAAACATTAAATGCTTCGGCCTGTAATTTTTCGGCGTATTGTTCGCTAAAAAAGTGCTTGCCATCCTTAATCACATAATTCAGGATAAAAAAACGGTAAGCTTCTTTCATAAACCTGATCTCATCAGCTGTAAGCGGGTTTACTTTATGATATTCCTTCAGAAAGATGATAAAACGGTCTTCCATCATGGTATTGATCACATAGCTAAATACGGTACGGTCACCAATATCAGATACTACGCGGCTAAAAAAGTAAAAATCCAACACGCGATAGCTCATCCGGAACCAGTCGTAATCCCAGCGGGAGTACAGCTCCAGGTTCGGGGTAACTGAAAAGTTGCCGATGTTCCAATCAATAAATACAGGGATGATTTCGAATGAGCTCATGTTGTATTTAGAGCGATTCTTGAGGAAAGTTTCACAATGGTATTTCAAAAAATCGGCCTGCATCGCTGAGCCAAACTGCTTTTCATCGGTATTAAGCTGAGTCAGTAAAGAAGATATATCTGTACGCAGTGTTTTTGACGATTTGGGCAACACATTTTTTACCCTCGAGCAAGCCTTATGGAATTTACCAACTTGCTGACCCAGTTTCTTGATATGGTTTTCATCCAGCCGGCGTGGCAGGCGCTGCAAAATACGTGTTGGGTTATAAAACACCACCCAGGCATCTGTTTTACCATGTTTGTAATGATAAATATAAACTCGGTTATTTTTTAACAGCGATCGGGCCAATAGATTCTCGAACGGATAAAGCAGGTTATTGGCCAGGGTTTGAATAATGCGGTGGTCTTCTTTAAAATGCTCAAACTTGCCAAAGTAGGATAGCTTGGCAATAATGATATCATCGTCATCAAAAGTGATGCGATAAACGTGGTTGGTAGATACCATCGCACTGATATCTTCAATAAGCTTAATAGTTTTTGAAGCATCATACCCCTCCCACGCTTTTTTAACAATGACTGAATAGTCCATTTACATAATTTAGGCTACAAAGATTAAATAATATTGTGGAATAACGAACACCGAATGTTAAATATCGAAGTGTATTTCCTTCATCATTTTGCAATCAACATTCGGTGTTCAATATTATCAAATAATCTCAAAGTACCTTTTCAGTTCCCAGTCGGTTACATGTTTAATATACTGACGATGTTCCCAAAGACGGGTTTGCGTAAAATGCTCCACAAAACCATCGCCAAAAAGCTCTTTGGCTATGGGTGAGTTTTGCATCATTACCGATGCATCATGCAAGTTGGCAGCTAATACACCATTCTTTTTATCCTGGTAGCCGTTACCTATGGTTTGTGGGACATCCAGTTTCAGTTTATTTTTGATGCCATACAAACCCGAGGCCAGCGCAGCAGCCATAGCCAGGTAAGGATTAGTATCAGAGCCCGGTATACGGGTTTCCAGACGGGTATAGGCCGGTGTTGTGTTGATCACCCGGAGCGCTGTAGTACGGTTCTCTACTCCCCAGGTAACAGTGGTTGGCGCCCAGGCCCCTTCAACCAGGCGTTTATAACTATTAATAGTTGGTGCATACATGGGCAGTATATGGGGTAAGCAATACAATTGCCCGGCGAGGTACTGTTTATGCAAATCGCTCATTTTATGTTCGTCTGCTGCATCGTGAAACAGGTTCTGGCTTTTATCTTTTGTCCATAAGCTTTGGTGTATATGACCGCTGCAACCGGGTAAATTTTCGTTCCATTTGGCCATGAACGATGCCAGGATACCATGCTTATAGGCAATTTCTTTTACCGCTGTTTTAAATAAGGTTGCCTTATCGGCAGCGCTTAAAACCTCGTCATGGGCTATGGCAGCTTCGTATACCCCCGGACCGGTTTCGGTGTGCAGGCCTTCAATGGGGATATTAAACTGGCTAAGCAGGTTAAACAGATCATAGTAAAAATCACTGTTCTCTGATGTACGCAGAATAGAATAGCCGAACATGCCCGGTGTAAGGGTATTGATATTGGTAAAGTTTTTATCGTTGATAGATTGCGGCGTTTCCCTGAAATTGAACCATTCAAATTCCTGGGCAAACTCGGCATGATAACCCATATCTACACATTGTTTAGTAACGTGTTTGAGTAGACTACGCGGACAGGCAGGAAGGTCGGTTCCCTTCGGGTCGCTATAATCGGCCAAAAAGAAGGGTATATTATCCTGCCAGGGAACGTTACGCAAGGTAGAAAGATCTATGCGGCAAAGCTTATCAGGGTAACCGGTGTGCCAGCCGGTAAGCTGTACATTGTCATAACAAACATCGCTGCTATCCCAGCCAAAAACCACGTCACAAAAGCCATATCCACTTTGCAAACCGTCAATAAACTTTTTAGGGTGAATTACTTTGCCACGCAAAATGCCGTCGATATCGGCAAAAGCGAATTTTATCTTCTGTATTTTATTTTCTTCTATATATGCTTTGATCTGTTCCTCGTTCATGATATAATTGTAAAGGCAGGTTACCTTAGCAAGATAACCATTAATGATGTAAACATAAAAAAATGCCCTGTGTGTTTACATAATTTCATACGAATTTGCCCTTACCTTTGTTTGCAGCATGAAGCCTATTTGTCCGCATTTATTTGTTTACGGTACCCTACTTGATAACGGCAACACCTATGGAGCATACCTACAGCAACACTGCACTTTACTACGACCCGGTAAATTAAGAGGCCGCCTTTACGATATGGGCGAATATCCCGGCGCCATTTTAGATGCCAGCAGTGAGCGATATGTTCACGGCAGCATTTACCTAATGGATGAGCCGGAAAAAATATTGAAGATTATTGACGATTATGAAGGTTTTGGCGATAATCAGGAGCAACCCAATTTATTTGTCAGGGTACAGATGGCTATTGAAACCATTGGTGGTTCGGTGAAATGTTGGATTTATCTTTACAATTTGCCGGTTAATGGTTTGTTGTTGATAGAATCGGGTAAGTATAAGCTTTAGTAAAACTTACGCTGCTCTTCATTTTTTCACGGCCCAGATATAGGCTCGCGTGGTTTTGAATTCCGCGTCTTCATGCGGACGCCTTTCTATCGCTTCAACTATATTAAAACCAGTTTCCTCAAGTAACACTATGATGTCATCTGTTTTAAAGAAGTATAGATCAATATCTACCTCTTTTTCATGGGCTTTAGCAAAATGCATTATTTCATCTCCTGCGTGAAAGGCCAGTAAAAAATCGCCTCCAGCTCTCAATACTCTGTTTATTTCTCCAAAACACTTCCTTACCTGATCGCTGGTAAAATGTACTATTGCATAAAATGCAAGTACACTTCCAAGATAACCTGGCGAATAATCGATATTTAATAAGTCCCCGGTTTCAAATTTAATTTGAGGGGAAAGTCGGCGGGCAGCGTTGATCATCGCTGGCGACAGATCAATGCCTACAATGTCTTTTAAGCCATTGTCATACAGAAATCTTGTTGTTTGTCCAGGTCCGCAGCCAAAGTCGGCACATAGTCCTTTGTCTTTATTTACAGCTGCAAATTCCTTTAATAACAAGGTGTCCAAATGTTTTTTGGAGAGTTCGTCCCAACGCTCGGCCGCATAGTCGTCGGCCACTGTATTGTAACAGTTTAATATTTTTTCCTGTGAATTCATTTTATTCCTGGTTTTCTAATACTAACCGAATTTTGACTTCCCCTGTCTTTACCTTTTCTATCGCTTCATTCATTTTGGAGAATGGCATAACCTCTACAGCGCTCTCAATATGATGCTTTGCCGAGAAATCAAGCATATCTATCATGTTCCTGCGGCTACCCACATAATTTCCATAAATAGTTCGTTGAGCATAATCGTATAGCAAGCCGAGCGCAATTGGCTGCTTTTTCAAAGGCGAAGCCACCACACAAAACTTGCCCTGAGGTTTAAGGATCTTCAAAAAAATATCCAGATCATACGGTACATTTAATGTCGAGATAATAAAATCAAATTGCTTATTTAATGTTGATAAACTATCAGGGCTTGAGCTCAATATAAATTCAGCTCCCAACTCATTGATCATCTCTTTTTTTCCAGGAGAATGAGAAAATGCATAAACCTCATGTCCCATTTTATTTAAAAACTGGATTGCCAGCTGCCCAAGGCCACCGGCACCCAGGACGCCGACAACAGAATTAGCTGACAACTGTGCATTAACAATTCCTGAATACACAGTAAGACCAGATGAAAGCAAAGGAACCGAATTTACCGGGTGAAGTGCTGGTGGAAGTTTGAAGGCAAATCTGCTATCAACAACAATGTGCTCAGCCAAACCACCATAGCAATCCACACCAATTACTTTTTGCTGAGCGCAAAATTGTTCGTTACCGGCTTTACAAAACTCACACTCAAAACAGGCCTCCTGCTGATAACCGACACCCACACGATCGCCAACCTTTAACACAGTTACATTTGAGCCTGTTTCTTCTACAATTCCCACAATTTCATGTCCTGGAACAAGTGGAAATTTTGTATCGCCCCAATCATTACTTATAAATTGGACATCTCCCCGTGCAATAGCACAATAAGTAATTTTCACCCTTACCTCATGGGTACCAACATTTCTTTCATAATAAAATGGCTCCGCTTTTCCACCTTCCTCTTTAATTCCGTATGCTTTAATTTTCATAACTATCCCAATAAATTTATAGGTCTTTGATGTCCTTTGTTACCAAATTAAGATTATTATTTAGTTGGTGACCACTGCTTTCAATTTCGCGAAAGATGCCCTGGAAGCTTATGCCTATACGATACAAGATGATCGAACGATACATCTTCGTCGTCGCGGCAATGATAAAAATTTCTCATATCAGGTGAGTCATAACGTTTTAACAGCTCTATTCTGTCAAATCGTAGCGACACTTCCAAAAGTAAATTATTTATCGAACCGACAACAGAGACAGCCCTAAAAAAAAAATCCCCCGGCCTTTTGAGCCGGGGGAAGAAGTTAAAGTATATAAAGGGGATTAAACTTTCGCAGTTTTTACTGTTTTGATAATTACCGCAGCTACTTTGTATGGATCGGCAGCTGAGTTAGGACGACGATCTTCCAGGTAACCGCTCCAGTTGTGATCAACTGCGTAAAGCGGGATACGGATAGAAGCGCCACGGTCAGATACACCATAGCTAAAGTCATGTATAGAAGCAGTTTCGTGCTTGCCGGTTAAGCGCTGATCGTTATCGGCACCATAAACAGCGATACATTCTTTTACTGCAGGACGGAACGCCTCGCAAACAGCTTCAAATTTGGCTTTGCTGTTTGCGGTACGTAATAATGTATTGGAGAAGTTAGCGTGCATACCAGAACCATTCCAGTCTAATTGACCTAATGGTTTGCAATGCCAGTTGATAGCAACACCATAGCTTTCGCCAATTCTTTCTAATAAATAACGGGCAACCCAGATCTGGTCACCAGCTTCTTTAGCGCCTTTAGCGAAGATTTGGAATTCCCATTGACCTGCTGCTACTTCGGCATTGATACCTTCAACATTTAAACCGGCTTCTAAACAAGCATCTAAGTGCTCTTCAACAATTTCGCGGCCGTAAGCATTGTTTGCGCCTACTGAACAGTAGTATGGACCTTGCGGAGCTGGGTAACCACCTGCCGGGAAACCAAGAGGTTTGTCGGTTTTAGGGTCCCATAAAAAGTACTCCTGCTCAAAACCAAACCAGAAATCGTTATCATCATCTTGTATAAGTGCACGACCGTTTGACTCGTGTGGTTTACCAGTTGAATCCAACACTTCGCACATTACCAGGTAAGCATCTTTTCTTTGTGGATCAGGAACTGTAAAAACCGGTTTCAGGATACAATCTGAAGAACCACCAGGTGCCTGTTCGGTTGATGAACCATCAAAGCTCCAGTTTTCCAGATCTTCTACTTTACCGCTAAAGCTTTTAACAATTTTTGTTTTGCTGCGCAGGCTTTGTGTTGGTTTGTACCCATCAAGCCAAATGTACTCGAGTTTAGTTGCCATTTTTAAGTTAATTTGTAAAATTGTGGTTCTAATTATAGTTTTTCTGTTAATCCGACTAATTATTAAGGCGAATTTAAATTATTTTTATAAAATTCATTATAAAATTGTTAAATTTTTATAATTTTTTTCAACAAACCTTATTTTTATAGTGAAAATACGCAAAAATCAGGAGTTCAAAAATCCATTTTATCATTTTCGCATTTTAAAGCACCAAAACCAATCATTTTTTATTAAAAATGCAAAATCCCAAAATATGGGGATATTTTAAGGCTTGATTTTCACTATTTAGAGTTCAAATGGCAGAAAAGCGCTCTGTTAAATTTTAATCACTTAATTTTTTTGATACATTTTTCAAAGCCTTATCTAATTGTTCGGCAGAGTATTGCAGGTAATCTTTTGTTTTTAAGAGCTCGTTGCCCTTATTATCTTTATCATTCATCAGGTCAAGCAAACCTAATATGTTTGACAAGTGATTGCGAACCTCGTGTGAGTTGATAGTGGCTAGTTCCTGTTTATGGGCAGCGTACAATAACTTTTCATAACGGCGCTTTTGTCTGTTGGAGCGATAAAAAATTGCGATTACAATGACCAGCAAAAATGTAAACATTAAAATAAATAAGAGCCTTAACCGCTCCTTTTTATATGTCAGTAAATTTTCGTAATACAAGCTTTGCACATCGTTAATTTTCATTTGCGACGATACATTACCTACCTGGGTAAGGTTATTGATGTGTTGTTTTGATTGTTGCAGTGCTAATTTAAAGTTATCTGCAGCCAGTTTATTATCATTTTTAATTTGTGCTATTTCACCAAGCATTTCATATAACTGAAATTTCATTTCAGGAAGATTTACCAATGATGGCCGTGCCAGTAATTTGTTAACCACATATGCCGCGGAATCAACTTGCCCATTACCGAAATAAGCATTGGCCAGATACTGCTCATCCGCATCACTTCTTACATACAAACTATCTTTTAATAAAACATTGATGGTTTGTATAGCACCTTTATAATTATGCTTTAACAAAAGCAGATAATAACCTGTACGTTTTACAGAGGTATATAATTTATATGTATTACCAGCAAGTGAACGTAGTTTATGATGATAGGTATTTAAAGAATCGTAATTGCCGGTTCTAAAAAAGTTTTCTGCTTTGTTATCACTGATGAGCCTTAAAACGATCAGGCGATGCACCTTATATTTGTCACAGATACCCTGTGCCTTATCCAGATAAAATAGCGACTGGCTGTATAAGCCACTCTTGTAATATATGTCAGAAATATTCACATAAAGCAGGGCTTCCAAAGCAGGGTTATTTAACTTTTTTACCTCATTCTGCGCTAATCCATAACTATAAATGGCACCCATAGCATCTCCTTCGCCTGTTTGTACAAATGCAAACTGGCTAAAAAGTGTATATAACAAAAAGTGGTCAGATTTTTTCTGAGCCAGTTCAATGGCTTTTAAAAGCGTTTTTTTAGCTTCATCGAATTTCAGGAACCGTCTTTGCGCAATACCATCTATCAAAAACGTGATCTCCTGCCTGTTTTCAATATTATAGCCTGTAATTACTTTGATTATAGAATCTTTTTTGGCTCTCAGTTTTGGTACTGGAATATCATTCAGGTTTGTTTTGATATAAGTTACCAACTTTTGATCACGAATACCTTTATCGCTTAGCCTGATAAAGTTTAAAAGGCTATCTTTTTCGGTATTAATCTGCGAAAAGGCAGCGTTAAAGCAGCTGATCAATAAAAGCGACAAACCCAGGCGTAGCATTTTTAACATGCAAGCATATTTTTATATAAATTTACGCTTGCTTATGGCAAAAGCAAATTAATATTTCGGTAAAATATTAGCTATCAAACTTTTCAAGCTGTTTTAATAAAGTTTCAAAATCTTTGGGATACGGGGCATGAATTGCAACCTCAGTTTCGGGATTTATTTTAAAGGTAACTTCGTAAGCATGCAAGGCAAAACGTTTCATGATAGGAAGTTCTTCCTGATCCTTACCTAAATGGTATTTACGTTTTATTTTTGAAAGGAAAACCGGCTCGCCTTTATACATCTCATCGCCTGCTATTGACGCCCTTTGGGTAGCCAGGTGTATGCGGATCTGGTGCATGCGCCCGGTAACCGGCCGACATTCAACCAGGGTATAATGTTTAAAGTATTTCAACGATTGAAACCAGGTTTCGGCCCTTTTACCCTCCTGCCGGCTTATAGTTACGTTACCTTTACCCACATTTAAGATAGGCAGATCAACCAGCAGATTATCAAAAGTATGGGTACCATCAATAATGGCATGATAAACTTTTTTAACCTGGCGTTTTTCAAACTGCATGGATACAAAGCGATAAGCTTCTGGATTTTTGGCGATAATAAGCGCTCCTGAAGTTTCTTTATCCAGGCGGTGGCATATCTGGGCATCTTCTGAATAAACTTTAGCCAGGCGCAGTAAATTAACCTCACCGCCTTCGCGTTCATCCAGCGAACTTAGAAAAGGCGGCTTGTTTACCACAATCACGTCATCATTCTCAAACAATATCAGGTCGGCAAATTTCGGAAACTTCATACTCTAAATATAGCCGACAAAAATACGGTTTATAATTTAAACAGCAGTTAGTGATGTTGATCATAAAACCTCCTTTGTTAATTCGCTGTAAAACAAAGGTTAATGATAATGGTTAAATACTTCAATTAACATATATCTATCTAAAAAAGTAATCATGAGTAACAAAGCAACAAAACCCGAAGAGAAAGGATTTTTTGAAAAGGTTAAAGAAACAATTGAAGAGTTTTGGGACAGCACAAAAGAAAAAGCCGAAGAACTAAAAGATAAAGCCGAAGACAAAATAGATGCCCTAAAAGAAAAAGCTGCTACTGAAAAAGCAATAGTGGCTAAAAAAACCACAGCGACCAAAACCGCTATTGCTAAAAAAGCTGACAGCGTTGCCACCAAAGTAAAAACAACAGCCGCAGATGTAAAAGCTAAAGCCGATACAAAAGCTAAAGACGAAGCCGCTAAAGTAAAAAAGGCGGCAGCTGATGTTAAAACCAAAGCAACCGCAAAAGCTAAGGAAGTTACCGGTGCTGCAAAAACAAAAGCCACTGATGTTAAAAAAGCAGCGGCCACAAAAACAGCCAAAGTAGCTACAGCAGTTAAGAAAAAGGCCAATGAGGCTAAGTAAAACTTTATTACAGGTTTTTATAAAGCGGTGGGGTTAATACTCCACCGCTTTTTTTATGCAGCAGATGTAGCAGAAGTTGAATTATATCAAATTATTACCCACAATTTAATAAATAGATTGTAAAATAAATTTTAACTTTAATTGTAAATACCTAAATAAATCAATCATTCATAATTAAGGAAAACATCATGAGCACTACACCGAACGAACCAGAAGAAGAAAAAGGTTTTTTTGATAAGATCAAAGAATCTGCCGGAGAATTGTGGGAAAATGCAAAGGATAAAGTTGAAGAAGAATTTGACGAACTAAAGGAAAAGGCCTCAGACTTTACCGGCGATAAAATAAAAGGCGTGGTTGACGATTTAGAAGCCAAAGCGTCCGACAAAATAAAGGACATAACCGGTAAAATTACCGGCTAAGAAGTTAAAATCACTTCACAAAAAAGCGACAGGAAATCATCCTGTCGCTTTTTTGTATTTTACTGGGGGAGGAGTAATTTATGCTTCAAACTTGTAGCCTACACCTTTAACAGTGGCTACACAATCATCGCCCAATTTTTCGCGCAGTTTGCGGATGTGTACATCGATGGTACGGTTGGTAACTACCACAGAGTCTTCCCAAATATTTTTCAGGATCACTTCACGGGTATATACTTTACCTGGTTTTGAGGCCAGCAGATAAAGCAATTCGAATTCTTTTTTGGCTAAAACTACCTTAACCCCATCTTTATAAACCAAATATGCTTCGCGATCGATAACCAGGTTACCAATTTCCAATTT
>Ga0105239_10000958_pt1 | contig 40571 bp, 37 predicted proteins | sample KBSC44metaG_FD_92761 | JGI IMG/M metagenome (GOLD analysis project Ga0105239, IMG submission 92761) | Corn rhizosphere microbial communities from Kellogg Biological Station, Michigan, USA - KBS C4-4 metaG | ecosystem: Host-associated > Plants > Roots > Rhizosphere > Soil | place: Michigan, USA... | reverse complement strand
GTCTATCGCATCGTTATCCTCTATTCCATCAGAGGAAGCCACTACCACGGCATCAGAATATTTAAAATCCGGAGATGTAGGATCAAGAGATTTATTCCACATCGTCAATATTTTTCCATTATGGCCACCTGCCAGACCGCCGCCGGTTGCACCATAAACAACAAGGTAACGATCGCCAATTTTTAATACATCAGGGGCGGCGCCTCCGCCCGGCCGCACTGCTCCTCCGTTCCATATCCAGCCGTCTTCGGATATTAACCCGCCCCCACCTGTTCCAAATGTGTAATACTTGCCATCGCATTCTGCTATCGTAGACGGGTCGTGTATAAACGGTTTGCCAATCTGTGCCATCGCATTTCCGATAAACAATATTGAAGAAAGAATTATAGCACTTATTACCTTAACTTTTAATTTCATAATTATTCAATTGCAGTACAAAATTCAATGTAGATAGGGTGATCAATTTATTGCAGCGTAATAGTTAGATCTTTTATCGGCTCACCTTTTTCATCCAACAGGCGAACACAAAAATCACTAAGACCTGGTCCATTGATCAATGCTCCCCGTATTATATTTTTCCCTTTATTAAGTGTCAACCGCGGCGAAACACAATCATCCATCACCATCCGTCTGTCTCCGTCAAGTATCACTGCTTCTTTTCCATTTAACCACCATGCCGATCCTCCATTTGACCCAACCGCCAGGCGTACATTTTTCATTTCCCGTGGGCTGTTAACTACCGTTACCGCCCAAAACAATACTGAATAGGTATGTTTCTTTAAACCGTAGGCAAAACGAAATAATTTGACATTGAAAGTTGGGCTTTCCAACGCATGCCATGTTAATTCCCGTCCCCCAACTTTTACCTGATCTCGATCCTTAGGGATGACCGTGAACTGGTTCGGGAAATAAGCGGTGTCGAATTGGGTTTTCAGGTAGCTATTCGTAAAAATGAGGTTAGTCCGTACTGACTTGTTAATAGGCTCCAGAAGCATCCAACGCTGTATAAAACCTTCGGGACTGGGACTCTTTTTTGATGTTGTTGCCGGGGTAAAGAATGGCGCTATAGTACGCACGGAGTCGTTGTCCGTTATTTTATCAGGCCTGCCTCCTGAAATGGCAGACTGTGCCTTTGACATCACTACTGCACAAAATACAAAGCCAGCCGCTAACAATAATGCATTGCGTTTAATATACATAGTATAGAATTTACTTTAATTTGCTCTAATGAAAAAAAAGTGTTGCGACACCATAGCCACAAAACTATACCTACGAAAAAGTACTTTATTACACTATTCAGCAATAAAAGTCAACTTTTGTTCAAGCTACTGCATAAAAGAAGGATTGTGAGGAATTTTAATCGTGTATTGAGCAATCTCACTAAAGTATTTCTTGCTTAATTAAATTATACGGCCAATTTCCCGGATTATAACTTCCCAACCCTTTAGCCGCTGCTTTGGAGTGCATTGAAAAGGGCTATTCCCTCGCCGACCTTGCCACACCATACCATTGCAATATGTAAACAACCGGCAGCAGCTAGCAGGACACTGTCAAGCACCGGGCTTATTATTACAAAAAAATAAAAGCCCGGTTTAAGATCAGCTTGAACAGAAAATGTATATCGAAGACGAGCAAAACCGCAATTTGGCTAAGAAGTCAAATTTTTGCAAAACCAAATTAAAAGCGATAGTTTTGTATCAGTTACTCCAAAATAAATGGCCCGACCCAGGATATATGATGAAGATGTGGTGATCAACAAGGCGCTTAATCTATTTTGGAAAAAGGGCTTTTCCGATACTTCATCGCGAGACCTGGTCGCCGCAACAGGCATTAGTAACGGAAGCCTGTTTAACAGCTTTGGCGATAAGAATAGATTATACCTGGCCTGTCTTCAAAAGTATGATGCAGTTTATATAGCAGCGCTGGAGCGCTTACTTGTTTCAGACATACCTTTCAGGGAAAAAATAGAAAAGGTATTCAAGGGCACTGCAAAAAAAATAGCCGACGGCAGTGGGTATGAAGGTTGTTTCTATTATAACAGTTCAGTGGACAGTGGTATCCATGATGATGCGATCTCAACTTTAACGCTCGCGATAAAATACCGGCTTGAACAGGCCTTCCACACTGCTGTTGACATGGCCAGGGAAACCGGGCAATTGTCCGTCAAATCCGATGGTACTGACCTGGCAGAATACTTAATGACCGTAACAACCGGTCTCCGCTCAATCGTCAAGGCCAATACTCCTGAAGCCGAGATGGCACGTTCAATACGTTCAGCCATAAAATTCCTGCCGTTATAATTTAATAAAATAATTTTGGAGCAACCGATCCAATAATATACATTTGCTTAGTTTTGGAGCATGTGCTCTTATATTATTAACTCAACATGAAAACAAAAATTTTTTTATTGATCTGCGCCAGTCTGTGGCTAACCAGTCTGCCAAAATCTGACGCGCAAGAAGCAGGTTTTGACAAACCGAAATTTAAGACTGTCAAAGTTGACGGACTAACTATCTTTTACCGGGAAGCAGGTGATCCGACAAAACCGACGATCTTGCTATTGCACGGTTTTCCCTCAACCTCCCACATGTACGAGTCATTGATGACCGACCTATCCGCGAGTTACCACCTGATAGCTCCCGATTACCCGGGATTTGGCAACAGCAGCCTTCCCGAGCCCGGACATTTCATTTATAGCTTTGATCACCTGGCCACTATAATTGAAGATTTTGTGCAAACGATTGGCCTTAACAAATTCAGCATATATATGCAGGATTACGGTGGTCCGGTTGGCTTTCGGCTGGCCAGTGCATACCCGAACAAAATAAGCGCCCTGATCATTCAAAATGCTAATGCCTACACTACGGGACTGGGGGCGGGTTTCAGTAACATTATGAAAATGGAACAAGCAGGTGATCGGGATGGGGTTGAGAAAATCTTACGTCAAATCATCTCATTCGATGGCATTAAATCGCAGTACACGGAAGGGGCTGCAAGCCTGGAAAACATCGCTCCCGAAGCCTATCTGACAGATTATTATTATGTGCAGCGCCCGGGAAGCGTGGATATCCAATCTGCATTGTTTTACGATTATCACAACAATTTAACTCAATACCCGCAATGGCAGCGTTATTTTAGGGATCATCGTCCGCCGACGTTGATCGTCTGGGGCAAAAATGACCCCATCTTCACCGCGCCAGGAGCAAGCGCTTATCAGGAGGACCTGCCAAATGCCGAAATCCATTTGTTGAATGGCGGCCACTTTGCCCTCGTGGAATATCATCACGAAATCGCCGCTCATATCACCACATTTCTTGTCAAAAACGGCATTAAATAACACAACAGCCTTTCCGTATAAACCGATTTTTTCCAGTACCTCCGGTTTTCAAAAATATGATTCGTATTTGAAGACACCGGAGGCTGGTAGTCATGATCGTTTGTTAATTGAATTGTGCAAATTCCAGCCAGATACCATACGTTAAATTGGGATATAAGAATAAGCTCTTTCTGTCGCTGCCTTTTGCAATCGCAGGTGCTTTTATTTTAGCGGTGGTGAGCGCTTTTACCACTTTAAGGCTACGAACTCTGATCGTCGCACCAATTACCTCGTAGGATGGAACCACCTGATGCGAAACAGGCGGAAATAAAATTTCGCCCTCTTGTAAATGTGCAACCGGCACTTTTAATATTTACCCATTCAACACGGGCTGTTATGTTCAGTTAGCGACCAATATCCTGGATTAAGTTCCGATGAGTTAGTCAATCTGATCGATGCCAACATAAACGAATATGCTGCAACTATCAAAAACGTGCAAGGCAAGTCTAAGGATCCAAAGTTTGTTATCCAGGGGCACGGCGACTGAACAAACTCAAAATCATTAGAACATACGCGTCTATTCGCAAAGCAGATCAAAAAGTAAAACAGCGGCAGAACAAATGAAGGTTTTTGTGCCCTTTTTCTAAAGATACTTTGGTTCATTTGGCTTACGATGCATCCTCAATCCGTTTAACCTGTTTTGAATCTTTCTTCCCCGGCTGCTTTGAAGAGCCGGAGCCAAAATAATAAGAAAACGTCAGCGTCGCCCTGGAACTTACCGTGCGTCGTTCCCAATCAAGTAATAGGGCGTTGCTGCTTCTTAAAAACGCTCCCTTCCGGGTGTTAAAAACGTCGTTGGCATTAAAACTCAGCGAAGCTTTGTGTCCGGCAAAGTCGTACTTAGCAGCTGCATCCAATCCGAAAGTCGCGCGGTTTTTATCCTGTACATCCATGTATGGTGCGCGGTAATCTGCGCGGATTTGAAATGATAAGCTTTGTATGGGCGTTATATTACTCGTCATGTTTGCATTCCAGCTAAGCCCCCTATTAGCGACTATACCAAATTGTGGGGCAGCATCGTTATTCCGCTCAAAAATATTGACATTGGCGGCAATATCCCATCCTTTAAACAGGTCAAAGTGGCCAAGCAGCTCGAGCCCCGTGGTGGTTTTGCGTTTCAAATTTTCGGGTACCGTGGTTGTTTCGTCATTAACCGGGTCCGTTTGAATATTTTGAATTACATTACTGATCCGGTTATAATAGATGCCAGAGGTAAAGGATATGTTTTGCCAGGTTTTGTAATAATCTAATTCCAGGTCGGTGATGTTTTCGGGTGTTAAACCCGGGTTACCTTTGTAATAATTTGCCGGGTCGGAAAAATCTACGGTGGAATTTACCGCCCGTCCGGTTGGCTTTAAAACCCGTGTGGTAAAGGTAAGCTGCAGCTGGCTGTTGTTTGTAAGCTTATCAGTGAGCAGCACACTTGGATATACTCTTTTGATGGGTACTTTTACGGGAACGGTAAACAATAAATTATTGATATTGTAACTCGTAAAAGCACCATCGAGGTGGCTGTCCTCTGCCCGCAAGCCTGCCTGGTAGCTGAAATTACCGACCTGATCCTTGTAATTCAGATAAATCGCGTGTACCTGGCTATTGATGCTAAAAAAACCGGTAAAAGCATCAATCGGAGTTTGGCCCATTTCTAAAACGTTGTAAGCATATTGATCATTATTGCCCAGGGTGATCTGGCTGCGATAACCAGCTGAAAATTGGCCCGATTTACCCACCGGTAAAACATAATCTGCCTGTATATTATAATTGGTGGCATCATGCCTGACATCGCTGATGAGGGGGGTATCAATAGCGGGCACCTGCTCTCCGTCAATAGGATTAAAATGGGTCTTATATTCCTGGTAATCCCTGAAACTGCCGTACGCAAACGCGAAGTTGAACGTCAATTCTTCTTTAGGTTTCTTAAAATGCTGACTGTAGTCGAGATCGAATTCATAACTATTGCCATTATTATCGGTGGAATTATAGCGGTTGTAGGACTGAATAAGGGCATGATCCGACGAAAAATTAGTAAAACTTAGAAACTCATTACGATGGCTGTTTCGCGAGTTAAAGCTGCCAGATATGCCTAATATGCTCTCAGGCGTCAATGAATAGTCAATCCCGGCTTTTACAAACTGGATTTTGTTCCTCGTAACGGAGGGAAAGGTTTCTGTAGAATATCTGACAGAGTCAGTCGGTTTTAAAAAAGTCAGGTACTGGATACCGTTGCTGAAAGTGTTTCCATTTTTCAGGCTATAGTTTCCGTACAGACTAACCTTGCCGCTTTGGTAACTCAGGCTGGCATCCGCATTATAGTTATCGCGGGTACCGCCGCCAATTTCTGCTGTGCCATTTAATCCTGCCCTGCTGTTCTTTTTTAGAATGATGTTGATAATACCTGCACCATTGGCATCATATTTAGCCGAGGGGTTGGGAATCACTTCTATATTTTCTATTGAGCTGGCCGGTATTGATTGAAGGATCTGGGTAATATCGCCGTTAGCAATAACCGAAGGTTTCCCATCAATCAGTACGTTAACCCCTGCAGATCCGCGAAGGCTTACGTTACCATTAGCATCAATTTGAAGGGTTGGAACGTTTTGGAGCAAGTCCGCCGCGTTACCACCTTTGCTCACCAGGCTCTGATCAACTGAAAATACCTTTTTACCATCCCGGCTCTGCAACGCAGGTTTCTTTGCCGTAATCACCACCTCGTTCAATATTTTATTTTTGGACATACTCATTTGCATATCGTCAAAATTCAGAACATTGTTGCTGTTACTAAGGACGATACTGTCCCTCGTTACCGGATCGTAACCGACGAAGCTCAGCCGAAGTGAGAATACACCTGACGGTAAATTATCCAGAAGGAAACTTCCGTTTATGTCCGTTTGGGTGCTTTTAACAATAGCTTTCGTAGTTTGATCTGTTAGCGCTACGGTGGCGAACGAGATCAGGTTGTGAGTCCGGTTATCCCTTACACTGCCCGTTATTTTTCGGCTTTCCTGGGCATATGCATAGTCTCCGATATATGCTAACAGCAAAACCATTGCTATTAATTTTACCTGGTATAGTTTCATGAGAAATTGCTGGAATTATAACCTGCATTATGATCAGCGGACGGGCACAAAAACGGAACGCTTGTCCCAGTTTAATGAAAATCCACGCGGCGTGATTTTATATATTAATTCTTCCTGGGGCTCCCGCAACGGAACGGTATTTACATTTACCCTGAGCTGATCTTTAGTTTCGTCGTATTTAAAGGCTCCCCATTGATAGGTGACGTTATTGAAAATAGCAAGCCAATCACTATTTTTTGAAGGGATTAGAAAAAAGGCATATTTGCCGGCTGGAAGTAGTTTGTCCCCGACTTTGATATCCTTATCGGTTTTAAACGTGGTAGCTTCATTAGCCCCGGCGCGCCACACCGTATCAAAGGGAACTAAGCCGCCCCAAATTTTTCTGCCTTTTACCGACGGGCTGCTATAGTTAATTACGATGGTAGCATCCCCAATTTTTCCGGTTACTGAATACGGTGGGCTAACCCGTGGTTGAGGCGTTTGTGCATAAACTGTAGCTGACAGGATTATTCCGGTGAACAGCATTAAGGATGTTTTTATTTTTTTCATGATTTACATTTTTTGATGATCAAAAGTGTCTTTTACCAATCGGCATCCATAATCTTTTCGACCTCATAGCTGCTATTTCCAACGGGGACTGTTATTTTTTCGACACTGGGATTTTTGACACTCTTTTAGCGAATTGTTTGAATTTTCATAGCAATTGCCGAGAATAATGACCCAACCGACGGAAATGCTGTTAGAAGATATAAAAGCTTGGTATTTTTGAACATGAAGATGTGGAAGCACGGACCGGGTATTGTTCAACTTCAGCTGCTTATATGGGCTGCCATATTGTTGCTGATATTTCTTTCCTTATTACCATGGATGGTTTGCTGAAGTCGGTCATATACACCGTGGTCGACACAACATCGTACGCGACCATTATTTATGGGAATATGCATTTTTTTATAACCAGCGCTTTATCAAAAACAAAGGTTGGCCTGGCATGGCATACTTGTAGCGTTTTTTTTGATCTCAACAGCGGTTATCTTAATATCTCTGATAAACGCATACCCTGTTAGTGAAAAGTTTAGAGAGCAGTTTATGGAACTTATCAATAAAAATAAATTTTAATTGAGAATGATTAACGAAATGCAAATCACGACCCGTCTTGCGAAATTTGAGGATATCCCGCAACTAAACCAGCTGATAGCGCTTTCCGTTCGGCGTTTGAGCACCGCACATTATACGTCCGCCCAAATAGAAAGCGCCCTGAAATACGTTTTTGGCGTGGATACCCAGTTAATTTTAGACGGTACTTACTATGTTACAGAACTTAACAACGTTATTGTGGGTTGTGGCGGGTGGAGTAAAAGAAATACTCTTTACGGTGGTGACCAGCATAAGGACAACGAAGATCCCCTGCTCGATCCTATAAAAGACGCTGCCAGGATAAGGGCGTTTTTTGTACATCCAGATCATTCAAGGAAAGGCATTGGCAGGCATATTATTAATGTTTGCGAAAAAGCAGCAAGGTTGAACGGCTTTACACAATTTGAATTAGGTGCAACGCTACCGGGTTTACCGCTTTATCAGGCGGTGGGTTACTACCCGGTTCAAAATGCCGATGCAATTTTACCTGACGGAGAGATTTTAGAGATCATCAAGATGAAAAAGGGTTAAAAAGTACAGTTAGCCGCAATAACAAATTTTCAAAAATCTTATCTTGCCTATATAATTATAGAGAACTAACCAGTGGATAATACAAGTCAACAACATTTTACAGTAGTATCATATGGACGCAAACGATCTTCCTGAAATTGATACTCTTTGGGATTACGAAAATCCAGAGGTTACTGAATTGAGATTTAAGGACTTGATTTCCATTGCGAAATCGTCAGATAAAATCTATTATGCTGAATTGCTAACCCAACTCGCCAGGTCGCAAAGCTTGCAGAGAAAATTTGAAGAGGCTCACCATGTACTGGATAAGATGCAGCGGGTAACTAGGGGTAGTCACATGCCGGTGGCAGAAATTCGATACCTGCTTGAGAGAGGAAGAACATTTAATTCTGCCAATGAAAAAGAACGATCATTATTTTTTTTTAAAAAGGCTTATTCGAAAGCCTTAAAATCTGATCAGGATTTTTATGCCATCGACGCCGCTCATATGCTGGGCATTGCTTCAGAACAAAAACATCAATTAAGTTGGAATTTAAAGGCAATGGAACTGGCAGAGAAAAGCAAAGATCCGAAAGCAACAAATTGGCTCGGGTCTTTGTACAATAATATTGGCTGGGTGTACCACGACTTAAAAGAATACAGAAAAGCATTGGAGTTGTTTGAAAAGGCATTAACCTGGAGAACGAACCAAGGCAATAAAAGGGGGATTTTCATTGCGAAATGGACAGTCGGCCGGGCTTACCGCTCATTGAACAAAATTGACGAAGCCCTTCAAATTCAAAACGAATTATTGGAGGAAACACTGCAAAATAATTTGGATCCATCGGGTTTCGTCTTCGAAGAATTGGCCGAATGCCTGTTAATAAAAAACGAGAGTCAAAAGGCAATGGATTATTTTTCAAAGGCCCACGAAATTCTTTCAAAGAATGCCTGGCTAAAAGTAAACGAACCGGCCCGACTGGAAAGGTTGAATCGATTTGGTAAATAAGAACTTGGATCAGCAATACAGATTACTGGTATGTAATCTCCGTCTGCCCGCTCGCTTAGCTGATCTTTGCTTTACCCTCAGCAAAATAAATGAAACATGCCTGGTTCACGAAGTTGACCGCAAACCGGAATGGTGCTCTACTTCGCGTTCCACTTAAACCATTTGATACCTATTGTAGCAAATACAGTGGCGTAGCCTATTGTGAGTAACAGCGCCAGGTTGGTATGACTGCTCCATTTTGAAGGATTAAGGCTGGCGGCCAGCAAATCTTTTACCGTGCCATAAGGTGTACAGTCTATTGCGGTCTTAAATTTATCGCCCAATACCCCTAGTTCACCAAACATGGCCGCCATAATAAAAACAAAATAGATCAACCTTGAGGTGGAATTTACAGTCTCTGGGTTTTGGATACGTCCGACGATGATTTGTCCAAGGGCCAGGTATACAGTTCCGCCTACAATGGAAGCCAGCAAAGTGAGTATATAACTTGAGGTTGGCATCACGATTCCATCAAACGCAGATGCGGACAAAAAAACAAAAAAGGTCATAATCAATATCACTGTAAGTTGCAGGATAAGCCTGCTCGCCATTATTGTCCATGATGGAATAGGTGATACCCGCAGACGCTGAAAAACGCCTTTATCGCGGTCGCGGGCTATAGAGTTGGTGTAACTCATTAAGCCAATGGCCACCAGACCCAATGTTATGCTGTTCGCCAGCACAAAAGCGCCGCCGACAGTAGCAATAAGGCCCTGCCATGAGAAAACGACTATCATGGGCACTACAAGCACCAAAATAGCGGCACGGCGGTTGTGGTATAGGGCAATAAAATCGGCACGCAGCAGGGAGCACATTACTGCGGAGGTCTTTGGTACTGAAACTTCCATTTCTATAATTGATTTGCTTTTAAATGACAATGCATTCGGATTATGCCGATGGCTTTCAAACCCGTCATTATGATAGATTTATGCTCTTACATTTGGTCCCGTCAGCCCAATAAACACATCCTCAAGGGTTATTTTGCCGCGGCGGGATACCCCGATCACTTCGGGGTTTTCACGATATTTATCTATCAGTGACTGAGGCGTTCCGGCCGCAATTATCCTACCCTCATCAATTATATTGATGCGATCGCATACCGATTCGGCTTCTTCCATTGAGTGCGTGGTGAGCAATACGCTGCTACCCCTTTCGCGGATAGCCTCAATTCGTGTCCATAATTGGCGGCGTGATTGCGAGTCAAGCCCTGATGTTGGTTCATCAAGCAATATCAATTTCGGATTATGAATAGTGGTGATCAACAACGATACCCGCTGTTGCTGACCACCTGATAACTGGCCAAATTTCTTTTTTAGTGCATCGGCGAGGTTAATTTCTTCTAATAAACTTTTCAGTTTGTCATTTGACAGTTTAACCCCATAGATTCCGGCGTACAGTTTTAGTATATTAGATACATTCAACTCAGGCTGAAAACTAGTGTTCTGCAATTGCACCCCCATTGCTGCACGGGCTTGCAGGGGATTTTTTAGGGTATCATAACCGGCAACGGTAACGGTGCCTGATTGTTGTTTGATCAAGCCTTCGACGGCACTCAACGTACTGGTTTTGCCAGCGCCGTTTGGGCCAAGAAGTCCCAATATTTCGCCCCGCGCTACACTAAATGATAAATTATTAACCGCCTGAAACTTTCCGTAAAAGACATTCAGGTTATTTACCTCTAAAATATTAATTTGATTATCCATTTTTAACGGGTACCGCATAATTATATTTCGGATACCATTTGCCTAATTGATATTACTGCCGTTGTTCATTCCCCATTCATTAATAATCGGCTAAAATCATGGTGGGTCCCTTAACCAGGGGCATTTCAACATTCAAAATATGTTGCGACTTAACCATCCGTAGTACGTTATGCGTATGTGTAAAATAAATTAATTTCTATCTGTTGATTTTAGCACCAAGAAATGACAATCAATCCGCATGATATAATTTTTTACACGAATGACGCAGAATACGTGACGAAATGCCATAAAAGGCCGGGTTCTATTGCGCGTCAGGGTTATTGACTTTATTAATGATGCAGATTGGGAATTGCAATCAATTTACCGGATGATTAATAAAATGCACCCTGAAATGATGGTGAAATATTTTAGTGCATTTTCGACTGTACCAAATTCTTTGCCAAAATTCTTTGAAGCTGCCTTACGTTCTTGAAACCGCACTGGCCGGCTATATATTTCGCAGTGTTTTGTGGGTCATTTGCTAAGGTTTTAGCCCTTTCAGTCCTTATTTTATTTAGATATTCCCAGATAGTTATCCCCGTTTTACTTTTAAATACTCTTGTTAAATTACGCGGACTCATAAATACCATATCCGAGAGAAGGTTCAGCGAGATATCCAGGTTCAAATTGTTTATGATAAAATCCTGAATCGTGTGTACTTGCGGGTTGATATGATTTCTATATTCCATATAAATACTCACCTGACTATGATCGCTATTGCGTCGTTGATAAACGACGAGTTCCTTAGCAATCTTATACGTGAAAAGTGGACCCTGAAGATCTTCCAGGATGCTTAGTGCAAGATCGACCCCCGCACTAATACCGGCGCTGGTGTATATTAAGCCGCTTTTCACATAAAGTACATCGTTTACAACGTTTGCTGAAGGAAAGCGGTCCTGGAGTTGTTTGACCCTTTTCCAATGTGTTGTGCAAGTGATGTCATTGAGTAATCCAGCCTCACCTAATAAAAACGCCCCATTGCAAATAGAACAGATGATCACTTTTTTTTCGTAACAGCCTTTGATCCATGTAAAAAATTCCCTTTCCCCTTTCAGTGGTAGACTTTGTAGATAGTCGAAATCTACACCAGGGAGAAAAACGATATCGCCTTCGGTTAATTCGGCACGGCTAAAATGTCGCAAAGCACCAAAAGGTAACCCGGCGCTGCTAACCAGTCCCTGGCTAAAGGAGTAAAATTCTATGTCAATCTCAAATCCGTAGTCTTTTGCTTCAGTAAATACTTGTACAGGCCCGGCAAGATCAAGAAGCTGTACCGTTGGAGGAACTATAAATACTGTTTTCATTTTTATAAAGTGATCCTTTCGCAATTATTCAAGCCCGCCACAACAAATTGAGCAATAATAATTCTTGAATCAATATCCTAATTGTCACACAAGCACAATTTTTTGCAAGGGGCTATTAATGTCCGTATCTGTCACGCTTTTGACCGTGAAATGTGAGCGTAACAGAGGAGGTTTGCAGAAAAAATATATATGAAAAAGAATCTTAACATTTTCGTCTGCCTGGTGCTGTTGTTGCCGGCCACGATCGTACATGCCTCGTCCAAATTTTCGCGTAAGTCAATTCTTGCAGGAGGTCACCAGTTGTATGCTGACACATCGGCAAAAAAATTAAAGATTCTGTTTTTTCTCCAGGACAACGTTGAGATATTAGATTTTGCGGGCCCTATGGAAGCATTTACCGATGCTGGCTTTGACGTTAAAACTGTTGCATTAAAACCCGGATCGATCATAACACAGGGTGTGCTCAAAATTACACCCGATTACACTGTTGACAATGCTCCGAAGGCTGACATATTATGTTTTTTCGGCGGCGGATATGGGTTAGCCAATCCGGATCCCAAATTGATCAAATGGATAACCGTCACTCAAAATCCTAAATATTATTTCTCAGTCTGTACCGGTGCATTCTACTTAGCCAAGGCCGGCCTTTTGGACCATCTTACTGTTACTACTTATCACGAGGTAATCTCTGAATTGCAGCGGAGAGCCCCTACAGCGAAAGTTTTGGCGAACGTAAGGTATGTTGATAATGGCAGGATAATTACCACCGCCGGCATCTCTGCTGGTACAGATGGCGCTATTCACTTAATAAGCAAACTGCTTGGGCCGGACGCCGCTATAGAAGTTACCAAAATCATGGAATATGACAGATGGAAACCTGAAAGCGGGCTAGACCTAACAAAACGCTGAAGCTAATTTTATGATGCGGATTAGGATGATTTCACTTGTGATAGACGATTTCAAACGCAATAGCTTCGCAAAATCTGAGATAAAGCGATCTAAAAATTAATAATCAAATGAAAAAAGGAACAGTATTCATATTAGTTGCAGCAATGGCTTTATCCGCCTGCAGCGACCATCAAAGCGATCAAAAGCTGCCCATTTTAGGCGTGAGAAAACTGATCGAAAAAATAATCGGCGGCAAAACTATCATTGATACGTTATTCAAAAAGATTCCGCCGTTTCAGTTTGTTAACCAGGATAGCATGGCAGTAACCAATCGCGATTTTGATGGCAGAATTTATGTTGCTGATTTCTTCTTTATAAGTTGCCCTGATGTTTGTCCTATAATACAGCGAAACATGCTGACGGTATATCAGAAATATAAAAATAATCCACAGGTAAAACTGCTGTCTTATACCATAGATCCCAACCATGATACACCGTCCAAATTAAAAAACTATGCAGTCGAACTGGGAGTTGAGGACAGCCAATGGGAGTTCTTAAGGGGCCAAAAGCAAGCTGTATTCGCTCTCGCAAAAAACGATTACATGGTATCCGTTGATGACGACACAAAAGGGCCGGGAGGATTCGCGCACGAAGGTTTTTTTGTTTTAGTGGATAAAGAAAGAAGGATGCGGGGAGTTTACGACGGTACCAATGTCCAGGAAGTGAACAAACTCATGAAAGACATGGATATTTTGTTATCGGAGCAGGACAAATAATTCGCATTGGGTCATATTGATAAATAGTCAAAATAATAAATATCAAAATGAAGGATCTTTCAGATTTACTGCTATTAGGTGATCCGCGGCTTTATCAAACCTGTGAGCCTGTTGTACCCGGGGAGTTGCCTTTGGTTAAAAAGTGGGTGGCCGACATGGACAATGTTATACGGGAAATACGGGCCAAATACAAATTCGGCCGTGCTATTGCCGCGCCCCAATTGGGAATTATGAAACGACTTATTTACATGAACATTGATAAGCCTGTTGTTTTTATAAACCCGGAGCTAACAGATGTAAGCAACGAATTATTTGAGCTGTGGGACGATTGTATGAGTTTTCCCAATTTATTAGTCAAAGTAAAAAGACATAAATGCATAACGATAAATTACCTTGATGAAAAATGGCAACCCCATACCTGGCAGTTAAGCGACGATCTATCAGAGTTATTACAACATGAATTGGATCATCTTAACGGGATTTTATGCACAATGCGCGCGGTGGATGAAAAGTCATTTATATGGTGGCAATAAACTTACCAAACGTTAAACTAGATTACCGGGAGGTTCAGCGATTGCTTGATTGGGGAATACTAACACCAACAAAAAAATCCATCATTTGGCTAAGGTAATCAAGTAAAATGCGCCGTCAACGGTCGGCTTTTCGTTGAGGTGAGTCAGAAATTTTCTTACGCGCAGGCCCCCCCGGACCGAAAACAAAGAAGCTTAGCGTCGCGAGTATCCAAACGCCAACACCACCATATGTCAGTACATTTTTAAAACCGCTGTTTAATGCATCGTGAACAATGGCTCCGGAAGGATCCAGGTATGACAATTGGGGAAAGGTTTGTTGAAGGCCGGAAAGGCTTCCTGAAGTAATTTTTTCTGCCAGCAAATTGACCGGGAATTTTCCAATAACACCGCGGAGAGCGCCTTTTAAATAGGATAAGGTTCCTTCCTCCAACAAAAGTCCCATAATGGCTATATTAATAGCCAATGTGATGAGTCTGGCACTCATATCTATTCCGGAAGCCATTCCCGCACGACTGCTTGTTACGGAACCGGTCGTTGTATTTGTAACCGGCGTATTTGTTAAACCGAGGCCAATACCCGCTAACACTGACCCCGGAAGCATAGTTAACCACCCCGGATGTTGAACATCGCTTCCAAATTTCATTGAAATGAAACCAAGGCCGATTATAAATAACCCGGACGGGATGATTATACGCGATTGGTATTTTAGGGAAAGGCGTTCCGCAACAGGCGGAATCAGTAACGTCGGAATGGTGTAAGCTAATAATGAAAGACTCGCCTCTATGATATTATAGCCGAGGCAGATCTGAAAATATATAGGCAGATAAATCATAAATGGCCAAAAACTACAATTCATGCCAACCGAGCCGAGAATCGCGCCCGAAAAATTTCGAATTTTAAATACCGAGAAATCAAACATTGGATTTTCTGAGCGTTTTTCTGCCACTATGAAAAGAATGAAACTTACTACTGAGACCGCTACGATAAGTATCGCGCGCAGGCTTGTAAAACCAAGGTCGGTCCCTTCCATAATGACGTATGTTAAGCCGAAAATAGATATGGACAATGTAAGTATCCCTGTTAGGTCCAGTCTCTTAGCATTCAGATCGCGCGATTCCTGCACACTGTAAATTGTGAGCAATAATGCAATTGCAGCCAATGGAACGTGAGCCAGGAAAACCCATCTCCAATTGGCCAATGATACGACAGCACCTCCGATGATCGGCCCGAAACCCAGGCCTATGCCAAAAATAATTCCCCAGGCCGCAAATGCTTTACTACGGTCCTTGGCTATTCGGAATTGCGAGGAAAGAATCGCTATCTGGCAAATTAACATGGCGCCGCCGCTTATGCCTTGCAAAAACCTGCCTGCAACAAGCGCAGCCGGGCTTGCCACCAACCCACAAAATAGAGAGGTTATGCCGAAAGCTATTAACGTGATAACGAAAATGAATTTTCTGCCGAACTTATCGGCCAGAGTTCCCGCGGCCATAAGAATAGTAGTACAAGCTAATGTATAAGCGTTCATAATCCATTGCATATCCTTTATATCTCCATGCAATGCTTTTTCAAGCGTAGGCAATATCACAGGCACGCTGGATATTTCAAGCCCGAACATTAATGCCGCCAGGCATACGGCGGTCAAGGCGATGTTGCCATTCCCAAAAGTCTTTTCCGTTTTCATTTTTGACTTATCATTTTTTAGCAATATTAAACCGAAATTCCATCTTCTTCCGGTACATTTCAATGATAAGATGGTAACTTTGTCCTATGTTCGGCGGAAATTTTTATCGGTCTTTTGAAGTTTTATACAGGAAAGTGAATGAGTGTCCTATCAAAAATCTACAGCTCACATTTTTTCAGATGGTCTATGTTATTTCAGGAACCGGATATCTTGTTATCAATGATAATAAGCTGCCTTATCACCCGGCCAACCTGATGTTATTAAATCCAAAAGATAATCACCATTTCGATATTTCTTCTTCCACCGAGCTGCTTCTTATCCGGTTTAAAAGTGAATATGTAACAGAGTATAAATGGAAGAGCGCAGATCATCTTGAAAGTCTGTTGTATTACTCGACGCATCTTTCCGGTTGTGTAATAAACAATGAAGCAGACGGTCTGCTTGTAAATTCGATTGTCGATTCTATGCTCCTCGGGATAAAAAGCGGCAATGATTACAATGAGGACTTACTTTCACATTTCATAAATGCGTTGATCGTTATAGCAGCGAGAAATATCATCAAGGTCAAGCCAAAGAATATCGCTGCAAACACGGACAAGCGCCTGCTGGACATTATCAATTACATTCAAACTAATATCTGTTTCCCTGAAAAAATAAGAGCGGCTACCATAGGTGAGGTATTTTCAATTTCAGAAACCTACCTCGGAAGTTATTTTAAAAAACAATGCGGCGAAACTCTACAGCATTTTATTTCGAACTATAAAATAAGGCTGATAGAACACCGACTTCGGTTTAGCAGTATGCGGATCAACGAAATTGCGCGCGAGTTTGCCTTTTCAGATGAAAGTCACCTAAATAAGTTCTTTAAAAAACACAAACGCACGAATTTAACAAGCTATCGGAAAGCAATAAGACGGTAACAGAATAGCACCTGACTTCCTTCAGTGGAATTGACAGTATGAAGTGCTGTAATGTTTCAAGCTCGTATCACCTCCCACAAATGGATTTTTCTAACGGTGGTAATACTTACTATCCTGGGGTGCTTCCTTTCTGTCAAACATGCCGTAATCTCTGACAATTTGAGCTATTCTTAAATGATAGTCGTTAAAAATATATTCTCTGCCTTTTGATTGTGCTGCACGATGTACTTCGAGGTTTCTCCATTCCTGTATGGCCTCTTCGCTTTCCCATATTGATAAGGACAAGATTTTTTCAGGATGATAAATACTTTGAAACCTTTCAATGGAAATAAAACCTTTTATTTTTTCAAGTTCAGGCTTAAGGGTTAAAGCAATGTTCAAATATTCGTCTTTACGGCCATCGGCAGGTATAACTTCGAATATCACAGCGATAGGATGTTTGTTTGTTTCTGTCATATTTGTTCCAAATTTTAAAAAACGCAGCGTTTCATCATATAATTGAAACCGGCTTTTCTCGAGGTGCATGACGTGCGTTGCTTTTTCTATAACAACATATTTTTTATAGGGCACGTTTTTCAATGACGCAAATAATTTGCCTTCATCACTGTTACTGGGGTAATCATCCCATTCCCCTCTTATTAGCAACGTTGGAACTTTTATATCAGCAGGGTCATAAAACCCCTTATTATGAAGCATATCATCCATATCCGCTCCATATCCGGCCGGAAAGCGGACACTTTTTGCATTCAGCTTTTCGGCCAAAGGGTCCGATTGTAACCATGTCTTTCCCCAGGTTTTAAATACATCAGACTCGAGTTGGCAGGTCTCGCCCTTGGGCGTTAATTCTTTCATTTCATCAACCCTTTGTGCAGGTGTCTCCATTTCATAGGTGATGGCTGATTTTTCAAAAGCTGTCGTATCTTGCCTCCCGGTTATCGAAGAAAACAGAATTAATTTTGCAACCTTATCCGGAAACTTCGTTGCATATAATGATGCGACCGCTCCGCCCCAGGAATGTGCAATTAAATAAACTTTCGTTTTGCCTGTTCTGCGCATTATCAGCTCAACCGCTTTATCTACATCTTTGTATATCTCTGTAGCGCGGCCCAACGGCAACCCGGTATTTGCAGAAACTTGCATCTCAGGGTAACGGTCAGAATTGCCATATCCCAAAAAATCAAGTGCATATACATCGTACCCATTTTCCGCGAGATTATCCATCCAGGAATAGTTATTCATTCTAAACCCGAAGGCCAGCGAAGAAGGGAACGACGCACCGTGAAGAAAGAGAACAGCATAATCGTTTGAAAGTACACGAGGGTCTTTATGCGTAATGGCAAGATTTAGCCCTGGGATATGGCTTTCAGTTTTAATAATTTCATAATTGTCCATCACAATTAATTTTGGATCCTCTACTTTTTTTTTTGCGTTAACGGCAGTAATAAGAAGTAAGGAGAACAGAAAACAGGTTACTAATTTGTTCATACTAGATGTATTGGTGCGACAAAGTTGAAAATATATTATCTTTGATAGTTCATTTTGCACTTAACTGTCGATGTAAAGAATGGAAAAGGAAATAGAATACATAACTGCGCTGATTGGCGATTCTGTGCGGACAAATATTTTGTGGGCACTTCTTGACGGCAAGGCATACACTGCTACCGAATTAGCGCTTATAGCCAATACATCGTCTCAAAACATCAGTATGCACTTAAGTAAGTTAGTGCAAGCGGATCTGCTAACCGTTAAAAGCCAGGGGAGACATAAATATTACGCCTTTTCAAGACCGGAAGTCGCTTATGCCATCGAGGCTATTGGCAGTCTTATTCCCAGCGAAAAGCATAGAAAAATTGTAAATGATAAAGACAGTTCCGGAATAAAACATTGCAGGACTTGTTATGACCATTTGGCCGGGAAAGTTGGTGTATTAATTACCGATGCCCTATTGAAACAGCAAATAATAGCGGCAGACAACAACATATATAGCGTGTCAGAACAAGGAGTTTCATTTTTTTTAGAATTTGGAATTAATGTCGAAGAATTAAAAAAAAATCGCAGAGCTTTTGCCAAACCCTGCCTTGACTGGAGTGAAAGAAAGTATCACCTTGCAGGCTCCCTGGGTGCTGCGCTGCTCGACAGGATGTTGTTATCTGACTATATGCGTAAAACCAAAAACTCAAGGACGGTCATTATTACGTCAAAAGGCCAGCAATACCTGTATGATAAATTTAAAGTGTCTGCATAATTTAACATTGCAGGATTAAATTAAGAATTTAAAGACGATGCTTAAACCATTTTATGGAACATGTTTGAGCGTGTTTTCGAGCCGTCTTTTATCAGGTTATCTGGCCATACATCCTGAAAACAGACAGCAATTATTCCCGATTCAATAGAGTGTGGAATAATTTTTTTTCTACTTTTCTTTAATTTTGTTCCACATCAAACAATTAATAGACTTTATCAAACTGTTCCGTCATATTCCAGGTGAGGACGAGGCTTTACCTTCGGCATAATGGTGCAAACTATCATATATTTATTTGAGCAATTATCATTATAAGACAAAGTCAAGTTCAGCACTAAAATTAGTTAGCAAAACACAACCGGAAATAGTAGAGTGTGGGCCGTGGATTGCTTTTGCCTTTCCAAAAAAAACAGAGCCTTCAGCGTATGACTGACCATCTTCAATAAAATCCCCTTGAAGCACGTAAACGGTTTCGTCAGCCAAAGTATGCGAATGTGCTGGAATGGTGGCTCCTGCATCTATTTTGGTAATTATGCTCATTGCTCCCGTTAAGTCGTTTTTATGGAGAACTTTTATAGTCACATTTTTAATTTCTAATGGTGTCCAATCGATTTGGTCGACGTGTGTAACAATCTGATACATATTTTCTGCTTTTAAAATTCTCAATTACGTTTAAAAAATCTATTAGTTGTGATATAATCCGAGTGCCTGCCAGCGAACTTAATATTTCGCTCAATTTATAATAGAACGACATTATAATTACCAATTGTTTAAACCACGAGCTGCGCCATCCAAACGGTCGCATCCCCACAACTTGGGTCGTTAATTTGGTGTGTTAAAATTTTAAAATTGTAAACATTTTTTCTTTCGCGCCGAATCATCACAATCTTTAATAATAACTTCTATATCTTTTATTTCAACGTGCCTATGGCTTTTCGCAAAACAGCATCACTTATTTTATATTGGACCTTGGCATCTATTAAATCACTATTGGCCTGCTCCCAAATATTTTGAGCTTCAATCACATCTTTGCTAACTATAGTACCTGCTTTAAACCTATCATTACTTAACCTTAAATTTTCTTCGGCTTGTGCTAAAGAAGTATTAGAAAGCTCGATCCTCTTGACAGATTGATTTAATTGCTGGCGGGCTTGTTTCACTTCTATTAATATCAATTGCCTGGTGTCGTCCAACTGAATTTGTTGCGCCGCCTGTTTATAGGTTTGAGCTTTTATTCTTTGCTTTGTTGCACCTCCATCCCAAATCGGGATACTGATATTTAGCAAACTATAATATGAGCCAAGGAAGTTACTATTATCATTTCCAGGATTAATTCCTTTCTTTCCTGTAGCAGTTACGCCATTTACACTAACACCAATAGAGGGCTTAAGATCTGCCTTAATAAAATCAACCTGTAAATTTTCGCGATCCATGAATTTCTTCAATAAACTTATTTCAGACCGATTATCAACAGAATCTCCCGCTCTGTCGTTGGCTGTCGGAAAAGGTCCAATCACGGCATCATTGATAACGAAGGCATCTTTTGGATCAACACCAATACTTTGCGCAAAAGACAGTTTTGCAATGGCCAGATCATCCTTCATCTTTAAAATATTTAAATCTGCGTTGTTCAACTGCACCCGGGCGCGTAACACATCATTTTTATAGCCTGTCCCTGCTGAAAGCGAATTATTTAAATCACTCAATAGAGCCTGCAAAAGTGTTTTGTAATTGTTGAGCAAGTTTAATTTCTCGTTCAGCGCTACAATTTGCCAATAGGATCTCTCTACATTTAGCAATACTTCTGACGTCGACAATGTCTTTTGTAGCTCCTGAACATCCAAATCATTTTGTGCGATAACCCTGCCCAGTTTAACTTTTCCCCCGTTATAAAGAGCTTCGCTAAGTCCAAGGGTTGCGGATGCTCCGTAACCAGGCAGCAAGTCACTTATTGGTTTCCCAAAATAGAACCCGGTTACACCTGCACCAATACCGGGATACATTGCTGCTTTTGCCCCAATTTTTGCAGCCTTTGCGGCTTCAATATTTTGCCGGGCTATTTTTAGTTGGTTGTTCTTTTCCAAAGCCATTTGCCTGGCACTTTCCAGCGTTATTATTTTCTGCGCAAATGCATATTCACCAGACATAAGCACCGTAAATCCGGCGAGGAATATATTTCTTAATGCGATCTTCATTTTCTGATATTTATATTAACCGTGAGAAGGTTTATATTGGATGTGCCCTGTTGATTCAGCTTCCAATTCGCTGTCCTGATGAGGCGGGGCCGGCTTGATAAACCTGTAGTACAGGATTGGCACGATAAACAAGGTCATTATCATTGATACAATCAAGCCGGCCGCAAGTACGCTTCCTAACGGCGCCCACAAAGGCGACTTACTGGCAATCATTGGAATTAAACCAGCGGAGGCGGAGGCGGAGGTAAGGAAAATAGGCCGCATCCTCCTTTTTGCTGCTGCGATGGCCGCGGCTTTTATAGTGTAACCATGATCCAACACCAATTCATCAGCATAATCTACAAGGATGATCCCATTTCTTACTACAATTCCCATAAGACTTATAATTCCCATAAAAGCGGTAAATCCTAATGGATTCCCTGTAATTTTTAAGCCGAGCATTGCTCCAAGAAGGCTCAGAGGGAACGTTGCCAAAACGATTAACACTTTGCCAACATTTTTAAACTGAAACAAAAGCGTCAGGAAAATTAGCATTAGGCTTACACCTAATGATTTGCCCATATCAGGAGAAGATTCATTAGCATCTTGAAATTCGCCACCAAAATTAATGGATATCCCAGGCGGTAATTTCAGGGCTTTAATTTTTGGATCAATATCTGCTACAATTGCAACAGCGCTCGCCGTTCTCTCAACTTCCGACAAAACAGTCAGCGTACGCAATCCATTGCGGTGGGCTATAACCGCAGTATGCCACATTGGTTTAAAATCAACTACCTCTTTAAGCGGAACTTTTGTATTGAATAGTGTGCTTACATATATATTTCCCAGGTCTGAAAAATTTTTTCGATTGTTTTTATCGAGCCGAAGCATCAAATCTACCGGCTTGTCTCCTTCCCAAAGGGTAGACACAGGATAACCTTTGATTTCTGCACCTAAAGTTTGTGTGATAATAGAATTACTAATACCCAAACGATTAGCCACGTCATTTTTTATAGCTGCCCTTACGCCGAAATAGTCGTCCTGGTAATCTCCGCGTATCCAAAATGTACCGTTTTCTTCTTGCAATATTTTTTCAACCTCAACCGCAACACGCTTTTGGTCGTTAAGGTCTTCACCAACTATTCTAACCTCTACAGGTGCCGGCGTTTGTTTATTTGAAAGCTGACGGACACGTACTATGCCTTCCGGCAGAAAATTTTTAAACTTCGCGATGTATTCCCGAACTAACTCTGCTGTAGCTTCGTCGCTGATGGTATTTATAAAAATTTGTGCATAATTCTCTCTTGGAATTTCCGGTGCATAATTAAAATGGAAACGAGGTGATGACGTGCCAATAAAGTTAGCAGTATAGGTAATTCGTTTATCGCCTTTTATAGCCTCTTCAACTTTCCTGACTGCTTTAGCCGTTTCCTTCAGTTCGGTTCCGTTAGGCATCCATATCTCAATATTGAACTGATTACGATCTTCAAATGGGAACAGTTCTTGTTTTAGGCCTCCGGCAATACCAATAGCTATAATTACTGATAAAACGCCGACGCTCATCGTTGCTTTTGGCCAGCGGAAGCAGAATTCAAGTGCTTTATTAAAACCATCTTGAACACGATCCAGCGATGTCCTTTTAATTTGCCTGTCACTTATTTTATGCTTTAACCCTTTTTTCAAAAAGTGATAGCACATGTAAGGTGTTAATAGCAACGCAATAAGCAGGGAAGCTAATAATGCTACCGATATAGTTACCGGCAAAGCCTGTATAAACTCGTTTACTATACCCTTCATCATAAAAGCCAAAGGCATATATGCGAAAATGATAGCCGCTGTAGCCGTAAAGATTGGAACCATAAGTTGCGTAGCGCTTTGCCACGCGGCTGTCCAGTTAGGTAAGCCCTCGTCAAGTTTTTCGATATAGTTGTCCACAACAACAATAGCATCGTCCACCAGCATTCCCAAAACAATGATCATAGCTACAAGGGAAACGTTGTGAATTTCAATGCCAATCAAATTCAATATCCCAAAGGTGATCGCAATTGATATAGGTGCTGCTATTGCCGATATTGAAGCTATCCGGAAAGGAAGCAACAACATAACTACAAAAATTACGGAAAGAATAGAGGCCGCAAATTCGAACATAAAATTTCGAATACTGTGGCTCACAACTTTAGGCTGGTCTACAATCGTGCTCACCTGGATATCCGGCGGCAGCCCAGCCTTTATTTCCTTAAGTTTTTCATCAACTGCATCGCCCAGAAAAACAATGTTTTTGCCCGGCTGCATTTGGACTGTAAGCATCATTACCCGGTTCCCCTTTACTTCGATGTAACTGGTGGGCTCCTGATACCTGCGCTCTATTGTAGCAATATCTTTAAGTCGAACTATTCTTCCATCAGGGCTGGTAAAAACTATTTGATTACCAATTGATTCTTCATCCGTGTAGTGGCTTTGCGCGATAATAGGGATAGTGCTGGCAGCAATTTTTATTTCGCCGGTATAGTTTGTTACATTTTGCACCTGTAAAATATTGGCCAAAGTGGCAAAACTAATATCATATTGTCTAAGCTTTTCATCTTTAACGTTAATGTACACTTGTTCCCGCTGACCTCCATAGCGATTTATTTTCGATACAAGGGGTAAAGTTTTTATTCCGTCTTCTAACCGGTCCAAATACTTGTCAAGCTCGGCATAATTCCGTTCATGCGAAGATATTGTTATCATTTCGGCAACAACATCTCCAAACTCGCTGTTTACTAAAGGGCCAACAACACCAGCAGGTAAGGTTGGACGCAGGTTTATATCAAGGCCACGTTGTAAAGTATTCCAAAAAACCTTCGGATTTTTTACCTCATCATTAAGTTCAATGGTGACAACGACTTGCCCATTTTTTGTTTCGGAATGTGTTTTTTCCTTCTTTACTTCTTCAAAACTGAACAGGTATTGCTCAATCTTATTAGTTACCTGCTTCTCGGTTTGTATTTCATCTGCGCCGGGGTATAGCGCGTAAACAACACCCTGCCTCACTGTTATGTGCGGATTTTCACTACGCGGCATATTGAACAGTGCAAAAATGCCGACAATAACAAACATGGCCGTAACAGCCAGCGTTATTTGAGGGTATTTCATCGCGGCCTCAATGAAATTTATCCTTCTTGTTTTCATTTCAATTTTGAATTAATCAGGTAATTTGATCGTCTGTATTTATACTGCATTTGTACAGACATTAGTTAACGGAGACTTTTTGGCCTTCCTGGATATATTTTTGGCCTGTTGTAACGATAGATTCGCCGCCCTTTAAGCCAGATGTAACAATCACTGCGCTGTCTGACAAGCCGCCGACAGTTATCCTTTTTCTTACAACTCTTTGATCTTGGTTGATGATGAATACATAGGGCAAATCGTCCGCATCGCGAATAACAGATTCTCCAGGCACAGTTATAGTACGGAATATATTACCAGTATTGACCTTTATCTCGCTTATCATTCCCGGCAAAAGATGTCGGTCGTTGTTGGCGATCCTCACTTTTACTGAATAGGTTTTGCTTTGAATATCTCCCTGGGGGTTTATTATGCTTACTGTTCCATGTAAGGTATCCCTGGCAGCAGCTACAATAACTGTAGCTTTTGTACCGACAAGTAGTTTATTTATGTCCGTTTCCGAAACGGATGCCTGTGCATAAACAAAATCAGTTTTCATGAGCGTAAATGCGGGAGCACCCGGAAATACGCTTGCTCCCCGCTCGGCTAATTTTGCGGTAACTATACCGTCAAAAGGCGCCTTTAAATAATTGTCAGCAAGGTGCTTTTCCGCAAGATTCTTATTGGCCTCCGCTTGTTTCAGAGACAGCTTAGCTGCAATAAAATCCTTGTCTGTTAAACTTCCCTTAAGATGTAGTTCATTGGATCTTATGAAGTTGTCCTGTGCCTGCTCAAACCCGGCATTCGCAATTGTAAGCGCATTTTGATACTCCGTCGTTTCTATAACGGCTAAAAGTTGTCCCTTGCTTACATGTTGCCCTTCCTGAACGGCTACGTCAGCCACTCTACCCGGAATAGAGAACCCTAGTTGTACCGTGTTATCGGGTTGTATGGTGCCACTGTAATCAAGTTGCTCATTTAAATTGCCTGTAAGAATTTCCTTTACTGAAACTTTTAAAATTTTTTCAGCGGGAAGGCCGCTGTCGTTTTTCGTCCCACAACTATATAATAGAATTAAAGGGATGATGAATAAAGATTGTTTAAATGCTATTGACATACCGTTTTTTTTTAATTTTTAATCACTGTTTTATTTTATTCTTTCCATGCTTACCTGCATATTATTGAGCATGTGGGTTTATAAAATCAAAAAGCCTCGCAAACCTAATATATTACGATTATAAAACAATACGATATTCGTAATATAATTGTAAATTAAATCCTTTAAAACATAATCGACCCAAAAACGGCTACGGGAAAACAGATAATTATTAGAACGCCAGCGTAAATAGACGGATTTGTGGATTCATACATATTGTTTTAATTTTGCACTATTCTATAATCAAAATATTTCAAGGCCGGATTAATTGTGATAAAGGTAAAAGAGGAAAATCAGCAAAAGTTTATGCATGCATTGCAAAACGTAGTTTATGCAATAAAAAGTGAATCTGAAGAATGCGGTAAACTTTGTGGTGGAATAAGCGAAAAGGAATTGCATGTAATTAATTTTGTGGGCGGAAGCAAAAACGTTAAGATGAGTGATATAGCAGAGAACATCGATTCTCCTATGAGCACGCTCACTAATATTGTAGATAAGCTGGTTGATAAGAAATATCTTTCACGTGAACACAGTGAGGGCGACAGGCGCGTAATTAATGTTACGCTCGGAGAAAACGGAAAAACTGCCTACAAGGTGCTAAGCTCGAAGAAGAAATTTGTTGCGGAAAAAGTGCTTTCCGGATTTAGTGAAGCCGAACAAAATGCCTTTATAGATCACATGAACGTTCTTGCCTCTGCGCTGGCAGGAAAAAAATAAATAAATTTTGCACAGTATTGGTTTTACACCTTGTTAAGCGTTTGCTAACTAAAATTTTTCTAACAAAGGACAAAGTCGAAGCATAATAGAACGCTGTAGCAGCACCGGCTACAGGGGAACGATTATACCGGGGCAAAGAATCCATAGCTGCTTACTAAAAAGCGCACAAATGGCCAATAAAACGTGGATCATAAAGCAGGTTCCTTTGGCGCTGACATGGCCTCGCAAAGATTGTTCTAATGCGACTAACCCGGCCTTTTTGCCAGAGAATCTCCTCAAAGGTTCGGGCACAAAACGAGTCCATCCAGAGCCATTAAGCAGCCAACCGAAAATTTTAACGCCCGCGATGGTATAAATTATACGTTCGCATTTAGACACACGAAACCATTGAATAGGCACACGATGTATAACTGGGGTGGCAACCGCAGGCCCAATTGAAATGTGCCCAACACTACTGTAACCCCACACCATGGACTGTTAGGCCCGAACACCACCCACATCACAACAGCCTGGATTGCTGCAAATGTCAAAACAATTCTGTACCAAACACTCTGAATACTCCCATGATTTACTTCCCCTTGTAACGATATTCATTTTTAATGGCTTACAAAAATATTTCCTGCTCGACATTTAAAGCAGCGGGAATGGTAAGCTGTTAAATAATGTTCCCGCCTTTGCACGGACGAAAAAAAATAAAATAAATTGCGTTGCAATATTACGAATATCGTAATATTGCAATGTGAAAATATAAAAACCGTATTAGGTTTTTTTTGTACTTATATTACGATATTCGTAATATACTATATTGGTAATAAATTAGGATAAAATAAAAATGGAAAGTTTAAAAAACAAAACAGCTGTAATTACCGGGGGTAATAGCGGTATCGGTTTAGCCACAGTTAAGGAATTTAAGGCCCGCGGAGCAAAAGTTCTTTTTACAGGACGTAATCCTAAAACAGTAGCTGAAACAGCCGAACTGACAGGCACAATAGGGGTTGTTTCTGATCAATCCAACTTGTCAGACATGGATGACCTGGTAAGCAGGACATCGCAAGAATTAGGAAAAGTGGACATTTTATTTATTAATGCCGGAACTCTAAAAATAATTCCGTTTGAGCAGGTTACCGAAGAAATTTATGATGAATATATCAGCATCAATCAAAAAGGCTTCTACTTTACACTTCAAAAATTTCTTCCGCTTTTAAGCGACAATGCCGTGGTCTTCCTCATGTCCGGTAGTGGTACCAAAACTTCTACCTTCCTTGGCTCGTCTTTAAAATTCCAGACAGCAGCTGCGGTTAATTCTATTGTTAGAACGCTAACACTTGAACTAGCTCCGCGCGGGATTAGGATCAATGCTATTCTTCCGGCAGCGGTAGAAACGAATGTCTTTAAAAATGCCGGATTTCCCGCTGAAGCTGTTCCTCAGATCTATGAAACAATTGTAGCGGGTGTCCCCCTTAAACGGGTTGCGAAAGCCGAGGAAGTTGCCAATTTAGTTGCATTTCTCGCATCTGATGAAGCTTCTTACATCAACGGTGTTGAATACATCATCGATGGTGGTCTCGCTCGTAAAGCCATATTTTAAATCGAAGTAAAAAGGTTAATAAAGAAAATAATAAAAAGATGAAAAGATTAGACAACAAAACGGCAGTGGTTACCGGTGGTAATAGTGGCATCGGATTGGCAACTGTAAAACTATTAAAAGAACGCGGGGCAAAGGTGCTCTTTACCGGCCGGAATACTAAAACAATTGCAGCGGTAGCTGAATCGACAGGAACGATTGGCGTTGTTTCTGATCAATCTGACCTTAAAGAGATTGATAAACTGGTGGAAAAAACTTCGCAGGAGTTGGGAAAAGTCGATATATTATTTATTAATGCCGGAACCCTGAAAATAATGCCAATTGAAAAAGTTACGGAAGAGATATTTGACGAATTCATTAGCATCAACCAAAAAGGAATTTATTTTACCATTCAAAAATTTCTCCCAATCCTAAATGACAATGCGGCAATTATCCTTATATCGGGTGGTGGAACTAAAGCTTTAACCTCACCTGGATCTTCTTTGCATATTCAAGCTAAATCTGCTGTTAATTCAATGGCACGTACACTAACGCTTGAACTCGCGCCACGGGGTATTAGAATTAATGTAATACTTGGCGCAGCCATTGAGACTGATCTGATGAAGCATGCCGGCGTGCCTGATGAAGCTGTTTCGAATACGTATGGAAAGCTTAAAGAAATTATCCCGGTAAAAAGAACCGGTAAGGCAGAAGACATAGCTAACCTGGTTGCATTTCTTGTTTCCGACGAGGCATCGTATATAACTGGTGCTGAATATGTTGTGGACGGCGGTTTCGCCCGTAAAGCGGTATTTTAAAACAAATAGGACAAATGAAAAAATTACAAAATAAAACGGCAGTAATTACCGGTGGTAATAGTGGCATTGGCTTCGCTACTGCAGAAGAATTTATAAAGGAGGGTGCAAAGGTTTTATTCACCGGAAGAAAGCAAGATTTAGTAAGCGGGGCGGCGAACAAACTTGGCGCCTTTGGTATTGTTTCGGATCAATCAGATTTATCGCAAATTGACCAATTAATTGAAAAGGTCGCTACAAACTTTGGCAAAGTAGACATTCTTGTAATAAACGCCGGCATATTTTCAATTGTTCCTTTTGAACTGGTTACAGAAGAAAACTACGATACCATAATGGGCACAAACTTAAAAGGTGTATTTTTTACCCTCCAGAAATTCATTCCATTATTAAGTGATGGGGCTTCTGTCATTCTTACTTCTGCTTTAGGAGCAACAACATCGGGTGCGCCCGGTACTTCGGTATATAATGCTACCAGGGCTGCCGTAAATTCACTGGCAAGAAGTTTAAGTTTTGAACTTGCGCCTAAAGGAATACGGGTTAATGCAGTAAGCCCAGGCCCAATTGAAACACCAATTTTTGATAAGGTAGGCTTGCCACCCGAAGCACTACAGCAAATGGCTGGTGCTATGCAACAACGTATTCCTTTGAAAAGATTTGGAGCCGCATCCGATGTAGCGAAATTAATAACTTTCATGGCATCGAGTGATGCTTCATTTATCACAGGATCAGAATATTTAATAGATGGTGGTATTGGGCGCGTTCCAATCATGTCTTAAACCCTTATTAATAGCATCAAATTATCAAAACTTATAAAAAAAACAGTAAAGATGAAACGACTAGAAAACAAAGTTGCGCTAGTTACAGGAGCAAATAGCGGCTTTGGATATGTAACAGCCAAAGAATTTTTAGCACAGGGAGCCAAAGTGATCATTACCGCACGCGACCAATCAAAATTGGATGAAGCGTTGATATCGTTAGGCTCCAATGCCTATGGTATCTTATCTGACGCCTCTTCGGAAAAAGATATAGCAGCATTGCCGGAAAGGGTAAAAGCAATTACTAAAAAACTTGACATATTATTTTTGAATGCTGGTTATTATAGCCTTATACCTTTTGAGGAGAATACGGAAGACTACTTTGATTCCATTAATCAATTGTACAATAAGGGAATATATTTCACTATTCAAAAACTCTTGCCAATCATCCAATCTGACGGCTCAATCATAATCACAAATACAATAGCCGTAAATAAGACTATACCCGCGATGTCAGCAATGATTGCTGCAAAAGGTGCAGCGATGGCTATGTCGCGTGCTTTGGCTAACGAACTTGCGGATAGGAATATTAGGGTTAATACGATCAGCCCCGGTGCAATTATAGACACGCCGGGAGCTTTAAAAACCATATCCTCAGTGCTTGGCGTAAGCAGCGCTAGTCCGGAGCAAATAGAAGCATTCTCGCAAAACATGTTGCCGGGTATTCCCTTAAAAAGGTTCGGCAAAGCCGCTGATGTTGCAAAGGCAGTATTATTCCTTGCGTCAGACGAAGCAGCTTATATAACAGGCATTGATTTAGTAGTTGACGGTGGTAAAGCTATTGCATGGTAGATGAGCGCACTGTAAAATTAAAATCTGCGAACAGGAAGATCGGAGTTTCTATTCTCCGATCTTTCTTATATACCTAAACTTTCGAGAGAGCTGTGTCTCGACCGCGCAATTACTTAGCGGCTTCTTTGCATTTGCAGGATAATTAAATGTTACGGTTATTAAAACCTCAAATTCCATTGTTTCTATAACAAGGTGAACAATTGAGTGAGTTCTTTTTAAGTTAATTCCAAAAGATATTATTTTACTCAAAACATGCAATTTGCTATATTTCGATATCAAATAAGCAGAATACCAATCTGACTACCAGCATTGAGGAGTCGCATTTATTACATTGATAATCAAATGATTGACTTACATGTTCAAACCCAGTAACTCTCACATTGATGATTAAGCACTTACATTAATTTGTAGGTGCTTTTTTGTTAAATACTTCTTTTCCTGTAAAACATTTTGAAGATAACCTTATCCAATTCTTCTTCAAGAAAACTCCTTCAATTGAAACGAAACGCGCCATCTCAGCTAAATCTTTCTTACCTGAAATAATCAGTTCAAGTCATTGCCTCAAGCAGCCTATGCCATAACATCATCTTATTATATGATTTAAATCATATAATAATCATCAACATGTGCGCATTTTTGCCGAATGGACCTGACAATTAATGCGCAAACAAAGATCAGCGAGCTGCTGGCTGTTAATAGTGACCTCGTAATTAAAACCCTGGTAAGTCTAAATAAAAAGTTTTCAAAACTTAAAAATCCAGTACTCCGCAACCTTTTGATGAAACGGGTTAGTATTGCCGACGCCTGCAAAATATCGAAAACTGATATCTCGGACTTTATGTCGAGCATGACCAGGATCGGATTCAAAGTAGCGGGTGATTGTGTTGCCGATGCAGAGTCGACCGACGCATCAGTACCCTTCCAGGAGCCGCTCGATTATCTTGAACTTGACGTTCGGCCCATATTGGCACGGGATAAAGACCCACTTAAAGAAATATTATCTTCTGTGAAAGCATTAAGAAAGGATCAAGGTCTGAAGCTGATCAATACGTTTGAACCATCACCATTGATCTATCTGTTAGCGAGCAAAGGATTTACGCATCACGTCGAGCATACCGATACTAATACAGTCATTACTTATTTCAACAAATCCGGGGTTAATGCACCGGATATACCGACTATTCCGGCAAGAGAACCTGAGATCGATGATCAAAAGTTCGATGTGATGCTCGCAAGTTTTGTTCCGGAACAAATTAGCTACCTGGATGTGCGTGAACTCGAGATGCCAAAACCTATGCTCGCCATTATGGAGCAACCCCCCAGTATTACGGCGGGTAAAGCGCTGTTTATTTACCATAAAAAAATCCCGGTATATCTTCTTCCTGAGCTAGAGAAGCTAGGGCTGCACTATGTTTTTAAAACTATCGCGCCAGGAAATGTCAACATGCTGATCTATAAAAAATGAGTTCCGTTAAGCAGAATCCCGGGCTTTACAAAATTGTGGTGACACATTACGTTGTCGCTGCATTTTGCTTTTTGATCCTGTCCGTCATGATGCTATTTTCAGTAAACGCATTTACCGGGCACTATTTTCACCCGCAGATATTGGCAATTACTCATTTGGCGGCGCTCGGATGGGGAACAATGATCATCCTTGGCGCATCTTATCAGTTGATCCCGGTAGTTTTAGAAACAGAACTTTACAGTGAAAAACTGGCATGGGTAAGTTTTGGGTTCTTTTTGCCCGGGCTGCTTGAGTTGGTTTATTCGTTTTGGGTATTTGTCCCCGGGATTCACATGCAATGCGGGGCTGTTTTATTGATGTTGGCAGTCATATTGTTTACGCTTAATGTATACCTGACGGGTAGAAAGAAAAAACAACAGACCATACAGGAAGATTTTATTTTTAGTGCCTGTCTATGTCTTTGTTTTACTGTAGCGCTGGGAACGGCTCTCGTTTTTAATTTTACTATATCGATCTTTGCGCAAGATCACCTGCATTTCCTGAAACTGCATGCCCACCTTGGATTAATCGGTTGGTTCCTGCTTATGCTTATCGGTGTAAGTTCAAAACTGGTGCCCATGTTCCTTGTTTCATCCTACCAAAAAACCGGGCTGTTAAATGCAAGCTATTACCTGATCGTTATTGCCTTACTTCTTTTTTTGGCTGACTCCTACTTTTTTGGGCTTAACTTCCGGACCTATGTGATATTTGCGATTGGTGCTGCAGGAATATCCTGCTATTTTATGTTCATTTTAAAATGCCTGCGTTCCCGGCTGCGAAAACATATTGACCTGCCAATGTTGAGCAGCTTCCTCTCTTTTATCCTGCTGAAGATCGCTATCCTGACTGTGCCCTTTATCATCTATTTTCATCTTAAAAACAGCCCGGCTACCGTCCGTTTTTCTATGATTTACGGCGAGTTTATGTTACTGGGCTGGATTACCGCGCTTATATTGGGCCAAACATTTAAAACCCTCCCCTTTATTGTTTGGGTAAAACGTTATGAACACCTCACCGGTAAGTTTAAAACGCCAATGCCTGCCGATCTGTACGCCAACAACCTGCTTAAAGCGCAAACCATTTCCTTCATCATATTCTGCCTGGCCTTTATGCCTGGTTGTTACTTCGTGACTATGCCGCTTTTATACATTGGAGTGGCTGCATTGATGGTTACGGCGATACTGTATATAACCAATGTCTTTGTTGTACTGTTTCACAAAACAATAACCTATGGCAAACTTTGATATAACCGACCCTCTCTCCTTCCTTAAGGAGCAAATGATGGAGACACTCAGGCTGGTAACCGACCCTGAACTGTACATTAACATCATCGACCTGGGACTTGTTTATGGAATTGACATTGATGACTCGAAAAAGCTGGTAAATGTTAAAATGACCTTATCTTCTTCATATTGCCCGATGGGCGAAAGTATAATATCTGCGGTGAAAAATTGCATCGAGGGACATTATGCAGGATACGTGGCTAGTGTTGACCTTGTTTGGGATCCGGTTTGGTCTTACGATTGCATTACAGAAGAAGGAAAAAGGTTATTGGGGATGTAATGAAATGGACGGCAAATATTAACTACCCCCAATTAGCGATGTTTAATTTCATCGTGTTGGGTGTTTTTGGGGTGCTACTGCGATACCTGCAGCTTTACGACCTGCCCTTAACTAATTACCAATTCATCCTGCATGCCCACTCGCACTTTGCCTTTTCCGGCTGGATGTTTTTTTCAATCGCGTTACTGGTTTTCAGAATTGGGATTGGGGAAAAGTTAACGCCGCCTTTTAAATCAGTACTCCTATTTAGCCTGATCAGCGCATTCGGCATGCTCGTCAGTTTTTCGCTGCAAGGCTATAAGCCGGTATCCATTGGTTTTTCAACGCTCTTTGTATTAGTTACGTTTCGCTTTACTTACCTTGTTTTCAAAGGCGATTTGCTAAAACAGCGCTTGAACGCAACAGCCTATAAACTTATCCGGGGAGGTCTGATTTTGCTATGCCTATCCGCGTTAGGGCCATTTGCATTAGGTCCGCTGGCCGCTTATGGCTTAAAGAATACGCCGTATTACCAGGACGCGATCTATTTTTACCTGCATTTCCAAATGAACGGATTTATGTTACTAGCCGCATTAGGATTATTGGCATCGACCCTGCCCGGTAGACCGCTACCGGGTAGCGCAAGGCGATGGTTTATGTTGTTTATTTATTCCACCATACCACTTTATTTCATTTTTACATTATGGGGGAATCCTGGTATCGGCTTCTGGGCGCTGGCCGGCATAGGTTCAGGGCTCAATTTGTTAAGCTGGCTGGTTTTGTGTGTTCACTTCAGGAGAAGCTGGAGCGGGTTTTCGTTTCTTGAAAAGGCAGCGCTAATTGCCCTCACCATTAAATGTATCTTCCAGGTATTAATTTGTATTCCCGCTATTGGTGAGTGGACATTTCTTAACCGAAACCTGATAATTGGGTATATCCACCTCTTAACACTGGGAATTATCATGCCACTGCTGATCGGGCAGTTTACCAGGAACGGGCTGATCAGACCTTGTAAAATAACTACAGCCGGAAACAACCTTTATATTATCCTCGTTATAATCTATCTCGGTCTTCTTTTTATACAGCCATTCCTGGCGCTATTCTCCATCTTTGTCCCAGGCTATCAATTCCTATTGTTTTTCCTTTGCCTCTCATTTTTACCGGTTGGCATTTTGCTGCTTTTCAAAGTGAAAAGTGATAGATAAAATCTCAAATGTGACGACTATCATTTTTAAATAAATAATAAAAGATATTTTTGTCTTTTATTATTTAACAACTAAAAAAATGGAAGTATTAGACATTCTCGACGTCACCGTGATTGAACCGCGTTTCAAACACCCGACGATCTTTGACAAGTTCGATTCACTTTTAGCAGGTGAAGCATTTATTATTCACAACGACCACGACCCCAAACCTTTGTATTACCAGCTGTTGGCCGAAAGAGGCCAGGTATTCATTTGGGATTATTTAGAAAACGGGCCGGAAGTTTGGCAGGTGAAGATCGCAAAAAAAACTGAGGCGGAAAATGTAGAAACAATTGGTGAGATAGTAGCCAAAGACTACCGTAAGGCGCAGGTATTTAAGAACTTGGGAATTGATTTTTGCTGCGGTGGCAAAAAAACCATTGCCGAAGTTTGCCAGAAAAAAGGCATTGCCCCGGAAGAAGTGGAACGGCAGCTGGCAGCTATTAAAGGAGAAAATGCCAACAGTGAGTCTGATTTTCAGAATTGGGACCTTGGTTTTTTGAGTGATTACATTATCAATACCCATCACCGGTATGTGAGAGACAACACGGCCTTTATCCTGGAGATAGCGCAAAAAGTAGCAAGAGTACACGGCGACCGTCATCCCGAATTAATTAAAGTGGCTGAACTGTTTGAGCGAATTGGCAATGACCTTACCCTGCACATGATAAAGGAGGAGAAGATACTGTTCCCTTTTATTAAAGAGCTGGCACAGATTTATAACACCGGTGGATTACTGCCTTCGGCAAACTTTGGAAAGATATCAGTGCCGATACAGGTAATGGACTCCGAACATGAGCAGGTTGGCGGTGATTTTGAAACCATTCGTAAGATCACTTCAAACTACCAGTTGCCTGTGGATGCCTGCAGTTCATATACTATCCTGTTTAAAAAACTGGAAGAATACGAGAATGACCTGCACCGTCACGTCCACCTGGAAAGTAATATCCTGTTCCCGAAGGCAATTCAGCTCGAAAAGGAATTATCTTAAAGGATAATTATATATTTTAGGTTTGTAAAATCAACAGCACAAAAAAATGATACTATCTAAATCATGTGAATACGCCATTAGGGCGACCGTTTATGTCGCTCTTAAAAGCAGGAAGAATGAAAAGACAGGCATCATCGAAGTTGCTGAAGCAATTGGTTCGCCTATGCATTTTACAGGCAAAATATTACAAACATTGGTGCGAAAAAAAATTCTTTCATCAGCAAAAGGCCCCACAGGTGGTTTTTATATTGAAAACGGGGGAAAACTTTTCCTTATCGACATTGTCAGGGCCATTGACGGCAACGGGTTATTTACTTCTTGTGTATTGGGCCTGGAAAAGTGTTCGGAAACACAGCCCTGCCCTATGCATGAGCAAGTGAAACCGATAAGGGATATGTTAATGACTGAATTTAGCAAGAAACCGGTTACCGAACTGGTGGAGGAGTTTCAACAGCATAATTACTTTTTGAAATAAAAAAATTTAACACAATAAAAGACAATTTTATCTTTTATTAAAATATGATATAAAATATATATTTCTGAAATGGAACTTAATAGCTATTTACTTGTCTTTGATATATAATATGATTTAAATCATATTTAAAGCCAAGAGCGGTCACTTCTAAGCTCCCTCCTTCCTCCTACTTTTACTGTACTTAAAAAAACAAAAATGAAAAATTTAAAGACCTTACTTCTAACCCTGCTTATAGCGGGTATGAGCTTTTTATACGCTTGCGGGCCGTCAAACGGCGATCCGGCGACAGACAGCACAGCGGCGACTGCGCCGGCGGCAACGGCGGAGGTTGACCCGGCTGCCAAAAGCGACAGCAAAGGCATCGGCAAGTTTACCGATGTGAAGCTGACTGCTATAGACCCCGCAATGGCCAACAAGGGCCAGCTGGTGTTCAACGCGAAATGTGCTGCATGTCATAAAACAACCGATCAAAAGGTAGTGGGTCCCGGGCTGAAAGATGTTACAAAAAGACGCACACCCGAATGGATCATGAACCAGATTACCAACCCGGTAGAAATGGAGCAGAAAGATCCGGTTGGCAAAGCGTTGCTTGAAAAACACCTGACCCAAATGACGTTCCAGAATGTAACGGACGACGAAACCCGCCAGGTACTGGAATACCTAAGAAAAAATGATAGTAAATAAGATTTAAAGAATAAAACACGATGAAACTTTCAAACTATAAAACATTAGTGCTGGTTTTGTTAGCCGGCAGTACCATTTACAGCTGTAAGCCTGGAAAGGCTGGCTCTTCTGTTGATGCCGATGCAGCGCAAAAAGTGTACGTTGCCCCCGGTAAATACGATGAAGTATACGCTTTTTTATCAGGTGGCTTTAGTGGTCAGGTGGCAGCTTACGGCATCCCCTCTGGTCGCCTATTAAAGGTAATACCGGTTTTCTCGCAAAACGCTGAAAACGGTTATGGCTATTCGGAAGAGACGAAACCGATGTTAAATACTTCACACGGCTTCGTTCCATGGGATGACTCTCACCATCCCGAGCTTTCGAAAACAAATGGCGAAGACGACGGGCGCTGGTTATTCATTAACGGGAACAACACCCCGCGTATCGCAAGGATTAACCTGGCTACTTTTAAAACGGTTGAAATACTCGAATTACCCAATATAGGTGGTAATCACGCCTCTCCGTTTTGTACAGAAAATACGGAGTATGTGGTGGGTAACACCCGTTTTAGCGAACCGCTCGATAACAGTAACGGCGATGTGCCGATTGACAGCTACAAGAAAAACTTCAAAGGGGCCGTATCTTTTGTTAAGGTTGATAAGGATAAGGGAGCCATGAATCTTGCATTCCAGCTGATTGTACCTCCATTTAACTATGACCTCGCACATGCAGGTAAAGGTCCCTCACACGATTGGATATTCTTTACTTGTTACAATACAGAACAAGCAAACACGCTATTAGAGGTAAATGCGAGCCAGCGGGACAAAGATTTTATAATGGCGGTGAATTGGAAAAAGGCAGAAGAATTAATAGCTGCCGGAAAAGGCACAAAAATAACTGCCAAATATGCCCACAACGTATATAACGAAAATACACATACCGCTACGTCAGTTCTGGAAACAGGGACGCAAACACTGGATGTTACCAAATTTCCGGGCCTGGTGTATTACCTGCCCTGCCCAAAATCTCCGCATGGCGTTGATGTAACTCCAGATGGAGAATACATGGCGGCCAGCGGAAAACTCGCTGCTGTTATCCCGGTTTTTTCATTCAAAAAGATGCTTGCTGCGATAGACAAAAAGCAGTATGATGGAATGATTGACGGTGTGTTACCAGTGTTAAAGTATGAAGATGTTCTCCATGGTGAAGTTAAAAAACCAGGGCTTGGGCCTTTACATACTGAATTTGATGGCAAGGGCTATGCTTACACCACCATGTTCGTATCGTCTGAAGTAGTGAAATGGAAAATAGACAACCTTGAAATTATTGACAGGATACCTTCTTATTATTCACCGGGCCACTTATCAATTGTCGGCGGAGATTCGAAAAAGCCGTTTGGCAAATACTTGCTTTCACTAAATAAAATCACCAAGGACAGGTACCTGCCAACTGGCCCGGAATTGGCCCAGGCTTGTCAGCTCATTGATATTACAGGAAACAAAATGAAGCTTCTGCTTGATTTTCCAACCATTGGAGAACCACATTATGCGCAGATGATACCAGCAGAAAAGATCCTGAAAAACCAGGTAAAATTCTTCAAGCTGGAAGATAATAAAAATGCGTATGTGACCAAATCTGAAAAGGATACCAAGGTAGTGAGAACCGGTAACCGCGTGGACGTCTATATGACCGCGATCCGTTCACATTTAGCCCCCGATAACATTGAAGGGATTAAAATTGGAGACGAAGTTTATGTGCATGTAACCAACCTGGAACAGGATTGGGATGTACCGCACGGCTTCGCAATTAAAGGGGCAAGTAATGCAGAACTGCTGATTATGCCAGGTGAAACCTGCACACTAAAATGGGTTCCGGGCCTGGTTGGGATTGTCCCGTTCTATTGTACCGACTTTTGTTCCGCACTTCACCAGGAAATGCAGGGCTATTTCAGGGTATCGCCTGCGGGCTCAACTGTTCCCATCAAATTCTCTATCGGTGAAAACCCGGTAACTCAATAGTTATTCTTCATAGCGTATAGCGTCGACGAAAACGCTATACGCTTATGTTAATCTGCAAATCATGAAACCGTTTACCAGGATATTGATAGTTATTAGCTGTATGCTGATGGCGAGTGCTTATGTTCTACCGCTCTGGCATATTTTACTGGATGCACCCCAGTACCCGGAGGGCCTTGAAATGAAAATATGGCTAAACGGACTGTCGGGTAACATTGAGCAAATCAACGGCTTGAACCATTATATCGGGATGAAGTTTATTTCGGTTAATGATTTTAAAGAGTTTAAGATCCTCCCCTATGTTTTTGGAGCGCTGACTTTGGTTGGCCTTGCTGCAGCTATTGTTAAAAGTCGCAAGTTCTTATGGACATGGTTCGTTGGCTTGTGCCTGTTTGCTGTTGTTGGCTTCAACGACTTTTATATGTGGGAATACAATTACGGACACAAGCTTAACCCGCATGCCGCTATTAAAGTGGAAGGGATGAACTACCAGCCACCGCTTTTTGGCTATAAGCAACTGCTCAATTTCACTGCCGGATCATTACCTGATACAGGTGGGATATTAGTAGGGATCGGTGGTTTGCTGGCCGCGGTTGCACTTTTTTATAAACCGCGTTTATCGCCAAACAAAACCAAATGAAAACGCTAAGATCGACTATGCTCCTATTGTGCTGCCTTTTGGCCGCCTGTAGCCACGGCCCTGAACCAATTCAATATGGTAAGGATGCTTGTTCACATTGTAAAATGACCATAATGGACAAACGTTTTGCCGCAGAGCTTATCACGGCAAAAGGTAAACTGTTCAAATTTGATGCAGCTGAGTGCATGGCCGGGTTTTTAAAGGAAAACCCCGGCATCGCAATCGATGCTAAAAGTATGTTCTTAGTCAACGACTTTAATCAACCTGGACAATTTGCGGATGCCCGCAAATCCTTTTTTCTCCGGGATAGTTCCTTTTCATCGCCTATGGGTGGTAACCTGGCAGCCTTTGTTTCCAGGTCATCAGCGGAAAGCGCAAAAAAGGACAAATCAGCCCGGATTTATAACTGGGCATCGCTTTTAAAACAGGTAAATAATGAAGTCGAGGATCGTTAAAATAGGTGTATTTTTTCTACTGCCTTTCCAGGTATGGGCAAACACTATAATAGTGGCTCCCCGCACTAATGTTACTACATTAAAACAAGCTGTAACGCTGGCAAAAAAAGGTGACACGATAGTAGTAAAGAAAGGCACTTATCTTTCCATCAACACTGTTATTGATAAGGAGCTGACCATTTTAGGCCAGGATCATCCCATCCTTGACGCCCGCTTTACTGAAGAGGTAATAACTATCACTGCCAGTAATGTTAAACTTGATGGATTTACCATCAAAAACTCCAAAACAGGTTCAATGCGCGACTTTGCCGGTATACGGTTAAGTAATGTGGAATATGTAACGATCAGCAACAATATACTCATCAATAACTTTTTCGGCATATATCTTTCTAATTGTTTACACATCCAGCTGTTACATAACCACATAACCGGATCTGCAAATATCGAAAACTCGGGGAATGGGATTCACTTATGGAAATGCAAGCAAGTGTCGATTAAGGAAAATTACGTAACCCGGCACCGCGACGGCATCTATTTTGAGTTTGCCAAAAAATGCCTGATAGAAGATAACCTTAGCGAAAAGAATATCCGTTACGGTTTGCACTTTATGTTCTCTGACGATGACACC
>Ga0105239_10000954_pt1 | contig 40769 bp, 45 predicted proteins | sample KBSC44metaG_FD_92761 | JGI IMG/M metagenome (GOLD analysis project Ga0105239, IMG submission 92761) | Corn rhizosphere microbial communities from Kellogg Biological Station, Michigan, USA - KBS C4-4 metaG | ecosystem: Host-associated > Plants > Roots > Rhizosphere > Soil | place: Michigan, USA... | reverse complement strand
TGGTAGGCCGTGCTGGGCTCGAACCAGCGACCAAAGGATTATGCGTACCACCTCGGCTTTCGCCGCCCGTTTCCGGTTCGTGGTCTGGACTCTGTCTTGCCTTTCGGCCTTCCCGTCGAGTCTCTACACGTTCTCCATTCGGAGCTTCGCTCGGCGTTGGCATGGCGGAATCGTCCGCTGTAGCGTTCACCGAATTTGAGAAGTTCTACGCCAGGGCAGAGTGAACCTACCCTGGGCAACCCGCGTGAAAGAACCCGTGCGCCTCGTGGCGTGTAGGGTTCGTTCGCCAAGTCCTCTGCTCTAACCAACTGAGCTAACGGCCCACCGGAGCGATTATCACATTCGACGTGACGCGCCGCGCGCGAACTTCGACCAGAACGAAAAACGGATCTCCGCCCGATGGCCTAACTCGAAGCTTCGCCGGCGCAGGCGAAGAGGCGTGCGCAGTGCTCGACGGCTTCGATCGTCGCGCGCCGGATGTGATCGGTCGAAGCAATATGCCGAGATCGCAGGTCTTGCCCCAGAAGCCGGTGAACCAGCGGCCGACGATGGCCTTGTTGTCCCGAGCGTCGACGCCGATTTCGATGCGCAAGAAACGGGGTGCTTGCGCTCGAACCCCTGCCTACAGTGCTCACAAGCAATCAGCAGAGCATCAAGATGAGCACTTCCCCGACCAAGCCAACGTCAGACCCCAAGAAGGACGATCAGCGCTGGGCAGCCGTCCTCGCACGCGATCCTGCGGCCGACGATCAATTCGTCTACGCGGTCAAGACCACCGGCATCTACTGCCGCCCGAGTTCATCCGCGCGGATGCCCAAGCGCGAGAACGTCGAGTTCTTCGACACAGCGGCAGCGGCCGAAGGCGCCGGGTACCGTCCGAGCCGACGCTCGGCCGCCGACCGCACGACCGCGTCGGCGCAGCGTGCCGCGCTGATCGCGCAGATCTGCCGGCTGATCGACAACGCCGAAACGCCGCCCAGCCTGGACGTGTTGGCCGAGCAGGCCGGCATGAGCCCATTCCACTTCCACCGCGTGTTCAAGGCCGAGACCGGGCTCACGCCCAAGGCGTACTCGAGCGCCGCCCGTGCACGCAGGCTGCGCCAGGGCCTGGGCGACTCGGCGACGGTCACGAACGCGATCTACGACGCCGGCTTCAACTCGAACAGCCGCTTCTACGAAACATCGGCCGGCCTACTGGGCATGACCCCGCGCGACTACCGCGACGGCGGACACAACGCCGAGATCCGCTTTGCGGTGGGCCAGTGCTCGCTGGGCGCGATCCTGGTCGCGCAGAGCCTGCGCGGCATCTGTTCGATCCTGCTGGGCGACGATCCCGACCGCCTGGTGCGCGAGCTGCAGGACATGTTCCCGAAGGCGCAGTTGGTCGGCGGCGACGCCGGCTTCGAGAAGCTGGTGGCGGAGGTGGTCGGCTTTGTCGAGGCGCCCGCGCTCGGCCTCAACCTGCCATTGGACGTCCGCGGCACCGCGTTCCAGGAGCGCGTGTGGCAGATGCTGCGCACCATCCCGCCCGGCCGGTCGCTCAGCTACTCCGAGGTGGCCGAACGGATCGGCTCGCCCAGGGCCGTGCGCGCCGTGGCACAAGCCTGCGGGGCGAACCGCCTGGCCGTCGCCATTCCCTGCCACCGAGTGATCCGCCGCGACGGCGACATCGCGGGCTACCGTTGGGGCGTGGAGCGCAAGCTCGAACTGCGGCATCGCGAAGGACAGGACTGAATCCCCGGCCCGCTGCCGGAGCCACTCGAAACCTCGAACCGTGGGCTGGATCCTGATCGGGCCGGACGGCCGGCCGTACCGGAGCGCCGCAGCGGGCGCCCGCGCTGGCCACCGGCGGAACAAGCTCTACGGGCGACTCGACTGCCGCGCGGCGCTCGCGGCGATTGCCCGCGGTGGATACGTCCGGTACCGCGTGTTCTTCGCCGACGAGGCGAGCGCGGTCGCCGCCGGCTACCGGCCGTGCGCGGTGTGCATGCCCGACGCCTACGCGGCCTGGAAGGCTGCAGGGTCGTCCTTGCCGACAATGAAATGACTTCGAGGAACCAGGAAACCGCCGGCGCGCAGGCGGCGCGAATCGTCGGGGCCTGCCCCGTCCTGCCAGAGCGCTACTTCTGCGACAAGGCATTCGACACCAGCCGCGCCGTGATGTCGACGATCTGGATCATGCGGTCGTAAGCCATGCGCGTCGGCCCGATCACGCCCAGCGTTCCCACCACCTGCCCGTCGACTTCATACGGCGCGCTGACGATCGACAGCTCCTCGAACGGCACCACCAGGCTCTCGCCGCCGATGTAGATGCGCACGCCCTCGGCACGGCTCGAGACGTCCAGCAGCCGCATCAGCTGCGTCTTCTGCTCGAACAGATCGAAGAGCCGCCGCAGGCTGCCCATGTCGCTGGAAAAATCCTGCACCGCGAGCAGCTTGCGCTCGCCCGAGATCACCACCTGCTCCTGGCTGTCGGCGATCGCCTCGGAGCCGGCCTGCACCGCCGCCTGCATCAGCGCGGCGATCTCGCCGCGCAGCGCATCGACCTCGCCCTTCAGCCGCTCGCGCACCTGCTCGATCGTCAGGCCCGCATAGGTCGCGGTCAGGAAGTTGCTGGCCTCGATCAGCTGCGCCTGGGTGTAGTCCTGCGAGGTCAGGATGACCCGGTTCTGCACGTCGCCATCGGGAGCGACCATGATCACCAGGATGCGCCGCTCGGAGAGCCGCAGGAACTCGATGTGGCGGAACACGCTCGCCTTGCGCGGCGCCGTCACCACGCCGACGAAGTTGCTCAGGCTCGACAGCAACTGCGCCGCATTGGCGATCACGCGCTGCGGCTGATCCGGCTGCAGGCGCTCGTGCGCGCTGACCAGATCGGAGTCCGCGGTGTAGGGCCGTGCAGTCAGCATCGTGTCGACGAAGAGCCGGTAGCCGCGCGCCGTCGGGATGCGGCCGGCCGAGGTGTGAGGGCTGGCGATCAAGCCCAGCTCTTCCAGATCGGCCATCACGTTGCGGATCGTCGCCGGCGAGAGCTCGAGGCCGGAGGCGCGGGACAGGGTGCGCGAACCCACGGGCTGGCCATCCGCGATATAGCGTTCGACCAAGGTCTTCAGCAGCGATTTGGCGCGCTCGTCAAGCATGATTTTTCATTGTAGGCGCGCGCCGTTCCACGACCATGGCCCGCGGGGGCGCTGTGGTGTAATCCCGGCCATGTCCGCACGATTCCGCCATGCAGCGCTGGTCGGCAAGTATCAGTCCCAGGGCATTCGGGCGCTGCTCGAGGAGATTGCGCAGTTCCTCGTGCGGCAAGGCCTCGAAGTCTCGCTGGATCGCGATACCGCCCTCAATACCGGCATCACCGATTACGCCGCGCTGTCGCCCGACGAGATCGGCGAGCAATGCGATCTGGCGATCGTCGTCGGCGGCGACGGCACCATGCTCGGCATCGCGCGCCAGCTGGCGCGCCACGGCGTGCTGCTGGTCGGCATCAACCAGGGGCGGCTCGGCTTCATCACCGACGTGGCCGCCGGCACCTTCGCCGAAGCGCTCGCGCCGATGATCGCCGGCGATTACGAGATCGAGCATCGCACGATGATCGAAGGCGGCGTCTGGCGCGACGGCGAAGCGATCTTCACCGGCATTGCGATGAACGACGTGGTGGTGAGCCGCGGCGCGGTCTCGAGCATGGTCGAGCTGAAGATCGCCGTCGGCGACGAGTTCGTCGCCAATTTCCGCGCCGATGGCCTGATCGTCGCGTCGCCGACCGGCTCGACGGCTTATGCACTCTCCGCCGGCGGGCCATTGCTGCACCCGGGCATCGCTGGCTGGGTGATCGTGCCGATCGCGCCGCACGCCTTGTCGAACCGGCCGATCGTCGTGCCCGACACCGCCGAGGTCAGCATCGAGATCGTCTCGGGCCGCGACATCAGCGTCAACTTCGACATGCAGAGCCTGGCCAGCCTGATGCATGGCGACCAGGTGCGCGTGCAGCGCTCGGCGCACCAGGTGCGCTTCCTGCACCCGCGGGGCTGGAGCTATTACGCCACCCTGCGGCGCAAGCTGCACTGGAACGAAGGCGTCGGCAGCTGATGCGCATTCGTTCGACGACGAGGAAAGCCTGATGCTGCGTCGCCTGGCCTTGCGCGACTTCGTCATCGTGCGCGAACTCGAGGTCGACTTCAGCGCCGGCTTCTCGGTCCTGACCGGCGAAACCGGTGCCGGCAAGTCGATCCTGATCGATGCCTTGCAGCTCGCGCTCGGCAGCCGCGGCGACATCGGCCTGCTGCGCGAAGGCGCCGCGCGCACCGAGATCACCGCCGAATTCGATGCGCCCGCATCGCTCGCAGCCTGGCTCGAAGAAGCCGGCTTCGACGGCGGCGAGAGCCTGCTGCTGCGCCGCTCGATCGATGCCCAGGGCAAGAGCCGGGCTTGGATCAACGGCAGCGCGGCCACACTGACCCAGCTGCGCGAGGCCGCCGATCACCTGGTCGACATCCACGGCCAGCATGCCTGGCAAAGCCTGACCCGGCCCACCTCGGTGCGCGAGCTGCTCGATGCGCATGCCGGCGTCGACGGCACCAGCCTCGCCGCCGCCTGGGCCGGCTGGAAGGCCGCGACCGATGCACTCGCCGCCGCCCGCACCCATCAGGCCGAGCGCGCCCGCGAACACGAGCGCCTGGTCTGGCAGATCGGCGAAGTCGACAAACTCGCGCCGGGCGCCGACGAATGGGACGAGCTGAACGCCGAACACCAGCGCCTGTCGAACGCGCAGGCGCTGATCGACGGCACGCGCAGCGCGCTCGATGCCATCGGCGAAGCCGAGCCGAATGCCGAATCGCTGGCGGCACGCGCGGCCGATGCGCTGGCCGATGTCGCGCGCTACGACAACCGTCTGGCCAGCGCGATCGAAGCGCTGCAAGGCGCGCAGGCGCAGTTGCAGGATGCGGCGCACACCCTGGTCGCGTACCTGAACCATGCCGAGCTCGAACCCGAGCGGCTGCAGCAGCTCGACGAACGCCTCTCCGCCTGGATCGGCCTCGCGCGCCGCTATCGGCGGCAACCCGCCGAACTGCCCGCGCTGCTGAAGGAATGGAAGGCGGAACTGGCGGCGCTCGACGCCGCCAGCGATCTGGCGGCGCTGGAGCAACAGCTGCGGGCCGCGCGAGACACCTACGACGCGGCGGCGCGGCAGGTCAGCGAGGCGCGCCAAGTGGCCGCGCCGGCGCTGGCGAATGCGGTCACGCGGGCGCTGCAGACCCTCGGCATGGCGGGCGGGCGCTTCGAGGTCGCGCTGGTCGCGCAAGAGGCGCCGCAGGCCTATGGCATGGAGTCGGCCGAGTTCCTCGTCGCCGGCCACCAGGGCAGCACGCCGCGGCCGCTGGCACGTGTCGCTTCGGGCGGCGAACTGTCGCGCATCGCGCTGGCGATCGCGGTGACCGCGGCCAGCAGCTCGGCCGGTGCCGCGACACTGATCTTCGACGAGATCGACGCCGGTGTCGGCGGCGCCGTCGCCGAAACGGTCGGCCGGTTGATGAAACGCCTGGGCCGCGAACGCCAGGTGCTGGCGGTCACGCATTTGCCGCAGGTCGCGTCGTGCGCCGATCATCACTGGCTGGTCTCGAAAGCCTTGCGCGACGGCGTGACGACCAGCGACGTGCTGCCGATCGCGGGCGAGGCGCGTGTCGCGGAGATCGCCCGCATGCTCGGCGGCGAGCGCCTCTCCGGCACGAGCCTTGCGCACGCCCAGGAAATGCTGTCGATCGGATCGAAGCCGCCGGCCCAGGACGAACCGGCCAAAGCGCCGCGGCGCAAGCGAGCATGAGCTCGCCGGCCGCCCCAAGCGCTCGAGCTCCCGCTCGGCGGGACCGCACGAAGTGCGAAGGGTGCAGCAGTGAGACCGCACGGCCGTCCGGAGAATCGGGGCTCCCGCTTGGCGCGGCCGTTGCGAGGCCCTAGGGTGTATCGATGAGCAGTCTTCCCCCCATTCCGCAGCGCGAGGTCGTGCTCGTCACCGGCATCTCCGGCTCGGGCAAATCGGTTGCCCTGCATGCGCTCGAAGACGCCGGCTTCTTCTGCGTCGACAACCTGCCGCCCGAGCTGCTGCGCGAGTTCCTGCAGCTGGAGGACGAACGCGCCGAGCGCCGCGTCGCGATCGCCGCCGACGTGCGCAGCGCCGGCTCGCTGCCGCACCTGCTGCCGCTGCTCGCGCAACTGCGCCAGGAGGGCGTGCTCATCCGCTCGATCTTCCTCGATTCGACCACCGCGGCGCTGGTGCGGCGTTTTTCCGAATCGCGCCGGCCGCATCCGCTGTCCAAGCACAGCGCCGCCGGCGACGCGAGCCGCGCGCTGGTGGAGGCGATCGAGCTGGAGCGCGAGCTGGTGGCCGATCTGCGCGATGCCTCGACCGTGCTCGACACCAGCCAGCTGCGGCCGGCGCAGTTGCGCGTCTGGGTGCGCGACCTCGTCGGCGCGACCACTACCTCGCTGACCCTGGTGTTCGAGTCCTTCGCGTTCAAGCACGGCGTGCCGCTGGATGCCGACTATGTCTTCGATGTGCGCGTGCTGCCGAACCCGCACTATCTGCGCGAGCTGCGGCCGCTGACCGGGCGCGACGCGCCGGTCGCGGCCTACCTCGAGGCCCAGCCCGAGGTCGGCGAGATGCTCGGCCAGATCGAGGCCTTCCTGCGGCGCTGGCTGCCGGCTTTCGAGGACGACCAGCGCAGCTACCTGACGGTGGCGATCGGCTGCACCGGCGGGCAGCACCGCTCGGTGTATTTCGTCGAGACGCTGGCGCAGCGCTTTGCCGAGCAGGGCGTGACCTTGAAGCGCCATCGCGAACTCGATGCTCGAGATGGTTGAACGCGCGTCAGCCTTCGATACCGGCGCGCTGCCGCTCTTTCCGCTGCAGACGGTGCTGTTCCCGGGCGGCCTGCTGCACCTGAAGATCTTCGAGGCGCGCTACCTCGACATGATGGGCCGCTGCATGCGCGAAACGACACCTTTCGGCGTGGTCGCGCTGCGCGAAGGCCGCGAGGTGCGCCAGCCGGGCCATGACGAGGTGCTCGAATCGCATGGCGTGATGGCCGAGCTGATCGAGGTCGACAGCCCGCAGTCCGGCATCCTGATGGTGCAGTGCCGCGGCTCTCAGCGCTTCGCGCTGCAATCCAGCCGCCGGCAGCCCGATGGCCTGTGGCTCGGCGAGATCGAGCTGATCGACGGCGACGAAGCGGTCGCGCCCACCGAGCCGCTGCGCGGATGCGCCCAGGGCCTGGCCAGCGCGATCGAGACCTTGCGCGCGCAGGGCAGCCTGCCTTTCCTGGAGCCTTTTCGCTTCGACGATGCCGGCTGGGTGGCGAATCGCTGGTGCGAGATCCTGCCGATTTCGCTCGCCGCGAAGCAGAAGCTGATGACGCTCGACGACCCGCTGATCCGGCTGCAGCTGGTCGACGAGTTCCTGCGCAGCAAGGGCGTGATCGGCTGATCAGACCGGCGGCGAGTCGCCGTTCAAGAGCTTCTTCAGAGGCGACGGCAAGGCGATCTCGTGCAAGGTCTCGCGCGGCACCCAGCGGCCCGGACCCAGGCCGCCGGGTGCCTCGGCGAGGTGCAGCCGGCGCGGATGCAGGATCCAGTCGAAGTGGGTCAGCACGTGGCGGATCGTCGGCAGCGGCTGCGCCTCGGATCCGAGTCGCGCCGCGGCGGCGAGCAGCGCGGCTTCGTCATCGAAGAGCGGCAATGTCCATAGCCCCGCCCAGACGCCGCTGTCCGGCCGCTGCACCAGCCACACCTGCCCTTTGCATTCGAGCCAGAGCCACCAGTTCTCGCGCAGCGAACGCACCAGCTTGCGCGACTTGACCGGGAACCGCTCCGGCTCGCCGAGCTGGCGCGCCACGCACAGCTCGCCGACCGGGCACAGCAGGCAGCTCGGCGAGCGCGTGCTGCACAAGGTGGCGCCCAGGTCCATCAAGCCCTGGGTGTAGGGCTCGATGCCCGTCCGCGGCAGCAATCGGGTCGCGTGCGCCCAAAGAGCCCGCTCGTTCGCCGCCTGCGCCAGATCGGCCTCGAAGCCCAGCACGCGTGTCAGCACACGCTTCACGTTGCCGTCGAGGATCGCGACACGCTCGCCGAAGCAGAAGGCCGCGATGGCCGCCGCGGTCGAGCGGCCGATGCCGGGCAGCTCCGCCAGCTGCTCGCTGCTCGGCGGGAATGCGCCGCCGTGCCGCTCGACCACCGCCTGCGCGCAACGATGCAGGTTGCGTGCGCGGCTGTAGTAGCCCAGGCCCTGCCACAGCGTGAGCACGTCGTCGAGCGGCGCGGCGGCGAGTGCGCGCACATCGGGGAAGCGGGCGAGGAAGCGCGCGTAGTAGCCCAGCACCGTCGCCACCTGGGTCTGCTGCAGCATGATTTCCGACAGCCACACGCGGTACGGGTCGCGCGTGTTCTGCCACGGCAGGCTGTGGCGGCCCTGCCTGCGCTGCCAGTCGATCAGCCGCGACGCGAACTCCGCGGTGACGAGCGAGAGCGGGCCCGCCTCCCGAGCGATAACCGCCATCAGGCGCGTTCGAGCCGGGGCAGATCGATGTCCACTTGCGCGCCGTTCGACTCGGCGGACGCGGGCATGACTTCGGCACGCGCACGCTCGCGCACCGCATCGAGACGCTCATGCAGGCTCGTTTCGAACTCCTGCAGCCGCGCGTCCTGCTTCTCGAACTCCTCGATGCGCTGCTCCAGTTCGCCCGCGGCCGACTGGATGCGCTCCATCGCTTCATGGCGGCGACGGAAGGCGCGGCGGCGCTCGCGCAGCTGCTCGTCGATCTGCAACGAGGCGCTGCGATTCCACATCTCCAGCTCGCTGCTGGCGTTCTCGAAGACCACCCGCACCCGCGACATCAGCATGCGCCGGAACTGTTCCATGAACTTCGGCTGCGACAGGCGCAACGCCTGCTTGAGCCCCAGGTACTGCACGTAGTTGCGCTCGATCAGTTCGAGGTCGCGCACGTAGCCGGTGAACTGCGGCGGCTCGGGCAGCGCGAGGCTGAAACCATAGTCCGCGTTCAGCAGCGAATAAGCCGCACCCAACATCCTGTGGATCTCTTCGACGTGCTGCATCGACTTCTGGAACTGCTCGCGCAGCCCGGCACACAAGCGCGTGAAGGCGCGCCGCGCACCGAAGCCGAGCAGCGACGATTCGGTCGCGCTCTGCATGCCGAGCATCAGCTCGCGCACACGATCGGTGGCCAGGCTGTCGAGCGCATCCTTGAGCATGCGCACGTGCACCGAGCGCGTGGCGTGGATGCGCTTGGTGCACTGCTCGAATTCCTGCGCTTCGGCCTCGACCCGCTGCAGCATCAGCCGCAATTTCGCGCTGCTCTTGCCGCGCAGGCCGCGCAGTTCGAGCATCTGCTCGGCCAGCTGGCGCCGCCGGTCGGAGAGCTGGCGCACCAGATGCGTTTCCAGCAGTTGCGTGCTGCCGAGCACCGAGTGTTCGAGCACTTGGCGGCGCTGCGGCAGCAGCTGCGTCGCGAGGGCCGCCTCCAGCTCGGGCAGCCGGCTCGCGACCAGCCCTTCATCGTCGCCGGCAACCCGCGCCGCCAGCGCTTGGCGTGCCGACATCGGGAACACTCGCTGCGGCTCGATGTTCAGCATCTGCGCCGAGAGCTGCCGCTGCTGCTCGATCTGCGCGCGCACCACGGCGGGCGGCGTCAGCGGGTCGACCAGGGTGTCGATCTTGTTCAGCACGACGTAGCGCGACCGTGGCTGCGAGCCGAGGTGGTCGCGCCAGATCGCGAGGTCGGACTTGGTCACGCCGGTATCCGCACCGAGGATGAAGACCGTGGCGTGCGCCGTCGGCAGCAGGCCGAGCGTCAGCTCCGGCTCGGCGCCGATCGCATTCAGGCCGGGCGTGTCCAGCACGACCAGGCCGCGCTTGAGCAGCGGATGCGGGTAGTTGATCAGCGCATGGCGCCACTGCGGCACCTCGATCTTGCCGTCGGCCACCGGCGGGTTGTCGCTCGGCGACTCGTCGTCCCAGAAGCCGAGCGCACGCGCCTCGTCGATCGACACGCGCTTGGTGCGCACCACCTCGCCGAGCGCCTCGGCCAGCTGCGTCGGCGCACCGACATCCAGCTCGCGCAGGCTCCACATCGCGGTCTGGGTGCGCAGGTCGGCCAGCGATCGGCCTTCGAGCCGAGTCTCGATCGGCAACAGCGCCAGCTGGGGAGGCAGCCCCGCGTCATGCGCCAGCTCGACCGGGCACATCGTGGTGCGCCCCGGCGCCGCCGGCAGCACGCGGCGGCCGGCATCGGCAAAGAAGATCGCGTTGATCAGCTCCGACTTGCCGCGCGAGAACTCGGCGACGAAGGCCAGCACGAGTTTTTCGCCGGCCAGCCGGGCGCGCATCGCGGTCACCGCCTCGGTTGCAGGGCCGTCGAGCAGGTCGTGTTCGCCGAGGAATCGCGCCAACTCGTTCAGGCGCGTACTGACCCCCTGGCGCCAGCCGCCGAGTGCATCGAGACCGCCTGCAAAAGACACGCTCATGTCATTCAAACCATGGAGGAGGAATCATCCTAGCCGACCCGTCTGTTCACACTGTCACACCGAAACATCTGCTGACAGTGCTTGCCGCCCCCGTGTGCGCAACCGGCCACACGATCTGACGTATTCGGGGTCATCGACGTTGACATGTCGGGCAGAAATAGCTTGAACGCTGGCCTTGCACGATGCGGCGGATCGGCGTTGCACAAACCATGCAAGGCATGCCGGCACGGTCGTAGACCCGCGCCTGCAACTGGAAAGCACCGCTCATGCCATGCGCGTCGCGAAAATCTCGCAATGTCGAGCCCCCCAGGGTCAGGGCTTCGGCCAGGGTTTCGCGCACTGCCAGCGCGAGGCGCTCGCAGCGCGCGCGGCTGACCCGGTCGCCGCGCGTGCGCGGATCGATGCCCGCGCGGAACAAGGCTTCGCAGGCGTAAATATTGCCGGCGCCGACGACGATGCTGCCGGAGAGCAGGGCCAGCTTGACCGCGACACGGCGCCGATGCAGCGCACGGTAGAGGTACTCGCCGGTGAAGGCCGCGTCGAACGGCTCGACGCCCAAGCCGGCGAGCAGCTTCGCGGCCGGGTCTTGCGCCAGCCCGGCCGACCACACCACCGCGCCGAAGCGCCGCGGATCGGTGAGGCGCAGGGTGCCGAGCGTGGTGATCAGGTCGAAATGATCGTGCGCCCCAGCCGGCAGCGCCTGCGGCCCGAAAGCCAGCGAACCCGACATGCCGAGGTGCATCAGCAGCCCGCCGCTGCCCAGCGGCATCCACAGGTACTTGCCGCGCCGCGCGATCGGGCCGACGGTCGTGCCGACCAGGCTGGCCGGCTCGCAGCCCAGCGGCCAGCGCAGCGGTTTGCCCATGCGCACGCCGATCACGCTGGCGCCGTGAATGCGTTCGGCAAAACTAAGGCGCGTAACCTCGACCTCGGGAAGCTCTGGCATGACGGGGGAATTATGTGGCCTCGATAGAATCCATCTCGCTTTAAGGAGCCTTTCGATGCCAGCCCATTCCCCGCTCGTCGGCCCGTTTGCACGAGCTTTCCGCACGCTGGCGACCGTCGCGCTGGGCGCTGCGCTGGGCTGCACGGCGCTGGCGCAGAGCCCGAAGATTCAAGCCGATCCGGTCGACAACTCGTCTCTCGATGCGCCGCTCTTCTACCAGCTGCTGATCGGCGAGATGGAGCTGCGCCAGGGCGAGCCGGCCGGCGCCTACGAGGTCATGCTCGATGCCGCGAAGCGCACCCGCGACCCGCAATTGTTTCGCCGTGCGACAGACATGGCCCTCGAGGCGCGCGCCGGCGAGCAGGCGCTGGCCGCGGCGCGGGCCTGGCGCGCGGCGCTGCCGCAGTCGATCGAGGCGCACCGCTACCTGGTGCAGATCCTGATCGCGCTGAAGCGCTCGAACGAAGCGGTCGAACCGCTGCAGTCGTTCGTCTCGGTGACACCCGCGGAAGACCGCGTCGCGCTGATCACCTCGCTGCCGCGTTTCTTCGGCCGCAGCGAAGAGAGCAAACAGGCCGGCAGCGTGCTCGAAGAGGCCTTGAAGCCGGCGGTCGGCGACCCGTCGACCAATGTGGCCGCGCTGGTGGCGCAGGGCCGCGGCTGGCTGATCGCCGGCGATTCGCAGAAAGCGCTGGAACGCGCCCAGCGCGCGCATGCCGCCAACCCGGCGGACGACGGTCCTGCGCTGCTCGCACTGGAGCTGATGCAGACGGCGCCTTCGGCCGAAACCATCATCGTCGAGCAGCTGGTGGCCAAGCCCTCGAATGCCGGCCTGCGCATCCTCTATGCCCGCCTGCTGGCCGGTCTGCAACGCTATCCGGACGCCGTCGCCCAGCTGCAGACCGTGACCGTCGAGCAGCCAACTCTGGCACCGCCCTGGCTCAGCCTCGGCGCCTTGCACCTGGAGCTGAAGCAGCCGCGCGAAGCGGAAACCGCGCTGCTGAAGTACGTCGACGTGGTGCAGGCCGCGCCGGACGCGACCACCGCCACCGGCGATGACGACGCCACGCCGAAGGACGAGGCGCTGACGCAGGCCTGGCTGATGCTGTCGCAGGCCGCGGAACAGCGCGGCGACTTCGACGCCGCCAACGGCTACCTGAACAAGATCGACAACACCCAGCGTGCGCTCGACGTGCAGTTGAGGCGCGCTTCGCTGCTGGCGCATCAAGGCAAGATGGACGAGGCGCGCGCGCTGGTGCGCAGCACGCCGGAGCGCAATGCCGGCGATGGCCGCGCGAAGCTGCTGGCCGAGGCGCAGCTGCTGCGCGATGCGAAGGACTGGGCCGGCGCCGAAGGCGTGCTGGCCAAGGCGAACCAGCAATTCCCTGACGATCCCGATCTGCTCTACGAACAATCGATGATGGCCGAGAAGCTGAACCGGCTCGAGCAGATGGAGCGGCTGCTGCGCAAGGTCATCGCGATCAAGCCGGACTACCACCACGCCTACAACGCGCTCGGCTATTCGCTCGCCGAACGCAACATGCGGCTGCCGGAAGCCAAGGCCTTGATCGAACGCGCGCTGCAGCTGCAGCCCGGCGAGCCCTTCATCACCGACAGCCTGGGCTGGGTCGAGTACCGCATGGGCCGCAAGGAAGAAGCGCTGAAGCTGCTGCGCCAGGCCTATTCAGCGCGCCCCGATACCGAGATCGGCGCGCATCTGGGCGAAGTGCTGTGGGTCACCGGCGCGAAGGATGAAGCGCGCAAGGTCTGGAACGAAGCGAGCCAGCGCGACAAGGGCAACGACGTGTTGCGCGAAACCCTGTCGCGGCTGCGAGTCAATCAGTGAAGCTGCGGGCGGCACGCGCGGCGGCGCTGCTGGTGGCGGTGCTGCTGTCCGCCTGCGCCTCGCTGCCCGGTGCGACCGATGAGCTGGGCGCGCCGCTCTCGGGCAAGCTCTCTGTCAAGGTCGAGAGCGAGCCGCCGCGCAACGTGTCGGCGGCATTCGAGCTGCGCGGCAATCCCGAGACCGGCCAGCTCGACCTGACCAATCCGCTCGGCAGCGTGATGGCGCGTGCGCACTGGCAGCCTGGCGAAGTGCTGCTCAGCACGCCCGATACCAAGGCGCTGTATTCGGACATGGACGCGCTGACCCGCGACGTGCTCGGCGAAAGCCTGCCGGTCGCCGCGCTCTTCGACTGGCTGCGCGGCCGGCCCTGGCCCGATGCGCCGAGCCAGGCGCTGGCCAGCGAACCCGGCTTCGAGCAGCTCGGATGGACCGTCAGCCTGGCGAAGTTTTCCGAAGGCTGGATCACCGCGCGGCGCGCCGAAGCGCCGGTGGTCACGGTGCGGGCGCGGCTCGAACAGTGAGCGCTCTGTCATCCATCGCCGACGTCCCCGCCCCGGCCAAGCTGAACCTCTTCCTGCACGTGATCGGCCGGCGCGCCGACGGCTACCACCTGCTGCAATCGCTCTTCGTGCTGATCGACTGGTGCGACACCTTGCATTTCGAACGGCGCAGCGACGGCACGCTGCATCGCCACGACCTCGGCGAAGCCCTGCCCGCGGACGATCTCTGCCTGCGCGCCGCCCGCGCGCTGCGGACTGCCAGCGGCACGTCGCTGGGTGCCGACATCTCGATCGACAAACAACTGCCTTCAGGCGCCGGCATGGGCGGCGGCAGCAGCGACGCGGCGAGCACCCTGCTGGCCTTGAACCGTCTGTGGGGTCTCGACTGGCCGCGCGAACGGCTGCTGGCGCTGGCGCTGACGATCGGCGCCGACGTGCCCTTCTTCGTCGGCGGCCGCAATGCCTTCGTCGAAGGCATCGGCGAACGATTGACGCCGATCCGCTTCGCATCCCAGCGCTTTGTTGTCCTGAAGCCACCTTCCGGGGTCGAAACGCGCGCGCTCTTCGCCAGCCCGCTGCTCAGCCGCGATACCGAAGCTGCTATACTTGCGGGCTTTCCTGAGCGCGCTTACCGCCGGATGATCGAGCAGGCCAAGAACGACCTGCAAGCCCCAGCGGAGAGCCATTGCCCGGAAATCACGCAGGCGCTGCGCTTGCTGCAAGACCAGTTCGGCAACAGCCGGATGACGGGATCGGGCAGCGCGGTGTTCGCAATGGTTGACGATGAAGAATTGCAAGGCGCGGGCGAACACCCCGAGGCGACATATCCGGCGGCGCTACCACCGGGATGGGTTGCTCGAACGTGCCGCAGTCTGGAGGTCCATCCGCTCTGCGGCTGGGCTCGGGACTGAATGGTTGGAGGAGGCGGCGCAAGCCGTGTCCTGTGTAGGGGAGTCGCCAAGTTGGTCAAGGCATCGGATTTTGATTCCGACATGCGAGGGTTCGAGTCCTTCCTCCCCTGCCAGATCCTTATCTGCTGAGATCCCTCAGCCACGTCGATGAACAGCCCACCGGGCGCCCACATCACGAAAGCCAAGACGGAGTGACCGTGCTGTTCAATACCGTGCTGTTCACCGGGAACGCCAACCCCGTTCTCGCGCAGGAAATCGCCACCCACCTCGGCGTCGAGTTGGGCAAGGCCAGCGTCGGCCACTTCTCCGACGGCGAGGTCACGGTCGAGATCCAGCAGAACGTGCGCGCCCGCGACGTCTTCGTCGTGCAGCCGACCTGCGCGCCGACCAACGAGCACCTGATGGAACTGCTCATCATGGTCGATGCGCTGAAGCGCGCCAGCGCGCGCCGCATCACCGCGGTGATGCCGTATTTCGGCTACGCCCGCCAGGATCGCCGCCCGCGCTCGACTCGGGTGCCGATCAGCGCGAAAGTGGTCGCCAACATGCTCGAAGCCGTCGGCGTCGAGCGGCTGCTGACGATGGATCTGCACGCCGACCAGATCCAGGGCTTCTTCGACATCCCGGTCGACAACATCTACGCGTCGCCGGTGCTGCTGTCGGACCTGAAGTCGCGCAACTACAAGGATCTGGTCGTGGTCTCGCCGGACGTCGGCGGCGTGGTGCGCGCCCGGGCGCTGGCCAAGCAGCTGGGCTGTGACCTGGCGATCATCGACAAGCGCCGCCCCACCGCCAACGTCTCCGAAGTCATGCACGTGATCGGCGAGATCGACAGCCGCAACTGCGTGATCATGGACGACATGATCGACACCGCCGGCACGCTGGTCAAAGCCGCGGAAGTGCTGAAGGAGCGCGGCGCGAAGAGCGTCTACGCCTATTGCACGCACCCGGTGTTCTCGGGCCCGGCGGTCGAGCGCATCCGCGGCAGCCAGCTCGACGAGGTGGTCATCACGAATACGATTCCCCTGTCGGCCGACGGCAAGATCTGCAACAAGATCCGCCAGTTGTCGGTCGCCTTCCTGTTTGCCGAGACGATTCGCCGGATTTCCGATGGCGAGTCGGTCACGTCCCTGTTCGCGGAGCAGAACAACAACTTCTGATCCGCAGCCGCGATGGGCATGGCGCCCATCGTGATCCTGAAAGCCGCAAGGCTTTTCCTTCAGGCGCCTGGTCGCGGGCGCCCTGGTTTTTGTTTGGAGAGAACCATGAAATTCGTCGCTTACGAGCGCACGCTGCAGGGGACCGGAGCGAGCCGCCGCCTGCGTCTGGCCGCCAAGGTGCCAGGCATCGTTTACGGAGGCTCGACCGAAGCCTCCAAGATCGAACTCGATCACAACGCCCTCTTCTTCGCACTGAAGAAGGAAGCGTTCCACAGCTCCGTCCTCGAGATGGAACTGGCGGGCAAGACCGAGCAGGTGCTGCTGCGTGACTATCAGATGCATCCGTACCGCCCGATCGTGCTGCACATCGACTTCCAGCGCGTCGACGCCCGCACCCGCATCACCAAGAAGGTGCCGCTGCACTTCGTCAACGAGGAAAACTCGCCGGCCGTCAAGACCGACAAGTGCCTGGTCAACCACGTCGCCAACGAAGTGCAGATCCAGTGCCTGGCCTCGGTGCTGCCCGAGTCGATCGAAGTCGACCTGGGCGAACTGGTCAAGGGCCAGAGCGTGCACGTCGCCGACCTGAAGCTGCCGAAGGGCGTGAAGGTCGTGACGCACGGCAAGCCGAACCCGGTGATCGCCTCGGTGACCGTGCCGGTGGATGAAGAAGCCGAAGCGGCGGAAGCAGCAGACGCCGGTGCAGCCGTCGCGGCGGCGCCGGCCAAGGGCGGCAAGGACGCGAAGCCCGCGGCGAAGACCGCAGGCGCCAAGGCAGCCCCGGCCAAGACCGCTCCGGCCAAGACCCCGGCGAAGAAGTAAAACCCTGCGCGTCAGCGTCGAGCCGCCGCGGTGGCTCTTCCGTCACGCAATGGATCAAAGCCCCGCCTCGGCGGGGCTTCGTCGTTCTGGCCTCGAACCGATAAAACATCATGATTCGACTGCTGGTCGGCCTCGGCAATCCCGGGGCGGAATACGAATTCACACGGCACAACGCCGGCTTCTGGTGGATCGACGCGGCCGCGCGCCAGCTCGGCGCGGCGCTGCAGCCGGAGCGCGGCTATTTCGGCTTGGTCGCGCGGGTGAACCGGCCCGACGGCCCGCTGTGGCTGCTGGAGCCGATGACCTACATGAACCTGTCGGGCAAGTCGGTCGCGGCGCTGGCGCGTTTTTTCAAGATCGCTCCGGCCGAGATCCTGGTGGTGCACGACGAGCTCGACCTGCAGCCCGGGCAGATGAAGCTGAAGCTGGGCGGAAGCCCGGCCGGCCACAACGGCCTGAAGGACATCCACGCCCAGCTCGGCACGGCCGACTATTGGCGGCTGCGGCTCGGCATCGGCCATCCCGGCGTGAAGGCCGAGGTCATCAATTACGTGCTGAAGAAGCCCTCGCTCGAACATCGCGAGGCGATCGACAAGGCGATCGATCTGTCGCTCGGCGCGCTCGACCTGCTGCTCGCCGGCGAGATGGAGCGCGCGATGATGAAGATCCACGCCAAGCCCCCGCGGCCGAAGCCGCCCAGACCGGAGCCGGCGCCGCCGCCGGAACTGCCATGAACCCACGTCTTCTGTTCATCGCTGCCTTGTTGGCCGGCGCTTCAGCTCAAGCCGAACAGAAGACGGTCTATCGATGCGGGCAGACCTACCAGGACAGTCCGTGCCCGGGCGGCAAGGTGGTCGACGTGGCGGACGAACGCAGCGAGGCCGAGCGCCGAGCCGGGCTGGAGACGGCGCGCCAGCAAGCCAAGCTGGGGTCGAAGCTCCAGCGCGAACGGCTCGATGAGGAGCGAGGCCGGCGCCTGGCAGGCGCGGCGAATCTCGGCGCGCCGTCGAAAAAACCGCCGCATGCCGAGCCGGAGCACAAGTTCAAGCCCGAGAAGAAGAAAAAGCAAAAGGCCGTCGCGAGGGCGACGCTGAAGCCGAACAAGCCGCCGAAGGCCGCTCAGACCGGCTGACTCACGAGGCGCTGATACTTGGCCGTGAGCATCTCGCGCGTCTCGACGTGCTCGGGGTTGATCGGAATGCACTCGACCGGGCAGACCTGCACGCACTGCGGCTCATCGAAGTGCCCAACACACTCGGTGCATTTGGACGGATTGATGACATAGTAGTCCTCGCCCATCGAGATCGCCTGGTTCGGGCACTCGGGCTCGCAGACATCGCAGTTGATGCATTCGTCCGTAATCATCAGCGCCATAGGCAGCACTCATCCTTTATTCACGCGGCGCTTCAGCCGGTGCAGCACGGACTCTGACACGAACTTCGAGACATCACCGCCCAAGGTGGCAATTTCGCGTACGAAGGTGCCGCTGACGAACTGGTACTGGTCGCTCGGTGTCAGGAAGACCGTCTCGACCTCGGGCATCAGCTGTCGGTTCATCCCGGCCATCTGGAACTCGTATTCGAAGTCGCTGACCGCGCGCAGGCCGCGCACCACCACCTTGCCGCCGTGGGCGACGACGAAATCCCGCAGCAGCCCGCGGAACGGGATGACCTCGACGTTCGGGTAGTTCGAGGCCAGCTCCTTGGCGATCGCGAGCCGCTCCTCGGCATCGAACATCGTGTTCTTGTGGTGCCCGGCGGCAACCGCGAGGATCAGCCGCTCGAACAGCTGGCTCGCGCGGCGCATCAGGTCTTCATGACCCAAGGTCATCGGGTCGAAGGTTCCGGGGTAGACGGCAGTCAGCTGTTTGGCGGTAGTCAAGCGACGCTCCTTCGACACGACTGGAGCGCAGTTTAGCCGCCGTCGATTCGCAGCAAGTGGAAATGCACGGCGCCGGCCCGGCCCTGCCGATACACGCTGACGCCGGCGGAGGTCGCCGCCTCGGCGGAGAGCGGCGCGCCGGCTTCCAGATAGACGAAGCCGCCGCCCGCAACAACCCGGCGCGCCGCAGCGAGCGCCGGCAGCGACAGACCGGCATCGAACGGCGGATCGACGAACACCAGGTCGAACGCCGCTGGCGCGCTGCGTGCCATCCAGTTCAGCGCATCGCTGCATTCGATGCGCACTTGCTCGGCCTTCAGGCGTTCGCGCACCGCTTGCAGGGCGCGCGCGAGCTGCGGGTCGCGCTCGAGCAACACCACGGAGGCCGCGCCGCGCGACGCGGCTTCGAAACCCAGCGCACCACTGCCCGCGAAGGCATCGAGGCAGCGCCAGCCGCTCAGGTCCTGGCCGAGCCAGTTGAAAAGGGTTTCGCGCACCCGGTCCGGCGTCGGCCGCAGGCCCGGGCGATCGGCAACCGGCAGCTTGCTGCGCTTCCACTCGCCGCCGATCAGACGGACTTCGCGCGGCAAGCCGGCGCTGCTGCGCGCGGGTTTCACTGGCGCACCGGGATGCCCCGGCTCGCCATCAGGGCCTTGGCTTCACCGACGGTATGTTCGCCGTAGTGGAAGATGCTGGCGGCGAGCACCGCATCGGCACCGCCACGCTGAATGCCGTCGGCCAGATGTTCGAGCGAGCCGACGCCGCCGGAGGCGATCACCGGGATGCTCACCGCGTCGCTGACGGCGCGCGTCAGTTCGAGGTCGAAGCCGATCTTGGTGCCGTCACGGTCCATGCTGGTGAGCAGGATCTCACCCGCGCCGTGCTCGGCCATCTGCCGCGCCCAGGCGACCGCGTCGAGCCCGGTGTTCTTGCGCCCGCCGTGGGTGTAGACATCCCATCCGGCGCCGCGCGCGTCGAGATCGGCATCGCGGCGCGCCTTCGCATCGATCGCGACGACGATGCACTGCGCGCCGTACTTGGCCGACGCATCGCGGATCACCTGCGGGTTCGCCACCGCGGCCGAGTTGAAGCTGACCTTGTCGGCACCGGCATTCAGCAGCCGGCGCACGTCTTCGACGGTGCGCACGCCGCCGCCGACCGTCAGCGGGATGAAGACCTGCGAGGCCACCGCCTCGATGATGTGCAGGATCAGATCGCGGCCGTCGCTGGTGGCGGTGATGTCGAGGAAGGTCAGCTCGTCCGCGCCCTGCTCGTTGTAGCGGGCCGCGATCTCGACCGGATCGCCGGCATCGCGCAGCTCGACGAAGTTGACGCCCTTGACGACACGGCCGCCGGTCACGTCGAGGCAGGGAATGATGCGTTTGGCGAGCATGGCGATGAAAGCGTCCTGGGGGTTATCACTATAGCGGCCGGTCGGATGGAACAAAGCGAGGCGCGGCGGCGTACACCGGCAGCCCCTTCAACCCAACCAGGTGGACATGACCATGAAAATCGGTTCTCTCTTCGCAGGATTGGTGTTCTCCCTCACGCTCGCCGCCCTCCCCGCCACGGCTCACGAGCTGCAATACAAGGCGGTGCTGGATGGCCCGAGCGAGGCGCCGCCGAATACATCGCCGGGCTTCGGCACGGCCTTGATCACCTTCGATCTCGACCTGGTCACGATGCGCGTGCAGGCCAGCTTCTCCGACCTGCTCGGCACCACCACCGCGTCGCACATCCATTGCTGCACCGCGGCCGCCGGCACCGGCACGGCCGGCGTCGCGACGCAGACACCGACCTTCATCGACTTCCCGCTCGGCGTCACCTCGGGCACCTACGACCACACCTTCGACATGACGCTGGCCTCCAGCTACAACCCGGCCTTCGTCACGGCACACACCGACGTCAGCGGCTCGCTGAGCGCGCTGCTCGCGGGCATCGCTGATGGCGACGCCTATGTCAACATCCACAGCACATTTGCGCCGGGCGGCGAGATCCGCGGCTTCCTCGCGCCGGTGCCGGAACCGGCGACCTACGCGTTGATGTTCGCCGGCCTGGCCGTCGTGGCGATCGTCGCGAAACGCCGCCGGCCCGGCTGAATGGATGGGGCACCCGGCGCCGGAGTACCGGCACCACCCGCCGAGCGGGTCGCCGGCCGCTTCGGAACGGCCGGGCGCTGGCCGGCGCAGCGATTCGCTCTCACGCTCTGGGCGCTGCGCGAGACGGGCGATCGGCTCAGACGGCGAGTTCGTCGGCCCTGAGCTGGGCGGCGGCGAAATCCAGATCGCCGCTGTAGATCGCCCGCCCGCAGATCACGCCTTCGACGCCGTCTTCCGCGGTGGCGCAGAGCCGGTCGATATCGGCCATGTTGCTCAGGCCGCCGGAAGCGATGACGGGGATGGACAGCGCGCGCGCCAGCTTGACGGTGGCCTCGATGTTGATGCCCGAGAGCATGCCGTCGCGGCCGATGTCGGTGTAGATCACGCCTTCGATGCCGTAGCTCTCGAACTTCTGCGCGAGGTCGATGACCTCGTGGCCGGTCAGCTTGCTCCAGCCATCGGTTGCGACCTTGCCGTCCTTCGCGTCGAGGCCGACGATGATGTGGCCGCCGAAGGCACTGCACGCGTCCTTCAGAAAGCCGGGGCTCTTCACCGCGGCGGTGCCGATGATCACGAAGCTGAGGCCGTCGTCGAGGTAGCGCTCGATCGTGTCGAGGTCGCGGATGCCGCCGCCGAGTTGCACCGGGATCTCGTCACCGACTTCGGCCAGGATGCTTTTCACCGCCGATTCGTTGATCGGCTTGCCGGCGAAGGCGCCATTCAGATCGACAAGGTGCAGACGCCGTGCGCCGGCATCGACCCAGCGGCGCGCCATCGCGGCCGGGTCTTCGCCGAAGGTGGTGGAGTCGTTCATATCGCCCTGGCGCAGGCGAACGCATTTGCCGTCTTTCAGATCGATGGCGGGTATCAGCAACATGGCCGGAAGGGATCGTGGTGGGAGAGTGATCGCCCGAGACAGCTGTCAAGGTTTCCAGTGCAGGAAATTGCGGTACAGCAGCAAGCCGTGATCGGCGCTTTTCTCGGGATGGAACTGCGTGGCGAAAATATTATCGCGGGCCAGCGCGCAGGTAAAGCGCGTGCCGTAGTCCGATTCGCCGGTACTATGGCCGCGGACCGACGGGTCGGCATAGTAGCTGTGCACGAAATAGAAGTAGGCGCCGTCGGGCACGCCCTGCCAGAGTGCGTGCGGCTGCACCTGCATGACGCGGTTCCAGCCCATCTGCGGCACCTTGTAGCGGCTGCCGTCGGGCTGCAAGCGGCCCTCCAGCTGGAAGCGGATGACCTTGCCGGGGAAGAGTCCGAGGCCATCGGTCGGGCCTTCGTCGCTGCTGTCGAGCAGCATCTGCATGCCGACGCAGACGCCCATCAAGGGCTTCCTCGCCGCGGCGTCGAGCACCGCGTCCTGCAGCCCGGACTCGCGCAGCTCGCGCATGCAATCGGGCATCGCGCCCTGGCCGGGCAGCACGACGCGATCGGCCGCGTACACCTCGTCGGGCCGCGAGGTCACGATCACGTCGACGCCGGAGCCCTGCGCCACGTGTTTCACCGCCTGCGAGACCGAGCGCAGGTTGCCCATGCCGTAGTCGACTACCGCGACAGTCGCCATGCTCTTACAGGCTCCCCTTGGTGGACGGGATCACGCCGGCGGCGCGCGGGTCGATCGCGAGCGCCATGCGCAATGCGCGGCCGAAGGCCTTGAAGATCGTCTCGCACTGATGATGGGCGTTGTTGCCCTTCAGGTTGTCGATGTGCAAAGTCACCAGCGCGTGATTCGAAAAGCCCTGGAAAAACTCGTAGGCGAGCGAGGTATCGAAGCCGCCGATGGCGCCGGACTTGAACTGCACGTCCATGTGCAGCCCGGGGCGGCCTGAAAAATCGATCACCACGCGCGACAGGGCTTCGTCCAGCGGCACGTAGGCGTGGCCGTAGCGCACCAGGCCCTTCTTGTCGCCGACGGCCTTCGCCACCGCCATGCCGAGCGTGATGCCGACGTCCTCGACGGTATGGTGGCCGTCGATGTGCAGGTCGCCCTTGGCGTCGATGTCGATGTCGAACAGGCCGTGGCGCGCGACCTGGTCCAGCATGTGATCGAAGAAGCCGATGCCGGTCGCGAACTTCGCCTCGCCGGTGCCGTCGAGGTTGATGCGCGCGCGGATCTGCGTCTCTTTGGTGTTGCGGGTGATTTCGGCGATGCGGTCCATCACAAGCTCGCTTTCAAGGCCTGGATCATCAGGGTGTTCTCGTCCGGCGTCCCGACCGTGATGCGCAGGCAGTTGGCCAGCAGCGGGTGCAGCGCCGAGACGTTCTTGATCAGCACGCCGCGCCGCTTCATGCCGGCGAAGGTGGCCGCGGCATCGGGCACGCGCGCGAGGATCATGTTGGCTTCGCTCTTGAACGGCGTCACGCCGGGCAGGTCGCTCAGCACGGCTTGAAGACGCTGACGCTCGCTGCGGATCAGCGCCGCCTGGCGCGCATATTCGTCGACATGCTCGAGCGCGAACAGCGCGGCTTCGGCATTCAGCACGCTGACGTTGAACGGCGGGCGCACCTTCTCGACCTCGCCGATGATCTCGCGCCGGCCGATCAGGTAGCCGATGCGCACGCCGGCGAGGCCGAACTTGCTCATCGTGCGCATGATCAGCACATGCGGATGGCGCGCCATCAAGGCCATCGAATCGCGTGCGGCGAAGGGCTGGTAGGCCTCGTCCATCACGACCCATCCGGGCGCCGCCTGCACGATGCGCTCGATCACCGCGTCGTCCCACAGGTTCGCGGTCGGGTTGTTCGGGTAGGCGAGGTAGATCAGCGAGGGCTGGTGCTGCTCGATCGCCGCCAGCATCGCGGCTTCGTCGAGCTCGAAATCGGCCGTCAGCGGCACGCCGACGAAGCGGATGCCTTGCAGCCCGGCCGCCATGCCGTAGATCACGAAGCCGGGCAGCGGCGCCATGAAGACCGCGCCGGGCACGTCGCAGGCCATGCTGAGCATCGTGATCAGCTCGTCGGAGCCGTTGCCGAGGGTCAGCGCACAGTCCTCGGGCATCCGGGCGTGCACCGCGAGCGCGGCACGCAGATCCTCGGTGCGCTCGGCCGGGTAGCGGTTGATCGCCACCTTCCCGAGCCGCTCGCCGAGTTCGCGCTGCAGGGCCTCCGGAAGACGGAACGGGTTCTCCATCGTGTCGACCTTGACGAAGCCCGCGCTCGGCTGTACCGCGTAGGCATGCATGTCCTGCGCGTCCTGGCGAAAGCTGCGGGCAAGGCGGTCGCTGAGTGTGTTCATGCGCTGGGCTCGATCAGTTCGGGGCCGGTGAGGAAGGGGTTGACGATCTGCACGCCGTCGATCTGCTGGCCGTGCTGCAGGTCTTCGGTGAGCAGGAAGGCGCAGCCTTGCTGGCGGGCGGCGGCAAGCATCAGGGCGTCCCAGTAGCTGAGGCTGTAGGCGTCCTGCATCTGCCAGGCGATGTCGACGGTGCTGTCATCCACCAGCCAGGGATTCCACAGGCGATAGCGGCGCACCAGCGCCCGCGCGGCCTCGACCGACAGCTGCGGCGCGGCGCGGCGCAGGTTGGCGTACAGCTCGTTGAGCACCTGGGTGCTGATGCGCGCCCGCTGCGCATGCCAGCACCAGACGAGCCAGCGCTCCGCCGCGCCCCGCTTGCGCGGGTCGCGCGGGTCCTGCGCGTAGAGCAGCACATTGGTATCAACGAAAACGGTCGAGGCGCTCGGCATAGATCTCGTCCCGCGAGAGATAGGGTCCCTCGAACGGAATGCTTTCGAACTTCAGCGCCTCTTTCATCGCCCGCTCGTAGGCGTCGTCATGGCGCATCTTCTCGGCCAGCAATTCGCCGACCAGGCGCGACACGCTGGTATTGCGGCGTGCGGCTTCCATGCGGGCCCAGTCGGCCACGCTGTCTTCCATTGTCACGGTCACGTTTTTCACGGCGGCCTCCTTCAGATCACACGATTTTCGTGTTGCACGAAGTTCGTGTCAATTTTTGAGGCGGAGTTCCGCGGCACGCGCATGGGCCTGCAGGCCCTCGCCATAGGCCAGTTCCGCGGCCAGCGGACCGAGCTTCTGAGCGCCGGCTTCGCTGACTTCGATCAGGCTGCTGCGCTTCTGGAAGTCGTAGACGCCGAGCGGCGACGAAAAGCGCGCGGTGCCCGAGGTCGGCAGCACGTGGTTCGGGCCGGCGCAGTAGTCGCCGAGGCTTTCACTGGTGTAGGCGCCGAGGAAGATCGCCCCGGCGTGACGCAGCAGCGGCTCCCAGCGGTGCGCATCCCGGCTGGAGATCTCCAGGTGCTCGGGCGCGATGCGATTGCTGATCTCGCAGGCTTCTCCCATCGAGCGGGTCCGGATCAGCGCGCCGCGGCCTTCGAGCGAAGCGCGGATGACGTCGCGCCGCGGCATCTCGCCGATCAGCCGGTCGAGGGACTGCTGCACCTGGGCGATGTAGGCCGCGTCCGGGCAGAGCAGGATGCTTTGCGCGAGCTCGTCGTGCTCGGCCTGGCTGAACAGATCCATCGCGACCCAGTCGGGCGGCGTGCTGCCGTCGGCCAGCACCAAGATCTCGCTCGGGCCGGCGATCATGTCGATGCCGACCGTGCCGAAGACGTGTTTCTTCGCGCTGGCGACATAGGCGTTGCCCGGCCCGGTGATCTTGTCGACCTGGGGCACGCTCGCGGTGCCGTAGGCCAGCGCGGCCACCGCCTGGGCGCCGCCGATCGTGAACGCGCGCGTCACGCCGGCGACGTGCGCCGCGGCCAGCACCAGCGTGTTGCGCTCGCCCCGCGGCGTCGGCACCACCATCACGATCTCGCGCACACCGGCGACGTGGGCCGGCACCGCGTTCATCAGCAGGCTCGACGGATAGGCCGCCTTGCCGCCCGGCACGTAGATGCCGACCCGATCCAGCGGCGTGACCTTCTGGCCGAGCAGGCTGCCGTCTTCATCGCGATAGCTCCAGCTGCGGCCGCAGGCCTCGAGCTGGCGCTCGTGATAGCTGCGGATGCGCGCGGCGGCCTGCTGCAGCGCGTTGCGCTGGGCCGGCGTGATGATCTCGAAGGCGGTCTCGAAATCCGCGGCACGCAGTTCGAGGTCGCCGACCGACGCCGCCTGCAGCGCATCGAAGCGCGCCGTGTAGTCGAGCACCGCCGCGTCGCCGCGGCTGCGCACGTCGGCGAGGATCCCGGCGACACGCTGCTCGATGCCCTGGTCCGTCTCCGCCGACCAGTGCAGCACGCGCTGGAACTCGGCTTCGAAGCTGGCGGCGGTGGTGTCGAGGTGGCGGACTTGAACGCTCATGGGGAAATCACGGAAGAGAAGGCGTCGATGATGCGGCGGATCGGCTCGCGCTTCAATTTGAGCGCCGCCTGGTTGACCACCAGCCGCGCCGAGATCTCGCGGATGGTCTCGACTTCCACCAGGTGATTCGCCTTCAGCGTGTTGCCGGTCGAGACCAGGTCGACGATCGCATCGGCCAGGCCGGTGAGCGGGGCGAGCTCCATCGAGCCGTAGAGCTTGATCAGGTCGACGTGCACGCCCTTGTTGGCGAAGTGTTCGCTGGCGCAGGCGGTGTACTTGGTCGCGACGCGGATGCGCGAACCCTGCTTGACCGCCGCTTCGTAGTCGAAATCGGCGCGCGTCGCGACGCTCATGCGGCACTTGGCGATCTTCAGGTCGAGCGGCTGGTAGAGGCCGGCGCCGCTGCCCGAGGCGCCCCAGCTCGCGCCGTGTTCGAGCAGTACGTCGAGGCCGGCCACGCCGAGATCGGCGCCGCCGTACTGCACGTAGGTGGGCACGTCAGTGGCGCGTACCAGCACCACGCGCACGTCCGCTCGGCTGGTGCCGATGATCAGCTTGCGCGACTTCTCCGGATCCTCGAGGACTTCGATGCCGGCGGCTTTCAGCAGCGGCAGCGAGTCGTCGAAGATGCGGCCTTTGGACAATGCCAAGGTGATCATTTCATTTGACTCGCTCGATGTCGGCGCCGATCGCGCGCAGCTTGGCTTCCATCTGGTCATAGCCGCGATCCAGGTGATAGATGCGCTCGACCGTGGTCTCGCCCTCTGCGATGAGGCCGGCGATCACCAGGCTGGCCGAGGCGCGCAGGTCGGTCGCCATCACGGTCGCGCCCGACAGCCGCTGCGCCCCGTGCACCACTGCGGTGTGCCCGTCGATCTCGATGCGCGCGCCCAGGCGCAGCAACTCGTTGACGTGCATGAAGCGGTTCTCGAAGATGGTCTCTGCGACCACGCTGGTGCCTTCGGCGACGCAGTTCAATGCCATGAACTGCGCTTGCATGTCGGTCGGGAAGGCAGGGTACTCGCTGGTACGGAAACCCACCGACCGGAGCCGGCCCTGCGAGCGCACGCGGATCCAGCCGCGGCCTTCGGCCTTGCCGCATTCGATCGTCGCGCCGGCCTCGCGCAGCTTGTCGATCACCGCATCGAGATGATCGGCCCGCGCGTCCTTCAGCAGCACCTCGCCGCCCGCGGCGGCGACCGCGCAGAGGAAGGTGCCGGTCTCGATGCGGTCCGGCACGATGCGGTGCTTCACGCCGTGCAGGCGCTCGACGCCTTGCACGCGGATCTTGCTGGTGCCGTGGCCTTCGATCTTCGCGCCCATCGCGATCAGCATCTCGGCCAGATCGGGAATCTCCGGCTCCTGTGCCGCGTTCTCCAGCACCGTCACGCCTTCGGCCAGGGTCGCGGCCATCAGCAGGTTTTCGGTGCCGGTGACGGTGACCATGTCGGTCGTGATGCGCGTGCCCTTCAGGCGTTTTGCCTTCGCGACGATGTTGCCGTGCTCGACGCTGATCTGCGCGCCCATCGCCTGCAGGCCCTTGATGTGCTGATCGACCGGCCGCGAGCCGATCGCGCAGCCGCCCGGCAGAGAGACGATCGCCTCGCCGAAGCGCGCCAGCAGCGGCCCGAGCACGAGGATCGACGCGCGCATCGTCTTCACCAGCTCGTAGGGCGCCTCGTGCGAGACGAGGGTGGCCGCGTCGAGCGTCAGCTGGTCGGCCCGATCGGGATGGCGCTCGACTTTCACGCCCATGTTGCCGAGCAGCCTGGTGGTGGTGACCACGTCCTGCAGCCGCGGCACGTTCGACAGGGTCACCGGCTCGGCGGTCAGCAGGGCCGCGCAGAGCTCGGGCAGGGCCGCATTCTTGGCCCCGGAGATCGTGACCTCGCCTTGAAGGCGATTGCCGCCGCGAATCAGAAGTTTGTCCATAAGCGTGCTGTGCACGCGGCTTCGGACGGCAGGGGACCCACGCAGGCCCACGAGCCGCAGCGACGCCGCGGCGGTATGTTCAGTGGTGGTGAGGCGTGGCCGGGTTGGCCGATGCGGCCCACTCGGCGGGGGTGAGCGTCTTCATCGACAGGGCATGGATCTGCTCGCGCATCCTGTCGCCCAGCGCCTTGTAGACACGCTGGTGACGCGACACGCGATTCGTGCCTTCGAACTCGGCCGACACGATGGTCGCGAAGAAATGGCGCCCGTCGCCCTCGACCTGCAGGTGCTCGCAGGCCAGGCCTTGCGCGATGAAGCGCTCGACGTCGGCGGGGGTGGGATCAGCCATGGGATGCGGATTTTAATGCCTGATCTTGTAACCGATGCGCAAGAGGTGAAGGCAGAGCGCGCAGACAACGATCAAGCTGCCGCCGACCACAGCCAGACTCAGCCACGGCGACACGTCGCTGACGCCGAAGAACCCGCGGCGAAATCCATCGATCATGTAGAAGAACGGATTCAGGTGGCTCACGCCATACCAGAACGGCGGCAGCGACTGCACCGAATAGAAGACGCCCGACAGGAAGGTCATCGGCATGATGATGAAGTTCTGGAACGCCGCGATCTGGTCGAACTTTTCCGCCCACAGCCCGGCGACCAGCCCGAGCGCGCCCATGATCGCGGCGCCGGCGATCGAAAACACCAGCACCCAGCCGGGCGCGGCGAGCGAGAGCGGCGCGAACCAGAGCGTCACGATCAGCACGCCGCAGCCGACCACCAGCCCGCGTACCACCGAGGCGCCGACGTAGGCCACGAACCAGGCCCAGTGCGACAGCGGCGTGACCAGCAGGAAGACCAGGTTGCCGGTGACCTTGCTCTGGATCAGCGACGAGCTGCTGTTCGCGAACGCGTTCTGCAGCACGCTCATCATCACCAGGCCGGGGATCAGGAAGCTGGTGTAGCCGATCGTGCCGAAGACCTTGACATGGTCTTCGAGCGCGTGGCCGAAGATCAGCAGGTAGAGCACCGCGGTGAGCACCGGCGCGGCCACCGTCTGGAAACTCACCTTCCAGAAACGCAGCACCTCCTTGTAGAGCAAGGTGCGGGCGCCGGCCAGAGAGGTCATATCCGCCCCCCGCTCGTCGAGTACGCCGATCGACCCCCCAAGGGGGTACGGGCCGGCTTGGGAGCGGCCCGGCGCTCGGCCCGCTGCGACCTTGGCACAGCGGCGCTCATACCGCCATCTGCATCGGCGTCGCGGGCCCATGCATGATCTCGAGGAAGACGTCTTCGAGGTCGGCGCGGCCGATCTCCAGGTCTTCGATGATCACGCCGGCCGCGCGCAGCACCCCCAGCAAGGACTCGACCTCGCTCGCATCGTGCGCCGTCAGCTGCACGATGCGCCCGGTGACTCGCGCCTGCGCCGCAAGGCTCGCCGGCAAGGCCTGATCGGTCTTGAAGCGCAGCATCGTGCTCGCGGTGCCGGCGAGCAGCGCCGAGGTGCGGTCGAGCGCCACCACCTGCCCCTGCTTCAGCATCGCGATGCGGTTGCAGAGCGCCTCGGCTTCTTCGAGGTAGTGCGTCGTCAGCAGCACCGTGTGCCCCTGTTTGTTCAGGCGTGCAACGAACTGCCACAGGGTCTGGCGCAGCTCCACGTCGACGCCGGCGGTCGGCTCGTCGAGCACGATCACCGGCGGCTTGTGCACCAGTGCCTGCGCCACCAGCACGCGCCGCTTCATGCCGCCGGAGAGCTGGCGCATGTTGGCGTCGGCCTTGTCGGCCAGCCCCAAGCCCTGCAGCAGTTCGTCGATCCAGGCATCGTTGCCGCGCACGCCGAAGTAGCCGCTCTGGATGCGCAAGGATTCGCGCACGCTGAAGAAAGGATCGAACACCAGCTCCTGCGGCACGACGCCGAGCGACTTGCGCGCCGCAGCGTAGTCGTCGACCACGTCGTGGCCGAGCACGCTGACCTTGCCGCTGGTGGCCCGGCTCAGGCCGGCGAGGATGCTGATCAGCGAGGTCTTGCCGGCGCCGTTCGGCCCGAGCAGGCCGAAGAACTCGCCCGGCTGGATATCGAAGCTGACACCGTCCAGGGCCTTCAATCCACCGCGCGCACCGGGATAGCGCTTGGTCACCTGCTGGAAGGAAACGGCCGGAACGGCGGCGGGGGCGGCTGGCATGGGAGCGGGATTGTAGGCAGGCGCCGCCTTTCCTGCCGGCACCGAAAACCCGAGGGCTTGCCAGCTTGGGCGGCGCCGACGTTGATGCTAGATTGCCCCGCATGCCATCCAAGAAGCCGCGGCGCACGGCCGAACGAATCCTCGAGACCACGCTCGACCTGTTCAACCGCTTCGGCGAACCCAACGTCTCGACCACGCTGATCTCGGCCGAGCTGGGCATCAGCCCGGGCAATCTCTACTACCACTACCCGGCCAAGGACGAGCTGATCAATTCGCTCTTCGACCGCTACGACACGGCGCTGACCGAGTTGCTCGCGGCCGCCGAGAACGTGCGCAACATCGAAGACGCCTGGCTCTTCTTCCATATGCTCTTCGAGCTGATCTGGCAGTACCGCTTTCTGTACCGCGACCTGAACGACCTGCTGTCGAAGAACCGCCGGCTGGAGAAACACTTCCAGTTCGTGCTGAAGCACAAGTCCGCCGCAGTGAAGAGCGTGCTCGACGGGCTCTCGCGCGGCAACGCGATGCAGATCGCCGAACGCGAAGCCGAGCCGATCGCGACCGCGATGGTGGTCGTGCTGACCTACTGGCTGAGCTACGAATACGTGCGCGATCCGCGCAAGGCGCTGGAGCCCGAGAGCGCCGGCGCCGCGCTGCTGCGCGGCGCGTACCACGTGCTGAGCCTGCTGATTCCCTACCTCGACGCGGCCCAGCGCGAGCATCTGCTCGGCCTCGTCGGCAACTACACCGCTCGCTGAGGAGACAGACACATGGCCAAGTGGACCAACTTCCCGCACGACGCCGCGCCCTACACCTACGACGCGGCGACGCTGAAGAAGAAGTGGGCGCGGCTGCACGCCGGCGATGCCGAGCCGCTGCCGAAGGATGCGGCGGTGCTGGCCGCCTGGGCCCTGTTCCACGCCGGGGATTTCCAGAAGGCGACCGAGGCCGGATTGAAGGCCGGCGGCGCCGGCATCACGGTCGCGAACAAGGCGCAGGCAATCTACGCGAACTACCTGGAGGCGAACGAAAGGACGAAGCTCGCGCTCTTCACCGAAGTTGCCGAACGCGCCGAGGCGCAGACCGCGTCCGACCCGAAGAACGCCAACGCCCACTATTTCATGGCCTATGCGCTCGGCCGCTACAGCCAGGGCATCAGCGTGACCAAGGCGCTGGCGCAGGGGCTGGGCTCGAAGATCAAGCAGGCGCTCGAGACCACGATCAAGCTCGCGCCGAAACACGCCGATGCGCACATCGCCCTCGGCTCCTTTCATGCCGAGGTGATCGACAAGGTCGGCTCGCTGCTCGGCAAGACGCAGGGCGCGAGCAAGTCCGCCGGCCTCGCGATGTACCAGCAGGCCCTCGCACTGAATCCGACCAGCGCGATCGCGATGATCGAATACGCCAACGGCCTGGTGATGCTCGAAGGCGACAAGCGCATGAAGGAAGCCGAGAAGCTCTACGCCGAGGCCGCCGCCTGCGAGCCGCTGGATGCGATGGAGCGGCTGGACGTCGAGATGGCGAAGTCCGAACTCGAGGACTGACACGATGCGCCGCCGCCGGCCTGCGATGTGGGCGCTGTGCCTGCTGCTGGGGAGTTGCGGCGGCGGAGGCGGAGGCGGCGACCTGCCGGCAGTGAGCATCGCCAACCCGCTCTTCATCCCCCTCTTCAGCTTCGTGTTCAGCGGCAATACCGATCCGCCGGACTCGAACCTGCAGATCGAATTGCGACTCGCCCCGAGTGCGCAAAGTGTCGTCACCGGTCACTTCGAGGGCAGCTCGTCGATCAAGCTCATCTACACCGATCCCAGTCACAACGCTCAATACAGCCTGACAGGCGACTTCAGCGGCTGCGAATTCGATCTGGAGCTCGACGGCAACGTCACCGCGCCGCTGGCACGCAGCTACCACGGCCGCTTCAACAGCCGCGACGGCATCGTGCTGACCGCTACCGTGGCCGGCAGCCCGCCGCTGGTGCTGCACCGCGATCCGCCGGACAGCGGCAGCACCGGCTGCTCCTGAGACCGCCCCTCAGCCCTCCCCCCAAGGCAGCATCAAGGTCAACACCAGCAGCTTGTCGAACTCCGGCACGAAGCGGTCGATGATCGCCTGAGGTTCGGGGCACAGGCCGCTGTCGGTGATCAGGCCGAACTGCACGCCGCCGCCGTAGCTGAGGATGCTGACGCCCAGGCCGATGTCGCCGCTCTGCGGAACCCAGAACATCGTCTGCTTCAAGGTCGAACCGCAGAACTGCAAGGTCGCGGCCGGGCCCGGCACGTTGGTCATCACCGCGGTGGCCTTCTTCGCGAACAGGTTCAGCATCGCCGCCTGCACCGGCTTGGCCAGCAGCCCGGCGATTGAGAGCATGCCGAAGGCGAGCAGCGGCTGGTAGCTGCCCTTCAGCGCCAGCATGCGCGCGCGCAGCGCATAAACCCGCGCGACCGGGTTGGCCACGCCCAGCGGCAGGCTGAGCGGCACCAGGCCGAAACGGTTGCCGAGCTGGTGCGCCTTCTCGAGCGGCCGCAGGTTGACCGGCACCATCGCGCGGATCTCCTTGCCGTCGGTGCCGTCGCCGAGCTCGTCGAGATAGGCGCCGATCGCGCCGGCCACACAGGCGAGCAGCACGTCGTTGATCGAGCAGCCGAGCGCCTTGCCGACGGCTTTCACCTGGTCCAGCGGCATCGGTTCGCTCCAGGCCACGCGCTTGGTGGTGCCGGGCTTGCCTTTCAGCCGGGTCGGCGAATCGTCGGGCATCAGCGCCATCGAGGCGACGTCGCCGAGCAGCTTCGCGCCCATGCGCGCGATGTCGATCGAGCCGATCGCCGATTGCGACGGATTGGCCAGCATCTCCATCCACTTCGCAAAGCCGCTGCCCGAAAGGCCGAGCGCCTTGGCCGTCAGCGCGGTGAGCGGCTTGACGACCGCGTCGCTGAGCCAGTCGGCCTCGTCTGCAGCTTCGTGCCGCGGCGCGCGCTCGGGCGGCGGCAGGCCGCCGTCGACGATGGACATCATCACCGAGATCAACGCGATGCCGTCGGCGATGCAATGGTGGATGCGCGCGATCAGGGCGCTGCCGCCCTCGGCCTGCCCCGGCTCGCGGTAGTCGTCGATCAGATGAAACTGCCACAGCGGGCGCGAGGCATCGAGCGGCGTCGCCGCCAGTTCGGCGACGCGCTGCTGCAAGGCCTGCCGCTGGCTCTGTCCGGGTGCGGGCGAGAGCGTCTCGCGCACGACGTGATGATGAATGTCGAAGTGCGAGTCGCCCACCCAGCTCGGACCGATCGCATCCGTCACCACCTTCTGGCGGAAGCGCCGGTACTTCAGCAGCCGCTCCTCGACCCGGCTGCACAAGGTTTCGTGGTCGATGCGCGGCTCGAGCAGCCAGACGCCGACGATCATCATCAGATTCGCGTCGGTGTCCATGCGCAGCCACGCGGTATCCACGCGCGACATGCGTTCGGCGGCTCGGGCCATGGCTGCAATCTCCTGGGGTTGTCTCTCGATCGAGCCGGCGAAGATGCTGGCTAACATCCGGTGCGTCAATGCCGACTTACACGCAGGAGACTCCGCGATGTCCGACCTGAAGACTCGATTCGAGACGGCGGTCGCCGAATCGAAGCAACTGCCGGAAAAACCCGGCAACATGACCCTGCTGAAGATCTATGCGCTCTACAAGCAGGCCACCGCCGGCGACGTGGAAGGCAAGCGCCCCGGCTTCAGCGACATGGTCGGCCGCGCCAAATGGGACGCCTGGAACGAGGCCAAGGGCCAGAGCAGCGAAGAGGCGATGCTGGCCTACATCGACCTGATCGAATCGCTGAAGTAGGCGCTACTTCTTTTTCGCGGCCGCGGCCTTCTTCGGCTTGCCGCCGGCCACCAGCAGGGCATCGAGGTTCTTCTCGATCTCGGCCTCGATGGTCTTGCTGAAGGCGCTGAGCAGCAGACCCAGCCTCGCGGTCAGGTCGAACTGATCGGCCGCGACCAGCAGCTGGCCCTTCACGCCGCTGCGCGTGAACTCCACCGTGTCACTCTCGTCGCCTTCGATCACGGTGCATTCCATCTCGAACTTCTCTTCGGCGGCCTCGGCCCATTGCCAGGCGATCTTGCGCGCCTTCGCGAGGCCCAGCGTGTGGGCACGGTGGATGTGAATATCGGGCATGCGCGTCTCCTCTTGTCTTGTCATTCTGCGGCCAGTGTGGCGCGGCGCTGCGCCATCGGCAAGGCGGCGAGGCGCTTCACCTCGGCGTAGAAGCGCGGGAAGTCGCGCCCTTCGCGCTCGAACAGGCGCTCGAACTGCGGCACCAGTTCGTTGTAGGCGGCGAGCACGCCGAACGAGGCATTGTTCGCGTTGGCGATCCAGTAGTCGTAGCCGCTGAAGCCCTCCCAGCGCTCGGCCTTCAGCTGCGCGTAGTCGAGGCGCAGCCGGGTCATGATCTCTTCCTTCTTCAAGCGCTTGATCGCGCTGTTGTCGCCACCTTTGTAGAGCGCATCGAGCTCGCCGCGATAGCGCATCGTCAGCTCGCGGAACTCGCGCCGGCGGCTGTCGTAGCGTGTGTACTCGTCGCGTGCTTCGGGGCTGGCCTGTGTCGCCAGCCAGCGCTCGCCGCCGATGCGCTCGACGGTCACCGCGAAGGATTCGTTGAAGGTGGTGTCGCCGCTCGCATAGGCGACCTGGTGCGCCAGCTCGTGGAAGATCAGCCGCGCGAGTTCGCCTTCCGGATAGCGGATGAAGGTCGACAGCAGCGGATCGCCGCCGGCCCAGTTCATCCAGCCGAGCGTCGAATACGCCGGCACGCCGTAGACGCTGACTTCGTCGCCCTGCTCGCGCAGCAGCGCCGCCTCGCGGTCTGCGGCCGCCTGCTCGTAGTAGCCGCGGTAGCCGACGCAGCCGACGATCACGAAACACCAGGTCCTCAGCTTCAGGCTCAGATCGGGCGCGGCGACCACGTTCCACACCGCCGCAGCGCGGTGCAGATCGGCGTAGCGCCGGTAGCTGCCGTTGTCCGGCAGCTTCAGCTCGCTGCTGGCGTAGTCGCGGATGCGCTGGCTCAAGGCCAGGCGCTCGCGTAGCGCGGGCGGCGTGTCGGGCGCCTGCTCCCACTCGGCAACCGGCCGCGCCGCGCGCATCAGCGCGGCATGCCCGGAGACCGACTGCGCGTAGTAGCCGATCGTGCTGCAGCCGGACGTGAGGCAGACGGTGCAGGCCGCCAGCAGCACGGTCGCGACCAGCCCCGCGGCGGCCATCGCCAGCCAGCGCGTCACGCCGCCGGAGCGTCGGGCAGCACTTGCACCAGGCAGTCGTAGAAGGCCGGCGCGCGGCCGAGGTCGGTGAGCTGCTGGTGCGTCACCTGGTTGACGTTGGTGCCGTCCGCGCCGAGCTTGCGCCACCAGACGCCGAGCCCGTTGACCACGCCCGGCCGCGCGCGCTGCGAGACCTTGGCCTTGCAGCGGTATTCGCCGCGGTCGTTGAAGACACGCACCATCGCGCCGCTGGCGATGCCGCGTGCCAGCGCGTCGCTCTCATGCAGTTCGACCAGCGGCTCGCCTTCGATGTCGCGCAGGCTCGTCACGTTGACGAAGCTGGAGTTGAGGAAGTTGCGCGCCGGCGGCGAGATCATCGCCAGCGGATAGCGCTCGGCCAGCACCGGCGAGGATTGCGCCGACTCGTAGTTCGGCACGTGGTCGGGCATGCCCAGGCCGGGCGCATCGATGCGGCAGCGGCCATCGGGCGTCGGGAAGTTGCCGGCGGCGAACGGCGCTTCGAGCAAGGCGAGCTTGACCCAGCCCTGCTCGCGCAGGTCGTCGAAAGTCAGCTGCCGGGCGAACGCGATGCGGGCGATGGCCTCGTCGCTGTCCTGCAGGCAAGGCTCGTCCAGGCCCATCTTCAGCGCCAGCTCGCGGAAGATCTGCGTGTTCGGCTTGGCCTCGCCCTGGGGCGCGATCGCGGCTTCGTTGATCAGCGCGTAGGTGTGGCCGTAGCTGGTGTGCACGTCGAGATGTTCGAGCTGCGTGGTGGCGGGCAGCACGTAGTCGGCATGGTCGGCGGTGTCGGTCATGAAGTGTTCGAGCACCACGGTGAACAGGTCTTCGCGCTCGAAGCCCCGCACCACCTTGGCCGACTCCGGCGCGACCGCCACCGGGTTGCTGTTGTAGACCACCAGCGCCTCGATCCTCGGGCCGAACTCGGCCGAGGCCTCGCGCAGCAGATCGTCGCCGATCGTGCTCATGTTGATCGTGCGCGTGCGGCGGCCGGCGAGCAGGTCGGGGCGCTGCAGCGCGGCCTTGTCGGTCGGGAACCATCCCGAGCTGGAGAGCAGCAGGCCGCCGGCACGATGGCGCCAGGCGCCGACCAGGCAGGGCAAGGTCGCGATCAGGCGCACCGCGTTGCCGCCGCCCTTCACCCGCTGCATGCCGTAGTTGAGGCGGATCGCGGCGGGGCGGGTCGTGCCGTAGTCGCGCGCCAGGCCGCGCACCTCGTCCGCGCTGATGCCGCAGACCTCGGCGGTGCGCTCCGGCGGCCATTGCAGCGCGCGCTCGCGCAAGGCCGGCCAGCCGCCTTCGCTGATGTCGACGTAGCGCTCGATGTAGTCGTCGTCCAGCCAGCCGTTGACGATCAGCTCGTGCATCAGCCCGAGCGCCAAGGCGCCGTCGGTGCCGGGCAGCAGCGCGATGTGCTGGTGGCATTTGTCGGCGGTCTCGGTCTTGCGAGGATCGATGCAGATCAGCTTCGCGCCGTCGCGCTTGGCGGCTTGCGCGAAGGTCCAGAAGTGCAGGTTCGAGGTGATCGAGTTGCTGCCCCAGATCAGGATCAGCTTGCTCTCCGCGTAGTGCTCGAGGTGCATGCCGACCTTGCCGCCATAGGTCGCCACCAGCGCGTCGCCGCCGGCGCTGGAGCAGATCGTGCGGTCGAGCAGCGAGGCCCCGAGGTGGTGGAAGAAGCGCGCCGCGATGCTCTCGCCCTGCACCAGGCCCATCGTGCCGGCGTAGCTGTAAGGCAGGATGGCGCGCGGATCGCGAGCGGCGATCGCCTTCAGCCGTGCCGCGATGTCGCTCAGTGCCTCGTCCCAGCTGACCGGCACGAACTGCCCGGAGCCCTTCGGCCCGCTGCGCTTCAGCGGCTGCAGCACGCGCTCCGGGTGGTAAGTGCGCTCGGCATAGCGCGACACCTTGGTGCACAGCGCCCCGTGCGTGGTCGGGTGCTCGGGGTCGCCCTGCACCTTGATGACGCGGCCGTCATCGACGGTGATGCGCATCGCGCAGGTATCGGGGCAGTCATGCGGGCAGGCGCCGCGAACGATCGTCTGTGTCATTGAAAACTCCGTGCTGCACGTTGCGGTCGCGGCCACGACGACGGCCCCACGCGCTGATCCCTCGACTATTGCACAGCGGCGCTCTGATCCGGCTGCGCCGGGCACCTTGAACCCCCGCGGGGGGCGGGGCGGGCTAGCCCGCCCCTGGGGGCGCTCAATCTGCGCCAAGCTCGGGTTTCATCAGCAAGGCCCAGCACATGCGCACCAGCTCAGCCTCGAAATCCGGCGTGCCGAGCAGCGGCGAATCCTCCAGCACGGCGGCGCGCACCGTGCCCATCAGCGCGCGTGTCAGCACGAAGACTTGCGACGGCATGGTCTCGCGCAACGCGGGGTGCCGGGCGCGCTGCAGGTGCAGCGCAATGCGCTCGCTCGCCTCGCGCACCGAGTGCACCAGAGACTCGCGGTGATCCATCTGCCAGGCCATGCGGAACAAGGCCCGGCGCGCCGCATCGGCCGGCGCGAAGGCCCGCAGGTAGATTCCAACGAAGGCCCGCAGCACCGCGAGCGGCGGCCACTCGGGTTGGCCGATGTGCGCCAGCAGCCGATCGAGCTCGGCCATCACGCGCGCCCGCTCCTGCCTTGCCATCGCATCGACGATCGCTTCCTTGCTGGGGAAATACTGGTACAGCGTGCCGATCGAGACGCCGGCCCGCTCGGCGATCTGGTTCGTCGTGAAGGCCTGCTCGCCACATTCGCGCGCCAAGAGGCCGGTCGCTTCGAAGATCGCCGCGACGGTGTGCTGCGCCCGAGCCTGGCTGGGCACGCGGCGCGCGCTGGTGGAGGAAGGAGATGGAGGCTTGGACATGAAGGCGGGCCGGCGAAGAAGCTGAGCCGAAAGCGAGTTTGCCGGCCGGCGGCGGCTGACTAGATTGTCGTCACCCGCCATCCCGCCGAACAGGACCCGCGATGAAACAGACGTTCGCCATCCACTACCGCCGCGGCCCGGCCTGGCTGGCCGGCAAATCGGTCTTCGAGCAGCCGCTGCAGGCCCACCTGGCTTACATGCGGGCGCTGGTCGCGAACAAGACCCTGATCTTCGGCGGCCCGTTCCTCGATGACAGCGGCGGCTTGATCGTGGTCGACGTCGCCGGTGCGCACGAGGCTTCGGAGCTCGCGCAGAACGATCCAGCAGTGCTGGAGCGGATCATGGTCGCGGAGCCGCATCCGTGGAAGCTGTTGGCCGGCGCCTGGTGAGACCGCGCCACGGAAGAATGCAGCGCGCGCAGAGCGCACAAGGGCCAGGAGAGGACGGCAGAGCTACACTGCCCGCCTGCCTTCGCCGACGCAGCGCAGAGAGGCGCCGGCCCGGGCACGCAGCATGCAAGGAGTGCGCTCATGCGCCTGATCGAGTCCATCCTCGCCGACGCCGCGGCCATCACCACGATCCGTCGCGACATCCACGCCCACCCCGAACTCTGCTTCCAGGAACAGCGCACCTCCGACGTGATTGCGCAGGCGCTGACGGATTGGGGCATCCCGGTGCATCGCGGTCTCGGCAAGACCGGCGTGGTCGGCGTCATCAAGCACGGGCGCTCCGACCGCGCCGTCGGCCTGCGCGCCGATATCGATGCCTTGCCGATGAGCGAGGGCAACCAGTTCGCGCACAAGAGCCAATACCTCGGCCGCATGCATGCCTGCGGCCATGACGGCCATACCGCGATGCTGCTCGCGGCGGCCAAGCACCTGAGCCGTCACCGCAATTTCGACGGCACCGTCTACCTGATCTTCCAGCCGGCGGAAGAAGGCGGTGGCGGTGCGCGCGAGATGATCAAGGAAGGCCTGTTCGACAGGTTCCCGATGGAGGCGATCTTCGGCGCGCACAACTGGCCGGGCCTCGCGGTGGGCCAGTTCGCGGTGAAGAGCGGGCCGGTCTTCGCGTCGAGCAACGAATTCAAGATCACGATCCGCGGCAAGGGCTCGCACGGCGCAATGCCCAACCTCGGCGTCGATCCGGTGCCAATCGCCTGCCAGATGGTGCAGGCCTTCCAGACCATCATCTCGCGCAACAAGCGCCCGATCGAACCGGGCGTGATCTCGGTGACGATGATCCATGCCGGCAGCGCGACCAACGTGGTGCCGGAAAGCTGCGAATTGCAGGGCACGGTACGCACCTTCACGATCGATCTGCTCGACCTGATCGAAACCCGCATGAAGACCGCAGCCGAGAACCTGTGCGCCGCCTTCGATGCGAGCTGCGAGTTCGAGTTCGTGCGCAACTACCCGCCGACGATCAACCATCCGGTGGAGAGCGAATTCGTGCGCGGCGTGATGGCCGAGGCAGTCGGCGCCGCCAACGTGATCGAGTTCGAGCCGACGATGGGCGCCGAGGACTTCAGCTTCTTCCTGCAGGAAAAACCAGGCTGCTACTTCCTGATCGGCAATGGCGACGGGGCGCATCGCCTGGGCGGCCACGGCATGGGCCCCTGCATGCTGCACAACCCGAGCTACGACTTCAACGACGACCTGATCCCGCTCGGCGGCACCCTGTGGGTGCGGCTGGCCGAGAAATGGCTCGGCCAGCCGCGGCCCTGACGAAGCACGCCCCATGGACGGCGCCCACCACTTCTCGCAAAGCTACGCGGAGGCGCGTCGCAAGTTCCTGGGCGCCGCCGAGGCCGCCGACGTGGACGCCCACAGCCACGTGCATCCGCTGCTCGGCCCGGAAGGCGAGACCTTGGCGATCGACGTGGTGCGCGACGGGGCGGCCGATGCCGCCTCGCTGCTGATCATCAGCAGCGGCTGCCATGGCGTCGAAGGTTATTGCGGCTCGGGCGTGCAAGTCGCGCTGCTGAACGATCCGGCCTGGCTGAAGGCGACCCGCGAGGCCGGCATCGCCGTGCTCTACGTGCACGCGCTGAACCCTTACGGCTTCGCCTGGCTGCGCCGCACGACGCAGGAGAACGTCGACCTGAACCGCAACTTCGCGGACTTCTCGCAGCCGCTGCCGGCCAATCCCGCCTACGACGAGCTGGCCCATCTGCTGGTGCCCGAACACTGGCCGCCGCCGGCCGCCGCGGAAGCGCAGCTGCAGCGGCTCGTGGCCGAGATGGGGCCGCAGCGTGCGCAGGAAGCCGTCTCCGGCGGCCAGTACAGCCATCCGCAAGGGCTGTTCTACGGCGGCGTCAACCCGTGCTGGAGCCACATCGCGTGGCGCCATGTGCTGCGCGATCACGGCCAGCGCTGCCGGCGCCTGGGCTGGATCGATCTGCACACCGGCCTGGGCGTCCAAGGCGTCGGCGAGCGCATCTTCGCCGGCCGCGACGAACCCGCGGCCCTGCAGCGCGCACGCGCCTGGTGGGGCGACGGCATCACGTCGATCTACGACGGCTCGTCGAGCTCGGCGCGCCTGACCGGGCTGATCTGGATGAGCGCCTACGAGGAATGTCCGC
>Ga0105239_10000953_pt1 | contig 40793 bp, 33 predicted proteins | sample KBSC44metaG_FD_92761 | JGI IMG/M metagenome (GOLD analysis project Ga0105239, IMG submission 92761) | Corn rhizosphere microbial communities from Kellogg Biological Station, Michigan, USA - KBS C4-4 metaG | ecosystem: Host-associated > Plants > Roots > Rhizosphere > Soil | place: Michigan, USA... | reverse complement strand
GCGATTGGATGTTCTCAAAGATGAAGCAACATGCCCTGAACAATTTCAGCAACACCCGATGCCGCTAAGGAATGGGCTTCGTTGTCATCCCCAGCCCGGGGCTCTACTGTTGGTCAATGTCCAGATGGACTTACACGCAGGCTGATGGGGCCGAGGGGCTGTTCACCAGAGGGGTAAATAAAAACCCCGGGCGACTCGTAACGGATCCTTCTGCGCTTGCCACTGCTAGGTAGCGCAAAGCCATGACCTCTTGAAGCCCCGGGCGACCACCCTTGCCTCAATCGAAGAGTCTAGGCCCCATGGAAGTGCGATTCTGACAGCTGGCTATTCGATGCCAAAGGCCGTGGACCAGAACCAGTCTTCAAACAAGCATGCTTGAGCACTCAAGGCATTACAATCCTGAACATGGGAGAAATCAGTATGGCAACCATTCTATCTCCATTATTGGATAAGGTAGTGCTGGCCAGTGTGCTGTCGTTCCTTGGCTACTACCTCTTTCGTGTTCCGTCCGACCAGCTTCGACCAGTCCCAAGGCCTTTCTGGGCCAGATCCAGCTGATCATCGTATATGAGTGCAAATTCACAAAGGGGACTTTGAGAAGCAGAATGTCAAACTCCATCGGAAATATGGTAAGAAGTGCTTGGATCCCAGTAAATAACTGGGAACGGGGGCTGGCCCACAAAGGACCAATTGTTCGGGTCGGACCAAACATGTCCAGCATAGATGATCCAGGTGCAGCAGCCGCAATCTACAGCACTCATAAAGCCTTTCCCAAATCAAGGTGGCATCTCACTTTTCAGCAGCCGGATGAGCCAAATATCTTCTCCACTCACAGTAACAAGTATGCGGCCGACACGCGCAAGAAGTGTAAACCAGCATACGACACCTTCCACTGATACGAGGGTGCTGTTAACAATTGCTCGGATCTCCTCGTGCAGAAACTATCAGAATTTAGAGAAAGTGGCGAAAAAGTCGATCTCGGCTGGTGGTTGACCTGTTTTGCTTTTGATATTAACGGTGAGATCACGACAAGCCATCCTGGAGCTTTGTAGCGGGCTTGAGCAACGATTCTAACCAAGGCCCAGTTCTTTGCGCGCTTTGGTTTCCTTGACAAAGGTGAGGATGTCGGAGGCATTGTTGCGGCCCTCGCGGAAAGGCTTGATTACGTCTCACATGTTGGGATCTACCCCTTCATGCACCCCATTTGATGGAAGCTGATCATGGTACTTACATTTTTCACTAAATAACAAGGTGGATGCAACATACGTCTTTGCACTGCAAAAGCTTAGAGCCGAGATAGGTGAGATGGCCGAAAAGGGTCAAATTTCGGATCCTGTAACATTTGAGGAATCGAAGACCATGCCTTACCTCAACGCCGTGATCAATGAAGCCCAGAGAATGCATGCACCAACAGGTTTTCCATTGTGGAGAGTTGTTCCGGCATCTGGTGCCAGATTGTGTGGCCAGTACTTTCCCCCAGGGGTAGGTAGTCATATGCAAGGCTCTCAAGTGGCCTGAATGCTTATCACTAACATGATCTTAGCCAATAGTGGGAGTGAGTACCTGGGCCACTCATTACTTCTCGGCCTTCAGTCTGGATTCGGACGTCTTTCGCCCTGAACGTTGGCCCAAAGCAAGCAAGGATCAGTTGTCAAAGATGAATGCTTCACATAGGCCGGTACGTTCTCATACCACTGACCACTTTCTCACACGGTAACTCTAAGGGCACGAATCAGTTCGGGATGGGCCCTCGAATCTGTCAAGGCCAAGTTATTGCTCTCATGGAGATGGCAAAAGTGATCCCTCAGATTGTGCGCAAAATTTGAATTTGACTTGGAACCAATCTGGGAGACGTTCAACCACTGGCTTGTGGGGCCACAAAGGTCTGAATGGGAGGGTAAGGAGGAGGGTATGGCCAGTGTCCTCTCATAAAAGTGTGTGATGGTCATAGAGAGACAGCAGAAGAACCATCATAGGGCCTTCATATTGGAAGTATTATCAAACTCGCCGCGTCTTTCACCCATGGTTTTGTCTGGCCTCATTTCGTATTCACCTTGGCCTACCTATGTAAGGATTCGGGCCCTTTCTGGGAAGAGAGGCTGGTTGAAGCCCTTGTTGAGTTTAGATGTTGCGCGAGTCCGTCATATCCAAGTTACGGCAAACCAACCCCCTTGCATTATAACATTATTTCCTGGTTCTGCTTCCGCTCTGCCACATAGCAACTTTGGTAGTATTGTTGGACTGCCTCCTGTTTCGCAACGTTTTGTCCAAGGCTGCTTGAGTCCATCATATCTAGTTTCTAGTAGCTTTGCCGAACTGCCTCCTGCTTTGTAACAGTGGTGTCTGAGGCAGTTAGTGCCAGATGGCACCGCCAGTGAATAGCAATGAGATTCACCTGACTATATCTTGGACTTGAGGCACAGATACAACTGACGAGCTCTTCCTCACAGCCATAATCCAGCGACAATCCAAGAGAGCTTGATCAACGACGGGGACACCTTTTGATCAACATGGAGACTTTTAATGCTGAGACCCACGTTGCCAATCGGATAGACGATCCTGAACAACTTTTAGTGGACATCGTGACAGATGACAGTGTTTACCGCCGAACAAGGAACTGGATCGTGAGATTCAAACACCTTCCTTTGCCGGTCGGCGACGACGTAGATTCTTATTTGAACAGCTTTGCTGCCACGAGCGTCTACTTAACTATCGACCTGGGAAGTTTCACGACGCAGCGCTGCTATAACCTCAGGGAGCTGCGTCTACGAAACGTTCGAATCAAGTCTGAACAACTAATGGACATACCTAATCGCCACAAGCATACGCTCCGATACCTTGACTTGTGCAACCTCTTTGTGGACTGTGGAACGGAGGGCATTGTCTCATGGCTGCTGCGTCTAGGTCTGTGGCTGAGGGGAAATTGCCAGCTGAATGGGTTGTATCTCGGGCAGGACTTTATGGACGAGCATGGTGTAGTCGTACACTGTTGCGGGAAAGATCATATGAAGTATGGACTTCGTGAGCAATTCATCTACTATATTCTCGATCGTGGTCAAGATGCTGGGCAGTTTCCGTTTGAGCGCGCCCGTCCGATAGTTCAGGATATGATGGAGGGCAGGATCTTCAGTATTGGGTCGCGGCTTCACAAGCACACCATCCATAATAGGGTTGAGAGAATGGGTAGGCTGCAATAGGACGACACTTTTTGGATCCAGCCGTGTGATCTGCCACTTCGGGATATCGTCTTTCTGCCTCTTTCGAAGCCCATTACTAAACATGCACCAGTCAGGTGTCTCTGTCCCCGCACTGCAGTTTGGGCCAGACTTGGTGGAGTTGTGGCTGCCCCAGGATCGAGCGACAATGCGAAGGAAAAGGGAAAAGGAAAGACGCAAGCGGTGATTTTTGACGAGAACTTGGTGTCGATTTGGGCCGCAGGACCGCTTCGCACAGGACCTCCGAAAGGCCCCTCGATTGTTAGCATCAATTTCGACCCTGTTGATCCCACGGCAGCCTTTGACAACCTCGAGGAGCAGTTGAGCCTTGGCATGTGAGTCGACGAGGATTTCGCCGACCTCAGAAGTCTTACGATATGCAACATAGTCACGGAAGAGAGTAAGATATTGAATGCCATCTCCCGACACCGCGACAGCTTGACGTATCTCAAACTCTCAAATGTCTGCATTGGCGAAACTTCAGGTGCGCTCGCCTTTGTTGTCAGGCTTTTCTTTAAAGTTCGCGAATATCGATTCTTGGAGGCATTCGAGCTGGAAGGCTTCATTGCAGACAACCATGGTACGGTCATCTCGTTTGGATCCACCGATTCATCCCAGAACACCGTCATGGGCAGAATCCAGAAATCCAGAAAACTTTCCAGATTCCTTTCCACTTGCGGCGATTGCTACCGTTACCGTGGCCAGTATTGGGGTGTTCTCTAGATGATTTCCTAGAAGGTTTCTATGGGGTCGACAGGGCACGCTTTATCAGCACGAATGGTGATTATGCTCCTCATCTTTTATTGGAACAGGATGATTCCTTCCAGATCGAGGAAAACTATGCCGAATGGGCCCGAACTTGGTGGCCAGAAAACTGAGGAAGACATTACCATGGTCACAACATTGTTTCTTCCACCCACTCCTGCTCGGAAACCACGAACGACTCGTAACTTGTTAGCCATGAGAAGCATGTCAGGGGTGGCCAACGAGGGATCTTTTATGACCTGAAATCTGAGGTCATGTACTTGGGATGATCCTGAGAACGGTGGAGGTGATTTCGAAGCGAGAAGCTCGCGATATTGACCGGGAGAGTCAATCGTGTGGCAGTTGCTTGCCATTCCTGGCTCAAGTGATGGGTTATCAGGCAGTTTCGTTCCTCGAGGACACAGTTCTCAAGAAGACGAAACAAGGAATGTGCGGTCGAGCGAAGGGATTCCTCGAATGTTGCTTCTTTGTTCACACTTGTGGCGAGTGGGATCTGGCCGGAATGTGTTTCTTCTTCAATGGCGTTGGAGGATTCTTTGTCTTACTGTACATGCCCTGGGTGCTGGTACAACTTACCAAACGGCTATTCTACAAGGAAAGCCTTGCAAGCGATCAAAAGCACTCTGTATACTCGTCTGTGAGTAGTCGGCTTGCCTAGTCATTTAGTTTCATAGCACTCAATTGATGCCCCAAGCGGTATTCCATAACTTAGGACTTGAGGGAATCTATCGCCACGTCAACAGCAAGTTCATGAACTCTGCTAGCACAGAGATTTTGTAGCCGCCACGTGAGTCCTGCCTCTTACGTTCTTGACTTTTCTCAGAGGGGGGCTTCTGTGCATAAATAGCTACCTCGGGTAAACACTTTGCCTTTGATTGCTTGAAAAATTGTGATATTTTCGAGATGCTTAGTGCACCAATCTCATGAACGACATGGGGAGAACAAAGGTTATAAGAGTGACAAAAGGATGATCAGGAGCAGGAGGAGAGGCACGGAGACAAGGCTACGAAAAATTACCTTGTTAGGCGCATACGTAGGCAGATGACACCCAATTTCACTGGGCCCTGCCCCTCTCCCGTATCAAGTAGCATTTGAAATAAAAACCCAGGAACCCAGGCTGACCGCCACCAAAGCTTAAGAAGAGGCAATGATTCAGCAATAAGTTGTAAACTGGAATGTCGCTTAGCATGGAACTTGGCATATTATCATTGGCAACCTCGGGGGATAAGTAGATATCCACTAGGTATGTAGCCAGCACTCCCCACGAGGCTATATTAGGAAGGGAAAGGGTTTATTGAGTCTCCGAGATATCTCGTACTTTGACACTAAACAACAGTCAAGTTAGAAAGCCAGTTGCTATTTCAACTGGCCAGGGCAGGGATCGGTATGGCAGTTAATATTCATCGCCCTCGATCCACATTGGGCTTGGTTGATGATGCAGTAATGCCCGAGAATAGAGTCCTCTTAGTCAGATGGCCAATTCTAATCTCCAGGGTATGGTTCTGAGCCACCTCCTCCGTCGAGTGGGTTAGGCAAGCGGCTGGTCAGACCGCGGCCGTGTTCTGGACCCTATCATTGGCCTTCATTTCTTCGGCAGTGCACCACGTCAGATTCTTAATGTGTTAGTACACCTCACAGCCCCCCAGGCTGTACGGAGTGTGGTCGTCGCTTTGGTCTGAGATACCTCCCAAGCTGGTTTGAACTACGCCGCTGGCCAATCCTAGACCCATGGCCAAATGGCTATTCTCTACTACCTATTCGGCGATATACGTTTCCGAAATAAACCTGCACCCCCCTCCGCGGCCCAGCTCACATGGCGCTGGCGGTCCGTAACAGCAGTACCCCTTGATGCACTGGGCTCCGAACTAGGCTGACCGGGGCAATTGTGATAAGCACGACTTCTCTACATATGGACGGTGACACGCCGGTCTGCAGGCACATGAGCTTTTCTCTTTCCTCTGCGCGCTAGCCATTGACCGTTGACCTTCCCACGCTCCTCTCCGCGAAAACAACCCATCTCAAGGTCACCACAAGATGTCGAACGCAGCGTATCGAGACCAGATCCCCCAGGGCGAGGACGGGGACCTGTCGAGCAAGTCGCTCCTCCAAGGGAAGCAGCCAATGCAGCCAATGCGTAGCTCAGGCGGCCCATCGAACTCGTTCTTCAAACGTACCATGTCCATCCACCATTTGGCCAAATCGCATCTTCCCAGCCCGAAAGGCGCCACCTTTGTCTATCGAACACGCCTGGCCCTGCGCATCTTGTCGTTGTTGCTGTCTTTCGCTCTGGTGGTGGTTCTCGGGCACGCCATCGCGGTTTACGACTCTACGAAACACGATGAGGTTAACGGCGAGCCCATCTGGCCAACGGGGCTCAAGATGAGGCCAACCATCTTGCTCCTGAGCGCTGCTTCTGTGGCGACGGCATTGAGCTTGATTATTTGCATTGCCAGTTTTTCAGAAGTCGTAAGTTTTTACTTTTTCGACCAGGTCTTCAGGCTGGTTGGTGAATGCGCCATTGGTATCTGACTGACATTTCAATAGGTCCGACACTTGACCAATGTTGGCAACGTCTTCACGCTCGTTGTCAGCTCCATCTGCCTCGTTCTCTGGATCGTTTTGGCGATATTGTACAAGGTCGATGATCTCAAGCCAGAGGAACATTGGGACCTGCTGTCGTTCACCTGCGCACGTCGACATGCATTGAACCAGGGCACCGCAAACCTCCACGCGATCTGCTACCAGATGCGATATGCATGGTGGGGAGCGCTCGTGGTCGGACTGCTGGAAGTCGCGGCCGTAGCGACACTGGTTCTGGGATGGTACACATTGAGGAAAGCCAAGGGCGTCTACGCCCGCGTGGAAGAGGATGGTCTGGAGAAGAATAGACCTGGCCGGAAGGTAAGCTTTCAGTTGTCGAACTTGGGAAATTTCCGATCGGGAGCTGAGAGGAGTGCTCCACCAGCAGTGAAAGTCAACAAAGGTCATGATTCCTGGGCCGTCGAGGACGTTCTCAAATCACGCACCCTGCCCGGTGGCACCACACAGTATCTGATCCATTGGAGGGACATGAGTGAAGATTCCGACTCCTGGGAGCCCGAGGAGCACCTGTCGCCCGAGTGGATCCAATACTTCAAAAACCAGAGGGGAGGCGAGACCGAATACTGGGAGGTCGACGAGATCCTCGACTCGAGAATGCTCCAACCGGGAACGATGGAATACTTGATACGGTGGAAGGGATACAGCCCGTCGCACGACTCGTGGTTGACCGAGAAGAACTTGACCAAGGAGCTTGTAAACAACTTTGAACAGGGAAGAGGAGGTGCTTGATCAAGCTTGCAGCAACTTTTCTTTTCATTGATAAAGGTATAAATATTTAAACGATCGGCGTTGGGCTAAAACGAGGTCAAAGTGGATGGTGATCGGCTTGGCCATTATTATCTGGCCAAAGGAGTACCTAGATATATATTGAATGATTGGTTTTTTGTACAAAAAGGCATTTGCTGGAGCCTGGAGCGCTTGCCTGGGCGTTTCAATGGGAACGGGTATTCCATGCAATACCCCTATCAGCATCAATCAATATCATGAATCTCGGGTCATGTTGTTTTTAGTTGAAAAGTCGCATATCTCGCCCCTTTCAACATCATCATCATCATCCCTGCGCGAAAATTTAGCCACTGTGATTGCAAATGTACGGAGTACCAGCAGCCCTGTCCTCATCCGGGTTGCCACAACTCAACGAGTAATTACAGGTATGTACATACATAGTATCCCTATCTCACCTGCCCAGCGGCCCTGAGGCTGAGAGTCCACTCCAGAATGAGGCGGCTTACCGAGCCGCAAACGAGACTTTGCGGGTTTCAAAGCGCCGAAGCGGTCACCGAATATTATTATTAATATAATCACCCCCACTAATTAAGTTTAGAACGGGTGTGTGTCTCCCTGGCCCCCTGCCTGATGGTAATTAATTAATATGTATGTATCTCACCGATTCAAGGTCGGGCGCTGCAAACTGGGGATTAATACTCCGTTGTTACGAGTAGATTTCCCCTCCCAAAACGCCCTGTAAGCGTTGCGTTAGTGCAGATTGCCGTTTGCTGACTTCTTACACTTGACCGTATACGACGCTGAGGAGATCGGATCAGATTCAGATTCAGATCCAGATCCAGATCATCGGAATACTTGGATCGTGAGGGGTTTCGGCGGCTTCCTTTTCACTCCAAGGTGATAGATATCAAGTTGCGTGGTGACGCGCGACGCGCGACATGGACGACCATCTGGCGTTGCCGATGTTGATGCAACAATGTTCTGCTCAACACGGTGAGGACTTGAGAAGATCTCTGCAATGGCTCTATGAGGGTATTCATTCAAAACAATGACGTTGGGGAAGCCAGTCACCAGTGGCTACTAGTACCTAGGCAATTGAGCTTGCACGTGGAGGGCGTGAAATAGAGGGAGCGTCAACACCAATATAGAACTAGATTTAGGATAAATTTGGAACTGCATCCTGGATTTCTAACCAATCTAATCATTATCGAAAGGTGTTTTACATACATAGCCATCGAATGATCTACAATTTCGCCCTTTGGGGCTGGGTCTTCTTCTCCTCTTCAAGAGCCTCTGCATACAAACGGTCCAATACATCGCGATACTTCTTCGCTGCCACTGGTCTCTTGAGCTTCAACGTTGGCGTCAACAATTCATTGTCGATCGTGAAGGGCTCGAGCTCCAAATGGATATTTCTGACCCGCTCGTAGCCAGCGAACTTCTTTCTTCGACCTGCCTTGTCCAAGTCTTTCAGGACTGCAGCCTTGATCTTCGGCTCGCTCGCCGCAGCTTTGATGGCGGCCAAATCAGTTGGCAAGATTTCGCGACCAAGAATTTTGGAAGCGAACGCGGCAAAAGTATCGGGCTGGACGCCAAAGATAGCCACGAGGAAAGTTTGGGCGCTGTCTCCATGCACAAAGGCTTGAGCCAGATACGTCAGGGATGACAAATAAACGCCCTCAATTCTCTCCGGAGAAAGGTACTCTCCCTGCGCCAACTTGAGCACATTTTTCCTGCGATCAATGATGGAAAATCTGCCGAGTTCGTCCACACTGCAGATGTCACCGGTCATGAACCAGCCGTCTTCCGTAAAAGCCTTCGCTGTCTCCTCGTCGTTGTGATAATAACCCCCAAACACGGCTTTGCCTCTCAACAACAGCTCACCCCTCGGATACGGCTTATCTTGGACTGTATAGTCCATATCTGGAACGCTCAAGAGGCAAGCTTCTTGACAGGGTACCACACCACCCACACTCGAGACAGAGAAATCGTCAACTGGTTGAGTCATGGCAATGGCATATGTTTCAGTCAATCCGTAGCCTTGCATGGTTCTAGATGAAAATACAACGCGAAGGAAGGCCTGTAGGGATGGATCCAGGGGCGCAGCGCCAGAAACCATGGTTGTGACACGATCGAGTCCGAAGGCTGAAGCAACTTTTCGTCCCCAAAGACGGTCGTAGAATACATGCTTGAAGGTAGGAGTGGGAGGAGTGGCTCCTGGGGACTTGGGAGCGGGGTTGGCGTTTGCAAGTTTGGTCTTCACGATATGTCGGCTCAGTGCGCCCTTGAAACCTGGTTGCTCTACTGTGTTGGACTTGATTGCTCCTCCGAACCGATTCCACAGTCGAGGCACGGAAGCAAATGTGGTCGGCCGAATAAGTTTGAGGTCATCGACCAATTCAAGAGGATTGCCATGGAAGTATCCGATTCGAGATCCTGTCCAAAGCACTGTATGCTCGAGCAATCGCCCGTAAATGTGCGCCAACGGCAGATAGCTAATCGAAACGCCGTTCTTATCCATAGGCGAACTGGTCAAGGAGCATGATGTCGCCGCAACTGCATGAGCGTGCGTCAGTAGTACTCCCTTTGGTGGCCCGGTGGTTCCAGACGTATAGTTGATTGTGATGGCATCCGAGGGTCTCGGTGGATTGTAGGGTCTGTTGAGAGCAGCACCGAGCTTTTCCACGGTGTCTAGAGAATAAACTTTAATGCCAGCTTCTTTGGCAAGTGAATCGAGCAGGGCTTGCTTGGACAACTCTGGAGCTTCATTGGTGGTCGGAGCTAGCGGATCCAGAACCACAAGGGCCTTGAGCTTGGGCAATCGTGATTTCAATTTGAGAAGGACTGGAACATGTACCAATGAAGTCACGACACACGCCAGATCGGCGTGTCTGATAATGTACTCTGAAGTCTCAGGGCCCAAGGTGTCGTAAAGAGAGACGGTAAAGAGGGATTGTGACATGCAAGCCAGATCAGTCAGCTGCCATTCCGGTCTATTTTGGCACCACAATCCGACTCCATATTGTGTACCAGTTATGCCCTCGCGTGCGTGGATTTCCACCAGGCCAACGCCTAAGTCGGCCCGTCTCTTCTGCACGGTCTCGTAGTCAAGCCACTCGTAAGGACCCCAGGTCTTCCGGGCCGAATCGTAAGGTCTGTAACCTAGACAGGGAGCATGCGGGAATTTGTGCGCAGCAAACTCAAACATATCGTGTCCTGTGCGGACTGCGGGATCGAGAGTCTCAAGTAGACCATCGCGGGATTTGTGGTGTCGATAGACGGCAGAGCGACCAGGTTGTTCGGTGCCTGGGAGGGTAATGGAGTAGGGTTGACCCTTTGGAGGAGGCTTATTGTACTCTTCTGCTGTTTGCAGGTAGAGTGGTTTGGAGGAGAGAAGGGATGGCATTGTGGAGATGGTTGGGGATGGAACGGGGCTGAGGGAGGGTGTGGATGGTGTGGAGGGAAGAAGGAAAGGAGGAAGAGAAGGGTGTCAGATACTATGTACTCCGTAGAAGAGAAGAAAGAGATTACCGGATGAAGTGAGGAAGCGAGAGTGACATGACGATAGAGTCTTGGAATTCCTTGTGGTTGTTCAGGCAGTGGCCACACAAAAATGAAGGCAGTGGTGACATGTCATGCCAGTGCACGCGAAGATGCCTCGGTTTTTCCGCGCACAACCCTTGGGGCACGTCACGGGAGCTGCGTAATACATACCCATACCCACTCCATACGGAGTCCATACAAGCATTGATGAAGATTGAACCCAGCGCCAGTGCAGTGCTACACCAACACCTTCTTAGGTCGGTCGGGCTCTCCGGGGGTGGAGGGGTGGAACTCGGAGGGTGGCCTAGGATGGGCTTTCGTCCGAACAGGGCCAAGAGACACAATTCGATAGACAGTGGAAGGAGTGTTTGGACAGAGGGCTGATGCCTTCAGGATTCATCTGGTCACGGATGTGATTACGAGGAGCCAACTGTGCATGTGATCAACAACTCAAGGTAGGTGTTTATTCAATATTAATCTTCTGCAGGAACCGACAAAGATCATGACATGTGAAACTAACTAATAGTTGACCACCCTGGCGTTTCGCGGTTCGGACGAGGCCCATCTTGTACGGAGGAGTAGCCGCACCCGTATGTAATTACTCCACACCGACTTCTAGTACGGAGCAATACAACCACCTCCAGACTCGTACGTCCGTATCCCCACACCAAGAAGCCCTGATTCGCCCACAATACCCGGACTAGGCCTCCCTTCGCTGTTAGACGAGGTACCTACACACGGAGGACGGGGAACACAAACTCTCAGAAGTCTAAAGGAGCCTTGGAGTATCCAACCCTGGAGACCTCCATAGCAAAACGGTAATGTTATGGCTCATGCTATGGCTATCTCATCGACATAGTTGATCACTCAAGAGCCTCCAGAGAAGGGAGTATGATGGATTCCGCAAGCGAACTACCGACCGTGGTAAGGCACGGCTGCCTTGTCTGACCAACAAGTCGAGTCCCTGAGTCGATCCTTCTCTTCGCTCCTTCGTCAGCTCGTGTCCTCTCCGACTCCGTCGGCCACCAAGACACACGCCGATTCATTCCCCCGTCGGTGCTCCTGAGTCCACCCTTCAACCAGTGACACTCGCGGCAGCGGATGCCACGGCAGCTTGCCTCATTCGCTCTCTCGCGACGTTGATTTGCTCCGATAGTCTCCAAGGGTAGTCGAATTTGCCCATGAAGATTTCGCAAAGCTAGCACCCTGTCGTCAGTACACTCGGTCCATAATCGTGTGCAATAGCATTCGCTCACCTGAATTTCCTTGCAACTTCCAAAGTCTTCGTCAGTCAGGACCGCTTCTAGCTCCTCGACAGTCTTGGTACTTCGACTCTTTGCCTTGATCCCAGTGTCCTCCCGAGCACCAAAGAACTCCAGCATTTTCTGATGATCCCAAAGCATGCTGACATCATTATAGCCTTGTTCAGGGCCATGGATCGCTCTCTCGATCGCATAACCATCGTTGTTGATGACAAAGATAATGGGTTTGTACCCGTAGCGGATATAGCTACCTATCTCCTGCACCGTCATTTGTAGACTTCCTTCGCCGACGATCAGAACCACCCGTCCAGAGTGTTTCAGTTCTTTGGCCGCAACGAGCGCCCCAAAGCAAGCACCAACGGTGAAGCCAATCGAAGACCAGAAGATCTGGGTAATGTACCGAGTGTTGGGTGGGAAAGTCGAGTCTGGTACACCAAACTGTGCAGTTCCGGATTCTGCTAGAACAATGTCATCCTCCTTCAGGAACCGACCCAATCTCTGCCACACGAATGACTGTTCGATTTGGCCCGAACTAGAATTGTTCAAAACTGGGGGTTCAACTTTCGGCTTGGGTGACCGCCTCGGCACATTGAACCTTTGAGGTTGCGATTCTAGCTCCGCAACAATTCGCTTCAGGATAGGGAGGAAATGGAAGTTTTCGAATTTCTCATCTTTGATTTGACAAAAGTCATGGCCCAGACGTACTACATTCTCATCTTTGAGATATCGTGTGAACCCTCCAGTGTTCGAGTCTGACAAAAGAGGCCCGATATTCAAGACCAGATCTGAGCCTTCGAGGCTATCGGCAACTCCTGGGAATGATACTACCACACGTCAGCAGGCCTTCATCTCTTCAGAGCCAAAGAAGCGTACCTTGGCCATTGTAACAGCCATTGTAGTATGGCTTGGTTTCATCGATGACTCCCTTCGACAGAGGGGTTGAGAAGCTAGGGAAACTTGTCAACTCAGCTAATTGTTTGGTCAATTGCAGCCCTCCGTGTCGAATAGCGAGTATATCGGCCAAGATGGTCGGGTTAGCTGCCTTTTCGATCAACGACAATACACTTTCCACGATCTTGTCCTCGGTCTTGCTATCAGGGTTGGTGATTAAGGTGTTTAAGGGGGTATCTAGCCGCTTAGCATCCAACTGTACCGAGACGACATCAGCCGGGACATAGATATACACTGGAAGTCTGCTCTGAACACAAGAGATGATGACGCGGTCGATGTCCTCTGCCATGGTTTTATCTTCCATCAGATACGCATGGTCTTTGCGGATGGGTGCAGCCATTTGAATGTATATGGCGTGGTCCATGTTCGGTGCCATAGTGTGGTGAAGCATGACCCGATTCTTTTGCACTAAGTTGGTGAAGGGTAAGGTAAGGAACAATTCCCATCATGGCCATCTCGGGCTTATGTTTACTTACTTATCCTGGCTGGCATGCCGACAATGTGAATCATTCCTGCATGTTCAGCGTACGCTCCTGCAACGCCATTCATGGCCGACAACTCCCCAACAGCGTAGGTTGTGATCAAGGCAGCCGGAGATCCCTTGATCCTTGTGTAGCCATCAGCAGCGTACGCTCCATTGAGCTCATTGCAGCATCCGACCCAGTTCAAGCCGGGCACTTTATAGATCTCGTCGAGCAGAGTGACTGGTAAATCCCACGATCAAGTGTTAGCTCCAATGAATCAGGCATAGAAAGGACTGGGAGTGACATGATCATGATCATGAGACTGGTACCTACGGTTGAAGTCACCAGGGACACCTAGGATATGTTCTGTTCCCAGTTCCTTGATACGCCGGAATAGGTACTGGCCCATCGATATCGTTGATCCCGCCATGATGGCTAGCTGCCGTTTTCCACGAAGTCGTTCTGGGATATGGAGCAATAGAAACTAGGTACGAATAGAAGTGTCCCAAGTTTTAAATCAATCTATTTGATGTCGGGGACAGCCAAGGGAGGCGTGGGGTGAGGGGAAGGGAAAGTGAGGTCAGGATCACGTGTAGAGTTGGTATGCAAGGCCTCGGTCGTGGGTCCAGAGACTGAGTTTCTAGGTAGACAAGTCTGGAAAGAGAGATCAGGCTTTTTATTTGGTCCTCATACGTTTTCCATGTATTTAATGAGATGTGGATGTTGTTCAGAACGCCTTGTGTCAGTTCTAACCAAAGCATATTTATTCCATGGGCAAAAGGCGGCCGAGGCTTGTTGATGCCCGGAACACATCGCTTATCAGCGGGCAACAATGGATAATCGCCATACTAGTGATGTATCTAAATTCTGACTGGAGAATCGCCGATAGCTTTCCAGGGAAATGGTTTTGTGAAAGCTGATGAGTATGTTGTGGAAAAATTTCTTCGAAGACCAGAACATTTCCCTTACATTTTGGCCTGCTCTTGGCTTACTGGGTCAACATCGAACCTTCCATGTCACTGGACTTACCATCCTCCTCCTACTAGTATACTAGTATGGTAAATGGCCCCAGTTGAACAAGGCTAGGATGCCTATCCTACCAACTCTACCCCCCCCTAAGGCAATTCATGAGAGAAGCTTAGCGCCGGTACTGCGTTTGCGATAATGAAACTGGTAGGTTTCAAGCGAATTACTTATATCGCAGGTCAAAAAGTTTGAGATTTGAGATGTGATTGCATAGGTAAGTATACCATCAGTATCTCGACGTACGTGAAGCATCCGTTGTCTGTCAGCACAGCCAGCTCCAAGCAACGGCCCTGCTTACAAAATGCAAGCTCAGAAATCCCCACCAGATTAAAAGAATAATGCTGCTTTCATATCACACCCTCTGGACTCAGGAACACAACCCCTCGCTCAAATGGCCTCCCAAGCGTCGAGGACTGGTTTGCACTGGCCACACTGGCCCTCCGATCCGTTGCCATGCCGATGGTCACCACCATACACGTACATACATACACACACACACATCCCACCGAAGATCCCATATTTCGGTGACAGCTTCGTTTAGGGAGACTGTTGAAAATCGAATGAATTGACTTTCTTCCAGCATTGGGCAGCATTGCCGACATCAGATGCCACAGGGAGCTGTCATTCCCTGCTCATTGACACTATTCCCCGTCGGCCATGCTAGCAGTCGCGCCTACGGCCGAGTATTGCTATTTCTGTTGCACCCTGCAGCTCTCGCAACGCGGATGAGAACATTCGGGACAGGACAAGGTATCGATGGAAATCTTGCTGTGTTCGCATTGACACTATCTCTCAATCAGCTTTCATCCTGGAGTCTAGGCATTCATTACATGCACACACGCAATTCCATATCCATTTTCGATTGTGTCTGATTGGAGGCTGTCAAGGTGAGAAAGCAAAAATTAGCGGCGATCGTGTCCATCAGGAACATGAATGTGGACATGACAAGGCGCGCACATTGGTCAGTCCGAGGCAGCATGGCTTCAATACCGGTCCTTCGAACCTCAACCAATCATCATTGCGATGTGATTGATGATGCAACATGATCGTCCTACAGATGGGCTGCGACGGGGGATCCTCCAGGCTGTCCGCCGCTGTTGCGGTATCTAGAAACCGTAGGGCAAGCCAAAGGGGGGATTTGGAATGGCGATACCTACCATGTCTTATAATAGGTCCCACGCTTTGTGAGAGAACTTCTTATCCTCCTGTGCGCCTTCAAAAATTGGTTGGGTACACGCCGATGGTTGTTGCGGAGCACCTTAATAGAGTTAAAGGAGTTCAGTTTCAATAAGATAGCTTATTCGCCAATCTTGCAAAAATCCAGTTTGGATCGCCATTGAAATCTCAAGGTTGATATTGTCTCTTTATATACCGTGGGAGATGGACTCGTTTGTAGCTTGGTATCAATGACTAGGGAGGTTCTTGCAGTCATCACCACTGGCATGTCTGATTCAGTCATATGCATTGAGTGCCGAGGGTTGACTGGGAAGTCGTTGAGAAAACCTCTGGAGGCTTGAGCACTCATCTGGTCTGTGGACTCTGGCTTTTCTGTTTCAACGTTTGTAGTAAATTGTTCATACAACCTAGGCTCGGTGTGTTCCCTCCAGTGTCGTTGTAGGCAGTGGTTTGGAGAGGACCGCTAGTGTATAGAAGTAAGTTTAGCAATAGGGTGTTGGCGCTACCAGTAATTAACTCCGTCCAGAGCACTAATTAATAGTATTAGCCACTTCGAGGTCGCTGAGTCCTAATCGAGAAGAATTGCTCCGAAAGTTACCTAATAATTTCTTGGCAGACTTTGACAGAGGAATCGTCCAAGTAGACTCTGAAGAGTGAGATATGCAGCCAATTTGACTACAAAGTGCACCCACTCTCCACAGAGCCACAGACTTCTCGACAAGCCATCAGTTATATCAGTCATAGGGCTTCCAGCATGAAGGCAACGGCTATCTTGACTCTTCTTGCCTTTTGTCGATTGTTGGCATGGGGTTTAGCAGCCTCACTACGAGTTCAGATTCCGGCCTCAAACCTGATCCCCAATCCATATACGCTACCATCATCCACTCATGCGACATTGACCTCTGGCACCGAGCCTCCGCGTAGAGCTCTCCTCCGCCGTGGCGACTACTTCGAATTCTCCAACATCACGACCGTTGGCACCCACCTGCTTGAAATCCACAGTCGGGATTTTGTCTTTGCGCCGTACCGCATCGATATCGCACCCTCTGCCGATTCAGCCGAAGGCGTAATCAGCGGGGCTTGGGAAACATATCGAGGAACGAAATGGGAGGACAGGGGCGTCGCGCTCGTGGCAGCCCCCACCAAAGATCTGACTCTCTCGGTCAAGACACTGTCGGGCAAGAACTTCTATGAGCAGCGGCAGGGGTTCAACCCGATGAGTTTATTGAAGAACCCTATGATATTGATGGCTGTGGTGGCACTAGCTTTCACCTTTGGCATGCCTAAGTTGATGGAGAACATGGACCCGGAAATGCGGGCGGAGTATGAAGAGATGCAGAAGAAGAGTCCAATGGGCAGTGTCACACGGGCGATGCAAGGCGGAGGGGGTGGTTCTGCGGACGGTTTTGATCTCGCTGGGTTTCTGGCCGGGTCTGGCAAGTCATCGGGCAGTGAGCGACCCGCTGACAGTGTCCGGGAACGTAAAAGATGAGAAGGGGTGCTGTCATGACATTATGGATCTCTGACCTTCAGACTCCTTGTTCTTTCCACTCAAAGCTATTGCACATCGCCTCAACACACAAACCTTTAGTTCTACTCAGGGGCTTACTGGCTCAAAGAATCCTTCCACTCCACCAGCTCTACCCAAGTTCTCCTACTTATGGTAACACCTATCGCTTGCCATCACGACTGACAACCTATGAAAATGGAGATCACAAACCAGGCCGCAACATTCATGAATGCGGAGCTACATTTGTTGGATCCTTTCATTAGGCATGGGAAGCCGAGGCCATTACATTACGCATCTCGTGAATGCATGCCTCTGTGGATATGGCTGAGACTCTGGAGCTAGCGTATGGGAAATGGCTGCCTTATGGAGTGTGTTGGCATTTCAAAGTGGGCTGGCACTGTTGCATTCGAGCATGTCAAGGAGATACGGAGTCGCTACTCTTTACCAAGTCAAGTTGCCCTTCGTTGTGATCAAATTCGCACCACAGGGGGACAGAACCGGGATTAGAGATGACGTGGAGGTTCTGCATCCCTAGCTTACCTGGTACACAATTCACAGCGCTTAGATAGAGAGCCAGTTAGAACTATTAGAGTAGTATAGGTACATACCTGTCTACACGTTCTTGACCTATCAAAATCCATGCACTTCCCAGCACTGACCGTCCACTCAGTTGCAACGTTTTAAGAAACAGTCCCGGAATCATGGCCAGGGATCTGGAATGGCACCAGAAGGCCACGGCGGGACAAGAACTTGGTTACCCCAATCTGAACGCAGCCTATGCGGAATCTCTGAGCTGCAACGATGTTGAAAGAGAATTGGCTCAAGCACTTATGCCCGACTTTAAAGACCCAAGCGATCTTCAGGTGGACGACGTCATAGACCTCTATTCTGAGAGAAGTGGAACTCAAGCCTGTCGCTGGACGAGGAGGGCTTCACCAGCGACAACGGTTGGCTCGCAAGGCATAGAAGGGACACCTTAAATAACAGCCAAGCTCAAGCTGAGCTAACCAGTAAGAAATCTCGAATGTCACTCATTGTTCCCTGAGACCTGGAGCTTCATGACGGACCTGGATCAGCGGAGGACCTATGCATTGCCCTCCAAAATCTCAGAAAATCAAGTTTTCGGCATCTGTGCCGCACCCTTCAGATACTGTATCTGGCTTATGAGACTTTCATTGGCGCCACGGTTACCGTAAGTTTATCGGGGCGAGGGGCTGGAGAGACTGCTGGACAATAGAGACTGATATTTTTCACAGTAAAACGACATGTGGATACTCAAAATCGGATTCTCTCTCCGGTACTGCGCCTGGCATTGAAGTCGAAGCCCCAATAGAAGACCCTCGCCAATATGTAGAGAGAAAGCTTCTGAGAGCTACTAGTGGTGTTTCATTTCTATTTCGAACGCTTTGAACCCTGGGCCTGCTCACTTGAACAGGGCTCAGGTCTACCGTCTCCCGTGTCGTCGACGCATCGCTAGGACTGATGATGCCGATGTGAAGCCTACTGCTTCATGGAAACTTTCTTCGATTCAGGCGAGACTGGGGAGGAATCGGTATCCAAAAGTAGTATTACGGGGACTCCATTGCGCCGACATCCTTTGACCAAGGTGAAAGACGGTGCGGCAATCTCTTTTGCGGATCCCTAGGAGTATTCCTTACGCTTTTTTTTCAGTATCCGACTCCCGTTCTCCCCACATATCCACGATCGTTTTTAATATTGAGTTTTGTGCTAATGAGTGTGGGACCTGCTGGAGCCTCCTTCTTTCAGACGATAGCAACGCCGATGAGAAGGCCTCCCCGTTCAGTGAACTCACTAACGTTGTCCCTGAAGATGCCACGCCTTTTGAAATCCACTAAAGTAGACAGCAGATGTTCAATTCGTTCAGATGTCGACGGGCGTCCTGGACTCCTGGGTAAGCTAGAACTCCCACCAACAAGTTGCTCGGACGCCAGAACAGGCCATCCTACCTCTTGGGTCTCAAAACCATGGATGTTGTCATTTATATGACCTGGAATCCTTGGATCACTGAAACTGAGTGCTGACGGCTAGAAATATGCAATGAATGGAAGTCCAAAGGGAGCTTGATCCAGCCTGGGGGAAAGCCACGTCAGTTTGCATGTTGCCAGGTGGTTTATCAATGTGCGCAGTACTTACAGCAAATTGCTTCCCTGTTGTACTAGGACAACCAAATACCGCTAGTTTTGGCGAAGAAGCCTACCAAATTTCGAACCCCGAGACATGGTTATCTGGCTGCAACATCATTGCTGGCCCTGCTTTGTCGTCGATGGAGCTAGCTTGGCAGCCACGTCTGTCATCAATGATTGGGGCAGATCCCAAGCATCTCCACCATTGAGCGAGCCTTCCTCCAACGAGATAAAGGAACTTCGGCGCCTCGTTCTCTGGAACGACATGCAGCCACATTTCAAGGAGAATAGGTACCACACCACTGTCCCCAAGACCCGAACCAATGGCATGGTGCAGCAGCCAGCCATTGTTGTCGCTTGAGAGTCAGCTGTCATACTTCGACCATGCACGCTGTGTGACCCTTGTGCTCCTGAGATAGTCTGCCCAACCCCACCTAGACACCACTTCATTTGCACAAGTAGGTGAACATGTGTTGTCAACTTATGGCATGGGAAATGCATGAATATTAGACTGAAATCCGCCTTTTCAGCCTTGATTCTCTCCCCTATTACGCTATCTCCTAGAGGCAATCAGCCGAAATGGCAACTCTCCTTCCAGAAGGCATCCAAACGCTACTAACCAGGCAAGGAGTGGAAAGCCCGATCCCGAATATCGCAGGCACTGACGTGATAAACAATCCCATTCACATCTTCCTGTCGTATCTGGCAGATACCCTCGTCCAGCTAACTGAGTGCTCACCAGAAGTGGCTTATTCTTCCATCCAATGGCCAAATGAATTGGGAGATTTGGTGGTAGTGCTCCCACGACTAAAACTTCAGCATAAGAACCCCAAGACATTTTCGACTGAGCTGAAGCAGAAGGTACGGTGATAGCATTCATCTTCCCTTTGCGGCATGATACTCCTTGCTGACCTCGCCGTTGAACCCCGATAGTTCCCGGGATCTCACCTCTTCGGCCACCCTGTGGATGACGGGATACATCTTCGGTTCTTCTTCACTCCACGTACACTTGGTCACGTACTCCTGCCCTATATCATCGATCGAGGTCAATCATATGGGACCCCAACCATCTTCAGCCAAAATGACTTGGAGCCCACCGATGTCAAGCACAAAAAGATTGTGGTGGAGTTTTCGTCGCCCAACCTTGGTAAGGAGTTTGATGGCCTCCACCTCAGGAGCACCATCATTGGTGCTTATCTAGCTTCTATCTATGAGTCTATGGGCTGGGAAGTCACCAGGATGAATTTTCTCGGTGATTGGGGCCAACCTATTGGGCTACTTGCTGCCGGGTGGTCCAGATTTGGCTCTGAAGATGCATTAAACGAGGATCCGCTCAGGCATCTACTTGATGTTTACACACAGATCGATGAACTCGCTAAAGACGAACAAGCAAATTCCCAGGAGCTGCCTGCTGATGGTCAGCTTTCCGGGATCGCGGCAGAACGTGATGCAAATTTCACAGCCCTGGAGAACGGTGAACCAAATGCATATGCGTTGTGGAAACGATTCCGTGAAGTCTCTATCCAAAGATACACTGATCTTTATGCACGTATGAACATCAGGTTCGACGACTATTCTGGAGAATCAGAGGTCAACCATGAGACTATTGCAGAGGTTGAGCTAAGCTTGCAAGACAAGATCGTCTTTGACGAAACGCGAGATGGTTGGACTATCGATTTCAGCACACATGAAACCAAATTATTAAAGACTGGCCATGCAAAGATACGGAATGGCAGAGGTCAAACTACTTATCTACTCCGTGACATTGCCTCTGCATTGGATCGGAGCCGGAAATATGGTTTCGATAAACTCCTATATGTTGTGTCCGCAAGGCAGGATTCACACTTTCAACAGCTCTTTGCGGTACTTGAGCTGATGGGTCACTCGGAGCTCGCCGATCGACTCCAACATATCAGTTTCAATGCAGCAGTCAAAGGCTTGGTGCCGCAAGATGGTGCCAAAGGGCTTTTGCTCAGCGATATTCTTAACAAATGTCAAGCCACCATTTTCTGTCTGTCAGCAGATGATCCAGATAGATACTCGCATTTCCAAGACCCACTCAACCTGGAATTCTGCGACAGTCTTGGTGTTATCGCGCTCATGACGCAGGATCTGTCTATCAAGAGGAAGGACGACCTCATCTTTGACATTGCAAATATCGGCAATAGTGAAGAGACTGGAGTTGATTTGCAAAGCTGTGTCACGAGACTAAACCGCAAGCTGGATGGAGTTGTCATAGATCGTGAAGATCTTGAGAACGCGGATTACTCCCTCTTCGATGATGAGACCTACGCAGAGATTCTTCGTGTCCTCATTCAATTTCCGACTGTTATTAAATCATCACTAGAAAAACTAGAGTCCTCTTTGATTGCCGCATATTTGTTTCGCTTGGTCGGACAAGTGGAGGATATCTTAGGAGATGCCGGGGAGTCAGAGGCCTCTGGCTCGACCAACAATCTCGCCCAGCTCGCTCTCCACCAGATTGTCCGCCAGGTTCTGATGAGTGGGATGCGTATCATTGGTCTTACACCCATCGAAGAACCGTTTCTACAAGAACACTCTGGAATTGTTCCGTTGGAGGCTCCTGCCGAGGCTATTGTTGAGGGAGATGCTACAGCCGCAAGCCTTAACGACACACAGCCAAGCCATGATTCTGACCCTGTTCCTGTTGCAGATGCTAGCAATGGTCCACTCAAAGAGTCAGCTGACGATGAAGGGATTGTGGAACCAGCAGCGAATCCAGGCGAGTTTACAGAGGGATTCTCTATCGATGCAACAGCGACAAAGGCTACCGAAGAATGCAAAGAAATTACTACGCCAGACCAGGTCGATAACGTGCCGGTGGAATCTGCGTCAGATACCATACCCGCAACGGTTTACAACTTAGATCCAGTACCAGAGGAGAATGTGGCTGTTAAGTCCGAGGACAACCAGGCTGACAAAGCTCATACAGTTTCTCTCCCCGAGGCTGTCGAGAACCTCAAAATCGAAGACGATGATGTTCCTGCAACTGAGGCTCAAACCACTGATGCTTCTATTGATGAGGCCCCTGCTGTTCAAGCGGTTAGCGCCGGAGATATCAACTCAAACGATGCACATGAGCCCGAGACATTGGAAGGGCTTGCTCACAACACAGCCAATCCTGCCGAGGATGTCAAGCACGAGGCTTCGGGTTCTTCAGACTTTGAACACTATAAGTCTACCACCCTGAATGAGGAACATCACATCACGATGCCCGACCATGTGGCCACGGTTGAAGCCCACTGAGTACATGCTGAGAATATTCCCGTTTCGGATAATACGTGGCTAGATTGTGTAACTAGAATGTGACCCGGATGTGCGATTCCTGCGGAGGTGGTATCATCAAGCAACAGTATCTAGTTTGGATTGGTCAAGCGTCTTTGATTTCGCTCTCTTTGTACACTACTTTCTGCCCAAGTGGACTTTGGGAACCCGCAGCATGAAGTCCTTATGCTTTACGACTACTTCCGAGTACGAGATGTGACAAGAGTCTTACCATCTGCATCCCGATCCTTTGAGTTCCGTAATCCCGTGTGCTCTCCAGTAAAGCTCTCTCTGGTCGTCGGAAATGTAGACTTGGTAGGTGTACTATTGATTGCCTTGTTTACTATCACATCCCATTCTGTTTAGCAGAGGGCACCCAGATGATGCACCGTGCAAGTGCTGCCATCCCCACCATTGTTCTGGGAATCAATGCGCCCTGGAGCCACTCAGCTGTAAGGAAGTAACGATATCTCTGGGTAATTGGTCGCCTTGCAATTTAGTTGATTGGTGAGGCTGTTGGGTGGCCATCTGCAAGATGCAATGTATGTGTTGTTTCGTGATCCTGGGGGATGTCGTTGATTTGATAGTGGGGTGTCGAACTAGACTAAACCAATTGTGGGGCTCCTCCGACTTCCGGGGCGCATCAGAATTGTCCGACACTTTAGCGTCACTCTCAGGTCGTTCCTGCCCAACTTAGCACCAGCCCTTCACCTTCCATCCCGGCATCCTTCCATCACCGCTTCCACCAGACTCCCAAAATACCATCCAGATGCCTTGTAATAGTACTAAGTCACACAACCGAACCGTCAAGGGGCCTCACAACACCGAAAACGTTTGTGCCCAAGTCACCGTGTTGACTCTTCCACTTGATCCCAATTGTTGAATTACCGAATCACTTGCACAACATGAGGACTCAGTCACGCGTTTGACTAACTCCACACGCCATCTCCATCTGGTCTTCCTGCTTCCGCAGCTTGCTGACTTGCAGCGTCTTGCATACTCTTGGATACTCTTGGGCTCCCAATACGTGGCAATTGACCAGTAAACGCCTTTGCCGTAGTCCTTACGTGGGAGATTGTCGCTTCCTTTCGTGTCTGCGTCCTCCCATGCTTTCCCCGGATACAGAGAACCAGTGATCTGGGCAGCAGCCGACTCGACGTCTGGGACGCCAAGCGAAATGTCACGCTATCTTTGAGATCCTAGCCTTCGAGGGAATGTACTCCATCAGTGGTTAGTGGACAATGGACGTCGCCTAGCTGTGTGCAGATGTGGCTACCCTTTGGGCATCAATATGGCCTTCCGTGAACCATTGGTCGGGACACTGGCGATATTTGTGACCTTTGACATTGTGCCCCTCATGGTTGTTGGTTGATAAACCATATCAGAACACCGGTCTCGCGAGCAGACTCCTTCCCCCGGTACTGACAAGGACAGGGAGGGATGAATTAGCTACCCCGACAACATTGTTCTAGATGATGAGGCACCGCAGATAATTATCCCGTCCACTTTTTCCAGCAGCCTAACCCCCTATGCGGAGTAAAAGACAGGTGTACCAGCCTCCTACCAGCCTCATTACTGGATGGGGACGGGTCTGGGCTTAATTACTGGTCTAAGCCAGGGAATGTGACCGATATGAAAAGAAATCTTGGGTGCTGGTGGAGGGACGGAACGAAATGTGGCAAGGATTGAGAGATGCTCTGTCATGAGCATTGCATTCCAGCTTCATTTCTGCTAGCCACTTGAAATTCGCCAACACAGAGGTGGCTTTACCCAATTACTCGACATGCATGGTTGATGGCCTATACCCGAATTGGATGAGGCTCTGCACGACACACATCGTGCACCGAGAAAGTATTTGGGTCACAGCACGTTGCATTTTCCTCCATTCTCTTTCGACATCTCAAGCGAAATAAAGAAAGTCTCCTCCTATGCTTGGAACGAGACGTCGATCTCTTAGTCGCAGTCCACCACCAAGGGCGATGGATGGACGCCATCGCAAGCTCTTTATAGAGTCAGTTCGCTTCCAGTGGGTATTGCTGTCGTTGTTATTAGCTGACATCTTTCTAGGTGGACTCAGAGTGACCCAGTCGTGCTACTAGTAGGCGAATCAAGTGGCACACCTATTGAATATCGGGTTCCTCGTGACTTTCTTCGACGTCGGTCACGGGAATTTCGCACACTGCTTCATATTCACGGACAAGATTCAGAACCAATCAAGGTCCCTGATACACGAGTCTCGACATTTGAGGATTTTATCATTTGGACCTTCAGGGACCAACCCAAGATTAAAAATGGGGCGACATTCGATGAGGTGGTTCAGCTTGGAATTTTCGCCTGGAGATACCAAATAGCCTCCCTCAGCAACCAGGTAACAGATGTAATCCGCCGAAAGGTAAGTAGTTGCGACTGGCCACTTCAAGCTTCGATTCTGGATGATATTTACGAGGCGGTGCCGAGTAAATGTCCGCTGAGAGAAGTGGTTCGCGCTGCTCTGGGGCAACTACCACGACCTGACGCAGAAGGTGAAGTTCTCAAAGACGATTGGAAGGCCACCTTTTTGAAGCATGCAGAACTTGGATGGGACTATATTCAGGCTTGTGCTACAGAATGGGCGAAGAAGGATTACCTCACCGATGCCTGCAGGTTTCACGACCACCAGGATGTTTCTCACCGTGGCCCATTCGCGTACTGCGACGGCTGTCCCTTTAGTGATGAAGACTGCTATCCAGAAGAGCCCCAAGAGCAACCCGTGCCCGTTAACGGGTTTCGGATGTTGGAAACGGAGGATGATGAAGTGGCCAATGAAGTCGCTCGAACAGAGGACGCTATTTCTAGCAATGGGACCACCGTAACCAAGGTGGAAGAGCCTGTCGAGGTAGAACGGACGGTGAATGGCATCCATGGACCGCAGAAACAAATTTCCACACTTAACGGCAATATCTCGAAGGATGCACACTCTAAGTCTGGCAACGACGGCACGGAAACACCCATAGAGGCTTCCGTGAATGGAACTGAGCAGCACGAAGCAGCAATGGACGACGACGTTGAAGAAACAACCGTTCATTCTGATGGCCTTGGTGACGAGCCAAGCAGCATCAAGGAGAATGAATCAGTGATTGAGGAGGTCGATGAGAAGCTTGAGGAGAAACTTGATGAGTTGAAGATTGAGGACACCAAGGTGATTGGGACTGCGGATGACAAGATCACACCCGAGCCAAAGCCCAAGAAGAAAAAACCGAAAAAGCGGGGCAGCAAGGCATGATTCCGAGCTGTTGCTTTGGTGGTAGGGCTAGGAAGCCACGAGGAGAAATTGCAGCTGGGGTGGTGGGATGAAGACTGGACGTTATTTTGGCTGATCAATTCTCTACTTCTGTGTGTTTTCTCGACAATGGGGAGCATCCAGTTTTGTGTTCGCTTTCAGAAGTTACGAAACGGTATTTTCGGGTTACGACTTTCCAGTATCTGCAGGCATGCTATGCTATTACGTTTGGGTCTAATCCTGGCCTCTCCGGGTTGGGTTCTGCATTTATATGGGCTAGTTTTGGGGTTTGTTACGCAGTGTTTGTTTTTAGGTAGCTTGATCTATGGTTGCAGTTCGCGAGGTAAAAAGCCATATTAAGTCACAGAATTGATTAAATGGGGACAACAACCTCTTCATCCATAGGATGTCTGCCTATGACAGGAAGCATGTAAGTAATTCATCCATTACGGAGTACAGCACCGATATAGTCAACAGCCTTCGAGATGGTTTCACAGCCTGATCAGACAACAACTGACGAGCCACCCCAAGGCCTAAGCACATCTTTTGATCACAAAGAACAAAAGTACGGAGCAATTAAATATCCCGCAATGCCGCGGCTCGCTCGCAGTCCCAGAATGCGTGACAGATGCCAGATGCCAGCAGCCACACAAAACTTGAACGTCAGTCAGTCAAAGCCGGACTTCGGTTTTCCATCAGATAGATGATTAGTAGATGCAATGGCATTGGCATCTCACACACCCGAATCTTCGGGAAGCCACACCTGTCACCGCCAGATCTTTTTTAGGCTTTTTCGTTTTAGAGTTTGCAGGCACTTTTTATTTAAGCTTATCGCGGACTCTCCCTCACGTTTCGATCTTCATGGCTTGCACAGATGCAGTATGTAGTACATACTAGCTTGGATATATTATATATATACACACATATATATTGTAGTCCATTATGGCTGTGATCGTATCGATGACCACTTCGCTTAGGGTCTGCGTGTGGCTGGCTGTTATACATGGCAACACAACACAATAGCAACCCATCATAGCACTGAGGAGAACGAATCTTCCACGGAAGCTTTGGACCGAGTGTCACGAAATCATGTCGCACGATCACCGCGCTGTACCCTCTCGGAGGTGATGAGGAGCCCACTGATTGCTATTCTGAGAACGTTGGGGGCATGTATTAGGATGACCCGTCTTCTCTCGATGTCGTACGGAGTACAGGGTTATAACATTTGGGAGCGAATCGGGAACGTATGGAGCGCAGTTAAAAAGGAGATTGCGAGTATGTAATAACATGGCACGGGAGATGGTTTGGACTGCTGAATGAAGTTCTTAGCAAGCCTCAGCTCAAAATGAGGTAAGAAGAGAAAAGGGCAACTGGTCGTTGGATCAAGATGGTTTACCGCCTGGGATCGATCACAAGGTATTTGCGGGATGACGAGGCTTGGTGCCAGCGATTCGGTTGTTGGAAGCTGGGTTCCTGACTTGTAAATGAGGCCCACCTATGATAGTAGTCGCTAGGAATGAAAGGATGGAGTACCGAGTACGCTGGCTCTTCGCTCACAAGGGATAAATGTAGCTGAGTCAGAGCGGGCATGAAGTGATGCGAGGATGAGAAATCGTGTGATGATGATGATAGACGAAATGGGGATGTGGCCCCAAGAAGATCATGGCAGGGTGTACGGAGTACTCGTCGCCGTGGTACAAGGTATAGTAAGTAGTGTATTCAGCCCTGTGTTATTCCAATCCGATCATCTGTATGGAGGATGCCTGGATGCAGTTGATGTGATATTTTAACCTTTGGGATCAAACATCCCACAGCACAGCACAGCACACAGCACATGCTGATTCATTCCTCAGAGCCTAGGAGGTTTCGGAATTTTCAGGAATTGGGGGCGAGAAAAGAGGGCGCCTTGGGCTCGGAAGTGAACAAGAATGTGGATGTACCAGTGGGAAGTGGGAACGTTGATAGTGTGCAACGAAGGCTCTGGAAACAACGCATGAGGTGCAGCCCTGGAATTAAAATTCAAGAGGCACGCCAGTGATATTGAGGCATCCTTCACCCGAGCCCTGGCACCTGGAATTGGGGGGGACCCTCCCAAGGGAATCCTATACCCCATAGGCGCTGGGCTCCATGCGTATCCTCCCGATAAGAAAGGCCCCCTCCCACAGATTGACGCCTGAGGGTTCCGCGGCCACGACAACTTCTCGGGCCCTGGCACCCCCTGGAAACCTGAAGAACAAGCCTTTTTAGCTGGGCTCGTGGCCGATTAACCTCGAGACCAAGTTTTGATCCCTGAAGCGGCCTACCCACCGCCTACCCACTCCCCGTACCCATGGGCCATGGTGAAGGCTAAGGGCCCCTCCGAAATCCAATTGCCTGAAAACGATGTTGCCATTGGACTTTTCCACTCGAACTTCGTCATGCACTGCCTTCCTCCCTTCAACCTCGCTTCCCTTGCACCTGCTTTGTTCCTACTCGTACCCTCTTTTATCACTGATTCCTATTCACCGACGCCTGTCGAGTGACAACTCTTTCACGGTCTCTTCCCTTCTCTTCCACCCCTTCCATCTCCCTGTCATTTATTGACAATGACTTCTTTTGGCCAAATCCGTCAATCGCTCGAGTCCATACACCTCTTTGACTCGACATCGTCAATGAGCTAACCCAGCCCTCTCTCCCCCAATCGTCGATTCTGTCGCTGTTGCTGGTTAAAAACCCTCAATCTCTCCCTCCCTCCCTCGAGGCGGTCTGAAGTCCTTGCTGTTCTCCATCGAAACAGAATATCAATCAATACGGTTTGCAACAATGTATCTTCCGAATTGGACCCAGGATGTCTGGGACTTCAGCAAGAAGAACATCATCCCCGATCTCTTCATCAAGCGACGATTCAACTTCATTACCATCCACTACCTGTACATGATCGGCATGTCTCTCTTAATCTCCGTCATCGTCTACGGAATTGGTAGTATTGCATACATCGATGCCCTGTTCTTCGCCTCTGGCGCCGCCACCCAGAGTGGCCTGAATACCGTTGATATCAATCTGCTCAGAACTGGCCAACAGGCCCTCCTCTACCTTGGCGCTATGCTGTGTAACCCCATTGTGGTACACTCCTTCGTTGTATTCGTGAGACTCTACTGGTTTGAGAAGCGCTTCAAGGATGTCGTCATGGAGGCTCGCAAACTGCGACGTACCAGATCCAAGACTCGCGTCAACACCTTCTCCAAAGAAGATCCCGAGCAGGGCACGGAGATCCAGGGTTTGAAAAAAAGAGGCATGACCTTCATCCATAATGTAACTCCTGCTTGGTTGCATCAAAATCAATCCAAAGAAACAGAAAACCCTGAGCATGATCCAGCACCTGAGCAGAAAGTTGTCGAGTCTTCCAACAGTTCCAATCAAGACCATGATCAGCCCAAGGTGGAAATGCCCGAGGAGCATTTGCGATTACAAACGACACGTTCTACCGATGATGTGCGCTTGCCTCAGCTGCTAAGCCCCGAACAACACATCCGCTTCTTGGAAAATCAGAGAAATCCGAACGACACTACCACTTTGAGGATTCCAAGCCCCCGTGAATACGAGCGTGGCAGCAGACCCGAGTATATCCCTGACCATATGGACGGGGCTTTGCAGCGACAGATCACAAGCGAGCCAAATCTTCCCAGCACAAGTGAGCGGAGGAGCATCGAATTGAATCTAAGACCCGAAGGAGCCGCCACGCACATTACGATCGACGAACCCACGTTTCTACGCGACCGCAATGATAAATCGACCACTTTCCCGAGGTTAAACACAAGACAGTCAACAATCCCACAGAGTCAAGACGGTGTAGAACCAGGACTGCACCCTCGCCCCACACGAACAAGCACATTCCGTTCTCTCAAACGAAGCAACACTGCACGTACCATAGAACCAGCCCCAGCGCCTTATCTGAGTTGGCAACCCACTATCGGACGAAATTCCTTCTTCTTTGACTTGACCGAGGAGCAACGCGAAGAACTGGGCGGGATCGAGTATCGGGCCCTCAAGACGCTGGCATTGATTCTCATCGGCTATTTCTTCCTCTTTCATCTTCTTGGTGTTGTCTGCATCACACCATGGATCATGCATTCTGGTAGGTATTCTGCAGTGGTTGAGGCTGTCTCCCAGAATCGAGTTTGGTGGGGGTTCTTCACCAGTGCATCGGCTTTCAACGATCTTGGATTTACCCTGACACCCGATTCTATGTTGTCCTTCAACGAAGCGGTGTTTCTGCTACTTATAATGACATTTCTCATCATCATTGGAAATACGGGCTTCCCCTGCATGCTCCGATTTGTGATTTGGGCAATATCCAAGGTCGCAACGGTGGGGTCGCCGCTTTGGGAGGAACTTCGATTTCTGTTGGATCATCCTCGACGATGCTTCACTCTTCTATTCCCTGGACATGCCACGTGGGTGCTCTTTGGAATCCTGGTGATACTCAACGGAGTGGATCTTATCTTCTTCATCATTCTTGACCTCAATGACCCTACGGTGACCCAACTGCCAGGAGGAATTCGCTTCCTGGATGGACTGTTTCAAGCGGCTTCGACTCGAACTGCTGGTTTCGCAGTGGTTAATTTGGCAGAGCTGCATCCGGCCATTCAAGTCAGCTATCTCATCATGATGTACATATCGGTGTTCCCGATCGCCATCTCGATGCGTCGCACCAACGTCTACGAAGAGAAAAGTCTTGGAATTTACGGTAGTCCGGGCGATGAAGAAGATGACGAAAAGGAAGCCAGCTATGTGGGCGCGCATTTGCGGCGACAACTGAGTTTCGACTTGTGGTTTGTCTTCCTGGGTTTGTTCCTCATTGCGATTATTGAGGGAAGTCGACTGGAAAATACCAACGAATACGCCTTCACGCTGTTTTCCGTCCTGTTCGAAATTGTCTCCGCGTACGGGACTGTCGGGCTCTCTCTTGGGTATCCGGGCGTCAACACATCATTCTCGGGGCAATTCCGGCCTCTGTCGAAGCTGATTATTATCGCGATGCAGATCCGTGGACGTCATCGTGGTCTACCATACGAATTAGATCGAGCCATTCTGCTACCATCAGAAAGTCTCCAGCAAAAAGAGATCAAAGAAGGCAATCGCATAGGGCTGCGGCGTCGACGATCCTCTGCTGGACAGTCCATGATGTCGGCGGTAGATGGCAACCTCGAAGGACAACATTTCCGACCCGAAACGGGCATAACTTCTGGGCATTATGCTGGAGAGGCTGATCAACTCCACCTTCGCCCTCGTACTAACACCAATCGGACGGTGGGAAGCGTTGCAAGCGGGTCAGAACCACAGCATGGACAGCATGCGCATCATAGCCACATGAGACACGGTCTCGGCAATGGAATGCACAAAGTTCAGGAAGCTATTGACTCAATTAAGGAAGAGGAGAAGGGCAACGAGTAGTTGCAGGATCATCCTTTTCCCTGAGCGCAATCAGTTCCATCAAGCCTGTGAGTGGAGTTAGGCATATTTATTTCCCCAAAGTACTTTTTAGCGTTGGCGAAGGTTGGAGTTATTTGGCCAAGGGCATTTATCAAAAGTGGCGAGCGAGCATTGGAAAATGATTTATAGAATTTGGCCTTCTTGGAGAAGAGGCCGTAGTACGGAGTATGTAGCATTGCAATGCACATGATTTTGGCAATTGATGCCAACAAACCTTGGAAGGCTTGGACAGTTCTAGCTCACGGAGGCGAGAAACGAAGGATTCGATGCCAAGCACTTGGTATTCGTCAGCCTAACCACGTGACTCACTCAAGCACCAAACTTGTGGCGGGGATCCCTTCAGGGTTAGGTCAGCCGTTGGAGCTGGGGTTCCTCGCCCTCGACCTAAGGGCCTGGGCCATACCAAGAGCAACCTGGCATTTAATTATATAAGTTTGGAGTGTATACGAGTAGAGTTGCAGAGATATAGTACGCCGTACGGAGTACTCGTATCCACGTGAAAGGCCAAGGTCAAGTGGAGAAATGCTTGAGATGGCTCTTGCTCCTTCAATCGATGAGGCCAAGAACAAGCCAGATCCGGGTTGGGGGAGGGTGTCGTGGTGATTTCCAAGTGTTTCTGCTGCGCCTCGCTCGACCCCTGACAGACTCTCGGGCGGTCTGATGGCCTCGCCAAGGGACACCCACTGGGCCCGTGGTAGTGCCAATCTTGGGAAGCTTAGCACCTATTAGCACCAATGCTTCGGGGTGCTTCTGCCCCCGCCAGGTGCCCAGGTCCCACCCCTTGGGGCCTTCATTGGTGGCATTTCACATTTTGGTTGCACCACCCCAAACGACCACCAGTAACAGATCTTGCAGAAACGAGTAATTAGCAATGCTTCTTCCCTCCCAACGGGAAGCCCATCTTGTTTTTCATGTACGAGTCCTCCGTACTGCTCTCTGCGTTCCTGCCTCCGTTCTCCGTGTCGTCGTCATCCTCCTTCGCCCGTCCACCACCCTTAACCGCTAACACCACGGCTACCAAGTGACCACCACCACTTTCGCTCGCCATCTCTTTTCCTTCAACACACCATCTTTACTCTTCCTCATCCCTCACTTGCGATCACTCCCTGGGAATCGCTACATGACGCTCTTTTCATCGTGACTATATCCTCGCGCCAGCATCACCTCCAAGTGATTCATCCTCACTCTACTCGACCACTCGACGGCCTTCTGCCATCATCGGACCGACCCCTGTCCCTCGCTTCAGTTTTCCGACGCGCCCCCCGCGAACCTCAAACCTCAAACGCCTGGACAATCCCATCGAATTTTGTTTATTCGACCACCACTCGATCCCGTCGTCGTCTTTTCCTCCTCAGCGCAGTTTGGCTTTGATACGGAGTATCTCGCTCATAATTCCAAGGACGTCTATGTCAAGATAGCCGGCGCCCGGTCAGCGTCCATAATTCCTGTGGTCCCTTTTCTTTCTTTGTTAGAGTTAACCTCTTCATCCTACGAGTCGGCATCATGAAATCACGAGTATCCTCTGCGCTTACGCCGCTGGTCGGCCTGTTGTCCCTCGCTTCTGCTCTTGATCTCACCGTGTCGAGTCAGGACTCTGTCAAATCGGTTGCATCTACCATTGCACACCAAATGATGACTTACTATTCTGGCAACCTAACTGGTGGAACACCTGGTTTGCTGCCAGGCCCTTGTGCCTCGGTGGAATGTTACTACTGGTGGGAAGCTGGAGCCATGTTCGGTTCTTTGATCAATTACTGGGAGTATACGGGTGACGACAGCTACAACCCCACCGTCATACAAGCCCTGCAGTTCCAAAGAGGCCCTGAAGAGAACTTCAACCCGCCCAATCAGAGCAAGAACATGGGTGTCGATGATCAAGACTTTTGGGCTTTTGCTGCCATGGATGCCGCCGAGGCTGGTTTACCCGACGTTGGAGGAGATCTTCCTTCATGGTTGAGTTTGGCTCAAGCCGTCTTCAACTTCCAAAAGAAACTTTGGGACGACGCCACGTGCGGTGGTGGAATGAGATGGCAAGTTTACTCCTTCAATGCCGGCTACAACCTGAAGAATACCATCTCCAATGGCGGAAACTTCCAGCTGGCCGCTCGCCTTGCTCGCTATACCGGAAATCAGACTTACGCCGACTGGGCCGAGAAGATGTGGGATTGGATTGAAGGGAGCCCACTGTTCCAGACCCAAGACAACGTTCTTTACATCTGGGATAACACCAATGCTGACAACAACTGTTCTGACGTTGAACACTTTGCATGGACTTACAACTACGGCACCATGCTGATGGGTGCCGCTAACATGTACAACTTCACCAATGGTGCCGAGCCTTGGGGCTCACGAGTCCAACAGATCCTGGATGGTACCTTTTTCTTGTTCTTCCCCCAAGAATATGGTGGCAACATCATGACTGAATTCCAATGCGAACCCATCGGCGCCCAGGGCAATTGCAACAACGATCAGAGCAGCTTCAAGGCCTACCTCTCACGATGGCTCGCCGTCACCAGTCAGTTGGTACCAGGTACAGCCGCTCAGATTATGCCCAAGCTTCAAGCAAGTGCCGAGGCTGCTGCCAAGCAATGCGTTGGTGGATCCTCAGGTCAAGAGTGCGGTCGACGATGGTATGCTAATGGTGTATGGGATGGAACTTCAGGTGTCGGCCAGCAGGTAAGGATTTTTTAATCCCTCAAACACCTTCCCCGGATGTTCTCTACTAACATAAGAATCAGATGCAAGCTTTAGCCGTCATTGGGGCTACACAGATGAATGCCAATACAGCACCCAAGAGTGCCAGAACTGGCGGTACTTCGCAGAGTGACCCAAATGCTGGCAACGATGTCGACACTGCACCAGTCATCAAGTTCGATCCTTTGACCACAGGAGACAAGGCTGGTGCCAGTATTATCACGATTTTGATCATTGCCGCAGTTGTTGGTGGTGGTATCTGGCTCGTCCTTTAAAGATCTGTATTCAAAACAGCACGGATCAGGCATTTGTTTTTTCCTCATGTATGACCAAAGTGCAAAAATATGACGGCTGCGAAACAACTGGTTAAGACTCTAGAGTGAAGAGTCCGCTCCTATATTTGACTCTGTGAGGCATGGGACGGCGCAACGGATGACTTATCGTGCAAAGATATAGTTGGGTTGATTCGACATTTACCTGAGTTACTGCAATGGGAACAGAGATGGAAAGAAAGTGTGAATCTGAAGGGTGTATATGTCTTGGTAAATATTGGAAAGCCTTCCTGAATAAGATATACTTTGAATGTTGAATTTGTTCTCCAAATCCGTCCTTTGCAGGTCTTGTTCTGCTGGACTGGTCACTGGCTCGATGGTGTCACTAGTCAGTGGTGGTACCTGCATATCTGCCAGTCAACATCCAACCCCAATAGTCAGATGCAAGTCTCCCGTGCCACGAGCCCAAGCCCCAAGCCCCAAGCCCCAAGCCCCCCGGACGAACGCCTCCAAGAGCCGTTTCCAGGGTGGTCATTGCTTCAGTAGCTCCCCTAACCAAGCACAACCAGTGGCGGCGAGAAGACCTGGAAATTGAGCCAGGGAGATGGTTGTCCTCCCAGCTAAGGAGTACCAGGGCAGCCCCATCGGCCTCGTAGTCGTTCTTCCTTCAAGAACCAATCTGCCGCTTTCGGTTATGTCAACAATTAATTTCACCACCCCCAAGTCTCCGTCTCCCAAGCCTTACTTGGGAGCCATAGAACAGGCAAACAGTGTCTCTACAATCTGTTCTACTGAGGACTGTACTGCAAACGTCCCTTTTCCCACACCACCAACTTCTACCATCTACCATCACGACGTCCAATGTCTCCGCTCCTTCTTTGTTCTTGTTTATTTCGAGTTTAGCATTTAACGCAGCATATTTGTTTCTTACATGAAGCTATGCTAACGATCGTTTACGGCCTCTAATATCCTATGTTATCTGCTCTACTAAACAGCTTATCCTGTCGTTCCCTGTCATTCACATCATCAAAACTCTACCCACAGGCCCGACCGTCAGCTTGTCAAACACGCCCTGACCTCGGTCTAGTCTTCTTCCGAGCATCATGACCGCCAGAACGCGCCCCATGTCATTGCAACTTGACCCCAGGGTCAACTGCTTAGTGAATCCTGATAATGAACCACCTGCCCCTGCAAGCCCAGCCGCAGATTCCACCAGAACCACTGCTTCCGCGAGACGACATGCCAAAGGCCTATCACTGAATTTTCCCATCCTGTTGCCAACCACGGGCTCGCAGTTCTCTGCTTCACCAACCACCACTTCTGCACTGGCTACCCCGATTGGATCCACGCGATCCTCCCCTCATACTCGAGCAGTCCCCTTCAAAGTGTCCGATACGATTGTTGAGGTCCCCGGCAATGGCAAGACGCGAGGTAGTGCCGATTTCCTTACCCTGCTGGCCGCACAGGAGCGGAAAGTGCTGGAGTTGAAGGAAGAATTGCACAAGGCAGAAGCTGACCTGGTGGGCTTGAAGAGACAATGGGCTTCCTATGAGGCAAATAAGAAGAAAGAGGAAGTGAAGCTTGTCAAGAAGCTGCAACCTCTGGCCCTCGACGAGGTGCCAACTTCGGAAACCACCGAAGAAGATATCGATGAGGAGCGGAGAAGGAAGAAAGCACTTGTCGAGAGAAGTCTCAATAACAACAATAATCCGGATATCAATAGTGGAACAACGACGAATCTCGGTCGAAGAGGGTCCAAACGGGTATTCGAAGGCAGGCATACTCGAACTTTGAGTCTACTTAGCCCAACGACCATGAAACCCTATCCAATCAAGTCCCCAATTGAATCGGACGAGGCGCAAGCCAAGAGCCCAACCTCGCTCGATAATGAGGATCCTGCTCTCAGAACCTCGCTGTCAAGAATGGCGACTTTAGATGGACTCATTTCAGGCGACCCCCTGCAGTTTGGCTTTGGTAAAACGTACAAAGATCTCGCGGCCCATCGCAGATCACTACCACCAGTTCCCACCGACCTTCTGGTCAAACAAGGAAAGCAGGTATACGACGGAGTACGAGAAGGACTGTGGACATTCTTTGAGGATATCAGACAAGCGACGGTTGGAGAAGAAGGTGTGAGTGGAACTGCATCACAACAACGACCGCAACGAGTACCCCCGAGAAGGCCAACCAAAAAGTCTTCAGACAACACGCACAGAGCCAAGACGACTACTTCTACATCAAGAGATTCCGAACCAGCTGCGAAAGAACCATCGTTCTGGAACGAATTTGGACTAGACACACCTCACAAGCCCGCTGCTACTACCCCACCTTCGAAAGTCGAGAAGACCAATTGCCATGTTCAATCAAAACGCAGTACCGATTCCAGCAGTCCGCCCAGCCTCTTGCCAGACTCCAACGATGAAGAGGCGGAGGATCCATGGGACGCATGGGACACGCCTGAGAGCGCACGGGGTCGTGTTGAGGAAACAGCAAAGCCTGGTCCAAATGAAGGCTTGCCATGGCCCGAGATTCAGAAGCTGACCCCGAGCAAGCTAACCAGGACAGTCAGTGATCTCATGAGAGAATGGGATTCTGGAGAGCATGAACAGGTTGACCAGACCTGGTCGGCTTTACATCCCTGAAGAGATTCGGCTGCTAGCATATAAACGATTATTGTATATATTGTGCCCAAGATTATGACATGCGTGACGAGTGGGCATTGATGCACTGCAATTTATGGTGGCTCAAACTAGATGTAGAAATGTTTAGATACAATCAATATGGAAATAACGGTATTCAATTTGCTGACCAGCACAGCCCATTACATCTCAATCATGTTACAACATGTGAGCGCATCTTACACCCATGTCGAAGGATAGTGGACAGCATCGTGTCTTCGATGTAGAGGTCATCAAACATTTTAAGTTCTGGAATGCCGGCAGTACTTGCGAATAGATCGTGAGATCGCTAGCGGAGATAATCACTGGAGATCCGCCTTCCGTGACATCGTCATTCCTCATCCGTCATTATCATAACGAGCTGCATCAACATTCCTAGTATTGTTAAATCCTTCATTCTCAACAGCTTGATCGGCTAAGGTTAAACCATATACTCTTTTGCCAGAACTTGCACTTGACTGATAGTGCTGAGTGTTTGTCGTCAGACTCGATGACTTGTTACACTTGAGCAAAAAGTCTAGCATAATCTCCATCCGCCATGGATGACTCATCAGCAGCCCTCGAACAATTCCGACGACAGTGGAAGGAAGAAGTCAGTGCACGGGCAAAGCGATCCGACAAGAGACCTTCAGAGCCACAATCAACAGACAAGGCTCGAAGAACCAGCGACGTACTCAGGCCAGCGGAAAGGCCGCTTCACATACCGCCGACTCGCCACCCGGCGGCCGACATCAAAGATGACTCTGATCATTACAGCGATTCCGTCCCCAAGGATACCAGCAGCTCGAGCGTGATCCAGAGGACCGAGGGACCCAGTATTCGGCACATCGATGACGATGAATTCACCGTCAAGGGCCCGTCAAAGGAGCCCAAGAGTGCCCTGGAACATTTCGAACGTGCGGTGGAAAGGGAGAGCCAGGGGAATCTGGGCGACAGTCTTTCGCACTACAGGAAAGCCTACAGACTCGATGCGAAAGTCGATCAGACATACAAGAACAAGCACTTCCCGACCAAGTCGAAACCCACGGATCCCAACCCCTCCAATGCCTCTGCAACAGTGCCCTCGACAGCCCACCACTCATCTGAAGGACCCACGGAGCCTTTGACCATGTCCCAACTGATCGAGACCTTTGCTGATGCCGAGATCGTCGGTGCTTCGCCCCTGATAGAGGGGGATATTCCCCCGTGCTGTGGGATCAAGGACCTCCCGACCGAGGTCCTCCTCGAGTTACTTCGAGCGGTTGGCATTCGGGACCCCGCGATGCTCATGCGCATGTCCCGGGTCTGCAAACGGATGGCGTATCATGTCTACAAGGACAATTCTATCTGGAAACGAGTCGCACTCGGCACAGAGTTCGGGTTGGCGGGGCAGAGGTATAGCTTCGTCACGGATCTTCAGGGTCGCGAAGCAGTGTACCGTGTGTTGGACGACGACGACGACGACGACGAAGACGATTCATCCACTTCCCTCGTCACAGACGTATATTTCCCCAAGGACACGATCTGGCAGGACGTCTTCCACAACTACCCGCGCATCCGCTACACTGGTGTATACATCTCGACCGTGAACTACACCAGGGCGGGAGGATCGTCCGCCACGGCCAATACCTGGAGCAACCCGATCCATATCATCACCTACTATCGCTATCTTCGATTCTTCCGCGATGGTACTTGCATATCGCTTCTTACCACCAACGAGCCGATCGAGGTGGTCCATCATCTGACCAAAGAGAACCTGGCCTTTGTCCGGTCGGGGGGCAAGAAAGACCCTGCCTCCTCGCATCCGCTGAATTTCACATCCAGCGCTCCTGCACTATTCCGAGAGTCGGGACATTCCTCGGCCTCAGCACCTCACTCTGCCAACAGTGCTGCTGCAGCGCCGCCTCCCTCTGCACAGCAAATCATGAAACACGCCCTCCGGGGCCGCTGGCGTCTCTGCCACCCCAGCCTCGACACACCGGCCGTCGTGGATACCGCCACCACTACCGACATCGACCCAGGCCCTCTTCCCCCAATAATGACAAACAACACCCCCAGCCCCACACCCTCCATCTCACCTGGCGACCTGCACATCGAGACCGAGGGCGCCGGCCCACGGTATATGTACACGATGCACCTATCGCTGAAGTCGGCCGGGTCGGCGCGCTCCAAGCACACCACCAAGAACAACAAGCTGCAGTGGAAGGGGTTCTGGAGCTTCAATGTCCTCACGAGTGACTGGGCTGAGTTCCAGCTCAAGAATGATAAGCCGTTCTTCTTCTCCCGGGTGAGGGGCTATGGTTTGGGTTATTGATGTCCTGTCCCTTTTGAAAGGGTGGGTGTGAGGACATTGGAGAGAGATGGTGGGGGAGAGAGGACGTGAGATGGCGATTTCGGATGCCCCTGTATACAGGGCGTTGATGTGTGTGAGAGACAAGGGCGTATGGCCAGCTATCCCTCTCTTTCTCTCGCCAGGAGCAAGTAAAATCTCTGCAGCCGCCGAGTGCTGGGATTCGGTATCCCGATTAGATCGATCGATGGCGTAATTATCTTTGCCAGGCATGCTTCCACAGCATGGAGAGTTTGAGGCAGAGGTTGGCACTCTTAGATAGAGTAGAAAACTCCTAGTTAAGAAACCGACCGTGTAAAGAAGCCAGCTCTCCTGACGGGGGCTCTGTGTATCTCGAAGCCCCATTTCGTCTCCTTCGAGAGCCCTTCTCCCTGCCTGTCGCCTTGGTCTGAAATACCTTTGAGCTGTAGGAACAGCGCCGTCGATCCCAGTGACTCGTGAGAAAGCAAAGCCGGATCGGATCCTCGTCGAGTCCAGCCTCCCGTCGCTCACTCACTCACTCCCTCCGTCCCTCCAGATCCTCACAATCTCCAACTTCTCCCAGCCCGCCGTCTTACCACTCTCGCCAACCGTCTCAGCACGCCACCGCCACCCACCACCCTGTCCACCCTGTCCACCCTGTCCACAGTCACCTCCTCGGCCCCCGTCCCACGCGCGAATCACCTCCTTGACCTCCTCCGGCCGATTGCCACGACAGAAAAGCACGTACGCGACGCCGCGCTCGCTCAACACCTCCGGCAGCTGCGCCAGCATCCGCCACGTCACCTCCATGCCGTCGCGGCCGCCGGCGTACGACTGCGCGAGGAGGTGTGAGGATTCTTCGAACGTGGGCTGCTGTTGCTGCAGCGATCCACCACCTTGTTTTCGTTGGGGTGAACCAGTCCCAGTCCCAGAACCAAGAGAGAGAGAGGGAGGCGGCACGCTCTCCGTCGGCACGTACGGCGGGTTAAACACCATGATGTCCACGGCGTGTGCGCGCAGCGCGCCGCCGAGGTCGCCGTGCAGGGACGCCAGGTACGCGCTGCTGCTGCTGCTGGTCTCCGACCGGGCAGTCGCGGATGCGGATGAGGGTTCATCATTGGACTCTGCCGCCACCCCATTTCTGTCGCTCTCCCTCTCCCTCTCCCTCTCCCTCGTCGTCCGCTCATCGGCAATCGCCACCTCGACCGTCGTCCTCGCCGCCCGGCACGCCAGCAGATTCACGTCGACCGACAGGCTGAGCACGTCCGTGCCGAAAATCCGGCGCGCGTGCGCGGTCAGGAATGCGATGACCACGCCGGACCCGGGGCCCAGCTCGACGAGTAACGGCGCTGCTGCTGCTGCTGCGCCGTGCCGCCGCTTGTCGTCGTGGTGAGGAGGAGGTGGGGGAGGACCAGGAGTCGATGGTGAGGCCCCGCGGAACCGCGCCTGCAGCCATTGTG
>Ga0105239_10000951_pt1 | contig 40825 bp, 44 predicted proteins | sample KBSC44metaG_FD_92761 | JGI IMG/M metagenome (GOLD analysis project Ga0105239, IMG submission 92761) | Corn rhizosphere microbial communities from Kellogg Biological Station, Michigan, USA - KBS C4-4 metaG | ecosystem: Host-associated > Plants > Roots > Rhizosphere > Soil | place: Michigan, USA... | reverse complement strand
TCAACAACCTACAGACGGGACCTCTTCTTTCTGAGGTTCCGATGGTGCTCTATGGTGCTGAGGCTTCGGAGAAGGCAATAGCATATCGACCAGCTTTGCATTTGCCTCCCGCTTTTGCGTCGAGACTGCTTGGGTGTAAAGGTCGAGCGTGATCCGGCTGTTAGCGTGGCGCAGGAGTTCCTGAGCAGTCTTGATATCGATGCCCAGGAACCGCAGGTTCGTTCCCAGTGAGTGGCGGAAAGTATGCCACCCGACAGTTTTTCCCGTGATGCCTGCCCTCTCGACCGCAGGCCGGATGACCTTCTTCAAGAGAATGTCGGGCCACACCGGAACTTGTCCATTGTTCCGAATCGATGGAAAAAGGAAGTCGTTCGGAGCTCGGTACACCGTGACCTTCTTCCACTCCGCCAGTTCACTTGCGACTGCGGGATGCAGTGGAACGGGCCTTGCGCTTGCCGGCGTCTTCGTCTCGCCAACCTGGCCATGAACACATGACCTCTTGACCTGAACCTGCAAGGTTTCGAAGTCAATGTCCTGCCACGCGAGAGCAATCAGCTCCGACCGGCGTAAGCCAGTTGTACCGGCCAGCAGCACCATCACCCGTTCCCGGAGAGGTAGTTCGTTCACCAGCCGATTGAATTCGTCTGGCGTTAGAACGTCGGGCTCCCGGAGCCGCTTTGCGGAACAGCGCACACCAATGATCGGGTTTGTCAAAACGAACTCGTACCGCTTCGCGTGCGCGAACAGAGCCGACATGACATTCCGGATTTTGGACTTCGTGCCAGGCGAATAGTTGAGCGATCGCAGCCACTGTTCAACCTGGACAGTTTTTATGGCGTCCAGTCGCGATACACCCCACTTCGGTTCGACATACAGCCCGAGAAGAGTCTCATAGCCGCGCCGAGTAGAGCTACGCTTGTTTCCCCCTTCGCAGAGTTCATGCTTCTTATAGTGGTTGATGAGATCGCTCACCGTGTCCGGTGAACGGACGTCAGAATTGAGTTTTGCGCGAAGACTCAGAACAGCTCGTTCCGCATCGCGGCGTGTTCGCAGCTCGCGAATCGTTCCTATGCGTTGATTGCGATAGACCCGACGACCATCGCGCTCCTCATAAAAGCGGAAATACCACGTCGCCGGTGCTGTCTTATTCTTCAGCAGGGTGAGACTACCATTTTGAAATTTTGATGCTCCGCTCATTGGAATCTTCCTCCGATCGGAGCATCGGCGGCTGTTCTGAGTGTACGCTCGGGCGCTTCAGGATCTGAAGAAAGCTGTCCGGTGCGGCGCGAATGCATCCACTGCTCAAGATCGCTTTCAAGGAAGCGCCAGAGCCGTCGCTTGCCTTCCCCGATTGGGTACGCAGGAAGATAGCCTTCTCGAGCCCAGCGAGTGACGGTACGGCTGTTCAACCCACCCAGAAACACGGCGGCCTGCTCTGGGTCCAGGAACCTCTCGTTTCCTGAGGGAATGATGCTTTTGTTCGTGGCGGCTCCATCGTTCAGATCGATGGAGTGATGAGGGGTTGCCATTGCATTCCGGGCGGTGGCAGTCGCCATAGTTCACCTCAGGGGGATCAGTGAATTTACGTCCGCCGCATATCGAGAGGGAGATCTTCCCACTCCGATATCCGAATCTTCCAAGAGCCTCCGTCAAATTGCACTCGCTGTCCAAGACTTTGCACCGATAGCACCATTGGTCTGATCTATTGCGAACCGTCTCGCGAGAACGACTGGGTACCGCGAGGTGCCCGATTGACACCAGTTCTGAATCAAGGGATTCTGTCCTTGTTTTCCACAGAAGCAGCGCGATGAGCTTCTGACCAAATTCTCCAACTGCTGGGAGTCAGAGCTGTGTCGGACCTTCTTGAATTCAGGCTTCTCAAGTACATCGTGGCTGTCGCTGAGACAGCCAACTTCACGCGGGCTTCGGAGCGGCTTTTCCTCGCTCAGCCAACCCTCAGCCAACAGGTCATCGCACTCGAAGAAGGAATCGGCGTGCGCATCTTCACGCGTCGCCGCGAAGGGATCCATCTGACCCCAGCGGGCCAGATGCTCTACGCGTACGCGCAGGAGATGTTGGATTTGCGAGATGAAATCGTCAACGCCGCACGGGCGATGGATCGGGGTGAGATTCCACCTTTGCGGATCGGGCTATCCAGCTTTATCAACCCGGACGTCCTGCAATCGTTGCGCCAAGCGTACGCGCGCCTCTTCCCCGACAGTCCATTGCAAATGGCGGGCGGCCACCCGGTTCAACTGCTACACAGGCTAGAAGAAAGATCTCTCGATGCGGCGATTCTTCCACTCCCAGTGACTGGAACAAATTGGGTGGTCGCCCACATCGCATCAGATCCGCTTGTAGTCTGCATGAGATCAGATGATCCGCTTGCAGCAGCCAGGGAAATCCAGCCCGCGGAATTGGCAGACCGGCTTAAGGTGTTTCGAGATCCTGAAACGCATCCCGCTGCTCACCAGCGACTGATGGAGATGTTGATCGAGATTGGAATCCGACCAGAGGCAACCTGTCTTGCTGCTACTCCTGCAGACATACAGTTGATGGTCCAGAGCGGGGGCGGCCTCGCGCTGATCGATGAAAAAGTTGCGCTTGGACCTAATCTAACTACCAGGCCAATTGCAGGTGTTCACTGGACTGCTGATACAGCATTCGTACATCACACGAATGCCGATCACATCGCGCTCTCAATCCTTCTCCGCCATCTCCCAAGAATCAAACGAACTGGGGCCCGCAAATTGCCTTCTCAACACCTCGCGTTGAGGCCCGCTCAGTTAGAACTACTGGCGTAGTTCAACGCTTTCACTTGGCATCGGTCGCGCATTCAGGGTCTGAGCGTCCAATCGGTAATATCCAGCAACGCCTGGGTCACATGTTTTCTGCACTCAATGGCAACGGGTTGCGGCAGATATCGGGAATGAGCTGGAGGATTCCGATACTTTTCCCGGACTGCGGGGCTAATTAGATTAGAAAGCCTCCCGTCCTTGTACGCTCTTTCACCATCAGTTGTGAGATGTCGTTGAATTGCCCCATGAAGAAGCTTTTTACGATTCTCGTCTGGGTCGGCGATTGTTTGTGTAAGTTGCAACAGTAAATGGAGCGCACCGAGTTCCAGACCAGCATCTCGGCCCTCACGGACCTTTTTCAACTTTTCGATGATATTGTCTGGGATCCTTCCGCTCTCTATGGTCCTCGGGGGCTTTGGCAGCGCTCGCAAGGCGGTAAAGTCGAGAGACTTCAGCATGGGGATAACGATGCGCTGATTGAACTCCACCTCCAAAATGCGGAAGAAACCAAGGGAGATCATGCCCGCGTCCTGCCAAGGCGATCGCTCTGCAAGGGAGCGTTCGAAAGCCCAATTCGCCTGTTCAAAGAAGTGCCATCCCACTGGGCTCAGTTCATGTCGGAGTCTTGCATTCTGCACCGACAAAGTGATGGCATGTTCGCGCGATCCAAGGCGCCCGTATTGCGTTAGCGTTTGCTGAAGCAATCCAAGTCGCTTGTGTCCCGTCGCGCTCGCCTCCGCGTATGCGAGGTCAATGAGCAGCCATTTATCCTCTTGTTCGATTTTAAGAAGTTGCTCCAGAGAATTGGCCACGTTTTCGACAAAGACTTCAGTAGCCCCCAACTCCCACTGAGTGCGCAAACTCTCCTCGAAATCCTCAAACTGGAGCTCGTATGGAACATTGACGAGACGCTTAACGATTGGGACGAAACGCAATTCCTGTTCGGTTTGAATTAGATCGTCCAGGAGTGCACTGTCGACCATACAAGCGTACAAGAGACGCTGTACAGTCGGATCCAAGTCATCATCTAGCAGGTCTCTTTCTTCAGCACTATTCTTCGTACTGTATTCTTGCTGACGATTGAGATCTTGCATTGCGATCGCAAGCTCCTTAGCGATACGGCACGAGTACCTATTAAAACGTGCAAAGAAAGGATCACTCGAAGTGTGAGGACCAGTTGGAGCCCACATTTTCCCAAGCTCATTGAAGTCCGCGACAGCCTCTTTCGGATCGTCGGATTGCCGGATGCTCACCTGCATTAAGTAAGACAGAAATGACGGCGTGATCTCATTGGGCTTATGAGTTTGAAGTTCTTTGACTAGTGTCTTTGTATCCGCAAGAAAGGCTTGTGATTCCAAAACAGTGGCGCATGCCGCTGAATAGTCGAAAGAGCCGGATGGCACTTCCTTCGCGCACCTGATCGCATCTTGGTATTCATTTGCTTGAAAATGGCAAAGTGCCTCAAGATAAGCCACCTCTCCCAGATCATGATCTTGTTCACGGAGATGTCCCAAGAGCTTGAGTGCCATACGATCGCGCTTGCGTGCCAGTGCCGCGAAGAAGCGCACGCGCACCTCCGCCTGCGTGCATGATGAGAGATCTTTATCCAAAACTTCCGTGGATAAGGAAAAGGATTTGGAGCGAGCGAATGCGTCTTTCGTGCGCTCGGGCAATAGGTTTTTGGCATATATCAGAAGCTTGAGCGAGTTGAGCAACCTTCGATATGACTCACGCGTAGTCGTGCGTGACTCGCTAGCTCTACGAATCAACTGGTCGAAGTCTTCATGTAATTGCAAGAGGCTTTCGATGTAAGCTGCTCGATGTGCTGCAGTTTCCGACTGAGGGAGAATGAGACCTGTATTTTGGATTGTGAGCTTGTCCGCAAGCCAGTCGTCAAAAGCGGCATAGTCCGGGATCGTAGATTGAGCAAATCGCTCAAGAGCTGCCTGAATGGAATCGCGAGGTGCAAGCTCTAAATGTCCCGCTGGTGACTTCCCGCTATTGGAACCATCTTTGTCGCCGAATTCGTTCACAGCCCCTCCCGCTCTGTTTAGCCGAGCGAGTCAATCTTAAATGCCTCTGTTTGCAGAATAAGCTTCAGAGCGAGAATGCGGACGCCTCTATAGACCAAACCAATAGCACGATAGACAAGAAGTCTTGGACTTCGAGAAAGCGCGGCGATACGGTGTGGCACATGACGGCAGGAACCTAGCCGTCGGAGGTGCCAATGAGGTTTCTGCTCACGTCCGCCGCCCGACGCAGAATCTTCCCCTGGAAGGTTCCGCGTCGTTTCCGCCAACCCATCTCAGTTCTCACCATCATCCTTTTCGTTCCGGTTGTGGCATTCGCGCAAAGCGGATCACCGTTTGACACCGGATTTACCGCGCTTCAAACCCTGTTCACTGGAACGATCGCGAAGGTCGCCAGCCTGATTGCCATTGTCATCGGAGGCTACGAGTTCGCGCACGGCGAACCGGGAGCGAAGAAAACTCCGCACGTCACATCTCGGCTTCTTCCACGCGAGCGCGCGCCGCGCATCCAGCCGCGCTGCGCTTAGCGCAACATACCTTGATGATGAGACCACGCATGGGAAGCGCTGGATCTTTCAGGATGTTCACTCGGGGGGCGCCGCCGCAATCGCCGGCATTGAACCCGGCAACATCCTGCTCACGGTCGATGGCCGAGAAATCATCCCACCCGAACATCCCGTGTTCCCCATGGGAAAGCAGACACACGTTGACCTTATTGACAATCGCGAAGCGCGGAAGACTCTCACTTTGGATGTTGCTCGGCCCAAGGGGAAGAAGTTGCACTTTATCGAGCCGACGCTTGTTGAAACGCGAGATCTTGGAGATGGGCTAGGGTACCTGAAAGTAGCTATGTTCCCTGGAATGATCGGCGTGGTTGTCGCAAATCAGATCAGCGAGGGGATCGCGCGACTCGGATCAGTCAAAGCTCTGATCATCGATCTTCGTGGAAATACTGGTGGCGGGATTGGAGCACTTCGAGTGATGAGCTTGCTCACTCCCCATAGAATTCCGGTCGGCTTCTCTCTGGATAAGCGCCGAGCAGTTGCGAACTTGGAACAGGAAAAACACGAATTTCCACGGTTCTCACGAATCCCATCAAACACCAAAGCACTCTGGCCCCTCGCACTGCGATTCGCTCCAGCAATGCTTGCCAAGAAGCCGGTGGTGCTCGAGAGCGAAGGCCTAGGACCTCGGCCTTTTCACGGTCGCACCGCGTTACTTGTTGATCGGCACACAGCTAGTGCTGCAGAAATGATCGTCGCCTTCGCCCGTGAAAACAGATCGGCAATGATCATCGGAGAGAAAACAGCCGGCAGGTTGTTGTCGGCAACTTCCGTTAAAGTGGGCAATGGGTTTCGTCTAGCATTACCAACTGGTGCATACCATACCTGGAAAGGGAGTGTTCTGGAAGGCGCACCTATTGAGCCCGATCAGTCTATCGAATTCGATTGGCGAAGCCGGCGGAGTGGTTCTGATCGACAGCTCAACTTCGCAATCGAATTGCTTCGACGCTCATCGGTCGCTATGGCAAGCTAGACCCGGCGCACTGATCAGCGCCGCATTCCACGAAGGCGTTCTGAAATCTACCGGAGGATATACGGAGACGACCGAAAACGCAGTTCCGCGCCGAAGAGTGCACTTCATCTGCTCAGCGCTTCGTCATGAGCTCACGGCCTCGAAGGTTGTATACCCACAGGAGCGGGTCGTCCTGGCGCAGTGAGTCGATTGCTGTTTGCGAAGCTTCATCCCATGCGGGTTCGGTTGTTGCAAAGGCGACTGCGCTCGCTCCCATTTTCTTCGCAAGGCTGCGATACTTCGCGACCACTTGAGCTGGCTTTTGGTCGTTGTCCTTGAGAGAACCATTGCTCTTGGCCTCGCCAATGACGATCTTGTTGTTCACTATAGAGCAAATGTCGATTTCCAGTTTCTCATCAAGGCTTGCTTCGGAGCGGATCTTCAGTTCCGAAGAATACAGGAATCTACGCTGAGCTTCGCGCTGTAGAACGTCGGTCGCGAGAAGTGCGACGTCGCCGTGGTGATGGAGAAACTGATAAACGATCTCGTCCAGCTTGTAATGCCAGGGTGGCTCTTTCGTCGTCAACCAGTTCTCGCGACGATATTGCTGCAGAGTTGCACAGCGAGGACACGTGAACATTTGAGTCAAATTCTCAACGGAGAACCAAGCCGTATTAAGGCAACGAGAGCATTTCAAGATGAATCCGCGATACAGAATGCCTCGCGCAATCCACTCGTCTATGAGACTGACAGTGAAGTCCTCTCCATCGAGAATTTTATTGATGGCCGTGAAATCCATATAACGGCGTCTGTCGGTCAACATCGCGCCCTGATCGTGGACGCCTTCCTGATTTTTGCTCTGATCGAGAAACTTCTTTAAGAGAGAAGCCCTTTTCTCGTCGCGCATAACGGCAACAAGGCGGTCAAGGCCTCCCATCTTGAGTGTTGTTTCGCTTGCATAACGGCCTTTGTCCGAGAGGATTGTCTGATAGCCAGCTTGCTGCAAGGCAATTCGAAAGATGGTATCGGAGGAAGGCACAGCGATCTCGACGCGAAGCATCTGGAGCTCAAGATCATCTCCGATGACCATGGCCCCAGGGCATTGGTAGGCCAATCCATCCATCGATGCGCGCGCTTCATGCACATTGTTGCCGGTGACGAACCTAGCCCCTAGGGCGGGATGACGAGGAACGGGATTTTCGACAATGGAGACTTCGACAATCCAGCGGTGTTTAGTCGCGTTTACCTCAGAAAATGCCTCCGGAAGAGGCGATTCGAAATAGCCGGGGAGTTTCTCATCGATGATTTGGTGGGTGGTGATTCGGTCAATGTTTTTCTTGATGTAGACCTTCGCGGGGTGATCCAGCATCGGCTTGAGATATTGCAGTTGATCCGGATGGTCGACTGAAATTGAAAGTGTTGTGATGTGTTGCCTGATGACAGAATTGAGGCTCCGAAGATCGGCGAGCGGCAGCGACAAGCTGATCATTGAAAAGTACTCGCAATGAACGCTTCTTCCGATCTTCTCCAGTTTGCGAATCGCAGCGATCATCCGTCCCGGATAGCCGTTTTCCCTTGCGAGGAACCAGTCCGGCATCCAAAGTGATCGCCCGTTGGTGCGAGAAAGAGCGTAGTAGAGGCTGAAATCCTTCAGCGTGTCGCCACGAACAATGACATTTGGGATTGAGTAGGGGCGAGCTAGGCTCGATCTGACCGTTGCGAGAGCGAGTCTCGAGAAGCCGAAGGGCGTATTCGGACCGATATCCGTTTCCGGGTGGATTCCCCATCCGATGATTGTGCCGTCGGTTTCGGTGTTCATGTATTTGGGGACTGGAGTTACGCCAGCATTCTGCATGTCCGCATGCAACTGGGACGACGCGATTCCCGTTTCGGCGTAGAGCCAGAGCGTTGGAGGCGCCTCTCTTCCTTCCGGCAGATTATCGGTGAGTACGAACATCGCGTCGGGAGCCTCGACACTCGGAACAACGTCAGCGATCTTAGTGAGGGGATAGCCTGGTGTGTCGTCGGAGTTCATCGGCGTGACGTTGTAGTCGTCTTCGAAGTGAAATGGGCTCAGCCGCTCAAGGATCTCTCTGGATAATTCCTTGGAGATCGAAAAGTTTTCGACGGGTTCCTGCATGATGTCGCGGCGGAGTTGCGCGTCGTCAATCGACGCATCCGGAAAGTCACTTTTGAACTTCCGAACTCCCTCTTCTATGATCTTGTCGCCTTCGGCCGGAGACCACCGCTTGATGTCTCCTTTTCTCTTGCTGAAATAGAAGAGAACGTCAGGATCAAAAGCAGACAGAAACTTCCAGAACACGACGTCAATCGTCTTCCCGTCTGTCGGAACGATCATCGACTGATAGCCGCCCCATTGTTGGGACAGATATTCGATGACGCTATGGCAGGTGCCCTGCCAGTGCGGATCTGCCGCATTGACAAGAACAGCGACGCGATGGGGGCGAAGACGAGTAAAAAGCGTCTAAAATTTCTCATTCATAATGATCGCCTGTTAGCGAGATTCTAGACCTGTCTCTTGCCTTACGGTTTCGCCTAGAGATACCAGATTCCACGCCGCGGGTCGGTTCCCTTAACATGCACGATGAGTTTCTTTTCGTGGGTGGTCCAGGACTGCGGGAGCTGGGTTGCTGGCAGCGCGCATGGATTACGGATGATAACGAATTCGTATTCGACGCCTTCGCCGCGTGACGAGAAATTGAAGACTCCCAAACCACCAATATTCTCGAACCGGTTCGTATTGAAGTACCCTTCTTCACCGAAGAACCGCCGTTCTCCAAACAGCGCCTGATGCACCTGGAAGAGAGAGTCGTGTAGCGCTACGTTCAGATCATCAGCGATGACGAGCAAATTTGGCTGGGTCGATGAAAATTTTGGATAGCAGTTCGGCGAGGAAATACAGGCGTGAACAGCTTGCCAATTCCCAACGGCGCCACCCTTCCACACGTCATATTTCAGAAGCTTGGCGAGTCCGGCATCGATTTGTGCCCTCGTCAGCTCGCTTTCCCATCCGCGACTCTTGATCTCAACGAAGACCTCTGGCTCACCTGGCCAACTCAACAGGAATTCGCCCGTCATTCCGTTAGCGCCGGGTGGATCCCAGAGAGAAATACCAAATTTGAGATGTCGGAACAGGTAGGCCAGGCGGAGTTCGCTGAGTGCCTTATCGCGCTGGCGATCCTTGCTTTCGAGGTTGCCAATGAAGCGTCCGAGATAACTGTTAAGGTTGGCGAAGTGAAGTAACTCATCAAGCTCGCGAGAATACGCTGGCCAAGCAGGATAATCACCCTTCCATTTGTCGGTATTGAGCAGTTTCCGGGCGACCGGACCCAAGCGTAATACGCCAGTACTTTGCATGGAAAGAATGTTAGCGCGAAAGGGGGGCGCGTTTGCGCGGGTTCTAAACCTCAATTTGCGGATGAAGCGCGGCCGTGCGTCGCGGTGATCCGCTTAATAAGCACAGAGCGAGACGCCCCTGGACGAAAATGAGTCACCTTTCGATCTGAAGCGGATAGTAGTATGCGGCTTGATCCTGCTCGTGCGTAGTTGAAAGGAAGTACTGTCCCGCGTTGGCACTTCTGAGATCGAGACTTGCCGTGATCAGTTGCTGACCTTCCGTTGACGATGTGGTTGCGAGGCCCTCTGCCACGACGCCGTTGCCGTTCTGGTCGCGTGTGATCGCGACCAGGTATTGGCCGGGAGTGCTGTGGCGCGGCAATACGATCGTGAGTTTGATTAAGGCGGCCGGCAGCGACACCGATTGCAGTTGTTGCGGCTGTTCACCGCGGACCACGCCAGTATCAAAGAGGTTCACGGTCTGCGCGATCACGGCCGTGCTGTTTGACGGGTTGCGACCTAATCCGACTCTCCAGACGACCAGGGCAATTACGATGACTGCGCCGGCTGCAATCGCGGTCCCAATCCATGTCCACTGCCGACCATGAGAGCGAGATTCTTCGCGGAGTGCAAGAAGTCGGTTCATGCACGTAGAACATGTTGCTGCGTGATCCACCCGCGGATCCGACAGATCGATCCTATTCGATCGCCGAGCGAGCAAGCGGAGGAATGCATCATCCGGACACGGCCCAGAGGGAGTGGTCCCCCCGGCGAGTACTAGTCGCTGGTGTTGCTGCGCAATCCATTTCTCAAATCGGTCTTCAGCGTCCGAGGACCGGCGCCAGCCTAAACGCATTTTGGGGAATCTCCGGGCGGGGCCAGATTTTTCAGCAAAGACTCCAACTCCAAGAAGTATGCATTGCGGACCTCTGTGGGGTCCATTTCGACGGATCGGCCGATTTCTCTCCAGGTATACCCGAGCCACCGCCGATTTACGACCAATTGCGCGAATGGCGAGAGGCGCGCGAACATCTCGTTCGCGTAGATCCGCTGCTCAATGTCGGGTTCCGACGCGCAGAACGCCTCCAGGTCGGGGGACAATCCGTATGGATGTTCGTACTTCCGTACCGCTGCTAGTTGCTTGGCGCGGCGCTTGATCTCGCTCTTGATGCGGGAGGTTAGCTTGCGCGAAGATGCGTCCGGATGACGGGCAACATAATCGGATGCGATCTGAACGGCATGATCCATAAGATCGGGCGCAGCATCTTGGTCGTTCAGGAAAGTCCATGCGCACAGGAGGGCGTAAGGCCATGCTGCGTTGGCAGCGGTCTCCAAAACCTGATCAGAAGCAGGGTGCCCGGTCGAGCAGGCCCAACTCCACGTCAGCACTTGCCAGCTGCGACCATTTGGCGTCATTTCGCGAGCATCTGCCCGGAGGGGGAATTGACCACCAGCTGTGAGCAGTATAGCCGAATATCCATTCCACGATGACCACCGCTCGGAATGGGAGGCGGTTGGATTTGTGCGCACCTGACAGAGCATACTTGGAGTGGTCAAAAATCTTTTCAGTCCCGCCCTACAAACCGCATTCAAAAATGCCTTTAGTAGATGCGGGGCTGTTGCGCTAGCAGTTCGATTAGACGAGCGCCTGATTCCCGTGCGGAATTCGCGGAACATGGCCCTGATAGCAACAGTCCGGAGAAAGGCGGCGGCCTCCCTCAGCAGTGAGAGAGGCGCGTTCGAATTGGCGCGGCAACACAGCTGCCCTCCAGAGACAATCGGGGCAGATGAGCTGGAGGCCGAAGAGGGGCCAGTTCTCGGATCTGAAGAAATAGCGATCAAGTTTGCGATTGGACTCGTACAGGGGAAGTGGAGGATAGCGATCCTCCGACAGCTTCAGAACGGGTCCATCCGACTTGGCGATTTGAAGAGGCGGTTATCGCCAATCTCGAAGAAAGTCCTTAGTGAGCACCTCCGCGAAATGGAAAAGGAAGGGCTCATCATCCGCGTGGATCGAAGCGGCAAGGTACCTCATGTGGAATTCACTTTGGCGAGTCCTTTGGGGTACGCGGCCTTGACCTTGCTTCAATCCATTGCAGAATGGGGCGGAAAGCACGCAGTTCCTGAACATGCATCCCATTCACCGTTTCTTGGCATCGGCCTCTTTTGAAACTAGGTCGTGCGTATTGGCTCGATGTTCGGTGGGTCGTTGCGCCGAGGCGTGCTGCCAGTTCCCCGTACTCACCGCGAAGGGGTCTTCGCCCCTCGCCAGCGCCAGGCCGAAATAGCTTACCAGTATGAGACTGCTTAGGACTAACAGTACAATCGCAATCGGCTTTACGGGAACGATGATCACCATAACGCAATCTCCGGCAAAGCCGGCAAACATACTCCTAGTTCTATTCGACCCAGATTTAATTCTCTAGTTGCCTATACGGCTGACGATGGGACTAGAAAAAGCTTACAAAGTGATCGCGAACCACGGATTCCCGCCCGAATGTCCGCGGTATGCTCCATTCAGCAGGGCATCACAGTGTCGAAGCTGCCCAAAAGCGCACTGGAGGCAACGATGAGTCTCGAAGAAGAATTCGACGAAGCGATGCATGACATCTATGTCACCGCGGTGAAGGAGGCAAAGTACACACCCCATGAATTTCATCGAATGTTGACCGAACGCGGAGGTCTAGCGACCGCCAGAGATCTCATTAATCGCCCAAAGCCTTCGGACGGGTACACGAATCTTTACATCCGAGGTTTTCTGCGGCTAACGGTCGAAGCTGTGATTTTCGATAATCCTCGTTGGCATTCACTTTTCACACCGGACGAGTTGGAGATTTGCCGAAAACGGCTGTTGGATTATCAGTACCAACCTGCTTTAAGACTGCGGGACCTTGATTCAACTTCAGGCGGCCCCCATACTGAGCTTCCGAAGGTCTAGACATCACGAACAAACCTGCTGCGTTATTCCCGAAAGACGCTCCCAGGAGCCTTATCGGAACGCAGCCCGACAAACTTGATGTGCCGAACGTGGTTTGAGTCGGTCCATTCGAGAAACTCAAAATTCGCGACGAGTCTCGGCTTCACCCAAATGCACTCTTTCATCTTCCCTGCGGTCAGACCCTGCCCCCACCGGCCCTGCGTCGCCTCGGGGAGGTTGACGAACGGGCAGGTCTGTATCGCGAGCGGCTTCAACTTCTCGTAAAGCTCTCGACGCGAGGCTGGCACAAGACCGGCTCGGACCCGCGCAGCGTAGACGAGTTTACGGTCCTCATAGTAGCCCACGACCAGAGCATCTATTCCATTGCTACCAGGTGTGAATCCGCCGATCACGAATTCCTGCCCGATGTTGATGCGCATCTTCGACCACGATCCGCTCCTTCGGCCAGGCTCATATCGACCGTCCAGCCGCTTCGCGACAACTCCCTCTCCACCAACCCGCCTCACGCCTTCAAGAAATTGCGATGAGGGACCGCCGAAGTGCTCTGATATCTGAATGCGTTCGGAAATCGTGAGAGCGGACTTGAGAAGGTCTTTTCTGTCGCTCAGCCTCAGTTGCTTCACGTCATTGCCTTGAATCACCAGGATGTCGAAGGCAAAGAAGACGACATTTGCTCCGGACGCTGCATACTGAAGAGCATTGAAGCTCAATCTGCCTTCATCATCGAAAGCGACCAACTCACCATCAACAACGGTATCGACCTGAATCGCATTCAGCAGCTCCTGTGCGACTCGCGGATACTTCTTGGTGAGGTCCTTCCCCCTCCTGGACAAAAGACGCACACCATCTCCGTCGCGAATTGCCTGTGTCCGATATCCATCCAATTTCAGCTCGTAAACCCACACGTCACCTCCAGGAATCTTTACGACCGGCAAACATTCCATCGGGGGCGTAAAGGGGATCTTCGATTTGGCGGCTTGCGGCATGGTCAAAAAAGCCTCGATATACGTTCGAAATCCAGGTATGTTGACTGTTGATATTTTCGCCTTTTGTTCGCCTATAATGTAGGGGTGTGGCAGTTGCCGCAAACCCGAATCTGCGACTACACCGTGCGATGCAAAGGCTGCGGCGAAAACATTCCCGCACCAATAATGACAATGCCGGATACGTGGATTGTTGCAGAGTGTCCGCTATGCGGTGAGCGTCGATCTTACCTCCCCCCAGAGATCTTCCGGGGACGTCTTTCCCACCTGTTGTTCTCAAAGAAGCCTGTGAAATCAGAGATGGGGGTTCACTGACATGGGAGAGATGCGCCGAGCGATTGCACGGGAAGACGAGGAGCGACGAAAACAAGACAGGTTCGCTTCTACTTTGGTCATTGCGGCATCAATCATTGCAGCCGTTCGACTGGCCCGCGAAGATATCAGTTCTCCGTCGCCCCACATCTATACGGCGGTCGCGGATAGTGTCAGCCTGGCTCGCAAGATCCTTCACCGCGTCATCAGCGGATGATTCGGAGGATTGAAATGAATTCTCAAATTAGCGCCACGTCTCCGCAAACGATTCTGCGTTTGGCCGAAGTGCGTCAAAGGACAGGGCTCAGCCGATCAAGCATCTACAAAAGGATTGAGGCAGGAGAGTTCCCACACCAGATTTCGCTCGGCGCTCGTGCGGTCGGCTGGCTCAAGCGAGAAGTAGAAGACTGGATCAATCGGCGGATTCAACTCCGACCAGGCCCTGCAGTCGAGTTCTCAGAAGAAAGGCAAGAGGTTCAACCTGCAAACTCTGAGCACGTTCAGAATGGACGCCTCAAGACTCGGCCACCTAATGAGCCAATCAGCTGCACAATCTCCGTAGATGGTGGCTCTCCAGATCCAGCAAACCTCCAGTTGGTGGGGACACAGATCTACTTTGATAAAAGCACCGGTGAATTTTGGATCAAACTTCTCCCGGAGCCGGTCTCGAAAGGTGGGAAACAGTCTAGAAACCATAGTTTCTGATGACGATCCGCCACGAGTCAATCAGGAGCGGTGGTTCGAGGCAAGCTTCAAGGGTAAACTCGACTCTAAATGGTGATCGCACACCTTGGGGTATCCCATGCGCGAGGTCTTCGATCGGGTCTTCAACAGAGTGTTTCTTGGAAAGGCGCGTGCGCCGATCTCGTAGGCATCACCCCGCGCGGAGATCCAACCAGCGTCTAGGTTGAAAGGCCACCGTGGCAAGATCTAAGAAGACAGGTTCGAATGAAGTCGACGTAATCGCGTGGGCGATACGACGTATCGCCGGCGGGCATTATGCAATGTCGGAAGTTGAGAACGGTCGAGAGTTGTGGGTGACGGAACTCGAGCCTACTCTCGACCAAATGGAAGGTGAGTTGTGCCACGGGCCAGACGATAGAGTGCGAGAGCCACTCCTGCGTTTGAAGGAATGTTGCAACGCAACAAACGTTCGGAATTTCTTCAACGTTCTTTTGGGAGAGAAGCTCGGAGGAATATTTGCAGACCAATTCTCTTTCGCGGATCTCGGCCAAGAGCACTACCCACTCGTGGTCGCCGCAGGCTATCGACAGTTGCATGGCCTGATCAGCGATCTTCAGGGGATTCTCGCAAGAGGGCGAGAAGGCGTGAGTGTTGATTGGTTGGCGAATATCGAGGGAAAAGCGAATCCGGATGCTATCTCGGTAGGTGTTGTCGCACATTATGCAAACGAGATTTCGCACCTTTTTCCGAAGCTGATTCGCCGTGCCGAGCAATTGAGAATCGTCCCGACTGAAGAGAAGGTTCCGCCAGAAGTTCGTCATTACCTTGAGGAGGCTTCAAAGTGCTACATCTATGGTCGGTTCATCGCATGCATTATCGTGTGCAGGTCTGCAATCGAGTTTGCCATTAGAGATCGATTGCTTTCGCAGGGGCAGGAACGAGCATTAACTACGATGAAGAACCAGAGAAGTGATTCTCTGTGGGGCTTGATCGATCTTGCTCGTGCCGTCTTCCCAAGGGAACTGAAACCAACTCTTGACGACGCCGATGAAATACGGCGGGCTGCAAGAGATGCGGTGCATGTTTCTGTGCCAAAGCCCGAAATCTGCAAAGACATGTTTGTAAAGACTCGCGGTGTCCTAGGCGAGTTGTACTCATCTGGGGGAACATCGAGACTGTGAAACGTGGGTGATGCCTTTCGGGGATGGAGACATAGGCCTTTGTTGGACCTCTTCCGCGACCTCTTCTTTTTGGGTTCTGATGGTGCTGACGATGGTGCTGATGGTGGATTTTCGATGCTTTTGGATGCTTTTCGGTGCCGCCGATGCTCCTAGAATCAATGGGTTACAGTTTTGGGGCCGCTTGACACGCAAGCGGTTTCGAAGCCCTGAACATCTTCGGAGCACCGGTGTCGAGTCGTCGAATTGAAAGCCTGCCCCGGTGGATAAGGGCCCGTAGCTCAGATGGTTAGAGCGCCTGCTTGACACGCAGGAGGTCTGCAGTTCGAGTCTGCATGGGCCCACCAATATATATGAGAAGTGCAGGGATCTTTCGGAAGAGGTCTCAGACGGCGAATAGCTTTGGAAGTCTCCCTGGCCTGAAGATTCGCCAATCACTCGCCGAACCTGGGTACCGGTACAGGTTCAAGGACAATTGGGATCGGGTGTCAACACGAAGGATCATCCTTTCATTCCGGCTCGCGACTTAAATAGATGGATTCGCTGACCTTTCGTGCAAGCGAGTCTGATAGGGCTTAAGAAAAACGAGGATCCTACAGTAGATTCAGCCAGGAATTCATCATCTATATGAAACGAACGCGTCGACAGCTTCACTAAATAGCACGAAACAAATCAATCTTCCGTGAACAGGATTCTTCCCCAGTTTGAAATCGCAGAGGACTTTAAAGTGACCGCCGCAACATCTAGGGATGCACGGTTCCAAAATCAGGTTTTGGCTTCTTTCCCCTCGAAGACCGTAGATCGCCTTCGACCATGCCTTGTGCCGGTGAAACTCGGAGTCGGACAAATCCTGTACGAGCGCGGAGAGCAACCGGAGTTCATTTACTTCCCCGAAGAAGCGATCGTTTCGCTCCTGTGCATGACAGGGAACGGCGGTTCATCTGCCATCGCAGTATGCGGCAGAGATAGTGTGGTGGGAATTACTCCCTTTCTTGGAATATCAACTGTATCTCATCAGGCTCTGGTGCAAATCGCCGGTGGAGCTTTGAGAATCCGATCTCAACTCCTGCAAGCTGAGTTTGTCCATGATCAGCTAGTACAACGCACTCTTCTGCGCTACATACAAGACCTGCTTAGGCAGGTTTCCCAAACAGTGGTCTGCAATCGACTGCACCCGGTGGAGAAAAGGCTGTGTCGATGGCTGCTGTTAAGTCACGACCGTACACAGTCGGACTGTCTTATCATGACCCAGGAGTTCCTTGCACATCTGCTGGGCTCACGGCGGGAGAGCGTGGCGGTCGCAGCCGCACGCCTGCAGATTGGGGGCCTTATTCATTACGTTCGCGGCAAGATCCAGATTCTGAACCGACCCGGCCTCGAACTGTCAGCCTGCGAATGCTACCAGTCAAGTAGGCAAGAGACTTTGCTCCCTATACCGCACTAGGAACCATTGCGGCAACCGAACAAGTGTGTTGCTCGCCCACTTGCCAGGACCAAAATTGCCAATCCTGGGGACCATCAGCGGATGAGTCGAATGCAATCCTCCATGAACCGGCTCGGTCCCGGTACAACGAGAAATCGCGTGTTCTAGGCGATAGCCCAACTCCACACGCCTTGACGTATGCCTCCTTGAGGGTCCAATACGTAAAGAATCGCATAATGCGACCTTCGTACGGCAAATCACGCATTTCGAGGTTCTCTCGCATAGAGAAATAATGCGGAGCAATTTCAAGAGGAGCGGAAGACGAGATTCTTTCCACATCAATGCCAACTTCTCGATTAACCGCGACTGCACAAGCGACAAGCTCATCGGTATGCGAAAGGCTGAATCTTAGGTTCGAAATCGAGCCAGTAATCTCCGGTTTACCACAAACTCCAGCGCGGAATTCCCATGTACTCGGCTCGAGATTTCCCCAAAAGGATAAGGTGGCACGCAACAAGACATGAGCGGCGAGAAAGAGCTCACGATCACGTCTAAAGCGAATGGATAACATCCGCTTCCGTTCGTCTATCGACAGTGCGCTAAACAAATCGGTCCACTTCTGCTGTTGAACCAATTCACAAGGCCGAAGGATTGCAACCGCCACCTCATCATCATTCAAGCTCCGACGACGAACCGAACTGGTCAGGTCGGCGGGATCGAGAACACTAAGGCGAAGATTCGTTTTTGAGGTACGCAAAGTCATCTGAATTCTAACCGCCAGTACTCAAGCAGACAGGAACATACTCAGAACCCTTACCGCAGGCGGAGCTCGCAGCGGCCCGAAACACAGTTTTTCCTGACTACGTCAGAATCGGGACGAAGAACTGGAAGCGTCGTCGCGGGGACCGTGCACTGCTGTCCTGGCATTTGCCCAACACATATCCCATCGCCAGACCGAGTGGCCAAATCCTCCACTAGCCGGTCGGATTGCAGACATACTGTCTGGTTATACAGATAGATGGCCTCGAGAAGCGGTGCGCCCCCGCGAGTTTCCATTGCGGCAATTATCGCGGCGAGATCCTTGGGCAGGCATCGTCCTCGAAATCCTCTCCGCTTCGAGACAAGAGTGTGCGACAACCCGATCCTTGGGTCGACAAGCCAAAGCTTTCTAAGATCATTGAAGTCAACGTCAAATGCAATTGCGATTTCATGGAATTGATTCACAAACGCCACTTTGGCTGCGAGAAAACAGTTCTCCATATATTTGCAGAGCTCTGCGGTGCGGGCTGTTGTTCGATAGTATTGAATACCGAAATTCTGGGTGCTTGAATAAGCAGATATGACTAGCTCGGTCAGTTCAGGGCTACCGCCAACAATCAGAAATCCACAATCTGCCTCCTCCCTCCAGGGATGCATGGGTTGCTCTCCAAGGTATTCCGGGCTGAAGCCGATCAGGCGGGAACTTCCGCGAGTCAGCCTGTCCACAGTACCCGGTACGACAGTTGAACGAATGCAAACAGGTGATCGAATCCAGTCGATGCACTCTTCGACTGCAGATGTGTCGCAGCTCATCCCATCCGACCCCAGCGGGGTTGGCACACAAACGAATACGAGATCGGCGTTCGCAACGAAGCGCCTTTGCTTTGAGTCTCGGTACGCTGGGTTGAATTTGTCGTAGATCACGACTTCATGCGCCTCGTGCGACGAGAAGAATCTGGAAAGAGCAGATCCGACTACGCCATGTCCAACGATTCCAATCCTCATATTTCTAACTCCAAACGTCGCTAGGCTAAGATTCACCCTTGGTGGGATTCAATGATGGCGCACTTGATGCGGTCGGCAAGCAAGTGAGGGTTGTCGGAAGGAAACCGTCGCCTTATCTCAGACCAGGCTGCTTCGATGATCTCGTCGCGGAGTGCACGATGTGTGGCCGCTTCATAAATACAGTCCGCCAAGGCCCTATGGTCGTCGGGCGGAGAAAGCCATCCGGTGCACCGATGCCTCAGAACCTCTGAGATTGCACCGCCATCGGTCGCAACTACAGGAACTCTGGCCGCCATCGCTTCCAGAACCGCATTTGGAATTCCGTCACGGTCACCATCGGCTGCTGTGCGCGTCCCGAGCAGGAAGAGATTCGCCTCAGCAAGGTGCTCCGACACGTCAGCAGGGCTTGCTCGTCCATTGAATTCAACGCAGTCGAGGCCGAGTCGAGAAGCAAGCCGCTGCAATCGATGTAATTCCGGTCCTTCACCCACTATCCGAAAACGAAAATCGATCTGCTCCCGAACGAGTGCCAAGGCCTCCAGGACGGTATCAAGGCCTTTCTTCGGCACAAGTCGAGCGACGCTTAGGAAAAGGAGAGGCATCGCACAATCGTTAGAGGAGCGTCTTTGAAGAGGAGGCCAGCCGATCGTGTGAGGGCAATAGAATACCCGATCGGCAAGATGCGATGGAAGCCTACCGATGAGCGAGGCCTGTGCTTGCACAGAGCAGGCAGCGATGAATTTGGCTCTCGAGCACAATCGGTCCAGCCGTACCGTGGGTACAAATATATCTCGCGCATGCGCCGAGATGCTAAAAGGGAGCCCAAGTCGCCTCGCGAGCAGGTCACCAACGACAGCGGGTATTCCGAGAAATTGCGCGTGCACCCACTCTGGACTCCACTTTGCGACAATCGGCGTGACTGCAGACGCGGTCCAAGCTGTGCGAAGCGTCCCACGAAGGGAACGCATGTGTCCATCAAAAAATGCCGCACTGACCCCAAGATCGGAGATGGCATTGATGAAGGGCTCGAGCCTTTTCGACGGTGGGATCGTCCGGAGGCATTCTCGCGCACGTAGAACCTTTGCCTGCAATTCGGACGAAATCCAAGTATCGCAATGCTTCGCTGGACAACACGCAACAACGGCAACTGCGAACCCACGCCTTTCAAGCTCGGCCAGGTCATTTCGAATGAAGGATTCGGAAAGACAGGGGTATTTGTCTACAACAATGAGGACTCGTCCACTCACAATCAGAAGTAGATTACTATCCAGTGCTATTTCCGGGTGAGCTGCAGACAAAAGAAACGCATGTCCCGCCACCCGCTAGCGGGATCTTGCTGCAGCGCTTCTTCGAAGAGGTCCCAGACCTGTCGCATGACTTCACTCGCCGAAATCTTGGACCTGCCAACACGTATCAAATCGGTGATGAACATCCCTCCCCAGACCGATTCAGTTCGTCTTCGTAACAAAGAAGCAAGATCGGTCACGGCAAGGGAGCTCTCCTCTTCGATCGCTGTGCGGGAGAATCCTAGCGAATCTACGCGGAAAACTGCCTTCACGTCCGGATCAGTCGAGAATGGAGCCATAATATCCGCCTCAGAGCGCAGGCAAGCTGGAATGCAGAGGGCCTCTACCTCGCTTTTGGTAAGCCCTCCGTTTGCACGGACACGTTCGATGGCATCCCACACCAAGTACGAAAAAGCCTTCCATGAGTAACCGGCCTCGTCTCGGGACATGGTAGAGACCATCAGTTTGGCTCCCTCCTTCAGCTCACGACCCCGAATCAGGAGGAAATTCTTCCAGTCTTTTGTGGCTTGCTGTTCCCAAGCTTTCTTTTCACCATTCCTGCTTTCATGCATGAGTACGTGAGTTGCCAAGGGCTGGGGCTCACTCAGAAAGTGAGAAGCTACGTAGCTATAGGCTAGGTCGACGGAATTGTTGGCACAAACCTGATTGTAAAAAGAAGTGCCGGCACACAGCACCTGGAGGTTAGATAAGCCCGAACGGAGGGCTCCGACCTGTTCCATAGCCTGTTGCCATGCATTAGAAGGAAGATCTTCGAGAATACACTCGACGCGGATGTCCGGTGATAAGTCCTTCAGAGTTGAGATGATGTGGCGCATAGGTGCGATCGAATTTCGGCCTCCGGAACATCCGTAATCCGCAATGCGGACAAAGCTCAAATCACCGTTTCGTCGTCCGTCAGCCCACTGCGCTGTCATGCTTGTCAGAATCGGATTTCCTACAGCTTGGCACGTGGCCTGAATTGCGCTGTTCTCGTTGTAGCTGACCAGCATCGGCTCCATTGGCATATGTTGTCTCCTTGCTGTTCGTTGTGAAGATCAACTCATAAAATGAATCAAAAGAGTACCCGACCGCCGATTCCCGCGCGGGAGGTTCGCATAAATCAATCAGGATCTACGCACTGGCTGTCTTCCTGCCGCATCGCAGCGGCGAGGTTTTGCAGCAAAGGGGCATTCTCACATGCGACATAGCGGCATCGGTTGACGGCGCTTGCATTGAGATGGTGATGCCAAGCCCAAACGGGTATGTACACTGCGTCGCCTGCACTCCACTCGATGCGACGATCCTCTATGATCGTGCAGCCGCGTCCTTCGAGAATGTAGAGAATCGTCTCATAGGTGTGGCGATGCCGACTCGTCGTCTGACCCGGATTAAGCACGCCAATAGTGACGCTGATCGTTCGAGAAGGCAGATCCACGACGTAGACTGGATGGCGCCGTTGACTGGTGAATTCCGCATCTCCGGCGGTATTCTCTACATCGCGATGGAGAAGCGTATCGGGCAATGATACGTCAAGAGTCGAGGCGGTTTTGCCGAAATCCCGTGAACTATATTGCATCGATCCCCTCTCTAGGCAGCAGCGGCTGCGCAGCTGCTGCTGATGGCTTCAAAAAAGGTCATCCTGGCGCTGAGAGCACGGATCGCGCCATATTCCATATCGAGCCGTGCAGTCGGGTCGCGCTCGACTTCCCGTTCAATGATTGCCCGCATGGTTGCAGCATGTTCGTCGTCACACCCAATGTGGATTAAGAAGAACTCAAGATTTTCACGCGGCTCGTTGATCGCCTCAAAGCCATTTACGATTGCGCTGTATATCTCTGGGACTATGGCCTCAGCTCCGAGGCAGATCGCCCCGAGTCCCACCATGAAACGTGGGTTGCGACAGCAATCGAGCATCGTATCGATTAGTAGCTGCGTCGCAGGCAAAGTTCTCAGTGGCAGATCCGTGCCGAGCATTGATGTCATCATGCGTCGGTAGATCTGTGCGTGGGATACTCCGCCGGTCATGCCCATCTCCTCGAAGAGATTTGCCATCAATGCCGTGCGGTCGGTCTCATCGGATAGGTTGCCGAGAAGACAGTTTAGGTAACGCGTGAAGTGGCGAGAGTAAAAGTACTGTTGCCGGACGAATTCGTGCAATTCTTGGACAGAGGCTTCCCCATTTCGGCAGCGCGTCAGAAACTTGGTCTGGCGCAGACATTCAAGCCAATCCGGTCTCAAAAGCGTGCTCCAACTGCTATCTACAACGGTGATCGTCGTGGTCATGGGAACCTCCCGAACAAATTGTTTGAAATTCCTGCTTTGCCGTATCGCGGTCTCTACCAGCGGTTCGCGAAGGCAACCGCTTCGCTGAAGCTCGCGGCAGCCCGACGCCACGTTAGTTCCTTAGCACGCGCGAGTCCACGAAGTGACAATTCGCTTCGAAACGACGGGCTGCCTACCAATTCGCGGAGAGTGCAGGCGAGCTGGACCGGGTCCCGGGCGTCAACATGGATTGCTGCTCCCCGGCATACCTCGCGAACGGCGGGTGCGTCTGTCGCGATCACGGGACAGCCGCATCGCATGGCCTCTACCGCGGGCAAACCAAACCCTTCGCTGTGAGATGTCACTACCAACGCGATCGCCGCAGAGTACAGAGCACTGAGCTCGCCCGTAGAAACGTATCCGACATAACGCCAGCAGCGGCTCAGGCTTGGCTCTAGACGAGAAACTATCGCGTGCGATGAGGAGATCCAAGGACCTGCGACAACCAGTGGAAGACCGGCCATTGCACATCCACGTATGGCGGCCTCAACATTTTTTTTCGCCTCAATGCAGCCACAGAACAGGACGAAAGGTCGATCTATTCCGAAGCGCGTCCATATCTTAATTTCAGCCTCGGACCTCGGCGTCCGCTCGATCTCACTATTAACTCCCCAAGGAACAACGAAGACCTTTTTCTTGGGCACCCCGAATCGCGCAATAATCTGCGAACGGACGAACTCAGTGGGTACACAGACAGCATCGGCCTGCTTGATACTGCGGCCCAGAGTTATGCGGAAGTGCACCGCGTTCTTCCATCCCACGAGGTTCCAATGGCTCAACGCGATCAGATCGTGTACAGAAACAACGGTGCGGCAGTTTCCACCGATCGGAATTGTGTAACAAGGGCAGAACAGCAGATCTACATGTCTGCTTCGCAGCAGTGGAGGGAGCTGAATCTGCTGCCACACAAACTTCCGCATACCGGACAGGGGTCCGACGGCAAAGAAAGAACCCGTCGACATAAATCGCGCACAAGACTGCGGTGCAAAGGTTGTGACGTGCCCGAGCGAAGCTGCTTCGAGGAATGCAAACCAGAGTCGTCGAGTTGCAACTGCAACTCCACGTTCCTGACCGCCCCAGCTCGATCCATCTACTGCGATGTGCACCTATCGGGAATTCCCTTTTAGTTGGTTGTAGAGCATAGAAATCTCAGCTCCCACGCGTTGGGGTGAGTAAAGCCTCAACGCGCGAAGGCGCGCCAGCGGCATCCTGGATTTCCACCAATCGCCGTTTTCAAGAACGCGGAGCAGACCGTCGGCGAGAGCGGCGGGATTTCCGGGCTGAACTAACGTGCCGCTTTCCCCTTCGGTCACGATTTCCCGAAGCCCATCCACATCCGAAGCTACCACGGGACGTTCGGCCAGCATCGCTTCCACAGCTATCCGCCCGAATGGCTCACGCAAAGAGGGCACGGCGATGACATCAGCGGCGCTCAGCACTGGTCCAATATCATCGTTACCTACGGTGATCCGGACGTTTCGTCCGAGTCCGAGGTCAGCCGCCTGCTGTCGTAACTTGCGGGTGTATTCTGCAGACTGCTTGTCGTGTTCCGTGCAGAGCAGCACGGCCTGCGCGCTCGGACACCTGCGTATGAGTTGTGACAGAGCCTGCAGCAAAACCGAATGACCCTTTCGCGGTACCGATTGCCCAGCCATGGCGATTAAGGGCACTCGCGACGCAACACCCAAAGCCGCGCGTTCTCCCGCTCCGCGGGCTGCATTATCCGGAGCAAAATCCGCAGCTCCGTTTTCCACCATGACAACCCTTACAGTTCCGGCCATTGCGGGAGTGACGAGATCTCTGACGCATCTGGAAATCGTAACTATCAAATTGGCGGTGCGAGCCATCCCACGGGCGCAATGTCCGGGTCGATGGAAATCTCGCCAATGCCAAACAACAGGACAGCTCTGTCGCCTCCATCCAGCTGGCCCCGCCCAAAGCATCGCTTGAGAACTATTCACATGAAGGATATCCGGCTGGAGGCGATTGGCGAGGCCATTCAGTTTTGACCATCCCGCAATTATCTTCGGCACCGACCGCCACCAAGCATCGTATCCGCGTCTTCTGGTTATCGTATGCACGGGCCAATGTTCGGTTGGAATCCCGTGTTTCGATGTCAGTCTAGATAACGAGCCCTGGGGACACAGGAGAGTGGGCTCAATACCGAGCGAACGCACGGCCAGCATCAACTCAAGAAGGCTACGTTCTGCTCCGCCCAACCCACCAAAGTGCGAGGCGTACAGGACTTTCATTTTATGCCTCTATGACTGTTCGGTACCGTCGAAAATCAGCGCTACGGGGCAACAACCCAGATTCAACATCAACTTTGGGGAGGCCAGGAATAGAACTTCGAACATAATCACCAATGTTCTGCACATCTTTCGATTTCTGTTCGGGATCGCAATCCGCGGAGAATTCCGCAATGAGCTGAAACGAGCATGTCGTCCGTTGAGTCATCTGGAACTCTCGCAGTGATGGAAACCGCGCAAACAGATCATTGAAGAAGGTCGGCGAAAACAGAGATCCATCCGCAAGGCAAAAACAGGAGATTTCCTTTCCGGCTAGCTTGATTATGCGAGGTCCAAGTGCGCCGCAGTCGCAGCGGGCCGAGGTCAGTGCTCCGGTATCTCCCGTCCTGTAACGCAGAAGTGGCATCGCCGAATTAGCAATGCTGCTAATTACAAGCTCGCCAGTGGTTCCTTCCGCAACCAATCCATCCCCTTCATCGACGACTTCGACATGTACGGAAGTTGTGTCGATGTGAAGTGAACCTGCTTGGCATTGGCTGGCAATCACGCCGAACTCAGTCATGGTGTACACGTCCAGAACCGGAGCAGCAAAGAACTTCGTTACAATATCCCGCACCCCTGCCCGAAGTACGGATCCGCTTGTCAGTACAAAGGTCGGCGGTGAAGAAATCCGCATTCCGTGAGCCACACCGAAAGAGCAGAACTGTTCAAGCAAGCTAGGTTTCGACGCGATACACTCCGGTTTCAGTTGTTCGAGCAGTTCAAATGCAGCTCTAAAGGAATCTTTATCACCCTCATCAATATGCTTCTGCACCGTGAATCCGCACTCATCTGCGGGGTGAGCGACTACCATCCCTTCTGCGTTCTTCTTATCATTGAGCGAGAAGCACAAGATTGGCTCGATCCCGATACTGTTGAGCATTCCGGCTCGTGCTGCGACCTTACGAACGGACAGCAAGAGAATCTCAAAGTAGAACTCCTCTGCATACGAAATTCGGACCGGAGTTCCTGTTGTACCCGTGGTCATTTTTAGCCAACGACGCTCACCTCTGCGAGCCGGTGCGGTAAACCGCTCCGGCGTGTTTCGTAAGTCGCTTTTTGTAACGAAGGGCAAATCCGATAGATGTTCAGTCTTCAAGAATGACGAATATCCCGGTATCTGCAGCAAGCATCCCGAACCGATGTGGGCCAGCAATGCCGTGGAGTATTCCTCTGCACTCCCGCTTAGATGGGAGAGAAAACTTCTAAACCGTCGTGACAAATAAGGAAGCTGTCGCGTTGAACAAAGATAATCGTCGACATAAAAATCCAGTCCTGCAAAGTTTTGCAGTAACTCGCCGACGGATAGTCGGCGTCCTGTCTGTGCTCGCATTACATAACAACAGTCGTACGGCCGAGCTTGAAGGCGATTCTCGCCGTTGAGGCATGCGGTTCTTGCCCCTCATTCAACTTCAGTGCTTCCGGCATTACGCGTGAGAGACCGAGCGCCTCAAGCACTTTGACTACATCGGGCTCAGCCACTCCAGTTGTTTGTGCGAGGTGTGCCACAAGGGTTGAACTTTTCTGCGCGACGGCATGCCCTCGCTGTAACTGGCGAATCGATTCATTTACCGTTGTCATTCAGCTTCTCCTCTCGAAAGCCGGCTAAGCAGCTTCTACCGAATCGATATCAAACGAGTAGTGGACATCTTGATAATGGGCAACAAATGCGGATACTTCTGCGCGCAACCTGCCGGGTTCTTCGGCATCTTTCAGGGCTCGGCGAAAAAAGACTGCAATCTGTTCCATTTCGGGGCCTTTCATCCCTCTGCGTGTCTGCTCCTGCACTCCGAGACGGATGACTGGTTTCCCGAGCGAAGTTTTTGAGTTGACGCTTATTCCACAACTCAAGAGTTTCTGGGCACTGAGGACATTCTCGTCGACTCCAAACCCAACGAGAACCAGCTGATGAGAACAGGTTGCCCCTTTGTCGGGCGCAAAGACCTGGAAACCTAATGATGCCAGACTGCTACCCAGAGCTTGCGAATTGAGAATGATCTGAGCCGCGTAGGTCTTTCCATACTCCTCCATCTCCAGCATCGTCGTATACAGAGCCAATGTGTCTCCCGAATGTTGGCTGGAAACGAATGAGTTCATGGTGGTCTCCAGTCGCTCCGCTGCTCTTTGGGAGTTAGTCAGAATCAGACCTTTCTGCGGCCCCGGGAAACTCTTGTGGGTGCTTCCCTGGAGAACGTCGGCCCCGAGGAGAAGCGGGTTGGCGAACGCGCCTCCGGCTATGAGTCCTAAGGGGTGCGAGGCATCATAGATAATGGGTACTTCGGTTGGCACGATGTCTCTTAGGTTCCGAAGATTCCGAAGCGGAAAGAGCGAAGTCGAGTGATCTAGATAGATGCACCTCGGCGGAACGTTCATAAACAGTTCTTGGACTCGATCGAGATCTAAGTCGGCCGCTTCGTTGTCCCATGGCAGGTAACGCGGATTGCGGCCCAGCCGACGCAGGATATCAGCCGTGGCGAAATGCCCAGCGTCCGTTGGCTTCAAACAGTAGACATTGTCTTCGATTGAAGTCAGTGCTACTAGCGATACTATGATCGCATGTACTCCCGACAGGGGCCTGAAATCCGAGTACGTTGCGCCGAAGAGTTTTGCAGTAACTCGGCAAGCTTCCTTTTCCATCTCGTGTGTCGCAGGCAGAGATTTTAGCTGGAGGCCGAGGAACGAACTGCCGTAGCCCTTGATCGCCCGCTTGTCTGGGTGCCCCAAATGGTATCGTCCGTACAGCGATCCTTCCAGATGTATACGAGCCGTTCTTGACAAGACATTTTCATTGGCGGTCAGATGGAGGGTTTTCGTTGATTCCGCTTCCTCAGCGACCAACCGCTGGTGCAGTCCGGAATGGAGCGCGGCTTCCATCTAGGTGTTCGGTTACAGTCCGACGGCGGCCAATTCCCGATCTGTTCGGCCGAGCAAGGCGCGGCTAGTCAGGGCGATTTCGAATTGTCGCGCAATTTCCACGTGGCCCGAATGCTTGTAGTGTCCATCGAGATCGTGGACGAATTGTGGAATCGGCGGTACATTGAGCTCGACGTATAAGAGGCCGTATTTTGCCATTACCTGCTGATAATAAGAATTCGGAAAATACTGGAAGACTACTAATTCGGCACCGCGGGATACGAACTTGTCTCGGGCTGCCTGGAGAGCCTCGATCGATCGCTTGATGGAGTAGGGCAGAAGAACAACGTCCGGCGCTTGGATCCGGTTTTCTACGAACACTCTGACCATGGCACTTTTTGGGCTGTTGACGCGATTCATATAGAGCCGAGCCAAGGCTCGGACAAGATATGATGTCCGATAGAGCGCTATTAGAAATGTGTGCCTGACAACCTGATCGATCCAGTATTCACACCAATGGCGCGAGTAGGGCTCGTCGGGGTTATAGATCATAACGTAGGTTTTATAAACGTCGCGCATAAAATAGCCGTGAACAAACGGCAAGTCCACGTCTATGAGGACCAGGTCCGGTTCATAGTGAGCGACGTCGGTTTCAAGGATCCGCATTTCGTGAACGGCACGATATCTGCCGTCTATCCCAAAATTCAAAATCTCAACATTGCGACCGGAAGCACGCAACCTCTTCTCCAGCAGTTCGGCATAATTGTCACCTTGCCCGTTCATCCAGATACCAGTGGCGTTGGATGTTCCGACAATCGCTATACGGAATGTCCCCGGGGTTTTTTCTTGAACAAAGTCACTGTGGGAGGCGAAGCCTCGATTATTTGTCCGAAAACGTCGATGGATGCCTGGGATGCAAATTTCGCCCTCTGCTTCTATCCGGTAACGATATCCGAGATCTGCATCTGGCACGTATAGCTGGGGGTAAGTGCGCATCCAAAGTAGTTCCCGGTAGCGGAGACGAAGAAATATCTCGGCCGCAACAAGAACGACGAAGACACTATAAACCAGCAAATGGAAAATCATGCTGGCACCATAGCGGTTTCAGTGTGTGGTCCCGCCGCCAGTGAGTGGTAGAGGGAACACAACCTCTCTACCTGTCTTTCCAAAGGAAACTCCGCAATTACTCGAATCCTGGCTTCGGCTCCGAGTTTGCGCCTTAGTACAGGGTCTTGTGCCAGACGTGCAAGATGAGCGGCGAGAGCGCCCGTGTCCTGCACCGGTGAGAGCAGGCCATTAGCACCATGTTTTACTAGATCGCGAATTCCTGGCACGTCAAAGCCCACAATGGGGATTCCATGAGCCATGGCATCGAGACCTGAGTATGGAAGACCTTCGACTCTCGACGTCATCAGAAATGCTTCAAGTCCAGCGTAGAAAGCCTCACCGTTAGCTACATGGCCGTGTAAGCGAACACTATGCTCGCATCCGAGTTCGCGGATGATATTTTCAACGGCTCTCAGAGAGGGGCCGTCGCCTCCCATCTCCAACTGGTGTTCCACGCCGAGGCGGTTTAGAACAAATGACGCCTTCACTGCTGCTTGCGGGTTTTTCTGCCAGATCATTCTGCCCAGCCAGCCGATGCGAAACTTGCAATTGGTCGATGGCGGCATGCAGAAATCGTTCGGCAAAACCACACCGTTGACGATCGTTCGGACCTTGTGTCGAGCGCCCAACCCGGCGGCAATGGCGGCTTCCGACTCAGATACCGCTATGACGCGATTCGTCCATAGAAGGAGGTAGCGCTCGATCCACCGGTACAGCGTTCGATTCCACGCGCCGGGCTGGGCCAGAAATGCATAACAGTGGGGCGTATAGACTACTGCCGGTGCATTTCCTAGCATCGACGCTCTCGCGATGCGACCTAGTGCGCCTGCTTTTGAGCTATGGAGGTGAAGAATATCCGGCTTCACAGTGCCAATCAGCCGTCTGAGGCTGACAGTTGCGGTGCAGTCCTGAAGAAGATGGATCTCGCGGCACATGCTTATTTCATGCACTTCAATTCCAGTGCAACCAAGACTCGCGAGTACCGGATAGCATGGAGGCTGGCGGTTGGCCGAGCACACGAGAGAAACCTTCAAGCCACGCTCCTGCAGCCGGGGCGCGAGTTCAGCAATGTGGCGAAGCGTCCCACCCGAGGTTGCCTCGAGAACGATCATCACCCGCATTTCGCAGCCGCCAGAGGTTCCGTGCATTCGCACGGAATTGGATACGCTTTTGCTAACCACTTTACTAGCACTCTGAGAAGCAACTGCTGACTGATAACAGGAGTGAATGTATGATCCGCAAACGGAACGAACGCGACATCGAGCCCGGGCGGCAACCCGATGGCGACAATCTCGTCGCTCGTCTGGCGAAGCCGATAGTTGTACCGGATTTCGTTCCCGTTTCGGAATGCAAGCAGGACTCTCGAGCCACGCGCCAGGATTGCGTGCAGTTTGACCTTCATGCGGTGTTCGTCGCTATCGTCCAACAGCAAAACCGGCTGTGAGCGAGCAGCGGATGGAACTGCGCTCTCTCGGCCATGCGGACTCTCGGTAGGATGTCGAAGGAGGCGCCCTTGTAGTTTGTTAACCAAGTGACTCCGGCCGGAAAACAACCGACTCCATTTCCACGGGTCGAGAAGCCTACTTACGTGATAACGTACCGATCTCACGTAAATTCCTTCCATTAACATCAGACTGTCGACCCGGGGATCTCTCCATGCCACGTCCAACGCAATCTTCGCTCCCATGCAGATTCCTGCGAGGATGAAGCGATTGATCCCGAGTAGATGGTTTATCTCTTCCATCGCGGTCTCCGTATCATCGCGAAAGGTCCCACCAGCTGGCGATTTTGCAGAGCCTTGGCTATCGCCGATTCCCCAGAGATCGAAACGGAGGACATGAAACCCAAGCTGCTCCAATTCACGTGCAGCAGTTACGTAGAGGCGATTCGGCCCCACCCTATGCAGGATGCCCGCATTAAGCATTAACACCACTGGTAGTTCTTCGCGCGCCTTGCGATCGGGGCTGTGGAGCACGCCGACCAGCGGTCGGGTCGTGCCGAACGTCAAGATCTTCTCACTCATGCGTACCTCGATCGAATCCAAGAAATGATGTTCTGAACAGCTTTGACCGGAATCACTCCCTTGTTCTGGCGGTCTTCCTTCAGCCAGATCGCATCAGGTTCACCAGTGCAGACAAAATCCGGCATGGGGCGCTCGTCATTAGTTCTGACTGCAAAGTCACACAGAGATCGTTTCTCGGTGTTCGCCACAACAAGAGTCGGTATCGCAGGTAGACGGGCTCCTGCGATCAGATCTATTGCCGCCAATTGGTCTAATAGCCCCCGTGAAAAAGGGTAGCCAACGAATTCGGCGCAACAGCGTGGTGGCAGAGGGAACCTTTCGTAGCCGTCCAGCACCGCGTTGTTGCGCAATAGATCCTCATGCGCGCGCCGTAGCGTCGAAATGTATGTTTTGCCGTCAATGATTGGCTCCCACAACACTAGGCCCTGCAGGTCTGGAAGGCTAAGGGATGCCTCAAGAGCAAGGTTCGCTCCTAGGCGCGACCCGACAAGCCAAATCCTGCTTACTGCGTTTGATCGAAGCTCTTTGTACGCGAGATAGATATCGTCGATCCAGCGTTCCAGAGTTGCATCAAGGAAGTTGCCTTCCGAGTCACCACAACCGAAGTAGTCGAAGCGTAGAACGGAGTACCCTGCGGAAGCTAGGCCGCGAGCCAGCTCTGTGTACGTCCGATGGATTCGCATGTACTCTTGCCCCATTGGATAGCACAGAACGACTCCTTCGCTTGTCGGCTCTGCAGTTGCCCTGTTCATCGCCCCAAAAAGGCGGGTCGATCCATGACCGAAATACATATATTCGGCTGCTGGCGTTCCTCCTAAGGCGTGCTTGGTCAAACGGCTTTCGATCAGGCGCGCCTGTGATGAAAGTGTCGAGCATTCAAATACATCGAGCAGGGACAATTCAACACCGAACGTTTGCTGGATCCAGGTGATCAACTGCGCCCCACGCAAAGAATCACCACCCAGATCGAAGTAGTTGCATTCGCCCGCTATTGGAATTCCGAGATTTCTTTCCCAAAGAGCCGCCAGAACAGATTCGGGCCTCATGATCTGCATTCTTTCGGTCTGTGGTCCCCATCCCGTCATAGGGTTGTTCTCCCAGCAAGTGCTTGGGCTGCCCCGGCTTCGGTGTTGTTGAATAGGGCTAGGCGATCGATTTTTCCAGTCAGAGAAACGGGCAGCGCGTCCATGATGATGAACTCATCGGGCACCATGTAGTGCGGCAAGTGCTCCCGCAAAAATGCTGATAACGTAGGCGCGTTCACGCAGTTCGCCGGCGCGGCCACAGCTGCGATCAGACGATCTCCAGTTTGCGTTTTGCGGACTCCAGCGGCAGCTGACTCAACGGCTGGGTGACGTTCAAGATAGCTCGCTATTTCATCTAATTCGATGCGGAACCCTCGGATCTTCACCTGGTTATCATTGCGTCCGTAATAGCGCAAATTCCCATCGGGAAGCATCGCACCTAGGTCGCCGGTCCGGTAAATGCGCCCACTAAGCGTAAATGGATCGGGGATGAAACGTTGATTCGTGAGTTCCGGTCGTCGCCAGTAGCCGCGTGTAACACCGCGTCCCCCGATCCAGATTTCACCCTTTTCACCAGGGTGTACCTGTCTCCCCTCGCTATCGACAACATAGACGGTCGTGTGCGCAATAGGCTTACCAATCAAAACCTCTTGCTCACCGCAATCCATACGATAATTGATGGCGGTAGACACGGTCTCTGTAGGTCCATACATATTGCGTACCTCGAGACCGGGGTATCGTCTGAGACTTCGTCCGAGGGACGGCGGCACGGCTTCGCCACCCAGATTCAGCACCGATACGTTTCGTAAACCATCTGTGGATCTCAGGAGTTGCTGCGCAAGTGACGGGACGGTATTGATTAAGACATTACTGTCGCGGCGCAACCAGAGCCCGATCATGTTGCTGGAAGACAGCACTCGGATCGTACTCCCCACTGCCAGCGGGAAAAACAATTCAATATTGGAGAGATCGAATCCATAGGGAGTGCCCGCGTATACGATGTTGAATGTTGAGTATCGGTATTCGTCGAGGCACCATTCGATGAAGTTGCTCAGATTGCCGTGCTCCACCATCACACCTTTGGGCTTACCAGTGGAACCGGAAGTGTACATTACGTACGCAAGATCATGGAGACCCGGAAATGAGTCGCCGCGGATGGGCGGCTCCGCGCACCAAGTGGGCGAGTCCCATGATAGGCTATTGGCGGGCGCGTTTATCGCTAGCGTGTTATGGCGATCTTCCGTTATGAGCGCGGTCGGCTCTACGTCCTGCAGGATTGTGGCTATTCGATTAGCTGGATAATCAGGGCTGATTGGAACATAGGCTCCGCCCGCCCTGAGAACGCCTAGCATGCTAATGATCATGCGTTCACTTCTGTTCAACAGCAGAGCGACTCGCGATTCCGACGTTACGCCGTATCTGAATCGCAGAAAGCGTGCCAGACGGTTGACCTGTTCTTCCAGTTGAGAGTAGGAGAGCGATCGGTCCTCACATAAGATCGCCAAGGCGTTCGGCGAGCGTCGAGCCTGCTGCTCAAATAACTCGCAGACCGAACGGAAGCTGAACGGCGAGCTTAGGGCATCTGTTTCGCGATTTGCCGCGTCTAGGTTCGTCATGATCTTGATTCAGCCGGCCCTTCTGGACAGCTGCTCTATGTCAATTGCTGAGGCGATGCGCCACCCCATCTCCTCTGCGAGAGCAGCATCAGCTGGACCAAAGCCCCTTCTCGAGCCGGCATTTCCCCTAAGCAGCGTCATCGTGCCTAGTGCCCTACCTCTCGATATGAGCGGAACGACAATCAAAGAGTGAATCCCTTTAGTAAGCAGCTTCGAAGCAGATCCGCACGAAGCTCGGTTGAGATCAAAGCACACTCTGGACTCGCTCGATTCACGTACCTCTCTTAAGCTGGCAATACTGTCCGGTCCATCGTCGGCGAATACCTGAAGGATGTCCCGCTCAGAATTCAGCAGACTCGGAAGTCCAGCTACTACAACGCGGCAAGTATCCGTATCTATGGATATGAGATCGGCGACAAACGGAACTCCTAGCTGTATCGCGCTATGAATTCGGGAGGAGAACGGGCGCACCGAGCCAAGGGTTTGGCTCACTCGTGCAAGAAACCCGAGCGACTCTTCAGGGTGCTTACGGGCAGCTATGTATTTCAAGGCCACCGTCATCGGGTTCGGCTTTGCGCCAGCCTCCGACCGACCGGAAATCGTGAACCCGAGGTCTTCATTCCGTGGCCATACGAATACCTCTGCCAGGTCAGTGGATGTTCTGCGCATTTTGGGCATCGGCACGGTAAAACACCGGGTGTTAATAAAGCTTCCGTCGCGCATTCGCGAATTGGAATAGATCAGCACCGAAAGAGTGTTTCCAGTTTTATGGAAAAGAGACGCGCCAAAATTTATAAGAGGCGTTCCTCCCACGAGATCCGTGAGCATCCCGTCGATCACCTTCTGATCGGCATGAAACTTGGCTACGTGGACACCGACATATTCCTCCTTCGAAAATCCCATGGCAGAAAGTTCTGCTTTGTTCGTGCGACGAATGAGTCCATCGCCACCGACAATATGCATGCCGACCGGCGCATTGTCAAAGAAGTCGTTGAGCTCCCAATAGGTCTCATATCTTTCTTCTTCACTGAGGATGCCACCGCGGTTTTCCACGGATTGATCACGCAAGGCGCCGATCTCGGAAATCTCCGGACGAAGGTCGTCCGGGTGCGGAAACATTAGACAGCGGATGCCACGGAACTCGCCCCCTTCAGTTCTGGCATTTGCATAAACCAGTACCTTCTGCGGATGCCCATCGCGGCGCAGCAGCGTGGCTTCATGTTCGGCTACATTCTCGCCGGCCACCAGCCGGTTCAGCAGCTCTTGTGTTGCTGCCGAGTCGGCGAAGAACTCCGCTAGGTGATGGCCGAGGTACTCGTCTTGATGGTTTTCGTAACCGAGCAATGCAAACTCGGCTGCGTTGGCGCGGATAACCGTGCCATCGCGCCCGGTTATCTTGAGCGCTATCGGCGCTCCTTCAAAGTAATCAGTGAGATCGTTTAGGGCTTCTTCGGAATAGTCCACTGTGGTTTCAATCATGCTGCTCCTTTCGTGGATGCGGGCTCAGATCCTGCAAAGAATGTGTTGTGGATGATTCTGAGAGTGGCAAAGTTTTCGGGTTGTATTAGTGCCGCTGGGATTTCGGTGCCGCGAAGCTCCTCGATAAAGAGCAGAAAATTTACCATCTCGAGAGAATCGAGCAAACCTTCACCGATCAAATTGGTGTCCAGTCCTATATCTCTGCTTTCTCCTCGCGTATTAGCGATCCAGTCGCGCAACTGGGCGACCACAGTCTGGTCAGTAATTTCGCCTATAAAGGTCCGCATTTCAGAACACCTCGTCAAAGACGACCTCACGGCTGCGGAGAAACCGCACCGTTTTTGAGAGAACTCGGTTGTGGAACTTTCGGCGACCGGGCTCGTCAATGAGCTTTCTTCGCCATTCGTGTGGTGATTCCAGCCCTGCGTCGCGGTAAGCCGCCGGATTGTAGAATGACTCCACAAAGAAGCGCATATAGCGACGCAGGTAATTCTCGACTTGTTGCCGCTTCTCTTCCGGGTACTTCATAGTCAAATCTTCGTATAACTTCCGCACTAGGTGCACTCCCATCGCGATGTGCCTGCTCTCATCTTCATGATGCACTCGGTTCACTTTGCGCACAATTTCGGGGAGTCTCTCATCTACCATCATGCGAACGTTGTAAAAATCGCTCACTTGTTCGGAAATCAATATTTTGGCGAATGAAATAAATGTTTGAATGTCGGATTCCTCAAAAGGAGGAAATTGAATTTTTTGAGTTGTATAGATTTTCCCTCCATAGCGCAAACAGAACTGTGCGAAAAACCACATGTGCTTATTCTCTTCATCGAGAAAATGATGAAAGTATTCGGACGTTTCTTCGAATCCGTCCAGATGAATACGGGTCAGAACCTGCATCATAAGGTCACGGATTCCATGAACGTTGAAGCTGAAGAAATTGACCAGTTCCATTCGGCCCAATCGGAGATATTGCTCTTCACTGAGTTCGTCTAACCAAGGCGTTCCATAAAACGAAATCAGATCATCACTCAGCCAGGGCTGATTGACGGGAATTGATGCGGGCCAATCGAATTCGCGATAAGGATCATATGCGCGTTCGACAGATAAATCAGAGAGATGCCTCAGCACCTCTTTCAGTTCCTTCTCAGAAGTGGGCATGGAAGTGCTTTCTTATGTCAATGAAACAGAAGTAATCACGAGCCCCTATTGGGCCTGCAAACATACGACGGTGCTCGCCGCAATCGAATCGGCCATCAAGAATAGTCGGTCGCCGGCATGGATGCCGCCTGACATTTCAAGATCTGTCAAATTGATCAGAACATCTCCGGCAACAGCGTGGGCAAACCTAGCAATGTTCTCGAACCAGCCCGCCTCTTTTCGGAAACCGCACAGTTCGGTGAACATTTTACTGACCTCCCGGCTGTAGTTATTGGTGATGATGCGAGTAAAGTCGGCTGAGGTCATGCCAAGCGACTCCTTCGCTCGTTGCGCTGCTTGTCGGATGCCTTTGAATTTTGGAACTGAGTATGCGGCGGCATTCGAGATCTCGCAACAAGCGAGCGATGCGCAGTTCTGCTGGCCAATGTAGAGGAGTCGATAGCGCCCGATTCCTGCCTGGGAGACAACGCAACTCAGGGACACGTCGCTTTTGATCGACATTTCCTGAAACATCTTTCTCCCACCATATCGCGTGGGTGCTTTATCCACCGATACGATCAACACGTGCACGGCCTGTTGGGCTTCAATCATTGCGGTTGCCAAGCGGAGCGCAGCCACGATGTTTGCGCAATTGGAAATCGACAGGTGGATGGGGACAGCATTCTCAATGCCTAGATCCATTAGGAGTTTGTTCACCTGCCCCGAGTTCACTACTTCGTCGCGGTCGAAACTTTCGGCCACGTAAAGACACGTGTCGATTTGCGTTCGTGACAGGCCGCACCCGTCTAATGTTCTTGTGGCACTCTCAAATGCCAACTCGCGCATCGACATCTCGCTTTCGACGTAATGCTCGAAACCAGCCGATCTGTACAGCTCAAGCCTAGGTCGATCATCACGCAGGAAGTCCAGATCGTCGATCGACCGTTGCTCGCCGAGACTGTAAGCGATATCGTGAAGGCAAACTCCGATTCTTTCAGCTCCCCGCCAATCTTTCAGACCTGACATGCGAGCTGCTCCTTACCGAACAGGCGCTCCGCTATGATGCCCCGGTCACGGCAATCTTCAATCAGCCGGTTGGATTCAATGATCGGCCTTGATTCGCCGGTATATTCGAGCGCCATAATATGCCTTAGCCAAGGTTCCTGCCCCATCGCGTAAACGTAGACTCGCGACGGGTGGAACTGCTTCACGATCTCGGCACCACGACAATAATCGCTTCCCGCGAGTCGACGGGATTGATCCATCGCTCGTGGCATCTTCTCGGGCAGCAGGGGGCCGTATAGCCACGAGAGTGGCGCACCGTCGCATTCCATTCCCAAGAAGAGCATGTCGACATCGCCGAGAAATGCGTGTACGTGCTGGTACACAAGAGGCTCAATATTGCAAGAATCAGCCAGAAGCATTACGGTGTATCCATTTGAGAGTCGCAGATGATAACCAAGCTTGGAGCGTATGGTCAGATCCGCGTGTTCGCCAAGAAATGGCACACCAGTTATTGAAATGGTGCCAACCCTCAAAGATTCCATTTCCTCGATCTGATCGACATTCCGAAAGCCAGTCGCTTCGAACATGAGTTTCAGGCTTGGATCTTCAAGGGTGCCACCGGTATTACGCGGCACCACAACCCGATCAATCCTGTGCCGTAGCTGCAGTAATGTGTCAAAGAGGACGTGATCCTGGTGGTTATGTGTTATCAGCACACAATCGATGCGCTCTGGCAGATCTGCATAGGTGTACCTGGGAACGCTCGTTCCGTCACTGGATGTTACTGCGGGATCAGTGAGTAAGGCGACGCCACCGCTCTCGATGAGTATGCAAGCGTGACCGAAATATTTCACTTGGACAGCTTTTTCATCGTGCCATCTAGCTTTATTTGGGGGTTCGTCCGTGAAAAGGTCTCGGAATAATTCTTCTTGATCTCTGTCGATGCCTAAGATTTCCTGAAGGTGCTCCCGCCTCTCTGGATATCTTCTGGTTCGGAACAATGCATCGAGCGGTGGAGCAGCGAACGGAATGCGCAAAGCCAGAGCCCCGTTCTCGGATAGGCGCGGAGTGCTGAGTACAAATGGCCGGCCATCCTGCTCCACGACGTGAAGCACAAGACTTTGTGCACTCACATCATAGTATTTGCTCCGATACAACAGCTGCTCGAAGAGTCTGAAGGTGGGATGGTTGTCCAGCCCGTAGCTGAGCTCAACGTAACCCCGCAGGAGAGCAGGCAGGCGGGTGTATAGGTCGTCGAGCGCGAATCCCTGTGCTTCTCTCGTGAGGAGCTTGCGCAGCTCGCCTATCGCGTCCGCGAAGTCAATCAAATGCGAATAGTCGCGAACCGTCCTGTTCCGCAGCTGTTCTACTTCGCTGACCCTTGACGCGGGGTGACACATGAATGGTGCACCCAGCATTGTCGGGTTAACTGAGAACCGTTCGTGCACGGTCGGCGCCTGCAGATATGATTCCATGATGGGTAAATGTCGGTTACGAACATTCAAGGCAGCAGTCGCCGGGGAAACTAGGTGCGGCCACGCGAACCACTGCTGATAGAGGGGTTCTACTACGACGTTTGGTTTCAGGTAGACGTTCGAGTCTTTCATGACCCGTCAATTCTCGAAGAGAGCTTTGATCTCGTAATAGGGAATTTGCATACGGGAACAGCTTTCGTATGTGCCCGACGCGCGAATCTCCCGCGCGATAGCTCGCGTTACTCCCAAAGCGGCCCTCATAGGACCGGATCCCATGCTGAGGCGCTTCACACCGAGTTTTCTCAACGTGGCCACCGATGGGGTCTTCTCCTTGATAACGATGTTCAGCGGATGGCGAATTGACCGGACCATCCGCGTAATGACGTTTTCATCAAGATTTCCGGGAATAAATACGCAGTCAGCACCTGCATCTCCGTACGTATTCGCTCGCTCGATCGCTTCTTGAAGACTCTCCTCCTCACTACTGCCTGCCGATAGCCAGACCGCGTCGGACTTTGCATTAAGGAAGAGATCTACACTGAACTCCCTGGCGACTTCCCGAATTGCCTTGATCTTGCGCACCATGTGATCTCGAGGCTCGAGCACGGAAACTCCAGAACGCGCGTGATTCTCGTCTTCGACGTTGATAGCCACCACTCCAGCCTCGAGAACCTGTCGAACGTTTGCGGCAACGCCTTCAACAGTTGTCGAGTATCCGCCTTCGAGATCGACCGACAAAGGAACTTGCACGCTTTGCACTATCCGGCGGATCGACTGCAGGTGCTCCTGGAAACTAATCTTTTGCCCATCAGCGTATCCGAGTGAGGCAGCTACGCCCGCGCTCGTAGTGCCGATTGCCTCGAAGCCCTCAGCCTCAAAGACCTTTGCACTGGCAACGTCCCAGGCGCACGGGAGAATTGCCGGAGAGGCCGAAGCGTGCCAGCTTCGGAATTGAGCCGCTCTTCGACGGACTTCATCAAGCACCTTGGGGCCTCAGAATTCCGAATCTGCGGGCAGCCTTTCCCGCCGCCTTCCGAATCCGTTTCAGGGTCCGGCGCATCCGCTCGCAAGCAATCACTGAATATTGAGACAGAACATTGCGGCTCAGCACAACTTCGCAGCCCACCCACACATCTCCGTCCTTAACTACATATGCCGTCACACCGCCGCGCCACTTCGGCTTGAGAGCGGCCATCAAACCGGAACAGGCGTCCTCCATTCTCTGACAGGGTGACGTTTCGCCAGTGATCCGGACAGCCGCCCTGCCGATTCGCAGCTTAAAGCCTACTTTTCCCTGGAGACTAATACCTGTGACGAAAAGGTTAGCTCGCCTAATTGTCCAGGAAAGGTCATTTCCAGTCTCTCTGCACGCTTCTTCCCATCCTTCTCGAGCTAGAATCGTTATTTGTCTCCGCCCTGGTTTACCGCGGAAATCGCAGGCTAGACCTTTCTCTCGACTTATCCTGGCGCTAGACAACTCTTCCATGGGCGCTCTCTTTGCCGAGCGCGTGGCAATTCCGAGTAGGACTCCTGTTTGCATGTGCTAACCCAAATTGGCGTGGAATGAAGTTGCCCCAAGTTCCTCGCGAGCTTTCGACTGATACTTCACGAACCCTTGATCGCCCGATCAATCTCCTTGAAGTTCATTTTGTGTGCGATTTCAAGGAGAACATTCGGGAAAATATTGGTACCTTCGACTAACACGCCAACGCGATCATCTATTCCCAGCAAGAGCGTCCCGGATTTCCGGTTTCCATCATAGAGTTCCCAGCCCGCTACATCGTGTCCAGTATCTAATCCGAATGGTCGAATGTAAGAGCCATCAATTACCGACGACGCTTGTGAAAGTGAGAAAGGAGTCTCGCGTGATATCTGCGATATCTGATCCAGGTTCACGCCTGAGCCTTGGAGTTGTGAGGAAATTTGCTGAGGCGTAAGGGCTATACCGCTGGAGTGGGAACTCTGCAAGCCCTGGGGCCCCTCTGAGAAAACCACTGCAACCTGCGAGGCCTGTGGTGAGAACTGAGGAGAGGCCTGCGGTGAGAACTGAGGAGAGGCCTGCGGTGAGAACTGAGGAGAGGCCTGCGGTGAGAACTGAGGAGAAGCCTGCGGTGAGAACTGAGGAGAGGCCTGCGGTGAGAACTGAGGAGAGGCCTGCGGTGAGAACTGAGGAGAGGCCTGCGGTGAGAACTGAGGAGAGGCCTGCGGTGAGAACTGAGGAGAGGCC